>Ga0114969_10000439_pt1 | contig 35718 bp, 49 predicted proteins | sample M_130807_MF_Meta_FD_87316 | JGI IMG/M metagenome (GOLD analysis project Ga0114969, IMG submission 87316) | Freshwater microbial communities from Lake Montjoie, Canada to study carbon cycling - M_130807_MF_MetaG | ecosystem: Environmental > Aquatic > Freshwater > Lake | place: Lake Montjoie...
ATTACGAAACTCAAATCCTTCATTAAGACCGTTACGCACGTAGTCTACTGTCATACCGCGGAGGTAGGGTCTGTATTTGGGATCAGTAAACACCCGTACTCCATTGGAGTCATGATGTTCCATGCAGTGAATATTTTCATTGTCCACGTATTCTAACACATAAGCAAGTCCAGAGCAACCTGTTGTTTTGACCCCGATCAAGATACCCTCGCCACGCCCTCGACGAGCTATGGCTGATTTGATTTTTCCAGCTGCAATATCAGTTACTGTTATCATGTCGTTTACGGTAATCTGCTACTGCTGCTTTGATGGCATCCTCGGCCAAAATGCTACAATGTATTTTGACCGGAGGGAGGGCGAGTTCTTCTGCAATCTGTGTATTCTTAATGCTACCTGCCTCGGCAAGCGTTTTACCCTTGATCCATTCTGTAACAAGAGAACTGCTTGCAATCGCCGACCCGCAGCCATACGTTTTAAATTTCGCATCTTCGATTAGTCCTGTTACGGAGTTGACTTTGATTTGTAATTTCATTACATCGCCGCACGCCGGGGCTCCGACCATGCCGGTGCCAACATCTTCGTCGTCCTTGGCAAAGCTACCTACGTTGCGTGGATTTTCGTAGTGATCAATTACGGCAGCTGAATAAGACATATATTAATCCTTTTACTGTGTGCAGGTTCGTTCTTGACGAATCGTACCATCACTAAATTGAACTGTGCGCCACTCTGTGCACCGTTGAGGTTGCACTGGTACATACACTGGTTGTGGTTGCATAACTGATTCATTCACTGGTACTGGTCTTGTAGCCAGATACACTAAGCCGCCACCAATGATCATTGGCGCCACCCAGTCTCCGTAACTATAATATATATGACGGGGGCCCGGCCCACGGAAATGTGATCCATGATACCCCGATGAATCTGCTGTTGCAGGGAGTGTGCAGACCAATAAAAATACACTAATAAGCTTTTTCATGTTACTGTTCCTTGTTTATTGAACCCCACAGTTTCTCTTGCAATATCATTGTGATCAAATTCTGCCCAATACAATTCAAATGCAACACAGTCTGTAACAGCTTCAAATTGATGATATTCTCCAGGTGCAACTTTGGTATATTGACCTGCTTCTAAAATAGTTTCATCGACTAAATCGTAATTGTTTTTCCAAACACGAATTATCATTTTTCCAGATTCAACAAAGAATCCATTCCATTTAAATTTATGTTTGTGCTTGCTACACACTCCGCCAGCTTTGGCTTCGATGCGATGAAATTCTAAAACACCGTTAGCTTCTAGCAATTCGGTTTGTCCCCACACTTTACCTTGTTTCATGTTACTGTTCCTTGTTAACGACTAGTTTCCAATCCTTTTTTTGATTGGAAAATTTTATGGGATCGTATGTGTACTGCTCGGGACAAAATTTGCACTGGGGGATAACATTATCAATTGTTCGAAAAAATTCTTCGCCTCGCTGATCAAAATCCTCAACACTCAATGCATCATAGCTATTTAACAAAATTCGATCTTCGTCGCTAATGTCAAAATTGTGTTGTTGATCAAATTCAGGCATCAGTGCAGCCGGGCCGCACTTGTAAATTTTTCCACGTATCCAATGATAATTTTTAAATTTAGCGAATGTGCAGTTGGCATGAGCTGCGTCAGGATCACTGTTGTATAATCCAAATCTTCCATTGGACTGTTCAATGATGTTGCTTTGAACGAAGTGATCATGCACCCATACATTAACTTTTCTATTATTGCTATCACAGAATTGATACTTAGATCCTGTGGGATGATTGGGATCAGAAGATTCAACTATTGAACCTTTAAGGAATCGTCTGATTCTTCGAAATAATTCGTCAAGATCATCAGTGCTATGTGCACTAACCCCAATCCAAGCAATACGGTCAATTGCATCATACAGCCCCGGGACTTGATCAATGCGTGTACCGTTGCTTTGTATTTGTACTCCCCATTTTGGCCATAGTCGTCTAAGACCCGGAATCCATTGGGTAATAGTTGCATTGAGCAAGGGCTCACCGCCTAATATTACCGAATGCGCAACTTCAATTTTCTCTGCCCATTTGGCTAGATTATCGCTGTAGTCATTCCAATTCTGTGCACCCTTGAAGTTGTAATTATTGTAACGATTACATCCGCCGCAAGTCAAGTTACACACATTAGTGATGTAAAATTCAAGCTTGCCGAGTAAAAGTCGTGTCATAGGTTAAAGAAGTGCTAGTAAGGAGTTTACTAGAACTTGAGATAAAAAACAAGTAAGTTTGGTTACATGCTGCGTGATGCGGCACGTTTGGCTAGTCGATCAACTGTGTCCTGTGCTTTGTCCACGGTCATTTCTGGCTTTTTGGTATCGCCACCTTTGAATACCACATTGCCGGTGTCATCTTCAACTGCAGCAATCATATTGCTCAAAGGAGGTTGTTGGGATAGTTCCTGCAAACGTTGTTGAGTTAGACTAATGCCTTGATTTGCAGCCAATTGCAAAAAGCTCTTGACTGAAATTGTTTTTTTAGCATCAGTATCGTCGGCGCGACCCAACAAAAACTGGCTTAGTGCTGCCAGCTTTGCTGTGTCGGGATCAAACTCACCAAGTTCGAATAAGAACATTATCGACGCTCACGGCCCAGCTTGACTGCCGGCAGTTCGTCTTCATCATCGTCAGGCATGAGTGGTAGTTCAGGCTCACCACCCATACCATCAGCACCGTCTAGCGCATCTGGGGAAGGCAACCCGCCTGGGGCGGCGCCTGCGCCCATGCCTGGAATTTGTGAAGCTTGTCCAGTCAAGATACCCTGGGACTGTTCCATCTGTGTCTTGCCTTCTTGCAGCGATTGCAGCAGCTGGGTTAGCGCAGCAGAAGTACTGGTTTGCAGCTGAGCAGCTTGATCCTGGTTGCCTTCGTTCTTGAGAGTTTGCACAATGGCCGGCAAGTCCTTGAATTGCATTTCAGAAACATCTTCGGTCATTTTCTGAATACGATCAACCATGTCTTGCATGGCCAGGATTGTTTGACTCTTTTGCAGCTCGTTTTCTTCGCGCAAGCGGCGACGTAAACGGGCTTCTGTCTTCATAAGAGCAGCACCGGCCACTTGCTTTTGTTCGTCGGGGTTGAGATTTTGTCCCTTGGCAGCCTTGCCTAGTGCAATCTTTAGTTTGGGATCCTTGGTAGCTGCTACTGCTTGTGCAGTTTGGGCGGCCTGTGCCTTCTTGGCAGCATCAGCTTGTTGGGGGGTTTGTGGCACAGCCGGTGTGCCCGGTGCTGCAGGTGCGCCCGGGATAATAGCTTCGCCTAATGCTTTGGCTTTGGCTTTGGCGCTTTTTAATTCAGCCTGTGTGGCGCCGGCACGACGAGCAGCTTCGGCATGCTTTGCACTGCCAGACTTGGCATACTTTGCCAGCAGCTCTTTTCTTGATCCACCTTGGCTTTTTGGATTGTAGTCAGTAACATCAGCAGCTTCTTCAACCTTTTCCTTCTTGCCAGAAATTTCTTTCTTGGCCTCAGCCTTGGTTTTCTTGTACTTGGCCAAGAAGTCAGCTGCTGACATTTTGCTGTCTGCAATATCAGCTGCAAGTTCTTTAACCTTGCCTTCTGAAATAACGCTGGTCAGTGCCTGGCCCATCATGACCAGACGCATGTAGTCAGGATTACGTTCGCTGTAATGGCGGCTGGGACTGTTTTTGTGTTCGCGCACCAAGGCTTGCACCTTATCAAGCATACGACGTGCTTTTGCACGGTTGATGCCAGAGAAATCAACGCGGTCCCCTAGTATACTTTCGAATACCTTAGCGACTTGTTCGGTGGGACGGTTGCTGCCCAGTTCGTGAAGTTTCATTGTTAAATCCTCTTAATTGCCAATATTTAGCCAAATTAATACATTTGTCTAACCGAAGGTCTAATCGTTTTAAACGATATTTTCTTTCATTTATCTTGTCTTCAGCTATTGCACGCAGCTCTCGTTTTGTGCCTTTACCTAGAGACGCTGACCGCACTGCAAGATCTGCCCGCAGCAGCATCCGCTTGGCATCTAAGTGTTCAATTTCGTCCCGCAATCTACGCTGGCTGTACTTGTCAGATACACACCAGCTCAGAGCAGTCTTGATGCTGGAAAATACAGCCTGTGCACTTTCATTTTTAAATACTTTAATAGCCCCTTCTTCGGTAGTAATAAAATACTGCCGAAAAACTCGATACCCATCAGACTCAGGAAAAATTAAATTCTTTTCCAGTTCCGATAAGTCGGGCTCAACAATACGTTTCAGTCTTTCAAGTACTTGTGGTTTCATTTAATAACGTAAGTGGTCAACAGATGTCCAATGATTGCGACCATGACAGTCATGACTCCTATGCCCCAACTGATAAGTTGAGTGTTGCGTCTTTCTGTCATGTTCTGCATCATTGTTTTAACATCACCAATTGCATTATGCAACTTGGATAGTTGTTCGTCAACTGCTTCTAATTTCTCTTCTATAAATTTATAACGTACAGCACATAGTTCAACATGTGCTTCGAGATTTTTCTTCTCAATATCTTTGGAGTCCATTGCGCTGTCCTTGTTATAGTGACAGTATTTAGCTCAAATAACTTCAAACATAATGTTGACACCGGGCAGCAAGCGGTCATCTAACTGGTGTGTTTCGTCCAGGCCAACCAACATGGGCACATCTCTGGAATCTGATTCGAACACACCCACAGGGTTACCGTCAAGCTCGATGGATGCAGGATTGTTTACCACAAAGTCAAACTGCCATGTACGTTGCCCGTCTTGTTCAACACACTTTGACGGAACAATCTCCTCTGGCAGGGTACGCAACGATATAACCTGGTTTACAGTTTCCCAATTGCGTTGTTGATTCCTGGCACGGTGCCAACCGGCCACATCTTCAATCAGCCGGCCAGTTGCATCAGTGAACGGGATTCTGTCTTTGTGGAAGTTGTGTTTAACCTCAGTCCGGGTGATGTCAAAAAAGGCTTGGCAACGTATACGCATACCGGGGTATTTAAGGCCAAGAAAAAACCCCGGATAATAACCGGGGTCTGTGATAACACAAAAACTATTAAGCCAGTTTGAACCCTGCTGTGGTAACGTCTGAACCAGACACGTTAACGCCAGTCACTGTACCATTGCTGGCTGTGATCTGAACGTTGCCCAGTGCACGGATAGCAACTTGCAAATCAGCAGCGGTCCAGGCAGCGTTCGGGTATACAGCGATGCTGATTTGACCCGAACTGTCGGCTTCGACCTGATACATAGCAATCGTGGCCTTCAACTGAATGCACTGATTGATTTGGTTAACAACACCCGGTGTAAACACGCCGGCTGTAACATTACCTAACTCGTTAGTCAGGTCGATGTTTGATTGCGAACCATCTTGAATGATAATCTTGAAGAAGTCAAGCTTGGGGCCTGCCATCTGAACAAGAGCGGGAGAACTAATATCACCTGTTTGGGCGCCATTGTTAATATCTAACGCGAATACCGGTTGTGAATCACCATTTGCTGGGGGGAAATATGCCATTTTAAAGCTCCTAATGTATGGGAATCGAATCCCTAAACTTATTTATACAAGATGATAAAAAATGGCGATCACGCAGTTGGATTGTTGTGTGCGCGATTCTGTGCAGCAAATGCATCTGGGTTAAAGCGACCCACTGCCTTGGCATAGCCGGAAGGTGTAGCCATGACCCATCCTTCTTGTCCAGGATGTTGTGCATCTAACTGTGCACGGATATTCTCTTTGATGTTGTGCAGCAGCAAGAACGCCTGGAATGCAGCAGCCATGCCCGACAAGTTGCCCGGCTTGCTCTTAAGATAAGTCACAATGTTATTGAACTTCTGCGGAGATACTTTGCTTTGCAGCCACTTGCCAAAGTCAGCCACTAGTGTCCGAGCATCGGGTAGGGCTTGTCCCACCTTGGTGTTAACAAAGTCCACACAGAGTCTAGCAAGGTCAGTGATCTTGTTTGCTCTCAAATCATCAGGATTGAACAAGCCTGTGATGTTTGCACCTTGTGTCTTGATAATTTGCTGTAGTGCTGCTGCTGATTTTGAATCCGGGGTGATTTGTTCCGGGACACTTGTGCCGGGGTCAACCAGCAGCAATCCCTGCACCGGCTTGAATTTGATGTTGCCCAGTGGCTCTCGAGGTGCACCCACATCATCATATCGGGTGTGCATAGCAACGCCCATCTGACTTTTTGAGATCTTTTGTCCTAATGCGCTATTTGCCGGAATACGGTATGTCACAGTGTTGGGTGTGAATACATAATTACCACCTTCGATCGGAGGCTGGCTCATGTACAGCAAGTCTCCCTTGACATAACCACGAAAGTTATCCGGCAGAGCAGCTTCTAGTGCAGGAAACAGCTTGGCATAGATGTTGATCAGCTCTGTGCGGTCACCTTTGCGCATGTTCTGGATCTGTGCCATCATCTCGGGACTAGTGGCTAAACCATCGTATCCCTTTGCTTCAAATCCGGATCCGTCTGTGAGCACAAACTCGCCTGTGGCCGGCTTACGGCCAAATATAACAGCCGGTTTGCCGTCCCACTTGACTGTGGTAGTTTTACCCGGGGCGGCTGCTGCTGCATTGACAATGTCCAGGGCGCGTTGAATGCCCGGTGTTCCAAAACGAAACACATAATCTTCCAGATGCTCAATACCCTTGGCCTTGCCGCCGATGCCGGCTTCTTCGGCTTCGTTGATTGCAGATTCAATCAAGGGCTGCATGCCCTGCACCATGATCCGGTCACGCAGTCGTGCCATCCAGTCCACATCTGTGTAGTTAACATTCTCATCTAGCGGAGTGCCGGACTTGAGCATGAACTCACGGAAGTCCGATAACTTGGCATTCTTCTTGGGGTCGTTCTTGAGTGCAGCAATAATACGCTCTACACTGTACATGTCTTCTGTGGTGGCTTGCGGAGTCAGGAGTATTTTAGCAACAGTTTCGGTATTGTCTCCTCCGGGAACCAATTGGTTAGTGGTACGATCTACTAGACCAATGTTGGAGTTGATTTTATATCCCAGGGCCTTGGCCACAGAACTCAGCAAGATGTTTCGACTCATGCCCTTGTATGCCGACGCCGGATCACTGCTCAAGAAGAACACTGTCCAGGCTGGGTTTGCAGTAAACATAAAGTCTGTTTGTACAAATCCATGACCTGGGTCGCCATCAATGGCTGTGAAAAAATGCACCGAGATGCCGGTTTTTTTGATGTACTGTTTAGGATCTACACGCTGGGATACGCACCAGGCTTGTAGCTTGGCAGCAAGCTGCTCTTTGCTGATGTCGGCGTCGTGCACCAGCAGGTCTAGGTCACCCGATGTGGCCTTGCGACCGGTACTGCCCAGCCACTTGGCCGGCTTGCCGTCTGCAGCTTTGTCTTGTGTAAAATCAACACCTGTGATCTGTTCTAACCACTGCACTGTAGGCATGACATCGGCCTGATTGATACGCTGTGTTAAAATTGTACCATCGGCACCTTTGAATACGTTTCCACCTTCAGTTAGCATCGGTTCTCCTCATTGTTCGTGTAAATTTACTTTGATCCTTGGTGCGTATTGCATTAAACAACTTGCGAACCAGATTATCTGCCTGTTCCGGGGTGTAGCTGGACTCAATCTGTTCCACCAGCCGGATGGCACTGGCAATCACATTAGCTGCACGAGATTCAATGATGTATCGGCGATCCTGATCAGAATGCTTTTCTTGATACAGCGTGTCTAATTCTTCTAATATGCTGCGTGTCTTTTTTTGCATTTGGGTGTTAGAACCTTTTTATTATTTATAATATTAAAGCTTACAGTGGTGTTAAATAGATGATGGATACTTTTTGTGTGTTGCCCTTTTTTAGTTTTGAATTACCACAGAATAGTGATAAAAATATTTTCTGTTGCCAGTTACCAACTTGGGCAAACATTAATGAAATACGCAACGATATTGTTGCAGGACAACGCAATTCTGCATGTAGTAGCTGTTGGAAGATGGAAGATCAAAATCTACCCAGCGAGCGGCAATTGCATAATCGAACATTCGATTATTATCGAGATCGAGATATTGAGTTGATCCAACAAGATGCAGTATCTGGGAATTTTAATGCACAAATTGTAAAACTTGCCACAAGTAATATCTGTAATAGTGCATGCGTGACATGCGGAAGTTTTTCAAGCTCATTATGGGCTAGTGTGGAAAAATCCAAGCAAAAGTCTTGGCGCATAAATCAGAACACCATCAATGCAATCGAGTGGAAAAATGTTGCACAGTTGAGTTTTGTAGGAGGAGAGCCATTGCTAGAAAAAGCCAATCTAGACATTCTACAACATCTAATAGATATTGGTAATACAAAATGTTTTGTAAGCATTGTTACCAATGGTAGTATTGGTGTATCATCGACTCAATTGAAAATACTATCTAAATTTTCTAATCTTAATATATGTGTAAGCATTGATGGAATAGAGTCGGGATTTGAGTACGCTAGGTGGCCGTTGCAATGGGAGAAGATACTTGTTAACCTTGATCATCTTAATCAAACTGCAAAGTATGTGAGTATAAGTTGCATGGTTAGCAACTTTACTATATCTAGACTAGATGATCTGATTGATTTTTTTAAGTCGCACAATCTACCGTATCTCTGTAAGGCAATCGAAGATCCAAGCTATTTTGCACCAGGTAATTTGCCCGATAAAGTCAAGCAGTCGATCAAACAGTCACAGTTAAAATATCCCAATGAAGTATTACCGTTTTTGTCTTATGGAAAATATACTGCTGCTGCATTTAATGACTGTTGGAGAGAGATCTATCGTCAAGACCAACTGAAGAAAATTTCAATTGACAACTACCTTCCCGAGTTTGCTGCTACAAAAATTTATTGTACAGATCTGCCAATTCAGTGAACGTGCTAGAAAACTTTTGATCACGCAGTTGATCAAATTTCTCTATTTCACCAAGCATTAATTTAATAGCTTCTGGGTTTTCTTTCCAAGTCTCGGGCAAGAGATTTTTAGATGTAGTTTTGGCTATATAATCCATATATGCCCGACTGCAATTTGCAACGTCAAATATACCATTAGCCATATGTCGTGTGTGATTTACTACATCGCCTTCTCGATTTTGAGTGAAATTTTGTTGAATCCATGCCTCAAGTTCCGAAATGTAATACAGATTAAAAATAGATATAGTTTCTTCAATCAAAAACATCACGTTACTTGGCGCGACAGTCCGCAACATCATTATATTGTCGACTACTTGGGACCAACTTGCAGGCCAACGCAGGTATTCAAATCTTTTCCCAACACCATCAAGACTAATATGTAATTTAACCAAGTGCGCTCGGCCAATGATCGAAAAGTATTTTTCGTCAATTGGTTGAGTGCCATTGGTCTGAAATGCCAATGTAAGTTGATTTTGTGCATTAGGGACATTTGAAACCAACCAGTCAGCCACTTGCCAATATTCTTGCCCTAGCAGTGTTTCCCCGCCACAAAACACAACTTGCCGTAAATTTGACAAGTCCAGGTTTGACAATGCCTGTATTACATCTGTCTTGCGTTTGGGAGAAACAACAGGTTGATTCCATAATCCATGCGAGCTCAAATGTTTTTGCCAAAAAGTACTATGGGTTACTCCACAAGTTCTGCATGCCAAATTACAACTAATATCAAACATAAGATCAATACGGGCTGGCCCTTTAATATCAGTTTGTTGATAAATTTCAAGGCCGTCATTCATTCCTTGCCTCATGCTGCGCATTTGGCTTTGTTCAAGTACTTGACAGTTTGCGCATCCTGGGTCCCAGACACCTTGGGCATTTTGTTGTCGTAGTGTAGCAAATGAACGATCATTCCAGAAATTTGATCCGATGTCAACTGGGTGCAAGTTGTCTCTAAGGCAGCAATGTTGGGCCCTGGGTTCTAAGGTTTTAAGATCTAACATCAATCCACCGTGGATCATCGAACAGTATTCATTGTTCATGATTTCTTAATTTGCCCCAGTAACTGCTTGAGCTTGGTTGATTGAATTTCAGCCGAGATCTTTGGTATGTCGTCGGCTCTAGGTGCACGTTCAAACTTTACAGTGTCGCTGCTTTCAAGCTTGTCGGCCGCTTGTGCTTGACTACGGGTCTTGATCGCATCCATAATTGAACTAGTTGGCCGGTCGCCGGCACTATCCCCGCCCTCGTCAGTAATACGCATAGTTTCGATGTTGTACTCAAGATCGATCTTTTGTCCCACCCCGGTTGAACTGCGCGACTTCATGCACTGGATCTGATACTTGCCTCGCTCGCGCATGGCGCGACTAGTGAAGATACCAAACACGTTGTCTGCTGTGTTGATTTTACTAATGCCCCCGCTAATGTGACTATGATCAAACTCATTCTGTTCCACAGCACTACGGTTCAACTGACTTGCAGTCACCATCAGTACACCCAGTTCCTTGGCCAAGTTACGCAGTTCTTCACTTACATACTTGTCCTTGACAAACAAGTCATTGGGGCTAACCTTAGCACTAACCGGCATCAACAAGTCCAAGTAATCAATCATGACAAAGTCCACACGCTTGTTAGTTTGGATCTGATACTCTTTTAAGAAACTACGAATGTCGTTAATGTTACTTTGTGCTGGCAGTCCTTTGACCTGATAGTTGCCAGATTTTTTGCCTATCATTTTGACTCTGAGCTCAGTTGTACCGATATCCTTGCGAATGTCCTTGGTACTCATGCTGGTCAGCATGGCATCTGTACGCAAGCTGGTCAGCTCTTCACTAAGCTCCAGTGTGACATACACTCCACTAAGTCCGGCCTGTACCCAGCTCAGTGCAATGTTCATCATGACCAAGCTCTTGCCTGAGCCTGAACCACCTGCAAAGATGTTCAGCTCCCCTCGACTAAACCCACCGTACAGCAATCTATCCATCTGTGGCCAACCTGTACTGACCTGTCCGCCGCTGTTAAAGTACTTGTTGATCCGTGCAGCCGGGTCTGCAAAGTAATCTGTGCCTAAGTCTTTGGTCAAGCTGATTTGCACCGCGTCCTTGATCAGCTTCTCAACTGGATCATAATCGCCCTTTTCCAACAAGTCTGCTGCTTTTAAAATTGCCCGCTCAAGTTCTTGCCGCCTGGTAAACGACTCAAACTCCTCCATGAACCATTCAAAGTGTCCCTCATTCAAGTCCGGCACTGCTTGTAGCCGGATGCCTGTTGTGGCAGAGATCTGCATGCGATCTGGCATGGTCTTGTGTTTGTCGCTGTGCTCCTTGATGAACACAGCAGCAGGCCGTAGACTCTTATCAAAGTTTTCTGGATTGTAGATGTTTTGAACGCGAACATAGCTTGATGCATCCTCCAGCATCATCTCCAGGAACAAGCGTTGTACATCGATTCCGTATTCTTTAAGCATATTTTTTTAAACTCGTTATCAAAATTTTGTATCCAATCTTGCAAATTCATCAAAGTCTCTTAACAAGATTTATCCTTAAAGATCGTGTAGTTTTTTTCATTCTTTAACAAAAACTCAATACTGCCTGTTACGGTCGTCGGTAGGTCATCAATGCTCCAAAGTCTATTTCTGTCTACGGTGTTATGATTCTTCTCGTAAATATAAATTAATGTTGCTAGATCAAACTTGTCTTGCGGATTAACATGATTTATAATCTCTTGAAGATTGAACGACGAGCAATCATCTAACGGGGAAAATTGCTTATCAATGTATTGTCTTGCAAACTCTAGCGACTCGTCTGATGGCAGCCGATGATTAATAGAAGTATACAACTCCACTAGGTAATCCATGTTGTACATTTGACCAAAATCCACAATTAAATTATCAGGTAGGTCTTGGTCTAATTTGAGCTGGGTGTAAAAATCATGTATATGCATAAGATGTATGTCTACCTGCATTGTGAAATCTGCACTAGAATAGTCTATAGTTTCTACTAGCTGTTTTTTGTAAAACACATTCTTGATCCACCCAAATATATTTGTTTTAGGATATATTTTATATAACTGTGGCTTACTTTTGTGAGATCGAAGCTTACTAACTTCCAGAAAGTGACTCACTAAAGTAAGGTGCATGCCACTATCCAATTCATTCACAATGTCTTCGTATGTCTTGCAAAATTTAGAAACACTGCTAAAACTCTGATTAAAGTCAAGTCTAAATTCTGGATGTATTGAACTTGGATCAGCACACAGAAAACTGGCTAAAAAATGTCCGCTGGCGCCAGCAGGAAATAATATAACTTTTTTAACGTAGGTGCTTGACAAGACTCTTTTTCCTTAATTCTAGTTTGATTCGACTAGTTTCCCTAGCCTGCATTATAGTTAGCAGTGTGGCCAGGCGGCCAAATTTGACCACTGCATCGTTAATATCTTTGATGCCCGGGGGCCAATCGGGCATGCTCACGGCCCAGCCTAGTTCCACGGCGCGGTCAACTAGGGCCATTCCCGCACTGTCATGGTCGGGCACTACTGTAATTTCTTTCCCTAGGTTTCGTATCAGTCTAGCCTGTGCATCGTTAATGTCATTATGCAACACCGCAACACCTCCAATGCAGATTGCATCAAATATGCCTTCCATGACCAGCACATGTTGCCAGTTATCATCCTGCAAATCTGTACCGAATACGTAGCCAGGCTGGGTATCGTTTATGAACTTTGGTTGTTTGTTATCTATGAACCTGCAAGCGTAGCCCACAATCTTGTTGTCATGTGTAAACGGCACAATCACATGCGGCCTTGTCCAATGGACACCATCATTGCGTATCTGAGTCATTAAGGGAAAGTCTTCGGGCACACATCTCTTACGAGCATACTGCCAAAACTCACCATGCTCGGGTGTAACTAATTCGGCTGCTGGCGGCAGGTCGCGTTCTTTAAACTCAACACCCAGTAGCAGGTCAGCTGTTCGCTGCCGATCCTCGATGATCCCGTGTATGCTGCGATGTCGCAGGCTTTCAATATTGAGCATTTCAATATCGTGTTCCGACACTCCGGCCCATCCCAAAAACTTACGGGCTTTGATGCTTAGATTGCGACCCAGTTGCCAGCTTGCGGTAAATCGGCAATTAAAGCAATGAAAGCTCCAGCTGTCTAATGTTGTTTTGAGTCCACCACGCTGTCTGCGATCAGCCGACTGCCCGTTGTGTACACAACAAGGTGCGTTGAAACTGAGCCAACCCGAAGAGGTTTGTTTTCGGCGCGCCGGTAGATAAGCAAGTAGGTCTATCACTTCATAAGTTTAACAGATTTTATCCAGGAAGTCAATTTATTTGAAATCAGTATGTGTCCTGATTCGGTGGGATGATTCCCTGGCGCACAATTATCGTCGATCCAATCTTTTGCACATTGGCCAGGCCAAACGTGATTTTGGCTATAAAAATTTGTTTGATTTCTATAGCAATCAAACTGCAACACTGGAATTTGATAACGGTGTGCAAGTGAATCAAAGAACATTACAGCCTGTTGCCGATTTTTTCGATTCAATTCCTGACTGTGACTGTTCTCTACATGTAGTTTTGTTATTGTGCGCCAGGGATCTTGTTGGGGGTTCCAACAAGAATGAATATGTGTGTTCCAAGGACGGACATTGTCGACCCGAGATGAATCATACCAACTAGTTCTAAGATCATTTGTTAAGCCAACAATAACAATACTGTTGCTCAAATCTATATTATCCATGCACCAAGTAGCGGTCCAAACCATCGATTGCAAACTCATGCCATTGAATCCATAGTTTTCAAAATTTAAACCAAGCTCGCGAGCAACTAGTCCGCCCCAACAACGAGCCAATCGATATTCATCGTTTTCCGACATTGCACAATATGCATTTGGAAGCTGTGCTAGAGCTGAGTCAAACAACTCATCTCCAAAAGTCCAACTATCACCAAAAGTAATTAACTTATGTGTCACCGGTAAACAATAGTTGGCAGTGCCCCTGATTCAATCTGTACTGCCAGGCGCAGTTGTGGATGGTATCCCACAACATCGAACCCTAACCGCTCTGTAGAGTTAGTAAACGATACTGAGTTAGCAATGTTTTCAGCCTTGAGGTCTTCAAATGCAATATTATACCACTCCACAGTGTTGGCCGTGCCGGCGTCACTGCCTTGCACAGTCAAGTTACCAGTGAGATCAACAGTGTCAACTTGGAATGTGGTCATGGCCCAGCCGTCGGTTGTCACGGTGCTGGAATAGAATACATTATTCTGGGGTGCCTGACTAGGGATAGTCAGTACTTGACTGGCAACAAAAGTTGGGAACACAGAATTAACAATATCAATGTCTCCCCGGGCGTCTGAATATGCATCAACCAGCACAGCTTGATTTAGGTTACCCGAAGATATCTCCAGGCTCCAGCTTGCAGGTTGTGCCTGGAAATACGCAGTGTCAGCAGCAGGAACTGTAACCTTAGCCCGACCCAGAGCAGTACTGAGTGCAACTAATTCAGTTGCATACAACAAGTCTTCGCCGTTCTGACTGATAATGCGGAAAGTAAACGTGCAACCAGAAATGTTCACAGGTTTCTGATCTTGATTTTGGAATTGGAATAGGATCACGTTATCCACGCCCAAGTTGAGTTTTAAGTTCTTTGCATACACTGGTTGCCATCTCCGGTCAAAGTAAGCCCCACTGATATCAATCAATAAAACTGTTTGAATTTGCTGATATAAATAGGCTGTGGTTGCGTACATTCGCTGTCTCCACTGATATTTATGGGTGAAAACATATTCCAAACTCTAACTTCTAAGTACCCGTTTATCACTTTGTGTTCATATGCAGGTGTGGAGTATGTCGGTATCATTCAAAATCGTGACGACGCTATCACTACTATTTACGACTTTGGCAACATACTAGACTCAGATCTCAAGCGAGTATTCATTGAGCTGGCCAATACCTGGTGGTGGGAAAGTAACCGTAGTATTCCCATAAATATCTTCCTCAAACACGAGTGGGACTTGTTCCGTCCCTATTTACGCACCTTTAGTAACCGAGACCTTGAGATCATACACGGACCTGTGTGCAGCCTGAACGATCTTGGCCGGAAAAAAAGCAAGAGGAGAAGCATTATTTTAGTTCGTAAAGTTAGTCAATGATCGAAATAAACAAAGTCACATTAGTATCAGGTCCAGGCGGTAGTAGAATTGATTTTGTTTCTGGTTGGTTAGGCACATTACCGTTATTTGTTGATAACGAGTGGGGCCTGGATCCACTGAGTGGTGCAAGCTACGGACAGATGAGATTTACTAAAGGGCTTGACTATAAAAATAGCGAAAGCTTCTCAGATTTTTGTAAAACCAATTTTATTATAAATCCCAAGTTGGATGTAGGGTATGTTGGATCTTTACACGGATTCCGGCTTGACCATATCGAACATAGTATTGTTGCAGGGCATGTTGAATTAATTTTTATCGATGTATCAACTGCCAGATACGGCTTGGTTCCTTGGGAATTTATAGTCAAAACCTATTTGACAAAAGTTAGAACCAATTATGCCTATTCAATCAAAACAAATTGGTTAATTGATTATCAAATTGATAAATCGGCAATAACAGACCAAGATCGAGTATGTGCAGTTAAAAACATGCTAAGAGATCTTAAAAATCAACCAGGTCGTACTCCCCCAGAAATTCCTCACACATTAGTAGAATATAATCTATTATTTCAGCCCGGCGGTAGTAAATATCTTTGTAACACACTATGTCTTCCTGATGTTAACGAGAGGTATCATAATTTCTGGGACCAACAGTTACTGCTATCAAAAAGTCCCGATTCTCTTGTTGTTTGGGGGGAGACCTGGAACAAAGCAGACTACTTTAGTAATTAAGCAAATTCATGTGTAGTGTTACTAGCATTGCGTATGAAAGTGCATGTGCCTTCTTAAAGGTGTAACCCCGGCTGTCATCACCGTCCCAAACTGATCCAAACACTTCTGCCCAGGGCCGTTGCTGCAAGTGCGCTTTGCCTGGACGAATAATTGAGATAAACGCAGCCATCTTGGGTATAGAGTCTGGACGCATTGACGCTAGCAAATTTGCATAGTTTCCCACGTGAACCAACTGCTTGGCCCAAGCTGTGTCATTCCAGATTCGATCCCACGGAGGGGCGGCTGCTAGCATAGTTGCGTAGTGATCAGGAGTTTGAATCAGCTGATATATGCTCATGTTCAAGAAGTCAATCTTAAAATACCCTCGCTGGTCAGCCGAGGCATAATCAATTGCAGCACATCCATGTACAGGATCTACAGGAATATCTGTAACATATACGCCCGAGTTGTGCTTACGCACTGTGTTGTCTACTTGTTGCATAGCTGGGATATGATCAATCAGCTTTAGCACTAGTGATCGATCTGCAAAATCGATATCAATGTCTGCACTCATCTATTACCAGCCTGCTTGTTTTAAAATTTCTCGTGCATAGTCACGATCTTCTGGGCGGTCACGAAGTCGTTGACTCCAGGCGTCGGTCTCGACCATGGGCCAAATCATAGTCAACTGCTCAGAATTAAGACGTGCCAGCAACTCATGTCCCGAATCTGAATTGTACACTGCCCAGGCCGATACCCGGCCAGTCGAGATCGCATAGCACAGTGCGTTAGCGTTGCCGTAACGGAGATAGTCATGCGCTGCGTTACCAGTTTTTTCCTGCCAGTCAATACTGGATTCAATTGATCGGGCTAATGCGTCTCCTACAGATTCAGTGCGTAAGTACTCTATCAAGTATTCGTAGTATATAGATTCATGACACCAGTGATCAATCTTTTTATTTTTCTTGACCACCCAGTTCACAAACTGCGGCACATTGACAGCACGTATCTCTTGGCAGTAACGTCCAAACTTAACAAATGCCCTGTAGTAGGGACTGGCAGAAAAATCTTTGAAAGTTTTGTTTTTTGCTGTGCCCTGGGTAATCTCGTAAAATCTCAAATACGCTCGGAGGGCAATCGTAACACCTACTTCGTCCCGTTCAAGGTAGCGACGTTTAGATTCGCACACATGTGCGGCCAAACTTAGTTCCCGCTTGAACACACGGGCACAATGATTACAAGTGTATTCAGTCTTTGTCAGTGTGGCCGTGTTCACGCAAATACTCTTTCAAGTCTTTCTTGTTGATGAGTTTAGACAGTGTGTCAATGTCCGATAGCTTGGTAGTGGGCATAAGCTCCATGAGAGTTTTCTTGATCTCATTAGATCCTGCTTCCTTCTTCCTGGGCGAGATCCACTGATGCCGATGTGTTCCCATTCCTGGACTCACTGCTGTGGCGCACAACCACTGTAGCTTGGGGTGGCGGTTTATGGCAAAGAAGTGCTTGTTGAGTCGCTCGTTACACGAGATTAGATAAAACTCTTGCAGTTCTCGACTACCATGCACAGCCGATCCCCACCGTATCATAAGATAGTTGGAGAACTTTTTACGTTCCTCATCTGTAAGACTGTTATAAAACTCTCGATCCTTGAGATCGAATCGATTCATCTCATTTTGAATGCTAAGTTTATCCACGGCGTATGCTGTTGATTGCGCTGGTTGCTTCGTCAAGTTGATTTTGTATGCGGCGCATTTCACGTTGCATGATAGCAATAGTGCGGGATTGATCTTGTAGCCGCTGATCTAACAAATCAATCTTTGATCCAACTTGTTTTTGTTCAAGTGCCTGTGGTGGGGCATCAACTTTGGGTCCACTTTTTTCGTATTGTTCCATACTACCATGCCTTGTCATATTGTACAACTTCACAATTTCGACTAATGTCTTTTACAAAGTACACGCATCGAGGTTTTGGGCCATCGTCGACTGGCACCGATAAAATTTGCCCATTTTTAAGCTTGGGAGCATACCAAGTTACTTCATGATACACATCTACAATTTCAATATCCGGAAAGCTGGGCCTAAAACTACTTAACGGGTTAAACTCAAACGCCTTGAACCCACGATCGTTGATACTGGTCAACGGGAGCATTTCTAAGTCACCTAGGTCAGGTTCTCCTATCAGGATCTGCCAGTCCACAGGCATTTTAATAGTTTTGTCCCCGATACGTAGTACTAGTGCAGGGGCGCTAAAACTTTCTAAAAAAATCAACGGGATATAATAGTAGTCTGGACTGTTAGGGTCTGAATTATCTAGAATAGCAAAACGCATGTCGTCGACTTCATCCGGAAGCGTGTCCAAGTCGTAATGCTGATTCTCAAGGGTTAGGATTCTCATATTTTTATTATACACACTTAGTAACAGGAAGTCAAGACAATGTCCTAGTATATTGCAAGTGCCGCTGCAAGGCTGAAATCCAGCTTGAGTAAATTTGTTGAATCTTAACGCTATCAAAGTCATCAAATCCAAGTATACTATAGAGATTTTCTAATTGATGTCGACACTGGTCAGGATCAAGATACCAAGCTGTGTCCCATGTTGCAATGCAATTATTCGGCCAAAGTCCTCGCTGGTATCCCATTGCCCCTTGCCATTCAATCATAAAAGGTTCTAGATCTTTAAGATCTTTGGCAATTTTTTGATACTCCGGCAGTTGATATTCATCAACTGTGTACGGTGGATCAGTAGGCCAGTGGTGCTGGCGATTTTCTTTCCACCAGGACTTAATGATTTCAATTTGCTTATTCAGCGGGAGTTGACGTTGCGGGTTGTTATCAAAAAACCATCGGTATTTCATTACAAAAGGTCGATGGTTAACAAGACGTATTATCCGAGCATTCGGCCATAACTGTAACGCACCAGGGATGTCGCTATCACGGTGTGCAACAATAAACAAGTATTTGCCTTGATCTATTAGAGTAGGGATTATATCATGATAATGAAATAACATGCGGGAAGCAACTGACTCCTAGATAGAGCTGTCACCAATTTGTCGATTTTGACCAAACAGCTCACTACACCCTAATCCAATATCTCTCCATTTAACGTTTGTCGAATTGTACCGGTTGCATAGAATATTTAACTTTTGCATAGTATCGAGCTTGACCAGACCACGGTGTTGCAACACTGATTGTTGACTAAGTGACAAGCAGTTTATTAGGAATTTGCCGCCGGCAGCCATGGGATAGGTAACAATAATTAGCCGATCTGTGGCGAACTGAGCAGGAGTTAATATCGCCATTCTAGTTTTTCCTGAGTATATGGGTAGGTGGCCTCTTTATAAAATACTTTGCGTTTGGTCAGGTGTCGTTTAGCAAATTTGCATGTGGATGTTATGTCCCAGATCTGAACATGATCCTTGTCCTCGGCCTTACGTATACCACGGCCTATGCTCTGTATAACTCGAACAAAACTTTTGCCTGGCTCTAACATGACTAGATTAAAAATACGCGGAATATTAATACCCACAGCAGCAACTCCGTACGTGGCCACAATGATCTTGCCAGTAGCATCGGCTACTTCGTCGTACTCATCTTGACGATCTTTTGCCTTGGTTGCGCCCGATACAAATACAGCACTCTCTCCTAACCGTTCAACTAATGCTTTCCCGGCGGCCACACGGTCCACAAGTACCAAGGTATTGCCCGTCTCATTCACCCGAGTAATCAAGTTAGCAATTGTATCAAGTCTACCTGGTTCCTCTAGTAAGTATTTAAGCTCGGCTTGATATTCTTTAAACTCTACATGATCCACCAACTGTACTACGTTTACATGACATTGTGCTAGTACACCACGCTCCTGTAACTCGCTAGCTGCAAGACGACTCACTACAGGTCCTAGGCTTACATGCAGAGCTTGGAATTCAAATGCTTCCTTGGGAACGGTGCCTGTAAGCCCCCACCGAATCGGGATTTGACTCATTACCCCTGTGAGCAAAGTCTTGAGTGCATCGGCTTTGGCCATATGTACTTCGTCTACCATGACACAAACCACGCCCTCAATAAAGTCTTGTATAGTACAGTCGGCAGTACCTGCACGTGTGTTTTTTAACAGAACATTAAGGCTTTGCCAGGTGCAGATAGTATGTTGGTGTCCAAATTCCTTTCGATCCCCAAAGTATACACCAACATCTAATCCAATATTGATATAATCCTTCTCAGTCTGTGTCACCAGGCTCTTGTTGGGCACAATAACAATGCTGCGGCCGTAAGGTCCAACCAGGCAACTTAGCGCAGCAGTCATGATAGTCTTACCGGCACCCGTAGCAACCTCTTGGATGCACTGTGGGTTACTAAGAAAGTTGTTGATGATCTCAACTTGATAATCTCGTAGCTGAATCGGCACTCCTGCCTGTGGGTGCCCTTTGGGCCAACAACGATCCTTAAAGGTATCTTCTGTGGCTAGTACAAACTCAAAAGTTCTAGTGTACTCGCGACGATCGTCAAGTTCAATTTCATAATTGTAGTCGTCGAGTATGGGGAGAATCTCGGGTAGTAAATTAGTATAAGTGCTACCGCCAAGTTGGAAATAACTAACTTTGCCGTCCCATCGACCCAGTCTCACAGCTGGTAGATATCGTGCATACGGAACATCATATTTGAATTTTTTAACTAGAGCCTTGCGAGCATCAAGATCAAGTCCTTCAATTTTTATATTCACTTCGTCGCAAATAACTAGAGTAGCTTGTTTCATTATATTATATATCCATGATGTATTGATCTATAGTAACATATGTATCAAGCAAAGTCAAAAAAAAGACACCGTTTTACGGGTGTCCCATAAAGGATTGCCCTGTAACAGGCAGTATGATGCTTATTCGTTACGCATGCAAGTGCATTCAGCCAGCGACTTCCAGTTGCTTGGGGACACTTTGGTCAAGTCAGCAATCTTCAACGCCATGCGCAAACTCACTTCACGCAGGCGCATGTGATTGTCAGTCATGAACTCAATGATCGCGTCGCCCAGTTCCGGGGTAAAATCATAGTCCTGAAACAGGCTGCCCCTACGAAAGATCTGTTTGATGCGCAGGATCTTATCACGCATAGTGTTCAGCGTAAGATCAAGAAAGTGACAACGACTCTGCAAAGCTTCCAAGTGGTCTTGCAGTCGCTTGCTCTTGAGGTGATCAAACTTCAAGTTGGTGATAAAGATCACAGAACCCTTGAAGTCAAACTGATCTGGCACTCCCTCGCGACGCAGCATGTTGCTGTCAGCATTCCAATGTATGCGACGCTTCTTGCCCGAGTCCAGCGCAGCCTTGAGAATGTTCAGTGCAACATCATCAAGCAGGATGCTGTCGCAGTCGTCAAACACCAGCACGTTCTTGGCATCACTGTGTTTGTACAGAGTGCAGTACAGGCCAATTGGGGTCATTGCACCCTTGATGACTTCGTACTTGGGTTTGCGATTGCCCACAACGTCAAACAGACCAGACTTCTCCAACTGATGCTCAACACCGTAGCTCTTGCCCACGCCCGGGGGACCCACCACGATCATAGCACGGATGTCGCCGGCAATTGCAGCCAGTGTCATCTCATCCAGCATGTTAAACCGCGTTTCAATACGCGCCATGATCTCGTCATCAGTCTCTTGCGGCACTGCTGACATGAGAGTCAATGTGGCCTGTGCCACAGGAGTAGCGGATCCGGTAATAATCACGTCTTCAATTCCGTTCACTTTAATACGCACAACATCAAAATCGGGACCAAAGTACCCGTTGCTCTTGACTGTAACAAACCCGCCGCGGGCGCCAACAGTAAAATCCTTGACCAGCTCAAACGATGCATTCTGCACCGGGGTATTACGATATGTACCTTTAATCACTTGAACTTGGGTCATTTCTTGCTCCGTTTTGCTACAGTAAATACATTATAGCACAAGCTGATTTATTGGGCAACCGCTTCGGTACCGCACAGCACCATGATTCGCCCGGGATAACGAGCGTCAAACATCATTGCCCCTTCCTGCACGGTGCTAAAGGGCTGATCAAATTTCTCACTCTTGCCGTCCCAAACCCGGCTAATGCCCCGGCACTTGATGACTTCGTTTTGCACTTCGGTTACCACGCCGATCATGTAGCAGTCGTACTGCCCGGCAAAATCCAGGGCCCGAATAACATCGCCAACTTCGGCTACTTGAACTTTAGACTTCAGCATTTCCGACTCCTTGTTGCTAACTGTATAAAGCTATTATAGCAGAACGGGAATTATTGGTCAACCGACTTCGTCCTCGTCGATCAGCAAGCGATCAGCTGGCTCGGTGCGCCACCGCAGCTGGATGGGCCGGTCCAGAATCAGCAAGTGTTGAACCTTGCCTGCGCCGTACTTCACTCGGCTAGACTCCACAGTTCCGGTCACCTGCTGCCCTTGGTACATTGCAGTGATTTTCTCGCCTTGCTTATTCCAGTTCATCGCTTGCTCCTTGTTCCTTACTGTATTCATACATTATAGCACGGGTGCCATTTCTGGTCAACCAAAGGAAAACCCACAGTGATGTGGGTTTGTGATTAGGGCAAAGCCCGTATCAAAATAATGGCAAAGGGGACTCGTACCCTGGCTCAATATTGATTGAACATGTAAATGTTGACCCGTCTTGAATTTGCCACCACCATTGTCCTCCAAAATCAAGCAGATTACGTTCATAAGATACACCATCAATAACAATATCGGTCAACGGATCAATAATAGGTGTTGCGTCGGCTGTAAATTCCCGATGGTATTCTAGATTACGAAAAATATCTGCAGTGGCATCAGATATTGAATAGTTACCCTTGGTCAATGATAATAGCAAGCAGCCGCCAGTGACAGTAATACTCATTTGCTTGAGTCCGGTATAGTCTACATCTTCAGTAAATGAGAATAGTTCAGATTCTACTTTTAGTGCAGGTGATGGTTGGCTCGGCACTGCTGTGGTCAACGTCGGCACAGGTCCGTTATACACTTGCACACCATCAATCATTGCAACTATACTCACTGTGCCTTGCTCGCTATACCCAGAACCAAATTGTTTAAAAGTACGATTCGTCATTGATTTCTCCAACTGTTTTATTTATCCCAACCTCGATTCCAATAATTGACAATAATTTTATCTGTTACTTCATGCGGTTTAGGGCTGCCGTGAAAAATCATCACACTGGTCTTGGGGTCTAGTACTGTGCCAGTATTGGGTCGGCGATAGGTACGTGTTTTTATATCGAGCCCGCCATCTTTGATTTGCCAACGCCAGCTTTGTACAGCATCACTATCAAAGAATCTACGGTCTTTAAAGTCAACTGCTACATTTAAAAAATCCTGATCGCCGTGGAATTGATTGGCAGTGTCAAGAATATTGCGACTCTGAAAGCTGGTCCAGATACGTTTCCACCGTTCTGTGTCCCAGTACATTATGCTGGAGTTTAAGCCGGTCCAGGAGGGTTTCCAAAGATGTCTAAAGTCCCGTACTGCCCAGAAGTGTCGAGGGCTTAGTCCCCAGATCCAATCAATACTGCCGGTGATCACCACGTCAAGATCCATGTACAACAGGTTCCCAGGTACATGAGCCGGATCAAACATCTGCATCTTGTACCACCAGGCCTTTTTTGGACCACTGATACCAGGCCAGTCGACTAAGTCGTGCTTGATCATCGAGGCCGGCACCGATCTTGAAGGCTCAGTAAACACATGAAACTTTACGTTGTGCTGGGTGTTAACTTGCAGCATATTGTACAAGTTTTCAACATACCGCCAGTCATACATGTTTCCGTGTATCACGCAGGCAAAATTCTTTTGGTCAGCATGATTCTTATGTTTCTTCATTTTGTATTTACATCAAAAAGTACACATATAAATAGAACAATGAAAACTATCGTTCTTGCAACCGGTGGATTTGATCCCATCCACTCGGGACACATTGCATATCTTAAGGCCGCACGTCAACTAGGGGACATTCTTGTAGTTGGTGTAAATTCAGATGAGTGGTTAGCTCGCAAAAAGGGACGAGCATTCATGCCAATCTTAGAACGCACTGAGATTGTGCAGAATATCAAAGGTGTAGATTTTGTAATCACATTTGATGATCGTAACGACAGTGTACGGCATGCCATTGAAATGGTGCGTCAGAGCTATCCACAGGACAAGATTATCGTGGCCGATGGTAATCAGCGCACAGACAAAAATATGCCCGAGCTGAGATTAGCAGACACTAATTTAGAATTTAAGTTTAACGTGGGCGGCGTGATTGAGAAAAACTCCAGCAGCTGGCTACTGGAAGAGTGGCGTGCTCCCAAAACACGCCGCATGTGGGGACATTATTGTGTAGTTCATGATTCACCCGGAGCCAAGGTCAAAGAACTCACAGTAGAGCCCGGGGCAGCGTTAAGTATGCAAAGACACCAGGATCGCGCCGAATTCTGGCTTGTGACCAAAGGCGAAGCTAGCGTATACACGCTTGATGCCAGTACCGATCTAGAACTGCAAGGACGGTATACTCAGCATCAATACTTGCATATTGGACTACACTGTTGGCATCAGTTGGTAAACGAAACGTCAAGTCCATTAACTCTGATTGAGATTCAATACGGTAGTCGTTGTACCGAAGAAGATGTAGAAAGAAGACTATGAAACCCATTCCAATTTTCATTGGGTATGACCCACGTGAAGCAATTGCATTCCACGTGTGTGCAAACTCTATCATTAGGCACGCAAGCAGACCGGTTGCCATCATCCCACTGGCTCTGAACTTGTTCGACGACTACAAAGAAACACACACCGACGGCAGCAATCAATTTATCTACAGTAGATTCCTTGTGCCTCACCTTATGAACTTTCAGGGGCATGCAATCTTTATTGATGGTGATATGATTGTGCGCGAGGATATTATCAAGTTATGGGACTTGCGTCGCTTGGATCTTGATGTACAAGTGGTCATGCACAACTACAAGACACGCATGACAGAGAAGTATCTAGGGGCTAAAAATGAGAACTATCCGCGCAAGAACTGGAGCTCGGTAATTTTATGGAACTGTAACAGTTTTCCTAACCGTAAGCTTACGCCAGAGTTTATTCAAAAGTCTACCGGGGCCGAACTACATCGTTTTACCTGGCTGCAGGACGAACGAATTGGAGAGCTGCCCCCGGAGTGGAACTGGCTGCCTGACGAGTACGGCCTCAATGAGGATGCCAAACTGTTGCATTATACCCTAGGCACGCCTTGCTTCCACGAATTTGCCACTACCAATCAAGGCAGTGAATGGCACCGGGAACGTATGCTAACAGAGTATTGTCAGCAAAGATCAATCGAATGAACTGGGAACAGGTAGGATCATCGTATATTCCGCCTCCGCCTCCGCCTCCGCCACCACCTCCGCCACCGCATGTGTTTGACATGATACCGCCAACAGTTAAAACACTATTCGATGACATTCTCAAATATCGAGTCGACCCGGCCGGCACATATTATGGTATAACACTAGACGTTTTAGTTAATCAGCTAACACAGTTAGACAACAGTGCGGCTGCGGCAATCGGAACAGACGAAAAAGATACAAAATTTGAGAGTAAGGGCAAAATGTACGATCCATTTTTGCAAAGTTTTATACTGGGATCTGGCGGACAAATTTCTGACTGGGGAAAACACAGTGCCAGCATGGCTCCAGCGGTATTTAGAGGCATAACCAAACGCAAAGAAATGGAGATCTGTCGTTCTGTTGGCCGCGACTTTTACTACATAGACACAGGATATTTTGGCAATGGTCGCAAAAAAATCTATCATAGAATTACTCGTAACGATGTACAAAACTTTGGACCCATAATTGAAAGACCCGGTGATAGGTTTGGTGCCACTGGTGTAAAATTAAGAAAATTTAGAGGCGGTAAGAACATATTGCTGGCCCCGCCCAGTCAAAAACTATTGAATATCTACGACATCAATCTTGAAGAATGGCTAGAACAAGTAAAAACAGAGATTGGATCAGTTACAGATCGACCCATTGTTGTAAGAACCAAACAGGGACGTAGTACCAGGGTCAATGATGATACCATGGAAATGGCCCTGGACCGCGACGTGCATTGCCTTGTGACATTCTCCAGCATTGCTGCCGGCGAAGCATTATTGCACGGTAAACCAGCTATCACACTTGGTCCCAATGCTGCTGCTGCGCTGTGCAGTCAATCAGTTGCGGAGATTGAAAATTTAAAAATACCCACACTGGACGAAGTAGACGCCTGGGCGCGACACATGGCCTATTGCCAATTTACTGAAGTAGATATGCGTGATGGCACAGCCTGGCGTATACTGAACGAACATGCATGATGTTGTTGTTTATCTAAGTTCGTTACAAAAACAAAGTCCCGGTAGAAAAGTTGATACCTTGACCGCGTTTGCGGATGGCGCACGATCTCACGGCGCCACAGTACACATAGAAAAACAAAATACATATACTCCTTCGAAGTTGGCCGTAATATTAGGGTGGGCCAGTCCTCAACAACACACACCCAACATAAAACTACGAGCACACATAATACAACAGCAACAGCAGTCGGGCAATCACACAATGTGTATTGATGCAAATTGTTTCAAATTTGCAGACCATGACAGTCGGTATCTGCGTTACAGTATAGGCAGTCCGTTTTACGACACCGGCAACTATGCTAATAAAAATTCAGACTCTGCCAGATGGAAGCAGTTGTCAAAAGATCTCGGAGTCAGCGTACATGATTGGCGTGCAACTGGAAATTATATACTGTTGCTGATGCAACGAGACGGTGGGTTTACCATGAAGGGCCTGCATCCGCTGACCTGGACTGAACAAAAAATAAAACTTATACAGCAACATACTGACATGCCCATTTTATTACGCCCGCATCCGGGAAAAATGGCCGATCCAACTGCATTGATACAACCTGGAGTCACAGTGAGTGATCCAACAAAAAACTCTTTATTGAAAGATTTGAAATATGCCGCTGGCGCTTTTGTGTTTAACAGTAGCAGTGGGGTAGCCGCAATATTACGCGGAATTCCGTTGTGGGTAGATGATCCCAGCAGTGTGTGTTGGCAAGTGGCCAACACTGATATTGGTACAATTCACAATCCTGTCATGCCCGATCGAACACAATGGTTGAACAATTTAAGTGCATGTCACTGGACCGACGAGGAAAGCCGCCAGGGCCGTGTATACCAGAAATTTTTACCTTACTTGGGCTGATACCAGTTGTTGACGGGATGATTGCAATCTCTAAACCACCAATATAAATCAGGTCCGGTCCAGTCACTGAATTGTTCTTGATACCATTCTACAGTTCGATGGGGATTGAGGTAAGCAGGATCATAAATGCGTTTTTTAATCTTACCTGGGTTACTATGAAGCCCTATAAAAACAAATTTAGTTGCATAGTTCATGAATTTGTGTTTGATCCAAGACATATCAGCATCAGGAATGCCGCCCAGCACTTGTGTACAAATAACAGCATCAAATTTTTGTCCAACAGGTTCTTGATCAAACTTTGGCACACAAGGATCATATTTGTAAACTGATTCAGCATTGATTCGAGTCTGAAAAGTCATTGGCTCAGACATGGCACCGCCAGGCAATCCATATGGTACTACATCGGTATATTGTTGACCTTTGCCACAGCCATAATCTAACACAGTTCGGGAGGCATAACGATCCATGAGAACTCGTATGTAATTGTGATAACTCTTGCTGTCGTTGCCGGCCCAATTTTTGGGATTGTTCTTTTGAAACTGCTGTCCTAATTCAACACTTTGTTTATAGTAGTCTGATGGGGTGATCATTTTTTAAAAGCGCCCACTTGATCGTGCCACTGGTCAGTTGGCTCGGTCCAGGCATCTACTAATTCTACTTTGCCCCATTTGGCCAACGCCGCATAAGCATCTGGATAAAACCGCCAGCAATCCACAGGGTATCTGTGGACTTTACCGTGCATCGGAGCAATTAAAAAGATGTATCCGCCCGGACGCACCACTCGAACCATTTCTAAAAAACTCAACCAGAAAAATTCACAGTGCTCAAACATCTGTCCAGACACCACAACATCTGCGTAGTTATCATCCAACGGAACTTTGTATGGGTCATCAAGTACAATAGACACCCCCGGTCCTGCTTGCAAATCAACTCCATAGTATTTTATTTTTTCATTGGCCTCAACTAATTCGTAATAGGTGCCGCGATTTTTAATATTGGTACCACCAAAGTCGAGTATCTTACATTCGTTGCCGACAAATTCGTTGGTGACATATTTGTCAAATAGTGTTTTCATATTATTCATTGAAGTTTGATGCATAAATTTTCCTATTATTTTGTTGTTTTTAAAAGTCAGAGTCGTGACGTTTTTTGTAGATCGTCGAATGCCCTTTTCGAATTTGTCCGGGCGTAGGATCAGTATAATAATAAAAAGCCAGACTTTTTCTAGATATAGTTTCGGGGCAGGCAAGAGGGTCCGGGTGGCCGTGCCACGAATTTTTGGTGGTATTAAAAATAACTACTCTATTAATTATTGGCAAAATAGATTTTTTTAAATTGCCCATCTCGGTGTCCCAAAGATCTAACTTCCCGTTATATTCTTCTTCCCAGTTGTCGTTAAGATAAATTAAAACATTTATTCTTCTATCTTGGTTTGTGATAGGATGTATATTGAAGTCTACGTGCATTTTTAAAAATCCGCCTTTCTTGATTTCGTGGGGGCCACCACCTTCGAAGTAAGGATCTGATTTTATGTTTTCGATGCCAGTTAAGTTTTCTAAAAATTTACAAAACGCTAAACTGTTTAGTTCCTGACTAAACTCTGCAGTTAACGGTTCGAATAATTCTAATTTTTCAGGTTGCCTAAAACTTAACTTGTTTAAAGTTGTATCGTTTGCCTTCCCTTGCATTTTTTCTTGCATTTTTGGAAACTCCAACGAAATTTTTCTTAGTGTGTCTATGTCAAATAAATTATCCAGAACAATATGTGGAAAAGGAGAAGCATTGATATATTCTTGATGTTTTTCTGTTCCTAAATTGAACAAAATTTCTGCATTAAACTGCTTCATAGATTTTCCTATTTTATTCCTATTACTCTGCTGTCTGACGCAGTTTTTGCATATATGTTGTTTTCGGATCTAACGGTGCTAAACCCTGCTTCGGTAAACAATCGAATCATTGATGCCGCACTATATCCATAGGCATGCATCATTGCTCTATTCTGATATCTGCTATTACCAAAGATTGAATTAATAGTTTTCTTCAAAATTCGTCGATCATCTGAGATCAACGAGTCTGGATTTTCGGCTATGAATGTACAGGCCTTTAACAAGTCTGGCCACTCTACGGCAACCTGTCCACCAGGGCAAAGTATTCTATGCCATTCAGTGAGCATGCCACGAATTTTCCAGTGTTCAATGTGTTCTATTACATGTATACTTAAAATTTCATTAACACAGTTATCAGGAATAGGATACACGTCGGCTATGTCGTGTATTATGATTTCAGGATCTTCGGCACAGTATTCACCATCTACATTGAGATAGTCGGGCAATTTTACTGGACCGCATCCTAGATGTAATCGAATAGGTATTTGATTTTGGATACAGTTTTGTACTTTATCTTTTAGTAGCATATGAAATGTCTTCTATAAATTTTTTACTCAATACTTTGGCAGAATAATTTTCTTCTACGTATTGTTGTCCTTTTGTAATTCTATCAATTACTTGGTCAGGATTTTCTATGGCCCATTTGACACCTTCGATGTAGTCTCCCTGCCAGGTGTATGGCGCAAACTCTTCGTAACTGGCCAAGGGAGTGGTAATTACAAATCTGCCCGAGATCAAACTGTCAATCACACGATTTGCGCTTTTGGTATCAGTTCTTGGGTTGTCAGTTTGCACCGGCATTAGCACTATGTCGCACTGTTCTAACAGTTGTCCTTGTGACTCCCAGGTCCATTCCTTCATGTTCACACGATCAAGATTTATGCCAGATACTGATCCTTTTCGTTGTCTTACCTGGAATTTACTAAGTACTCTATCAGTTTTGGCACTGACCATGGTATAAGAGTAGTTGCATACTTCTTTTTCTAGTCGTTGCCATATTTCTACCATTGGCAAAAATTTAAAACTGCTCTGCGATCCAAACCATAGCAAACTGATGTCAGTACCAGGAGAAAATTTTGGGGGCAGTTTAGGACGCTCAAACGGATCCGGCATCACAATACTGTCTCTTCCAGTGTGCGTTTTCACGCTCACGCCCATTTGAACGCTGTTAACTGAGACCAAGTCTGCAGTCAGACAACACGGTGCGTATTCTTGTTTTTCATCAAATTTGTTATCGCAAAGATCATAAACTGTTTGAGCACCAAGGTCTCGGGCTCTTTGTATTGTGTGTACTTGTGTACCTTTGAGAAATATTATTAAAGTGTCTGCATCTATTTCAGACCAGTCAGTGAGTATTTTTGCATCGTGGCCTTGTTCCAACAATGCTTGGCAAGTTACATCTCCACGTAGTCTATGACTAGCACGTTTGCTTTTATATGCATCACTAAAAAATCTAATTTTCATTGCCATCCCAGGATCCAATCATCTTTAACTTGATCTAACCTGACCATACCCCAGTCCTCTAACAATCCAATTGCGGCAAACTGACCATACTCCTTCGAATACATATCATGCGGCTTTTGTTCTATCACAACAACAGGCCTGCATCGCTGTATAGTTTGCTGGGCACCTTGTAGAACACGATATTCAAAACCTTCGCAGTCGATCTTGATGTAGTCAACATTCTGCAAGATTAAACTGTCAAGTCGGATAATACGTGTATCACCACCGTTACTAGCGGGATCCACATGTGTGTGGCCTGTGTTGCCCTCTGTAATTATCATGCGCACCTGTCCTTCCGAATCACCCAAGGCCACGGTCTCTACCTTGATATTTGATGCAGTGACATTGCGTTCCAAACATTCTCTAAACATTGCCACAGGTTCAAATGCAATCACTTGATCAAAATGTTTTGTTAAGTCACGTGACCACAACCCTACGTTAGCACCAATGTCCAGGGCAGTTCGTTTGTTCTTCACATGTTGTAAACTGAGCAGTCGTACAGGTTGTTGATACTCAGCGGGACCGCCCTTTTTGATATTCTTGCCTAACATTTCTGGGAAATGTGTTTCAATGTCCGGAAAGTACCATCCATATTGTTCACGCACTAAGAGTCTCCTTTAGTATTCGGGCGGCTGTGCCATTGGCTAGTTCTGTAGTATGGAATTGTCCATATGCCAGGTGGCAAGCCCACTTATATATCAGATCGCTGTCGGGTAACCAGGGTGTTTCTATTTTACTTAAATCTGTATTGCAGACTGGTTTTGCAGCATTGGCCGCAGGTGCTATGACAAACGCCGGCACACCTGCTAGTATGCTTTCAGTGGCAGCAATTGAGTTGAATGTGACCACAGCATGCACATCGTCCAGCGCAGACTCTAAGTTATTTGTAACTCTAACTTTTCTATCTGGATTACGTTGACGTATTTCTACTGGACGATCAGTGTGTTGTTTTATTGTGGCTACAGTTTGTGATATCCATTGTTCAAGGTCAATGCCGTAGAATATGCAAGGTTTTTCATCTGGTGCTGCAATCAATATCTTGTTACCGGTACGTCGCCAGGGTTGTATTTTAATTCGTAGTCGTTCCCACCGATCAGCCGAACGTGGTATAATTTTATCGTGCTGCAAGTCATTGAACACAATTCGATGATAGTGTTTCCATCCACTGGGATTGTTAATACTTGCACGATTCCCCATGTAACCTGAATCCATGTACAAAAATGGGCGTTGATCCTGCCAACATTTCTTGATAATCTTATGCTTCATTATGCCACGTACCACAATTGTATTTTGGTCATGCTCGTACTGCCAAGTTTCTAGTGCAGTGGGCACAGACCCAGATCCTCGAGCAAACATTTCTATATACTCGTCTCGGTTATTCTTGCTTAAAAATGTCCAGGTCATTGCCAGTACTCTTCTGTACGTTTTATTTTAAGATCTGTAAGTTTACTACGTTTTAAATCTTTCCTGGCACCTTTGAGATGATCCAAATATGCACCCCATTCCGAGTTGATCAAGGGATGGCCTTCTCCGGTGATCAGATTACCGGACCAATCTAATTCGTTCAGGGTGCATTGTTTTCTCACAGCGTCAAACACAAATGAGTCGTGCCATTCATCCAGGGTGAATATTCCGTTTTCGGCATCATCATAATAGCGTTGAAACAGTTTCAAGAAAGTTCCCACAACCGGCCTAGCAAGATTCATTGCATACAAACCACATTCAGAGTACTTTTGGTTACGTCCCAAAAAGCACAGGTCTCTATCCTGTGGACAAAGCTTACCCAATTGGGCAAGGCTAATTGTGCTGTGGCACACAGTGTCGCCATCCATCCACAATAACCAATCGGCTGGCTGTGTACCGGCGCAATGAAATATTGCATATACCTTGTGAGAAAAACGTACAGCATCCCATTTGAATCCAATTCCGTGCTGTTTACCCCTGGAATCAACTGGCCCTTTTGGCACCTGCCCGACTGCTTTGGGCACTTGACTCCATTGCTTTTTAAATGCAATCAAGTCCGGCGATGCGCTGTTGAGATCAATCACATGCAATCTAGGGTCAAGTTGCAGTACCACACAATCTTCTGCATATACATATAAATCAACCTCTTGCGGCCATGTGGCTAGAAAAGTATCAATCATTTTACTACCGTAATGGCTGTATCCAGATTGATTAAACGTAGTGACTACTGCAAATTTACGAACCATGTTGTTTACCATAATTAAAGTGCAGGGTATTTAACATATGAGATTTGGTATTTTTAATAAATTTGGTGCACTAAACAGTCAGCCTGTATTCGAGGCATTTGAGCGCGGGTTGAAACAATTAGGGCTAGAGTACCAGTCACACAATGTCAATGCCGATGTTGCAGTTATCTGGAGTCAAGTCTGGGCCGGTCGGATGCAGGGCAACCAACAAGTCTGGCAGTACTTTAGAAGCACTCATCGCTCTGTTATTGTGCTTGAAGTAGGACTGCTTGATCGAGGCAAAACCTGGAAAGTGGGAGTCAACGGTACTGGCAGTACTGCATACTGGGGACAAGGGGTAGATGCTAACAGAGTTACCCAATTAGGTCTTGTGTTAACGACCTGGAGAGAGACTGGAAGAAACATCGTAATTGCTACCCAAAGATCCGATAGCGAACAATGGCGAGACCAACCAGATGCAAACACCTGGGTAGCCGATACAGTGAAACAAGTGCAGGCCCGAAGCAATCGACCTATTATACTACGCACACATCCTAGGCAACGTGTTGCGCCACCGCCTGGGTGCACATATCAAGTACCACAAAAGTTGGCCAACAGTTATGATGATTTTGATTTTGATCAATGCTTGCAAGATGCCTGGGCTGTTATCAACTGGAACAGTGGACCCGGGGTGCAAGCTGCTATGGCCGGAGTCCCGGTGTTTGTTGGTGCTGGTAGTCTAGCAGCACCTGTAGGTAATCTGGATCTATCACAAATAGAAAAGCCAGTGCGCCCCGATAGAGCCAACTGGCTTGTTGATATTGCGCATACTGAATGGACAGTAAACGAACTTGCTACTGGGCACCCAATTAAACGATTACTACCCGGATTGTAAGAAACTTATTTTGGATTCTTGTCACTTAGCTTATATAATATAATAACTTGGTCTAACATTTCTTGCAACACAGGGTTAGTTTGTGCTGCTAGACGAATATTGCTCCAAAGCATGTTATCTGCTAGCTCTGCAAGTCTTTCGTCGCGTTTCCAGCCGACTGCTATACGTTCGTTGGGATCAGCACCATGTTCTCTAGCATACACAGTGTTGCCATCTCGCTCGTATACATAAGTTGTGCCAGGCTTAAAAGTGGTCATATCTATTGATGTCCCATCCAGGTCAAGCTGCCATCTAACCAGGGTACTACAAGATCACGTTGCCGCAAGTAACCATGCCTATGAATGCTTGCAATTGCAGTCTCGGGTACTAGATTCTTTTCAACCAGGTCATACCACTTGGTTGTTCTAGGATCCAAGGGCTCTTGTTCACTTTTATAAACAATTGCATAGAGCCAAGGATCATTCTGTTCCTTTTTAAAGAACCCGCTGCGGGTATCCCATCCAGTAACTGCAAGAACATGTATGAGACTTACCATGGTCCAGTTGTAGTAGTGGAAGTCAGGTTGGTCATACTCCTGATCGTTAAACTCCATGATGGTGGTTTGTGGTATTGCTAGAATTAGCATTCCACTGTCACTAACAACTGACCGCCAACTACGCAAGGTTTCAAATGGATTCAACACATACTGGAATGCGTCATGGCACCAGATAATATCATATTTGATTTTATGCAATAGTATCGGGTCTTCAAAATTCTGGGACTTGTACTGTATGTTGCGTGTTTGTTCGGCCACAGCCAGTCTTGGTGCAGTATCTACTCCAGTGCACTGAATGTTTAGAGGTACCGGGTTATCTTCCCGAGTGGTTCTCGAAGCCCACCAGGCCAAGTCCATACCTGTTCCACAGCCCATGTCTACTAGTGTACTAATACTGAGCATGAAGTCGTCAAATTCGTACAGCAAGTCCAAGGTCTTCAAGCTGTGTTGGTGACTCTCTTGTGGATTTCGAAACCCGCGATGTATCATACTTGTACGTCTTCCATTCCGGCTGTGCGTAATCTTACAATGTGCCCCATCATAAAATTCTTACTCTCAAGACCTTTCATGATACCCAACCAACGATTGCGTAGCAGGGCAACTTCGTTGATTAAAGTTTCAAAGTCAATCACTTCTTCCTCGCCATCCACATACTTCTCAGCATCTCTGGATGTCAATGCTCTAGCATAGCTTTCTAAGTACTTTTGAAAGTGGCGTCGGCGTATTTTCCTCAACTGAATGCCGAGAAAATTAAGCACCGCTTCGATCTCTTGCAACTGGTTGAAGCGGTGCTCGGTATTACCAGGAAGCTGTTTGATGTTGGTTTCGACTAGGCCGCTGATGTGGCATTCGCGTTTGGCCGACTCAAGCTCATTTTCATAATGAGCAACAAAGTCAGGAATGTTGGCAAGACTCGCTACTACGCGATTATACCACATTCTTATTCCTCGTATTCGTCGCTGTCGTGATCGTCAAATTCTTCTTCGTCAACATCGTCAACATCGTCAACATAATGCTGTAATGCTCGCTTGACATCACTATCGCCCTTGAATGCCTGGCGAATATCAGTGATATCATAATCGTTATCAATCAACAGGTTGACAACAATATCAGCTGCCTCGTCTCTGTCGACTATGCTGATATAACGCTTGAGCTCTTGCCAAAGATCGTGTGTTAATTCTACTGACATCTAATGTTATTCCTCTTCAGATTCTAATTCAGGTATACTTACCTTTTTAATCTGATTTTCAAAATCAGCCATGACCTTGTCTAGACATCCGTCTGTGTTTGCTTCCCAGGCTTTGCGGAACTTCTTGATGATTTCTCCGTCGCCTGTGGTAAACACCAAGCTGTTGCCCTCTTTTTTGAGCATGTTTTTCTTTTCAATCAAATCAGTCAGTCCCGAGTAAGGGCTCATGCCAGACTCGTACGGGATCTTGACCTGCACTCCTTCAAACGGCTTGGCATAGCGGGTTTTCATAACCTTACACGCAGCTCGAATACCCATAACATCAGAGATCTTGTTGCCGTCTTCGTCCTCTTTGAGCTTGAGCTTTTTCATAGCAACCACAATGCTGCTTGCGTATACGAAACCTTGGCCGCCGCTGATCTTGTCATCCGGATCAAACATGTCTTGACTGGCATAAGTGTGGTTA
>Ga0114969_10000442_pt1 | contig 35690 bp, 35 predicted proteins | sample M_130807_MF_Meta_FD_87316 | JGI IMG/M metagenome (GOLD analysis project Ga0114969, IMG submission 87316) | Freshwater microbial communities from Lake Montjoie, Canada to study carbon cycling - M_130807_MF_MetaG | ecosystem: Environmental > Aquatic > Freshwater > Lake | place: Lake Montjoie...
CCAACGCCGCCCGTCACCCCATCCTGCGCTGGCAGTCGGGCACGTAAGGCGATGCCTGACACGGCCCTCGCCCCAGCGGCTCATACTGGAGCCATGAACGAGGCGTCTGCCAAAACAGAAGACGTTCTGCCCGCAGGCGAGGTCGGCCAGTGGGACGTCGTCCCCTGGGAGATCGTCGAGGTCGTGCGCCCCGGCCTCATCGCTTACGAGGAAGCCTGGAACTGGCAGCGCACCCGCGCCGAGGCCGTCCGCGCCGGCACCGCCGCCGAGGCCGTCGCCCTCCTCCAGCACACGCCCGTCTACACCCTCGGCATGCGAGGCCGCACTGCCAGTATGCCCATGACCGACGAGCAGGCTGCCGCCCTCGGCGCCGAAGTAGTGCAAAGCGATCGAGGTGGTGACGTCACCTTCCACGGCCCCGGCCAGCTCGTTGCCTACGGCATTCTCGACACCCGCGCGCGCAACCTCCGCCCCGCGAGCGTCGTCAACGCATACATACAATCAACTATCGAGACGGTCGCCCGCTTCGGCATCGAAGCCGAATGCATCGAGGGCCGTCCCGGCGTCTGGGTACGTGACGCAACCGGCTACGCATCAAAGATCGCGGCCGTCGGCGTGCGCATCCGTAACGGCATCACGACCCATGGCGTCGCCCTCAACGTCACCACCGACCTGTCGTGGTTCGATCACATCGTCCCGTGCGGCATCGCCGACGCGGGCGTGACGAGCATTCAATCAACACTGGGGGAAGCACCCCCTCTCGCAACCGTCGAGGCGGAACTGCTCAGCGCCCTATCTCGCATGTTTCACGTGAAACAATTTGTTGAGGCTCGTTACAAATGACCACCCGCGAACGAAAGCCCGAGTGGATCAAAGCCCGCTGGCCCGGCGGCGAGCGCTTCATGGAAGTGAAGCGCCTCCTTCGCGAGAACGAGCTCCACTCCGTCTGCGAGGAAGCGCGCTGCCCCAACATCGGTGAGTGCTTCAACAGTGGTACCGCCACGTTCATGATCCTCGGCGACATCTGCACGCGGGCGTGTGGGTTCTGCGATGTCACCTCGGGGAAGCCGATTGGCCTCGACCTGCTCGAGCCGCTGCGGCTGGCGCAGTCGGTCGAGATGTTGGGCCTCGACTACGCGGTCATCACCTCGGTCAACCGTGACGACCTCGCGGACGGTGGTTCGAGCATCTTCGCGGCCTGCATCCGTGCCATTCGCCACCGCACCCCCTCGTGCCAGGTCGAGGTGCTCATCCCCGACTTCGAGGGCAACGAGGCCGCCCTGCGCACCGTCGTCGAGGCAGGCCCGGTCGTCCTCAATCACAACACCGAGACCGTCCCGCGCCTCTACCCGCGCGTGCGCCCGAAGGGCCGCTACCCGCGCTCCCTCGAGCTGATCCAGCGCGTGAAAGCTATCGACCCGAGCATGACCACCAAGTCCGGCATCATGGTCGGCCTCGGCGAGGAGTTCGAGGAGGTCGTGCAGACCATGACTGACCTCCGCGAACACGGTTGTGACCTGCTGACGGTCGGGCAGTACCTCCGCCCCTCGATGAAGCACCTGCCGGTCGAGCGCTACTGGCACCCCGATGAGTTCGAGGCCCTGACCGAGGTCGGCAACTGCCTTGGCTTCGCCCACGTCGAGGCAGGCCCGCTGGTCCGCTCCTCCTACCACGCCGGCGAGCAGTCTCGAGCCGCACGACCCTGACGAAACCGGCAGCCACCTGAGCCTGACTTTGCGATGATTTCGTCACATCGGCCATGAACTCGGCTCATCTGCGTACCGACACTCACAGTGCGACCTCTGTCCGGAGCGTCGTGAGGGAGAGGTGCGGCCGATGGGCCCAGGCGAGCTGATTGGTGACCTCGACTTCATTGCGTCTGACCCGGTGATCGAGATGGTGATCCGGAACGCCCCGGTCGTGCTCTTTGCGACCGACCAGCAGGGCGTGATGGTGATGTCGCGCGGCAAGGCGCTGGACGCCATGGGCCTCGCGCAGAACGAGCTCGTTGGGAAGTCTGTCTTTGACCTCTACGTGAATGAGCCCGCGGTCGCGGATGCCTCGAGGCGAGCGCTCTCCGGTGAGCAGGTCACGGTGCAACTTGACCTCGACGGCGTCGTGCACGAGACGATGTTTGCGCCGATGCGTGGCTCGAATGGTGTCGTCACCGGCCTCGTCGGCGTGGGCTCGGACATCACCGAGCGCGTGCGTGCGGAGGAGCAGCTACGACGAGAGCTGCAGTTTGACGCCTCGACCGGCCTCCCCAACCGAAGGCACTTCGAGCAGCGCGTGCAGCATGCGATCGATGAGGCGATGCCGCAGCACCAGTCGGTCGCAGTGATCGCAATTCGGCTGTCGCAGTACCGCGACGTCTCCGAGGCGTTGGGCTTTGACCACGCGGAGATGGGGATCCGAGAGGCTGCGCATCGGCTGGGCACGATCGCGCCCGTTGGGGCGACCGTTGGGCGCATCGATGCCGGCCGCTTCGCCATGCTGCTGCCGATTGGTGTGACACCAGGAGCGGCCACGATGACCGCTGCACGAGTCGTCGAGGTGCTGCGCGCGCCGTATGAGCTCGGCGGACGGTACGTCGACATGCAGCCCGTCGCGGGACTGGCGCTGCATCCAGGGCACGCCAGTGTGGGTGAGGTGCTGGTGCGGCGCGCTGAGGCGACGCTCTCGATGGCAGCGCACACGGTTGATGGCTATGCGGTGTACTCCTCGACACGTCACGCTGCGCAGGCGGAGAACCTGAGCCTGCTCGGCGACCTACAGCGCGCGCTGCACAACGGCGAGATCGATCTGCACTATCAGCCACTCGCGACGATGGGGGATGGCGAGGTGCGATGCGTCGAGGCGCTCGCACGCTGGAACCACCCAGAGCTTGGCCCGATCTCGCCTGAGCGCTTTGTCGCGCTGGCAGAGTCGTCTGGACTGATCCGACCGTTGACCTCGTACGTACTCGACCGTGCGGCGCGACAGATCCACATGTGGCAGGCTGAGGGCCTGAACCTCCGTGTAGACGTGAACGTGTCGCCGCGCGACGTGCTGGATCGACAGTTCGTCAGCGACATCGACAGCGCTCTGGGATCGTGGGGCGTGGCGCCCGACCGCCTGGCGATCAAGATCACCGAGCGCGCGGTCGTCGAGGATGCACGGACCACGCGGGAACGACTCGGGCAGATCGACTCGATGGGGATGCACATCTCGATCGACGACTTCGGCACGGGCTACTCGAACTTGACGAGCCTGAAGCAGCTGCCGTTCCACTCGATCAAGATCGACCGGTCGTTCGTGTCAGGGTTGCCGACAGACCCGCAGGATCAGGCGATCGTGGCCTCGGTCGTGCAGCTGGCAAACGCGATGGGACGAGAGACGACCGCAGAAGGTGTCGAGACATCCGACGTCTGGGACAAGCTGTCGGAGATGGGCTGCTCGGACGCGCAGGGCTACCTGATCGCAAAGCCGATGCCGGCGACGGATCTGGCAGCGTGGCTGCGAGCGGGCCAATGGAACTCGATATCCACGGCCTGAGGCGCAGGGCTGGTACGCAGCGACGAGGCGATCAGCCTCGAGCGCGTGTGGCACGGGTCTTCGTGGCCCGTGGCTTCTTTGGCTTCGGCTCGGGCAGGACGCGACTGGTCTCGATGAACAAGCGCGTCAACGCCTCGGCATCATCGAGGTCATCGATCAGGTAATGCGGCTTCGCGCCCGGGTAGGGCGGCGCCTCAATCGGATCACCGAGGATCGCGCGGCCAGCATCGGTCGGTTTCACGAAGAGCTGGTTGTCGCAGACGAGCGCCACGACCTTCGCGCCGCAGTAGATCGCGTACTCGCCGAACATCTTGCGTGATGACACGTCCGGTGCGTTCGCGATCTGCGTGCAGATGTAGTCGACGAGCGATGCGTCTGAAGCCACGCGCTATTCCGCAGCGCGCGATGTGCGCGCGATGTAGTGCGGCGACTGGTTGTAGTAGAGGCTTGCGGCCTCCATCAGCGTCTCGCTGAGGGTCGGGTGCGCGTGGATCGTGAGGTGCAGGTCCTGCACGCGCGTGCCCATCTCAAGCGCAACGACTGCCTCGCCGATCAGCTCGCCAGCGCCGGTGCCGGCGATGCCGATGCCGAGGATGCGCTGCGTGCCGGGCTCGACGATCAGCTTCGTGACGCCATCGTTGCGGCCCATGGTGATGGTGCGACCGGACGCAGCCCACGGGAACTTTGTGATCTCGATCTCGATGCCGCGCTCGCGCGCCTGCGATTCAGTCAGACCGCACCACGCGATCTCCGGATCGGTGAAGACGACAGCAGGGATGCCCGTGGGATCGAAGATCGAGGGCTGGCCGAGCATCGCCTCGACGGCGACTCGACCCTCGTGCGTGGCCTTGTGCGCGAGCATCGGCTCTCCCGCGATGTCACCGATAGCGTAGATGGACGGCTCCGCGGTGCGGAGCATGTGGTCGACGGTGACGAACCCGCGCGAGGTGACCTGGACGCCGGTGTGCTCCAGGCCGAGGTTGCGCGAGTTGGGTACGCGCCCGACTGCGACCAGCACCTTCGAGAAATCGCGCTGCACGTTGTCGAGCTCGGTCGAGGCGAGTGTGGCGCGAATGCCACCCGCATGCTCCTCGAGCGCTGCGACACGTGTGTTCAGCAGGATCTCGTGGAACTGGCCGCGCAAGCGCTTCTCGAGTGGCTCGACGAGGTCACGGTCGGCGCCGGGGAGCAGTCCCGTGGTCATCTCGACGACTGTGACCCGCGAGCCCAGTGTCGCGTAGACCGAGCCAAGCTCGAGGCCGATGTAGCCGCCGCCGACGATGAGCAGCGTCTCGGGTACGTCCTCAAGCTCGAGCGCTGCTGTGGAATCCATGACGAGTGGTGAGTCGAGGCGCAGCGCCTGCGGCATTGCGGGCAGCGAGCCGGTCGCGACGATCGCGTAGTCGAAGGTGACGCTGGTCAGCTCGTCGGCAGTGCGTACGTGCAGCGTGTGCGGGTCGGTGAACTGGCCGCGGCCCTGCAGATAGCGGATCTTGCGCTGTCGACCGAGCGCGCCGAGTCCGCGCGTGAGGCGATCGACGACGCGTTGCTTCCAGCCGCGCAGGCCGTCGAGATCGATCTGTGGATCGGCGAAGGTGATGCCCCACGCCGAGGCGGCGCGCGCCTCCTCGATGGTGTGAGTGGCGTGGAGCAGCGCCTTCGAGGGGATGCAGCCGCGGTAGAGGCAGACGCCGCCGGGCTGCGGAGCGTCGTCGATGAGCGTGACGTTCATGCCGAGGTCGGCCGCGTGGAACGCAGCGGCGTAACCGCCGGGACCAGCGCCGAGCACGGCGAGGCGCAGCGGCTGTTGTGCCTGCGACGGTGGCGGTGGAGTGGCCTCGGTCGTCACGAGGCACCTCCGGCGTCGAGCATCGAGGGCTGTTGGATCGCGTTCACGAGCCAACTCAGGAAGCGCGCGCCGTCGGCGCCGTCGACGACGCGATGGTCGAGGGACAGCGAGAGTGCCCAGCGTCGTCGCGCGTGTAGCTCGTCGTTCTCGTAGGAGGGCAGGTCGGTGTCGCGGCCGACGCCGAGGATGGCGACCTCCGGCCAGTTCACGAGCGGGGTGAAGTGGCCGATGCCCATCGACTCGAGTGTCGAAATGGTGAAGGTCGAGCCACGCATCTCCTCGATCGTCATCGTGTTCGCCTTCGAGCGCTCGATGATGCCCTTGAGGTCGACTGCAAGTTCCGCGAGCGACTTCTTGTCGGCGTCGCGGAAGACGGAGACGGCGAGGCCGCGATCGGTATCGACTGCGAGCCCGATGTGCACGTAGTCCTTGAGCACCAGCTCGTCCGCTTGCATATCGATGCTCGCGTTGAAGTGCGGGAATTCACGGAGCGCGAGCGCGATGAGCTTCACGAGGATCACGAGGTTCGTGATGGTGCCGCCAGCCTTCGACGCCTCGTCGCGGTGCGCGCGACGGACGGCCTCGAAGGCCCCGATGTCAGCGCTCGCGAACAGCGTGACCTGTGGGATCTCGCTCGCAGACGTGACCATGTTGCGAGCAACAGTGCGGCGAAAACGAGAGAGCGGCTCGCGTGCGACGGGGCCGAACGCGCTGAAATCTGGCAGTGCCTGTGGCGCATAGCTCGATGTACTCGCGGCGCTCGAAGTGTGCTCGCGCGCGTGACGCTTCACGTCTTCGATGTCGATGCGACCGCCTGGAGCCGAGCCAGTGACGGTCGCGATATCGACGCCGATCTCGCGTGCGAAGAGGCGCACGCTCGGAGCGGCGAAGGCGCCGCTCCGAGCAGCGGGAGCGGGGGGTGGTGTCGCGGGCTGGGCTGGCGCAGCGTTCGCAGTGGCCGGCTCAGGCGCTGCGGGGTGGGGTGCCGGAGCGGCGGGCTGCTCCGCGGCAGGTACAGGTGTCGGCGCTGGTTGGGCGGGGGCAGAGGGCTGAGGGGCGGCCTCGGGCGTTGGTGCGGAGCCGGCGGCGGCAGGTTGTGCCTCGGGAGTTGGTGCTGTGGGCGCGGCTTGCGCTGATGCGGCGGCGTCGACGGCGAGGATGACGGTGCCGGGGGAGACGGTCTGGCCTTCCTTCACGGCGATGGAGGTGACGGTGCCAGCGACTTCGGAGGGGACGTCGACGGTGGCCTTCTCGGTCTCGATGGTGGCGACGGCCTGGCCGACGGCGATGGTGTCACCCTCGTGTACCAGCACGCGGATGACGTCGGCTTCGGCGATGCCTTCGCCGAGCTCGGGGAGGCGGAACTCAGTCGGCATGCGTTCGCTCCTCGATCACCTGGTGGCGGGGTTCGGGCGCTCGGGGTCGATGCCGAGGCGCGTGATGGCGTTGCGTGCGGTGGTCATGGGGATGGTGCCGGCGCGCCCGAGTGCGTACAGCGCTGCGAGTGCGATGTGCTTCGCGTCGACCTCGAAGAAGTCGCGTAGCTCGGCGCGCGAGGCGCTGCGACCGAAGCCGTCGGTACCGAGCGTGACGAACGGACTCGGTGCCCACTTCGACACGCCGTCGGGGAGCGTCTTCACGTAGTCGCTGGCGGCGACGACGGGGCCGGGCTGGCCAGCGAGCAGACTCGTGATGAAGGGGACGTGGGGCTGGTCACCGGGGTGGAACAGGTTCCAGCGGTCGGCCTCGAGCGCATCGCGACGGAGCTCGGTCCACGAGGTGACGGACCAGACGTCGGCGGCGACGCCGAACTGCTCGGCGAGCAGCGCCTGCGCGCGCAACGCCTCGTTGACGATCGGGCCGCTGGCGAGCAGCTGCACGTGCGGCTGGTCGATCGGCGCGTCGGCAACGCTCAGGCGATACATGCCGCGCACGATGCCATCGCGCACCTCGTTGCCTTGGGGCATGGGCGGATGCACGTAGTTCTCGTTGCCGACGGTGAGGTAGTAGAAAACGTCCTCGTTGCGGACGTGCATGCGCTCGATGCCCGCGCGCACGATCTCGGCGATCTCGTAGGCGTAGGCGGGGTCGTAGGCGATGAGGTTGGGGACGGCGGACGCGAGTAGGTGGCTGTGGCCGTCCTGGTGCTGCAGGCCCTCGCCGGGCAGTGTCGTGCGACCAGCGGTGCCACCGACGAGGAAGCCCTTGGTGCGCGCGTCGCCAGCGGCCCACACGAGGTCGCCCACGCGCTGCATGCCGAACATCGAGTAGAAGATGAAGAACGGCAGCATCGCGTGCCGACTCGTGGCGTACGAGGTGCCGGCGGCGATGAACGATGAGATCGATCCGGCCTCGGTGATGCCTTCTTCGAGCATCTGGCCGTCTCGAGATTCGCGGTAGTAGAGCAGGTTGTCGGCGTCGACGGGCTCGTACAGCTGGCCGGCCTGTGCGTAGATGCCGAACTCGCGAAAGAGCGGCTCCATGCCGAAGGTGCGTGCCTCGTCGGGGACGATCGGCACGACGCGAGGGCCGAGGGACTTGTCTCGAAGGAGCTTGCTGAGCACGCGCACGAAGACCACGGTCGTGGACGCCTCGCGACCGGCGGAGCCGTCACGGAACTCATCGAAGAGGTCCTCGGACGGACGCGGGAGGTCGCTCGGGCCGACGTAGCGCGAGGGCACTGGGCCGCCGAGCACGCGCCGTCGATCGAGCAGGTACATGGTCTCCGGGGAGTCCTCGGCGGGACGGTAGAGGGGCGCGCCGACGACTTCCTCGTTGGACAGCGGGATAGCGAAGCGGTCGCGGAACTCGAGCAGTTCGCGCTCGTTCAGCGCCTTCTGCTGGTGGCTGATGTTCTTGCCCTCGCCCGCCTCGCCGAGGCCGTAGCCCTTGATGGTGCGCGCGAGGATCACGGTCGGCGAGCCGGTGTGACGGGTTGCGGCGTTGTATGCGGCGTAGACCTTGTCCATGTCGTGACCGCCGAGGCGCATGCGCCACAGATCGTCGTCACTGAGGTGCTCGACCATCTTGAGCAGGCGAGGATCGGCGCCCCAGAAGCGCTCGCGAATGTAGGCACCGCCGGCGACCGAGTACTTCTGGTACTCGCCATCGACGACCTGGCCCATGCGACGCGTGAGCAGGCCCTCGGTGTCGCGCTCGAGCAGCTCGTCCCACTCGCTGCCCCAGAGCAGCTTGATCACGTTCCAGCCGACGCCACGGAACAGCGCTTCGAGCTCCTGCACGATCTGACCGTTACCACGCACGGGGCCGTCGAGGCGTTGCAGGTTGCAGTTCACGACGAAGATCAGGTTGTCGAGGCCTTCGCGTGGCGGGAGCGTCAGAGCGCCGAGTGACTCGGGCTCATCGGTCTCGCCGTCGCCGAGGAAGGCCCAGACCTTGCGGTCGGACTTTGGCAACATGCCGCGGTTCTCCATATAGCGGAGGAAGCGCGCCTGGTAGACGGCCTGGATCGGACCAAGACCCATCGAGACAGTGGGGTACTGCCAGAATTCCGGCATCAGCCACGGATGCGGGTACGAGGTGAGACCACCGGTCGCGCCAAGCTCGCGGCGGAACTCATGGACCTGGGGGGCATTGATGCGCCGCTCGACGTAAGCGCGCGAGTAGATGCCGGGCGAGGCGTGGCCCTGGAAGTAGATGACGTCGCCACCGCTGGGGTGATCGGGGCCACGGAAGAAGTGGTTGAAGCCGACTTCATAGAGCGTGGCGGCGCTGGAGTAGGTCGAGATGTGTCCGCCGATGCCGTGCTCTTTCTGGTTCGCCTCGACGACCATCGCCATGGCATTCCAGCGCACGATGCTGCGGATGCGGTGCTCCATCTCGCGATCGCCGGGATAGGCCGGCGACTGTTCGCGAGAGATGGTGTTCACATAGGGCGTGGTCGAGGTGACCGGGAGGCCGCTGGAGTTGCGTTGAGCCTCGATCTGGAGGGAGCGCAGGAGCTCGGCGGCGCGAGCCGTACCGGAGCGGCGCATGACCTCACGCAGCGACTCGATCCAGTCGCGCATCTCCGGGTCGTCGAGGTGTGCATCGCGCACAGCGTCCGTGCTCATCGCGACCGTCCGTCCCTGCGCGTTCCATGGTACGAGCCCATCGAGGTTGTCTGGGGACGGGTGTGTCAGGGAAGCGCCGCATTCGTCATCTGCAGGACTCTCATGCGACATAAGGTCGGTTTTGGAATGGCGATCGGATAGCATGATTGCGTGGCACGCTCGATTCGATACGCGACAACATCAGACGGGGCGAGCATCGCCTTTGCCACGATGGGCGAGGGCGTGCCTGTCGTGTTCATGCCGCCGATCCCGTTCTGCCACCTCGAAGCGATGTGGAACGTGCCGGGGATCAGTGCTTGGTTTGACGCGCTGGCGCATGGTGCTGAGGTGGCGATTTACGACGCGCGTGGGCTCGGACTGTCCGAGGGGACGAGCGTCGACTGCAGCATCGAGGCGATGACCCGCGATCTCGATGCGGTGGTGCAGCGGCTCGGGTGGGACGAGTTCGTGCTGTGCGGGTTCTTCAACGCCTCCGCGCCGGCGATCGCGTACGCCTCGATGCATCCGGAGCGAGTGACCGACCTCGTCCTGTGGGGCGGGTTCGCCCGCGGCATCGATGTGTACCCCCTACCGATGACCGCCGATGTGCGCAGCGCCGAGGCGAATTGGCCGATGGCGCTCGACACGGCCGCACGGACATGGACAGCAGGTGCAGGTGATGAAGCGCGGCGGACGGCAGAGTACTTCCGTCGCTGCGCCCGACCGGTACAGGCCATCGCTGCCTTCGTGGCGGCGCGCGAGTTCAACGTACGAGCGGAACTCGATGCGGTGACGGCGCGGACGCTGGTGATTCAGCGACGGGAGGCGCCGTCGCTGCGTCCGGAGATCGCTCGGGCGATCGCTGCGGGAATTCCGGGCGCCGAGCTCGTGCTGCTGCCCGGCGAGGCCGCCTCGCCGTTCTCTGGTGACATCGATGCCGGGGCGCGAGCTATCGAGGCATTCCTCGGCATCGAGGCACATGAGTCGAGCGTCGCGGCGACAACCAACGCATTCGGCGAGTCGCTCACGGCGCGCGAGTTGGAAGTGCTCGCGCTGGTGGCGAAGGGCCGGGCCAACAAGGAGATCGCCCTCGCGCTCGGGCTGAGCGTGCACACGGTCGAGCGACACCTGACGAACCTGTACCCGAAGATTGGCTGCCGCTCGCGCACCGAGGCGGCGGCATACGCCCTCACGCACGGGCTCGCCTCGTAACGCCTGGCAGGGTTCCGCCATGGGGACTACGAGGTTTCCGTGACGAGCAACTGACACTGGGTTCCTACGCTGGGTGTGTCCTCGACTCGATGTGTTCGCATCGTTGAGGGCGCGGAGGCAGAGGAGGCCACGATGCGCGTGGCGATCACGGGCGGCACTGGATACGTGGGGACGAAGCTGACGCGCGCGCTGGAGGCGCGCGGCGATGAGGTGCTGATCGTGCGGCGTGGGGAGCCTAGTGCGCCGGGTGTGCACTGGAACCCTGAGCTGGGCTGGTTTGCGCCGGGCACGCTCGACGGCATGGACGCGGTCGTGCACCTCTCGGGGACCTCGATCGCCGCGCAGCGATGGACGGCAGCGCGGAAGACAGCGCTGCGCGCGAGCCGGATCACCTCTACGCGTGTACTGGTCGAACACCTCGGAACACTCGAGCACAAGCCGAGCGTGCTCGTGATGGCTTCGGCGTCCGGCTACTTCGGCGAGACTGGCGACGTGGCGCGTACGGAGTCCGGCGCGAAGGGCAGCGGATTCCTCGCGGACCTCGTAGCGGACTGGGAGCGCGAAGGCGATCACGCGAAAGAGCTCGGCGTCCGTGTGGTGCAGGCGCGGTTCGGTCCGATGATCTGGCGCGACAGCGAGCTGATTCGGCGGGTGCTGCTGCCATTCTCGTTGGGCCTCGGCGGCACGCTCGGGAATGGCAAGCAGTGGTTCTCATGGGTGGCGGCGCCTGATGTGGTACGTGCGCTGCTGTTCGCGATCGACCATGCCGAGCTGAGCGGGGCGGTGAATGTCACGGCGCCACAGCCGGCGACGAATGCCGAGTTCACGCGTGCCCTTGGACAAGCGTTGCATCGACCGGCGATCGTTCCTATTCCGGCGCTCGCGCTGCGGCTGCTGTTTGGGCGAGAGCTTGCCGACGAGGCGCTGCTGGTCGACCAGCGCGTTGTGCCGCAGCGTCTGACCGACGCAGGCTTTGTGTTCGAGCATCCAACGATCGAGGGCGCGCTACGCTCGACGTTCGCGCCGACCTCGGGATCAGCAATGGCCGAGGCGTCACGGTGACAGCGCTGCATCGACTCGAGAGCACGCAGGTGCTGCCGATTTCCGTGGAGGAGGCGTGGGCGTTCTTTAGTGACCCACGGAACCTGGCGCGGATCACCCCGCCAGAGCTGCGCTTTCGACTCATCTCGGAGCTGCCCGACGCGATGTATGCGGGGTTGTTCATCTCGTATGAGATCGCACCGCTGCTGGGGGTGACGATGCGGTGGGTGACTGAGATCACGCACGTTGACGAAAGGCACATGTTCGTGGACGAACAACGGTTGGGGCCGTACCGGCTGTGGCATCACGAGCATTGGTTCCGCGCGGTACCCGGCGGGACAGAGATGCGCGACACCGTGCACTACGCGCTGCCTGGCGGCGTGCTGGGGGCGGTCGTGCATGCGCTGGTCGTGGGTGAGCGCGTGCGCTCGATCTTCACGTATCGACGACAGGTGCTGGAGTCGCGGTTCACGGCGATGGCGGCGGGAGCCTAGCATGGCACGCGAGGTGCCCGAGGCGCTGCGCGCGGCGGTTGTGCGTGACGTAGACGATCAGCCGGTGCACCTCGCGACGCTGTGGGCGGAGCGGCCAGTCGTGCTCGTGCTACTGCGACACTTCGGTTGTCTGTTCTGCAAAGAGCAGGCGGCGGAGATGAGTGCGGTAGGCGATGAGATCGAAGCGTTTGGCGCACACCTCGTGTTTGTCGGGTCGGGCAGCGCGCAGTACGCGCGGTGGTTCCAGGAGGACTACGCGCCGCGGTTTGCGGTGTATTCCGATGCGGAGCTGGTGACGTACCGCGCCCTCGAGGCGCGCCATGGCTTGTTCACTTCGGTGAACCCATGGACGTGGTGGTACTCGCTGCGCGCGATGCTGCACGGGTATTTCCAGTCGGGCACGCATGGCGAGCAGACACAGCAGGGTGTGGTCTGCGTGGTCGCGCCAACTGGTGAGATGCCATACCTGTACGCGAGCCGGGTAGCCGGCGACCATCCTCGACCGCGGCAGGTGGTCGAGGCGGTGCGAGAGCTGCGCGCTTAGGCCGCTGAGATGGCCTGCTTGCTGAGTAGCTTGCCGATCTCGGCGGCGGGGATAGGGCGACCGAATTGGTAGCCCTGGCCGATCTCGCAACCAAGGTCGCGGAGCGCCTCGACCTGCACGTTGTGCTCGATGCCCTCGGCGACGACTTCGAGGCCGAGGATGCGGCCGATCTCGATGATGGTATGGACGAGGGCCGTGTCCTTCGAGAACTGGTCGGCGATCTCGTCGACGAAGGCCTTGTCGATCTTGAGCACGTCGACGGGGAAGCGACGCAGGTAGTTCAGCGACGAATAGCCCGTCCCGAAGTCGTCAACGGCGATCCGCACCCCGAGCTCCTTCAGGTCGCGTAGACGCGTGAGCGACTGGGCCGCGTCCGCCATCAGCACGCTCTCGGTGATCTCGAGGACAAGGTTGTGTGCGGGGATCGGGCGCGACTCGAGGGTGCCCTCGACGTCGTTGACGAAGGAGGGCATCGCCAGCTGGCGTGCCGAGACGTTCACGGCCATGAAGAGATCGCGACGGGTTGCCTCGCGCCAGACGACCAGCTGCTCCGCCGCGCGGTTGAGGACCCAGGCACCGAGCTCGCGGATGGTGCCGTTCTCTTCGGCGACTGCGATGAAGCGGTCGGGCGGGAGCAGGCCGAGGCGTGGGTGATCCCAGCGCACGAGGGCCTCGAAGCCAATGATCTCGCTGTTGGCCAACGAGACGATGGGCTGGTAGTGCAGGAAAGGCTTGCGGCCCATCATGTCGGACACCTTGCCGACGATGGCGACGACGATCGTCGACGGCAGCAGGTAGGCGGTGAAGACCCACGAGATGAGCTGGAATCCGCCGAGGTCAGCGAGTACGTGCGGCATTGCGGGCGCGACGATCGAGGCGTCGAGCGCGTTCACGGCGGTGCAGAGGATGAGCGAGAACAGGACGACGAACCGCTGCCGGGCGTCGAGAATCTCGCCGAGGGGGCGCGTCGCTGACGTCACGCGTGGCTCCGTGTGCTGGTGCGACCCGCAGCCTTGCGGGAACCTCGATACGGTAGCACCGAGGCGCACCTCACGTGAGCAGCAGGGTGTGCTCGGACGCTGCTGGCCGGGTCAGACGGTGGCGGGTTCGCTCTCGAGACTCGCGTCGATGTCGGCGATGCGATAGGAGCGCAGCTTTGGCATGAGTGCGCCGACCACCGCGAGGGCGATCAGGCAACCGATGCCGCCACTGACAACGGCGAAGGTGGCGCTGGTCGCGGCGGCGACGAAGCCGGACTCGGCCGCGCCGAGCTGGTTCGAGGTACCGGAGAAGAGGCTGCTCACGGAGTTCATGCGACCTCGGAGTGCGTCGGGGGTCGCCATGTTCTCGGTGGTCGTGCGCATGACGTTGCCGACCTGGTCGAACATGCCGACGGCGCCATAGGCAAGGATCGAGAGTGGTAGTGAGCGAGCGAAGCCAAAGGCGATCGTAGCCAGCGCGAAGCCGGCGACGGCCCAGAGCAACGTGCGGCCGGGCAACTCGAACGGTGGGAGCAGGACCAGCACGCCGGCGCCGATCAACGCACCGACCTCGAGCGATGAGGTGAGGATGCCGTAGCCAACGGGGCCGACGTGCAGGATGTCGCTCGCGTAGACGGGAAGCAGCGCCTGCGCGCCGCCGAAGAGCACGGCAAACAGGTCGAGCGTCATGCAGCCGAGTAGCACCTGGCTGCCGAAGACGAAGCGCAGACCCTCGGTGATCGACTCGGCGTTGACCTTGCCGCGCTCACCAACCGTGGGACGCGGTCGCAGCATGATCACCGTCACCAGGCCGATGGCCTCAAGGGCGAGATAGCCCCACCACGCGCCCTGCACGCCGACTGTGGCAATCGCCGCGCCCGCCATGGCGGGGCCGGTGACCGACGCGAGCGCGCCGAAGCTCTGGGCGACCGTGATGGCGTTCTGGAACGTACGCGGCGTGACGATCGAGGGGAGCAGTGCCTGCCGCGCTGGGTTCTCGAACTGGTTTGCGACGGCGAAGACCACGACGGTGCCGTAGAGGATGGTGAGCTGCATCGACTCGAACTGCTCGGCGCCGATGAGCGCGATTGCGCAGACGATAGCTGCGATCTGAGAGCCAACGATGACGAGACGACGGTCGTACGCGTCGGCGACGGCGCCAGCGTAGAGCGACAGGATGAGCTGCGGCAGGAACCGCACGAGGCCTAGCACGCCGAGACTGAACGGGTTGTGGGTGAGGTCGTAGACCTGCCACGCGACCGCCGCCTGCAGCATGTTCGAGGCCGCGTTCGTCGCGAAGCGGCCGGCAAGGAAGAGGACGAACTGGGGCTGCCGCAACGCAGCCAGCGGGTCATGCCCGGGACGGACCGCCACGCGAACCTCCGTGAGGACTTGGGGCGAGAAGCGTACCGTGCCCTTGCCGTGACTGCGAGGGTCAGGGGTGCCGGCGGCCTCGATGGCTACAATCGGCTCGATTTCGGGCTGTGAGGTGACTCGTGCGCATCGGACTGATCTCGGACACACATGTGCCGTCGATGGGCAAGGAGCCGCCGCACGAGGTACTCCGCGCATTCGAGGGCGTGGAGCTGATCCTGCACTGCGGCGACATCTACATCCAGGACTGCATCACCTGGCTGGAGCAGATCGCGCCGGTGCATGCGACGACCTCGTTCTTCGCGGGGGCTGGCGAGGGAGCGCCGCGGGCGAGCCTGCCGATCACGCTCGACGCGGCAGGCCGCTCGATCGGCGTCGTGCACAAGCTCGAGCTGCGCGCGCTGGGCGACGAGGTCACGCCAGGGATGATCGACCGCGAGATGCCTGCCGGTGCCTCGATTCCCGATGACCTGCGCGAGCTGTTCGGACGAGACGTGGACATCGTGGTGTTCGGCTACACACACGAGCCGATGATCGAGACGCACCAGGGTGTGCTGTTCGTGAACCCGGGCTCGCCCAACATGGTGAAGCAATCGATGCGACTCGGATCCGTCGCGATCCTCGAGGTGGACGGCGAGCGAGCGGACGCGCGCATCCTCGAACTGTCCGCGTTCTCGTAGCGACAGCCTGTCACACAACGAAGCCGCGGCAATTGCCGCGGCTTCGTGCTACGTGTCCTCGCCCTCGGTCGTTAGTCGGGCGTCGAGCTCCAGATGATGAAGTTGCCGCCGGTCGGCGTCGGGCCGCCGGAGACGCCAATCTCGGCTTTCTTGCTGATCTGCCTCGCGCCGGCACGACCCTGGATTTGCTGCAGCGAGTCGGTATGCAGCCAGAAGCGCGTGCGCCCGCTGCCGATGTTGCCACCGCTCGGTGAGACCGGATGCGGGCCTTCGATGCTGATGTCGTCCTGGAAGAGGTCGAGTGCTTCGCCCTTCTTGATGCCGGCGTAGCCGAGCCCCTCGATGTGAAAGATGTGGAACAGCCCGAAGCCGTCGTACATGTTCTCGAAGTCGACGTCGGACGCCTTGATCCCAGCGGACTCGTAGAGCTTGCGGCCCGAGGAGCCGCACGCCTCCTCGACCTCCTCGAGCGTGAGTGCAATGCCGCGCGCACGCGTGCGGTCGGACGCGTGGCCCAGCACGTACACAGGCTTCTGCTTCATGTCGCGTGCCTTCTCGGCGCTCGCGATCACGTAGGCGCCGGCGGCCATGATTGGGATGTCGTTGTCGTAGAGGTTCGCGGGCTTCGCGATCCAGCGCGCCTCGTTGTAGTCCTCGGCGGTCAGTGGCTCCGGGCGGTGCTGCGCCCAGTAGCCTTCAGGGAAGAGCAGGCCGTTGCGGCGCGAGTTGATCACGAACGGCGCGACCATGTCGTGGGTCTTGTTGTACTTCCACATGTAGCGCTGGAACTGCTGCGCGGTGCCGTAGCAGGCCGGGCCGCCCCATGGTGCGGAGTACTTGGTCGGGCCGGAGACGGTTGGCTCAGCGTTGGCGCCGCCCTGGTAGTAGCGGCCGGCGTAGTTGTGCCAACCCTTGAGCACGAGGCACACGCTCGCGAGGCCACGACCGACGACCTCGACGGCAACGGTGAGCGCGTGCGAGGTGCAGGTGCCGGCCGCCCATGCAGTCTTGAGGTTCGTGAGCTCGGGCATGTTCTTGATGATCCACTCGGGACTGAGCTTCGCGACGCCGTCGAGCGGGTCGTCGGTCTGCTCGAACATCTGGAGGAAGTCCTCGTTGACCTGCTTGCCAGCGGGCCAGTAGGCGCCGGTTGTCGTTTCAGGAACGACGACCAGGCCATCGACCTGATCGGGTGTGACGCCGGCGTCGGCCATCGCGTTGCGCAGCGCCATGATGCTCAGCGCGCCGACGCTGGTCTCGGCGCGCTCATCCCAGCGGCGCGAGGTGGGGGTGTGGCCGATGCCGACTGCGGCGACCTTGCCGCGATACGGCCAGACGCCCATGCCTTCCTGCGAGTGGTACAGCTCGGGCGGGAGGTTCGTGATGATCTCAACCATGGCAGTAGCTCCTGTGCTCGTCGCGGATGTGGGTTAGCCGACGAGTCGCCACTCGGGCACCTTCTGGCCGGTTCCTGGTGTTGCCTCGAATACGAGCTCAACGCGACCGCCGATCGGCAGGTTGTCGATGGGTGCGCCCGGCAGGTGCGAGTACATGTTGATGCCGGGATCCTCGTCGAGCTGAATGACGGCGAGGTTGTACGGCTGCTGCGGCTGCAATACAGCGACGGGCGTGTCATACACGACGCCGTAGCTGTAGATGGAGCCCTTGCCGCTCATCTGCTTCCAGGTGAGGTTCTGGGGTGAGTTGCACTGGTAGCAGGTCGCCTGTGGCGGATGCTGCAGACGGTCGCACGCGGAGCAGTGCTGGATGACCAGGCGCTCCTCGTTGGCGGCATCCCAGAACGGTCGATCGATGTCATCGGGGACCGGCGATTGCTTTGCCATCGTTGCCTCCTTCGCGCCGTAGTGCGCGGAACGACATCTCGCGCCCAGGCAGCGCGATATTACATTCGGAGTCAACGAATCGGGTTGAGCCGGCTAGCGCAGGTGCTGGTCGTAGAAGGCAAAGATGCGATCCCAGCCGTCGACGGCTGCGGCCTGGTCGTAGCTCGGGCGGTCGGTCGCGAAGAAGCCGTGGCCGACGGGCTCGGCGTACGAGTGGAATTCGTGCGCCTTGCCGTGCTTGGTCAGCTCCTCGTCCATGCGCTGGACGTGCTCGGGGTTCGGGTTGCGGTCGGTCGCGCCGAAGAGGCCAAGCATGGGACAGGCGAGGTCGGCAGCCATGTCGATGACTGGCCGCGGGCGGTTCTCGGTGACCTCGTCTGTGACGACACCTCCGCCGTAGCAGTTCACGGCGGCATCAAGTTGATCCGTGTTGCAGGCGAGCAGGAACGAGTGTCGGCCGCCGGAGCAGTGTCCGATCGAGCCGACCTTGCTGTTGCTCTGCTCAAGACCCTTCAGGTAGGCAACACCGCCGAGCATGTCACCGATTGCGTGCTCGTCTGGCAGGCTGAACATCGCGTTGCGCAGTGCGTCCATGTTCGTGGGATCAAAGTCTGGGATGCGCGAGTAGAGGTCGGGCGCGATCGCGAGATACCCATGCGCGGCGAACTTATGGACGGTCTCTCGCGTGAGCTCTAGTAGCCCGAACGCCTCGTGGATCACAAGCACGCCCGGGAAGGGGCCATCGCCGAGCGGACGCGCGAAATAGCCGGGGATGGCGTCGCCTCGATAGCCGGTGAGGCTGACCGCTTCCGCGTGAATGCCGTAGCTCTGCTCAGCCATCGTGTCCCCCTCGCTGCCTGTGAGGGGCAATTTACGTGACGTCGTGGGCTAGCGGATCACGTAGCCGAAACCACGCTCGGTGGTGATGACATCGTTCGCGCCAGCGGTGCGGAGCTTGCCTCGCAGCCGTGAGACCTGGGCCTCGATGAAGTTGCGTGAGCCGGCAGTCTCGTAGCCCCAGACACGCCAGGAGATGGTGTCGTGCGCAATGGGACTGCCACGGTGCTGGAGCAGCCGCCGCAGCAGATCGAACTCCTTGGCGGTAAGGCGCACCGCCTTGCCGTCGACGCGCACATCGCGTTCCACCGGGCGGAGCTCGATGCCGCCGGGGCCAGCGAGGCAGTCGCCGTGGGGAGCGGGGCTTGAGCGGCGGAGGACGGCGCGTAGGTGGCGCTCGATCTCCTCGGGCGTGACGGCCTGGTGCAGGTAGTCGTCCGCGCCAAGGTCGAAGGCGAGCAAGCGCTCGACAATTGTGTCGTTGTCGGAGATGAAGACAACCGGGATCTGACTGCCGCGGCGACGGATCTCGTGACAAAGCTGGAACGAGGTCATCGTGAGCTCTGCGCCCAGACCGTCGAGCAGCACGATGTCGCACTGGTTGCCTTCAACGACACGCAGCGCGGAGGTAGCCTCGACGCTGTGGACGGCAAAGCCCGCGCGCCCAAGGGATGTACTGAGGCCCATCTCGCACGCGGTACCGCTGCCGCTGACGATCAGCAGTCGCCAGTCGCGGGCGGTGTCTCGCGTGATGGTCGGTAGGCTGCCGGCGCGCAGGTGATCTACGCCGATGCAACCGTAGTTATTGCGCCGTGGGACTGGCCGGAGCAGTCCATGGACGGGGTGATCGAGCTCGTGCGGGCGCTCGCGCGACGTTAGGCACCGTCTGCGGATGCCATGCAGACGCTGGCTGGAGCATGGGCGGCGTGCGATTCTCGTGGAATGAATGAGGGAATCGAGTCTGCCTCCATCCGCTGGCTGGGTGATGACGACTGCCACGGCGATGCAGTCGTCGGCGGCAAGGCTGCGAGTCTGAGCCGCCTCGCGGCGCGATACCCGGTGCCGGCGGGCTTCGCGATCGCCGCGATGTCGGCAGCGGCTGAGATCGCGCCGGCGCTCGCCTCGGCGATTCGTGCGGCGTACGACGAACTCAGCCGTCGTACTGGCACGACGGATCCACCGGTGGCCGTTCGCTCGTCGGCCATCGGCGAGGATGGAGTGGGCTCCTCGTTCGCCGGTCAGCACGACACGTACCTCAACATCTGCGGTGATGACGCCGTTGTGGACGCAGTCGAACGCTGTGTGCGCTCGGGGCAGTCCTCGATCGCGACGGCGTATCGAGATGCACGTGGGCTCGGCGGGGACGATGTGCAGGTCGCGGTGCTCGTGCAGTTGCTGGTCGATGCCGACAGCGCGGCGGTGGCGTTCAGCGCGAACCCTGTGACCGGGAGTAGAGCGGAAATCGTGATCAACTCGAACTGGGGGCTCGGCGAGAGCATCGTGTCTGGTCTCGCGACGCCCGACATGTTCGTCGTGGACAAGGCAACCCGAGCGATCGCACAGCGTGAGCTGGGTGCGAAGGAAGAGATGACGCTCCGTTGCGAGGGGGGCACCGTCGAGGTTGAGCCGTCGTTGGAGCAGCAACAGTCGTTCAGCCTGACCGAAGCGCAGGTGCTTGCGATCGCTGACCTTGCGCTGTCGCTCGAGGTCGAGCATGGGCGCGCGGTCGATGTGGAGTGCGCGATTGCTGGCGGGGAACTGCTGCTGCTCCAGTGCAGGCCAATCACCACGCTCTAGTGATGCGTAGCGATCCGAGCCGCAGCTACGGGTAACGGAGCCGCAGTCCAGGGTGCCCAATGTCAGTGCGCGGTGGCGACATTGCCGCGTCATACAATGCCTGCTTCACACTCTGCTGATCGAGCCCGCCTGCGAACAGCAGTGACTTAATAGTGACGGGTACGACATTGCTCGGGCGGATCACCTCGGCGACGTCGATGAAATCAAATTCGCTCACCGAGACGCCCTCGAGCGCGAGCACGCTGCTGGTGATGCCGAGGTCGTCCTTCAAGCGCCGCCCAACCTCAATCCCGGTCGCATTGCTCGAGAGCAGGATCAGTGGGGTGCTGGTGGCAGTCATGGTTGGCAGGCCGGCGCGAATGCCCTGCGCCAGTGCATCCAGCACGACAGGCTCGAGGTCGCCGGGATAGTCGAGCGCGATCGCGACTGGGTCGTCAGCTTCCTCAAAATCGACGTGCGTCATCGAAGCGCGCAGCGCTGCCTCAACACGAGATGCATCTAAGCCTTCAAAGTCAAGCCGAGGGGCGAGTACCGGCACATTGCGCAGGGGCAGGATGGATTCGTCGCTGAGGTAGGGATTCACACCGACCTGGACTGTGAAGAGCGAAGCGCCGACCGCTGTAGCGCGGATGCCGAGATTCGGATCCATCACCACTGGCAGGCGAATCGTGCCGTCGGCCACCGCCGCACGAAGCGCCTCCGCGATCGGCCGGCCGAGGTCGCCGAAATCTCGTGTCTCGCGGCCGAAGAAGAACTCTGACACCCCTCCGGAGATCGTGATCGCGCTGGGCGCGATGTCAGTTGGGAGAGGCTCGGTGAGTAGCAGTCCCGCCGCGACGCTCGACAGTGGGCGCGATGCAATCAGCGCCGCAAGGCTGTCGACCCAGGCAGCCACCAGGCGTGCCTCGTGCTCCGGCGCCAACGTACCGCCGAGTGTGAGCTCGATGCCGAGTGACTCGGCGAATCGACGCGCTGGCTCAGCGATCCGGGTCAGCCGCCGCTCGCCGTCCAAGACGAGGAGCCGCGCACCGATCTCGATCGCCGCGGTCGCCACAATCTCGCCTGCCTGGACGAGCGCGAACTTGGTCGTGCCACCACCAATGTCGATATTGAGCAGCGTTCGCCCGTCCCGCCGTGACAGGGAGACCGTACCGGATCCGTTCGCCGCCAGCGTTGCCTCAAGGTGATGCCCGGCCGACGCGCAGACGAAGTTGCCCGTATCGAATGCGAAGAACTCAGCTATCTCGCGAGCGTTTCGACGCTTGAGGGCATCACCGGTGATGATGATCGCCCCCGAGTCGACATCGTCCGACCCAGCACTGGACGCGATGTACGCCCCCACGATCAGGTCCTGCAGTTCCTCGATGTCGATTGAACCGTCGGTCAGGTATGGGGTGAGGATGATTGGCGACTCTGCGAGTACCTCGCGGCCCACGAGCACTGATCGGACATGCGGTTCTTCGCCGACCAGCTGGATCAGCAGCCTCGAGAACATGAGATGCGACGTCGAGGATCCGATATCCACCGCGACCGTGACCAGCTGCACGTTGTGCATGTTCCAGTCGAGCGAGCGCGCGGTGCGCTCCTCGTCGGTCAGGTCCTCGCTCAAGTGCGTGCCGAACTCGTCGTGCCAGTGCGGCGCGCCACCGTCATGGGAATGGGCGCCGGCGAACGTTTCGCCGTGCTCGTGACGCACATCGCCCGATAAGTCTGAGGTCATTGCGTTACACGGTACTGGCTCGTGTGTGTGACGTCGTGCTGCATGGTCACGCTCGCGGTCGGGGCGTGAACCTACGGTAGCGATACGACGTGGAACGAGCCGCTCGGATACCCGCGCACGAGGCGGTCAAGCAACGCCTCCCGACGGATGCCGAGGAAGGCGCGTACAGGGTGAGCCGCGAGCACGAGATGTTGCACGTGCTCCGAGCGCATGAAGGCGGTCACTTCGGCGGCAAGATCGACACCTAGAGAGAGCGTACCCACGACGGGCTTGGAGTGCTGCGCGGGCCTCGAGACGCTCGACGAAACGCCTGGCCCGATGCCTGTCATAACGTACGCTGCAGCGACTCGCTCACTCGTCCTGTCGCTTGCGGCAATCGAGGTGCACCATGCCGCGATGCCTACCGAGAACATGCACTCCTCTCCCGCGAGTTCTCTTGCCGCTTCTAGCGCTGTGCTTGGCTGGGTGCCCCGTCAGTTGCATCGGTCGCCAGCACTTGATGGCCTCCGGGGCCTTGCGATCGTAGCCGTCGTGCTGTTCCACCTGCCGACGCGTGACGTCATCTCGCGTGGCGGCCTGTTTGGCGTCGATGTGTTCTTCGCACTCAGTGGGTTCCTCATTACCGCCCTGCTGCAGCGCGAGTACGTTGCGACCGGGACAGTGCGCGTGGGGGCGTTCGTCGTAGGGCGGATCGTGAAGATCGCGCCGGCGCTGCTGGGGTTTCTCGCGGCGTATCTCTTCCTCGACCTCAAGTTTGGCGACACGAGCTGGTTCGGTTCCGACCCCTTCGGACCGAGGCAGGGTGCGCCGGTGTCGCCGGACCTCGCGATGCAGGGCGTGGTGGGCGCAGCGACGCTGACCTTCAACGTGCTGCGCATCGCTGGGATAGCGCTGCCGCCGATCGGGCATCTGTGGTCGCTCTCGGTCGAAGGCCAGTTTTACCTCGTCTGGCCCCCACTGTTCGTGCTGCTGATGCGCCGAGCGCCGACAGCGGCGATACCGGTGACCGCCGCGCTCTGGGCTGCCTCGGTCGTGTGGCCTCATGTGGTCTGGCGCGATGGCGCAGGCGCCGACGCGATCTACTTCGGGTCACTCGCGCGGTTGCAAGACTTCATGATCGGCGCGCTGGGGTTCCAGCTGTGGTCGGCGGGTGCCACTGACCGAGTCGGTCGCACTGCGTGGAGTGTGATTGCCGGATGCGCGGGCGCGGTGCTGATCGGGCTCGTGCTCGTCGTGGCGGATGTGCCGTTCAAGTACCTCGGCGCGAGCCCGATCGCTGCCGTGGCTGCGACCGGGCTCATGCTGCGCTATGCGAACGCGTCGGGCGCGAGTCCGAGCGAGCGCCTCCTCGGGAGCCGCCCGCTGACCTGGCTGGGCGAGCGCTCGTACAGCATCTACCTGTGGCACTACCTGTTCGTGTCGTGGACCAACCCGCTACCGAGGCTGATCGGCGTGCCGCTCGCGATCGTGTGCGCGCTTGTTGTGGGTGAAATCTCGTGGCGCACCCTGGAGGCGACGACCTCGCGACGTTAGTTATGCTGCTCGCCCTCCGGTCGCTGATGGGTGAACGCCATGTTAGGGCTCACTCGACCGCTGAGGGGGCTGCCGGGCGTTGAGTGCTTCGCAGCCGCCCGGCGCAGGTAGCCCTCGGTTGGCTCACGTGGTCGATCCATGCTGGTGAGACACCCGGTACCTGAGGTCGTACCCTAGTAGGATTCCAAGGAGACCGAATGCCCCAGTGCAAAGCACAAACCCTGTCAGGGACTCAGTGCGTGACGAATGCCGCCCCTCCATCAAAAAGCCTGTGCGGACGGCACCAGAAGATCGTCGCCGCAGGCACAGCAGTCATCAACTTCGAGTCGGGCAGGAAGTTTCCGATGCCTGCTTCAAACGCTAAAGTAGCGGCGGCGGTAAAACCGGCGCGCGCTCAGGCTGCTCGCCGGCCAGCAGCTCAGGTGGCGGCTGGCTCCGTGAACGTCGAGTCTAGCGGTGCTCGAGAGCCTCGCATGGCAGGCGAGCACCCGTTGACGTGTGACGGTCCTCAGTGCAGTTCCAGGCCGCTGGCTGGATCCAACTACTGCATGAGCCACCAGGCGCTCGCATAGCTATTACATATCTGACGCACGAGCGATCATCAGTTCGAAGTGAGGGTGACAAATGAGTGATGTTCGGGTTGGCGAGATGGAATCGCTCGAGTCCGCTCTGAAGCGATTCAACAAGCAGGTGGCTGCAGACGGCATTCTCTCGGACGCTCGCAGGCACCAGTACTACGAGAAGCCTTCCGTACTTCGCAAGAAGAAGGCCGCCGCCAGCGCCCGCAAATTGCGCAAGGCCATGATCCGCGCAGCCGCTAAGGCGCGGTAGGGCGCTCATAGCCCCACGCGGATATCAGACTGCAAGGCGAATCCGGCGTGGAGGGCAGAGCATCTGCCGAGGAACTGCCGCGCCTAGGTCGGAGCCCCGACACGGGGCGATGATCTCAGCCGCGCTGCCCGGATGGCAGCGCGATCCTGTAGCGCTACATCCGAGCTATCGCGTGTAGACGGAAATGTGTGGCGTCGCGAGATCCGTGAACGGCCTCGCTTCCCAGTCGCCCCAGCGCACACCTAATCACAGCCCGGCTGCTCGTGCCATTCGGTCCCGATGCTTGTCGCGAGTCTACCGCGCACGAGGCCATCGCAGCTGTGAGCGCCCTGACCTGCTAGCCACAAATCTCTTCAGGGATCGTTGTGTCGGACAGTAGGTTGGAGCCTGCTACTGACGTGACCGAGAGGTGGCGGAAGCGAAACGCCCTCGACACCGTGCCGTCCTAGATTCCTAACCAACTCCTGCTAGTTGGTGAAGGACGGTCGTATGCACCTCACACCCGACGCGAACATGATCGCGAAGATGGCCGAGTCGATCGGCGCACACATTGGTCCTGAGGAGGCCGAGCAGTACCGCCCCTACCTCATCGACACGCTGCGACTCGTCGATCAGTTCATGCAGGAGCGCACGGCGATCACTCCGCCGCCAATGCTATTCCCCAACCGCGGGCCCGGCTATCGCCCGCTGCTCGACGAAGACCCCTATCGAGCGTGGCTCTGGAAGTGCGCCATCGGTGGCTCGGACTCCGGACTGCTCGCCGGCAAGCGTGTGTCGTTCAAGGACCACATCAGCGTCGCGCGCATCCCGCAGGTCTACACCTCGCAGGCGATGGAAGGCTTCATCCCCGACGTCGACGCCACTGTTGTCACGCGCGTGCTCGCTGCGGGTGGACGAGTCGTCGGCAAGCACATGATGAACGGCTTCGTCGGCGACTACGCGCCGCCGATCAACGCACACAACCCGGAGCACACCACCGGCGGCTCGTCGTCCGGATCCGGCGCACCCCTCGTGGCGGGCGAGGTCGACATCTCCTTCGGTGGCGACCACGGCGGGTCGGTGCGTATCCCCGCTTCGTATGGCGGGCTGGTCGGCCTCAAGCCCACGTTCGGCCTCGTCTCGCACTTCGGCGCAGGCTTCGGCGCAGGCTTCGGCGCAGGCTTCGGCGCAGGCTTCGGCGCAGGCTTCGGCGCCGAGATGACCGTCGATCACATCGGCCCCATGGCACGTCGCGTCGAGGACGTCGCGGCCGCGCTCCAGGCCGTCGCTGGCTACGACGTGCTCGACCCGCGCCAGCGTCGCGAAGTGCCCGAGTCCATCGATGTGCTGAGCTCACTCGGTGACAGCCTCAAGGGCCTGAAGATCGGCCTGCTGCGTGAAGGCTTCGCCGAGCCCATCCAGCCCGAAGTCGTCGAGGCCAACATGGAAGCCGCGCGCGTCTTCGAGCAGCTCGGCGCCGAGGTCGTCTGGATCTCCGTCCCCGAGCACGCGCAGATGGATGGCGTCTACCAGACCATCGCGCTCGAGGGTGGGCAGGCGCTCTTCGACGCCGGCTTCTACGGCACGGGATATGTTGGCTACTACCCGCAGTCCACAATCACCGCGGTCGGCCGCCTCTGGCACGACCGCACGGATCTCCTGCCCGCACGTGCCAAGCTCAACCTCATCGCGGCCGAGTTCATCCGAAAGACCTACCACGGCGGCGCGTACGCCAAGGCCCAGAACACGCGAGCCGGCATGATCGCCGCCTTCGACCACGCGCTCTCGAGCGTCGACATCATCGCGATGCCGACGACCCTCACCGTCGCACCCGAGGTGCTCCCGAAGGCCACCGACCCCCGCGAGGCGATCGAGGACAGCCTCAGCCGCAACTGGATCGTGACGCACATGGCCTACAACACCAAGCCGACGAACTACACCGGTCACCCCGCGATCGCCGTGCCCTGCGGCAAGATTGGTGGCCTGCCCACCAGCATCCAGCTCGTCGGACGCTTCTTCGAGGACGGGCTGCTGCTGCGTGCTGCATATGCCTACCAGCAGGCCGTCGACTGGGATGCCTACACCACGATCGAATCGTCAGACGCCGCGAATCTAGTGGGCGCAACCCGCTGATGAAACGCGGGTGGGCGCCACTGGATCCCCTGTGCGCGACGCAAAGGTCGGCGCACTCTGATGAGAAGCAGCCCGCCATTGGCGGGCTGCTTCTCATCAGAGTCGACAGAGAAGACTCGGTCGATGACGCATTGCTCGGAGATAGCGATTGGCTCTTGCTGGGAGGTTGGTACTCGGTGAGGCGCCGGGGTGATGTTTGATGGCCCAGGTTCAATCTGTCGTGTTGGCAGTAAGTGGGCATGCGTAACGCCTCGGTGACACAGATATCACGTGTCGGTGACGTCGTCGTGTTTACCGTTTTCGGCGAGGAAGAATCGCTGAGCGCTTGAAGTGCTCTGTGCCAAGTCCGCCAGTCACGGCCGAGTGCTGCTCGAGGGGGGCCTCCTCGAATGGTGCGTAGTGGATGGTGGCGGCAACGCGGACGCGTCCGGCACAGGGATGCACCACCGAACACACTCGAGACATGGTGCGTGCAGTCGTGGGTAGCGGGCTGACTGTTGGTGAGGCGGACCAGCGTTGATGACACGACCAGACTTCGACGATCTGCAGAGGCTTTTGACCTCTCGGTAGACGTGCTCTGCGTGGTGTCCCCCGACGGGCGAATCCTCTCCCACAACCCGGCGTGGGAGTATGGCTTTGGCTACAGCCTTCAGTGGCTGGAAAATCACACCTTACCTGCTGCTCGCGCTCGTTCGGCAAGAGTCGGCGTTCCAGATCGATGCCCGTTCGCCGGTGGGGGCGCTCGGGTTGACCCAGATCATGCCGGAGACGGGACGCACCATCGCGGCATCGCTTGGCATCCCGTGGCAGCTCCAGTTGCTGACGAATCCGGAAAGCTCAATCGAACTCGGTAGCAAGTACCTGGCCGACACACTTCGGCGGTACAGGGGCGAGTTCGTGCCAGCCGTTTCTGCGTACAACGCAGGGATGGGGGCCGCGGATCGGTGGCTCACGCAGGCGAAGGGCTATCAAGAAGCCTTCGTCGAGGCCGTTGATTACCCGGAGACCCAAACGTACATCGCGCGCGTTCTCGAGAACTACGCGGCATACCGCTTCGTATACGGCTTCGCCGAGGCCCCACGTATCCGCTAAGAACCACAGGGCGCTGGCCGCGCTGCATCGACCCTATCCAGCGGGCGACTACCGCCCCGCCCCATGCGGGTCCTTGAACAGCGACAGCGAAGCGGGCGCAGGGCGTTCAGCAACGGGCGGATGCCAGCCGACATCGCTACGAGCTATCTGACCGTGATGACCGCCTTGACGATGGACAGCGGCTCCGAGGTCTTGCCGCTCTCGGAACCGCGTTCCTCGAGCGCCTCGACGGTTGGCAGGCCATCCACGACCGCGCCAAAGATCGTGTGCTTGCCGTCGAGCCACGGGGTCGGGACGAAGGTCAGGAAGAACTGGCTGCCGTCGGTGCCTGGACCAGCATTCGCCATGCTGAGCAGTCCCGGGCGATCGTGTTTCGTGCTCGAATCAAACTCGCCGTTGTACTCGTAACCCGGTCCACCGGTGCCTGTGCCGAGCGGGCACCCACCTTGTGCCATGAACTGAGCGATCACGCGATGAAAGCTCAGCCCATCGTAGAAGCCGAGGCGGGTGAGGTAGATCGTGCTCGCGACGTGCATCGGCGCGACCTTCGGGAGGAGTTGCACCGAGATCGGGCCGACGTTCGTTTCGAGATCCCAGAAATAATTGCTGTCGGGATCGAAGCTGACCGCGGGTGGCTGAGCGAGGTGGGTACGCCAGCCCGAGGTGGTGGTGTCGGTTGCTTGCTCTGCAATGAACTGGTCGATGGCTTCGAGGGCGGTATCGGTCATTGTTCATTCCTGTCCATGCGGAGTTGTCAAAAGTTGCCCCCCGCGACCGTTGCAACGGTCCGAGGGGCGCGACACACGGAAGGGTAAGTTCCGTCATGCCATCTCACTCTACGGGGTCGAGCCCGTTGATGTCGAGCTGGTTCGCGTCCCCCCTCTGAAGTCGAGCGTGTTTCAGGGTGGACTCGTATGGCAAGTTACGAAGGTAGCTGCTTCATACCTCACCAATGAACCGGGATAAGACGTTCAAAGGTGGCGTACAGCGACTCGCGATCTTCTACAGATCGCCAACTCGTTGAGATTCTGGTTCGATACCTGGCCCGAGCTACGGCTTTCGCTGGTTCTGCCGCTCTTGGGCCTCGGCCTGCTGCTCGGGAGTTGCGCTCGCTGAATGTTCGACCATGTGGTCACGGAGCAACGCGTCCGTGGTGAACGCCGCACCGCACTCCTCACAGCGGTTCTTCGTCGGGAACACGTTGCCGGGGTTCTGTCGCTCGTTGGTCATATCTGCTCCTTCGTGCTTGTTGGTGATGGCGGCTAGGAGGTCTTGCGCTCCGCTTCGACCTCCGCGGCGTCCTTCATCGAGCGGACGTCACGCACTTCCTCGGGCGGAGGGAGCTGCGCTGGGAGGCCGAGCGACTGGTACCAGAGCTCTCGAGCCCAGCCGCGCGTGTGGTAGAGGTGCTCGTCTTCCTGACCCTCGACCTCTTCCCATGCCGGGCGGATGGCCTCGGCGAAGGTGGTCGGTGCCTGCTTCAGGCACTGGCCCAGGAGCTCCCAGTTCTGATGGTCTTTCGTCTCCGCGAGGACCACGCATTCGGCGGCGACGATCTCAGCTCCCGCCGGGTCACCGGCGGTCTTCGCCTTCTCCATGGCGACGACGAGGGATTCGCCGAGGTGCCGGACGACGCCTCGCCCTGGCTGTCGTCCATCCAGTCGCTATGTCTCGCAACAGTGGATGGAGTCGCACCGTCACACACCCGCGAACCGTTTGCGTGCACGCAGCTGTGCCTTGCGGGCCTCCTCCTCGCGATCGCGAGCGGGCGCAGCGATCGTGAGCGATGCGATCAACTTCGTGGCTGCTGCGGTGACCTCGGCCACCGCGGCTTCGAAGGCGACCTCGTTCGCGCGAGAGGGACGGGTGGCGCCGCTCAACTTGCGCACGAACTGAAGCGCAGAGGCTCGAAGCTCTTCAGCAGTCGCTGGCGGGTCGAAATTAGCGAGCGTCCTGATGTTGCGGCACATCGAGAGTCTCCTCTGCACATTGGGGTGAGTAGCAGGTCTTCATTAACGCGGAGGCCGCTCGCAAATGATAGAGGCACGCGACGTGGAGCTGATCGACAGCGGCGCCTGGGGCGGTTGCGCTAGAGGTCGGAGATGCGAAGCAGGCCGGCGGCGGGGTAGGTTTCGCGGAAGTATTCCGCGTCGCGCGTCGAGCCGAAGAGGATCATTGAACGCCGATCGCGGTCGGTGAGCTGCAACGCACTGCTCGGCCAGCGGATGCCTTCGGCTGTGCCGGTGACGACGCGCAGCGCCTGGTGCGCGAGGTGGTCGAGCACAGTCTCCGCTCCGTACTCGTCCAGGAGCCGTCGGATCACCACCTCGAACTGCAGGTCGCCCACGGCGGCGAGCACCGGCGCGCTGCGCGCGCTACCGCCTTCCCACAGCACCTGTACCGCGCCCTCTTGTTCGAGCTGCTCGAGGCCGCGCGAGAACTGCTTGCTGCGCAGCACGTCGCGGTTCCTCAGACGAGCGAACTGTTCGGGCTCGAACCTTGGGATCGCCGCGTATGCAATCTCAGGGTCCGAGGTGAGCGTATCGCCGATGCCCAGTGCGCCCGAGTTGATGATCCCGATGATGTCGCCGGGATACGCTTCGTCGACGGTCTGGCGCTCCTGACCGAACAACTTCTGCGAGCCGCGCATACGGATCTGCTTGCCCGATCGTGGGTGGTATACGGACATGTCGCGCTCAAAGCGGCCGGAGCACACGCGCACGAACGCCATGCAGTCACGGTGCTGGGGATCCATGTTCGCCTGGATCTTGAACACGAACCCAGAGAACGGCTCATCGTTCGGCTCGATGGGGCCGCGTGATGCCTCGTGTGGGCCGGGCGGTGGTGCGAACTCGGCGATCGCTTCGAGCAACGTCTCAATACCGAAGTTGCTGATCGCGCTGCCGAAGAACACCGGTGTGAGCGAGCCCGCGAGGAACCGCTCAACATCGAATGGCGCGCCGACTTCCTGCAGCAATGCCACCGATTCACGCAGCCGCACAACGGCCGCGGCACCGATCACCGCAGCGAGCGCACCATCCGCATCATCGAGGTCGCTCTCGATCATCGCTGCACGATGACGACCGCCCGCACTGCGCTCGAAGCGCAGCACCCGCTCGGCGCGCAAGTCGTACACACCCTGGAACGACGGCCCATCGCCGATCGGCCAGGTCAGCGGCGCGGCTGCGATATCCAGCGTCCGCTCGACATGGTCGAGCAACTCCAGTGGGTCAAGCGCGTCGTGGTCCATCTTGTTGACGAAGGTGACAATCGGGATCCGTCGTGCGCGGCACACCTCGTACAGCTTGCGCGTCTGTGGCTCGATGCCGCGAGCAGCGTCCAGCACCATGATTGCGCTGTCAGCAGCGATCAGCGTGCGATACGTGTCCTCGGAGAAGTCCTGGTGGCCGGGTGTGTCGAGGAGGTTGAAGCGATAGTCCTCGAAGTCGAACTCCAGCACCGTCGAGGTGATGGAGATCCCACGCTCGCGCTCCATCGCCATCCAGTCGGACGTTGCGAAACGCGCATTGCTGCGAGCGCGCACCGCACCCGCCGTCTCCACCGCACCCGCGTACAACAGGAACTTTTCAGTCAGCGTGGTCTTGCCCGCGTCCGGGTGGGAAATGATGGCAAACGTCCGTCGTCGGGCGATTTCCTGCTCGAACGAACTCATGAGACCTCAGTCTGGCAGTCGCCTTGGTACGGGGCGTCGATGCTGCAACCAGGCGTCGACGACGCCCGCAGCAGACATCCGATCGAGGCAGCGTTTCAGTGTCCCCACGACCGTTTGCAGGCGGCCCGAGGAGCGTGGCCCGCGAACAAATAGTTTCGCCTAGCAATACCACTCTAACGCACGGAGCTGCTGTTCAGCGCCACCGCCCGCCATCCGCCGGCTTCGTGCTCCACGCCCAGACAGAGAGATCGGCCGAACTAGGATTGTTCCATCGCCAGCTCGAGCAGCTCGGAAGGTCGGTCCGGGTCGTCAGCGTCGACGCTGGCCAGGATGTTCCCCGTCCTCGCGTCGAAGACGAGGCCTTCGAGCTTTGCTACGAGCGGCGCCCCGTATTCGTCGATCACGCGACACCACTCAATGTGGTAGCTGCTGCTCATCACGCCGTGGATCCAGCCGACCACGCTCCCGGTGACCTGGCCATCATCGTAGGCGCTCGTCGTCACCTCGGCGGTTGCGGCGAAGGCGAGCTCGTCGCCGATCGCCTCGAGCTCGGTCAGACGCAGCGGCGTACCGCCGAGCTGTCCGAGAGAAACGGGATGCCATTCGATCGATGGCAGCGGCGCCCCATCGGGATCGTCGATCAACCGCAGCAGCGCGCTCATTGGGAACCATGCCATCGCGTCCTTCGTCGGTACGCCGTCGTCGCCGAGGTCACCGCCGCGATTGCCGAGCACGAGCATGTCGCCCGAGACTGCGGCCCCTTCGAGGTTCAGGACACCACGGCCAAGCACTGGCTGACGGAGCGCCTCGTAGAGACGAGGGAGCGTCACGACCCGCGGCGCGAGCGTCTCGTTATCGAGGACGACAACCTGCCGGCGCACTGCGAGGCCGCTGTCGGATCCGAACGCCACCAGCCGGCCCTCGACGGAGATGACGCATTCGAGATCGAGCTTGTCCGCCTTATTTCCGCGGCGAGTGTCGAACTGGCGTCGCTGTGCAGGCGCGTGAGGGATGGTGATCGGCTGGGTGCGGCCTGAGGCGGGATCGACGAGCCCGATGAAACTCGCATCGTCCGAAACCGCGGCAAGGTGCTGGCCGAACCAGGTGAGCCCGCTCGCGGCTCGGACATGGGCGGGTCGGTCGAGCGTTTCGTCTGCGCCGCCGACGTAGTGCATCGTGACGCGGCGCACGACGCGAACGGTCTGCCGTAGGTTCTCCACGGGCCGCATGGTACGCCGGGTGCCTGCTGTCGTCAGAGCCTGTGCCATGAAGAAGCCCGCCTAGGCGGGCTTCTTCATCTCGCTCTAGGGATTGGAGCGGGAGACCGGGGACGAACCCGCGAACCCCACCCTCTATCTAGCTTCGGTCTCTGGCACCGCGGATTACCCCTCGGCAGCGCGAGCAGATCCATGTGCTCCTGGCGTGAGGGCTCACGCAACAGGTTATGGCTAAGCGTCTTGGCGTGGGTGAGCGGAGCGTTCGTCGAGAGCATGCGAAGCGGAAGCAGGAAAGAACCAGAAGGCATCAAATCCGAGGTTCAATTCTCCGCCTGGGCGTCGGGGATGCACTCTGCTCTTCGCGCGACATAACAAAAGACCTGGGAAGCGCGACCCGTTCGTGGAGCCACGTCGCGCCGCTGCAGGTCGTCGCGCTCCTCATGCGACCACGGGAGCTTCAACTGCGCGGCCGACCGCAGGACCCTGCGTAATCGCAGTTGCTGAAGAAGCTGGTGTCGCATCGGGCGAGCTGAAGCCCTTCGCGATCAGCCACACACCGATGAACACCTCCCACAGGCCTCCAGGGATCGAGGATGCCAATTCCAAGCCGGATCCCGCGCATGCCAGGCTGCTGCTTCCATCCGGGCAACAAGATCGCGTTGCTGGGATCCGAGATATCGAGCCGTCCCATGATCGCGAACCGTTGAGGGCTGGCTTACACCGCCTCGATCGCGAAATCGTTGCTATCACCGGCGACGAGGGAGGGCACGATCACGCAGCGGTCGACGCCGATTGCGTCCATCGCCGCTAGTGCTTGAACGCCAGAGAAGCCGTCCGGGCGTTGGGGCGTGCCACGCGGGGGTTGTGGCCAGGGCCGTTCCGGTCGGTCGATGTCCCAGAGGTGAATCTGAGAATCCGTGATCAACATGTGCTGCTCCAACTTCGGTCACGAGCGGATTGGATCAGCGTGGCGCTCGACCGCGCAGGCCTCCGAGGATGAGCCAGGCGCCGACCGCGGCGAGGATTGCACCGATCACGAGCCATTGCGATTGCCCGCTCATCGCACTACCGCCAAGCACGCCGATGCCTTGGAGCGCCCACACCAATCCAATCAAGAGCAGCACGACGCCCCCGATTAGCCTGATCCACTGCACTTGATTCGAGTTCACGACCAGATCCTTCCGTTCTGCGCGAGTTTACCGCCAGCCCTCAGGGGCGTTCGACAAGTCGTGGTATCCAAGAGCGTGAGGTGCTGCCTTCTCGTTTTCCGGCGGAGTGTACGTGTCCTAGCTCAGCACACCGGAAATGAAAAGCCCGTACGATCCCCGCTCCACATCGACCGACGGGAGCGCGAAATGGATCTACAGCTGGCGGGCAAGCGGGCCGTGGTGACCGGGGCAAGCAGAGGCATTGGGAAGGCCGTCGCGCGTCGGCTCGCCGCGGAGGGGTGCGACGTGGTCATCGGCGCTCGGAGCATGGGGCCTCTGCAACTCGCTGCGCAGGAGCTCGAGGCCGAGAGCGGACAGCATGTGCATCCTGTGGTGTGCGACACCATGGACGACGGCTCGGTTGCAGCCTTCATCGCCGAGGCTGCAACACGCCTCGGCGGCATCGATATCCTCGTGAACTCTGCTGCGCGAGTTGGTGGCGCGCGCGGTGATGTTGAGACGGTCGATCTCAACGAGGTCTTGCTGGACTTCGAGGAGAAGGTTGTCGGCTACCTCCGTTGCGCCCAGCGAGCAGTGCCCCACATGAAACGGGCTGGCTGGGGTCGCATTATCAACATCAGTGGCGGCTCCGGCCGCGCGGCAGGTACCCAGATCAGTGGTGGGTCGCGGAACTCTGCCACCGTGAACATGACGAAAACGCTTGCGAACGCACTCGGTCCAGCAGGCGTCACTGTGAATGCCATCTACCCCGGAGGCACGCTCACGGAGGTCAATCTGGAGCGCGCCGAGTCGCGGGCTGTTTCAGCTGGCACAACTGTCGAGGCGCTGCTCGCGAAGGAAGCCGAGGCGACCTTGATCCGCCATCTCGTGACCGCAGATGACGTTGCGAATGTCGTCGTGTTCCTGTGTTGCCCGCTCGCGATCGGCGTCACAGGTGAGGCCATTGCAGTGAACGGTGGTGCGAGCTCCGACGTGCACTTCTGAACCTCTATCAGGGTGTCCGCATGTGCCGTTCAGCGCGCGTCGCGCTCGCGGGTCTCGAACTAGCTGCCCGTGACCGGTCGGGCCGAAATGGGTTGACCTTCAAGCGGCTCAAACGCGTAGGCTCCTGCTGCGATCTGGTGCGCCAAGGAGCTCCGGTGAGCAATCGACCGTCCCGTGGCGTAACCTTCGCCGTCACCCCCCGTTCACGAAATTCGGCACCCCATGGCGCTCGGCGCGACGATTTACACCTTCAATATCGAGCTCGCCGATTCCGATCGCGCGGTGTACGAGACGCTGAACCTGCGCGTCGCGCAGCATCCCAGCGAGACGGCGGACTATCTCCTCACTCGTGTTGTCGCGTATTGCCTCGAATACGCCGAAGGCATCGCCTTCTCCAAGGGCTTGTCAGACCCCGACGATCCGGCGATCGCCGTTCGCGATCTCACCGGCGCGATGCAAGCGTGGATCGACATCGGATTGCCCGAGCCAGAGCGATTGCATCGCGCGAGCAAGGCTGCTCCGCGCGTTGCCGTGTACACGCATAAGGATCCTGAGCGATGGGCTATCAAGCTCGCGGCGGCGAAGATCTATCGCGCCGAGAAGCTCGAAGTCTTCGCACTCGACCGCGCGTGGCTCTCGCAGCTCGTCGCGCGATTGGAGCGACGCATACAGTTCTCGCTGGCGCGTTCCGACGGCGAGATTTATTTGACTGTCGGTGATGCCACGTTGCAGACCGTGCTCGCACGAGGCATTTCGGCGCGCTGACTTCCGACGAGATCGCACTTGGCCCGAGTCGGTACGGGCTGTGGCTAGAATAGTCAGGCCCGCACTCTCGGAATCGACTGAGGCGAGGACAAGCTCACACGCGTAACAGTACCTTCATCACCCATATCGGGAGGTGGCACGGCACCTTAAGAGCGAGCGTGAGCCGAATCCCGGAGAGCAATGTCGGGCCGGATAGCATCAGTGTGTAAGGGGCCGCAATGATGCACGCACATGTGACCTGCCCCCGGTATTCATACCACTTGGAGAGTTAGTGTTTCATCCCTGAGCAGCGGTGCTCCTGCCATGACCTCCGGTGCCGGGGACCGGTAGCCGAGCGAGCTGTGCGGGCGGATGCG
>Ga0114969_10000443_pt1 | contig 35663 bp, 25 predicted proteins | sample M_130807_MF_Meta_FD_87316 | JGI IMG/M metagenome (GOLD analysis project Ga0114969, IMG submission 87316) | Freshwater microbial communities from Lake Montjoie, Canada to study carbon cycling - M_130807_MF_MetaG | ecosystem: Environmental > Aquatic > Freshwater > Lake | place: Lake Montjoie...
ATTATATTATTGGTAAAATTATATTATTGGTAAAATTATATTATTGGTAAAATTATATTATTGGTAAAATTATATTATTGGTAAAATTATATTATTGGTAAAATTATATTATTGGTAATATTAAATTTGTTATATTACTATAATATAGTAAATAGTTATGAAAGGAAAACGTGGTATGACAAGGTTACTTCATACGAATAATGGTAGATATGCTATCTCATTTATATTAGGGATTGGTCTTGCTAGTTTATTTAGAAAGGTTTGTAAAGACCGTAATTGTATTATATTTAAAGCCCCTCCGTTGGATGAGGTAACAAAGAATACATATGCGTATGGAGATAAATGTTATAATTTTAAGGAAAAAATAACCAAATGTCATCCAGATAAAGAAAAGATTTCATTTTAACTATTTAAATTTTAATATATATAAATGCGTCTATTATATATTAAATTAATAAGAATAATACTATAAATGAATATAGGAACAACTAGTATTGATTCATTACCAATTTCACCTCAAACTCAAAGTAATGATAATATTAAAATGGATACATTTGAAAAAAATATACAGATTGATAACCCCCTCCGAACATTACAACAAGATAGAGACAATGATCCGGCAATTAAACAGAAAAATATCAATCAATTTGTAACAGGTATACAAGAAGCAAGTGCAGCTGGCTTAACCGAGTTGCCTTCCCGAGATATTCCGAGAAATCAACAGCACATTGCACAAGATATTCAAATAAAAACGAATCATATTCCTCAAAAAGAAAGTTATGTAGATTACATACAAGAACATCAGACCAATGAACAAATCATACGAGCACAAATACAACAGCAAACAAATAAATCTAGATTTGATATTATTTTTGATGAAGTCCAAGGACCAATTATGTTAGGAATACTCTATTTTATGTTTCAATTGCCGGTTATTCAAAAACAAATGTGTAAATTAATTCCATCGCTTTTTGGAAGTGATGGACATCCGAACCTGTCCGGTTATATATTTACAAGTTCAATTTTTGCCTCTGTTTATTATTTTTTGGTGAAAGGAATGTTTTTTCTTGAAAAATAGCGTAGTAGGTGTATAAATTAATTATAATTTAATAACATATACTAAATTATGACACATAATCCATTGATAGATACGCCAGATACTCCTACGCCTACTAAACCACAACTGAATATTAGTTTATTAAATCAATATATTAATGCATTATTGGTTAATGTAGATAGCAACAACTTACCAAAAAATGTAAATTTAATATTTGATAGTGGTGCTGTAAATGGATTATTAGGGATAGGTGCTGCTCTTTACATACATCGTTTACAAGAGAAAAAATATATAAAGGTCAACAAAGTTTCGGGTTGTAGCATTGGTTCAATTATTGCAGTATGGTATTTATGTGGTTGTCCTAGTTTAATCTATGATTTTTTGGAAGTTTTATTTAACCACTATAAAACGAATAAAAATTTCTTTATTTATGAAACAATTATTAAGGACTCTATCTACAAATTATTTGATAATGACGATTTATCACTATTAACCAATATATTATATATTAATTATTATGATACAAAAGAACACAAGCAATGTATCATTTCTAATTTCACTGATAGAAATCATTTAATTGAATGTATATTACGGTCTTCGCATATTCCATTTATTACAAGTAATGTCTATAAATTTAATGAGCGTTATATTGATGGAATTTCACCATTTATTTTTGAAATAGGTAAGACTACAAGTAAAAATGAATGTAAAAATGAATGTAAAAATGAATGTAAAAATGAATGTAAAAATGAATGTAAAAATATTTTTATAAAATTAATTGATTTACATAATCCATTAAAATCACTTAATGTGAAAAATGAAAAAAATATTTATACGCGGTTATTGAAAGGTGTGAGTGAAACAAATGATTTTTTTGTGAACAATACGACCTCGTTATGTTTATATACAAGTTGTTTCATAAAAACACAATTATACATACGGCAGTTGTTTGTTTTATTTATTATAGTCATCATTGACAATATAATTATAATTCACACTAATCTGCCAGAATGCATTAAACACTGCATACTGTATAATAGTATTATTGGTATTGGTAAAGATATATGGCACTATATAATAGATATACTAGTATAAAATGATAGAGGAAATTGTCATGAAAATGTATTGAATTTTTTGGGTTCAAAGGTGCCTTTGGGGCAATTATATAAACATGCTTGTAATGGAACACGTCTACAAAAATCAGAAGGGTATCCTTGCACTAAACAATTGGTTAATGATTCAAACCCTTCCGTGGTTGTGGTTGGTTTATTATGCTTGGATTGGGTCCATAGATATACCGTTATTAACAAAATAATAATGGATGAGAAAAATAATATGTAATGTAGTTTCATTATATATTGAATTTTTATTTTAAAAATAGGTGTAAGTGAATTAACCCAACAAAACACAAAACACAAAACACACTATAAGAAAATAATTATAAAATTGAATATACTTAATGATAGGTATAGTCAATCTATAGAACAAGCAAGCACACAACCAACCATGTCTACTATCACCACAGTCCCCTCTTATAATGAGTTGTATTATATTAAACACGGTGTCTCTGTAAAAGAATATGAAATGCATAAACACGTTCATTCTCTTGGAATTGTAAATGTGCCAAAAATTTTAGCATATGATAGAGATACGCAGGTAATGTTAATGGAGCGAGTAAATCATATGAATGTTGCCGATTATTATGGCGAGAAGGATAGAGATACAAGTCCTGACTTATTTAAACGAATTAGAGTGATTATTAAAACGCTCTATGACAATAATGTCGTGTATCCAGATATTACTGGTTATAATTTTATAGAGTATAATGAAAAGATTTGGATTATTGATTTTGAACATTCAAATTTTAAACCATTATTGCATGATGAATTTGTAGTTAAATTTATTCAGGGAACGAATAAATGGAATCCACGTTTTAAGTAAATAAGTAACTAAGTAAATAAGTAACTAAGTGTGTGAACCGTAAACCAAACCTAGCATGAAGCATAGTTTAAAATATACCTTTAAATATTTTTTTTATTAAATTTTTCGGGGCGGCGACCTTTTTATGACTCTTCTTTTCTATTTCATCGTCCTCCATCTCATCCGTTGCCTCTTCCTCATTTGCCTCTTCCTCCTCCTCATCCGTTGCCTCTTCCTCCTCCTCATCCGTTGCCTCGTCCTCTTCCTCATTTGCCTCGTCCTCATTTGCCTCGTCCTCATTGGACTTCTTTTTTTTATATCCTTTAATTTTTTTAAAATTATTTTTTTTAGTTTTATTAGTGTATTTATGACTAGGTTTATGGGTTTTATAGGATTTATGTTTTTTATGGACTTCTTTACCTTTACCTTTACTGGTTGGAACATATTTTAAAAAGTATTTATTGTATTCGGGTGTATCTTTTTTATGTTTTAATTCTTCATATTTCTCTGCCTTGTCACTACGTATTTCAATAAGAGTTTTTTCATAACCATAACAATTAACATTAAACCGTTTTAATAATCCTTTTTGTTCTAGACGATTTTTTAATTGAACATTTATTAAATACTGTGCCATGCACATTAAGCGTTCATGGTCATAATATGAACGACCTGAAAATATAAATGCTAATATAAAAAGTAACATGGTTTCAATGGTTGCTACACGTAATTTAGTATGATTCAAGGTAATTTCATTATAACTATAACATCCATAGGGTTCATAAATGTAACATACGGTATCTCCATTGACAACAATTTCATAATGTGTTAAAATAATAGCATCGCCAACCGTTGGTTTTTTGATAACCTCAATATACTTAAATCCATTATCTTGTAATTTTTCCTTTACTATATAAGCCACTGCTTTGGGGTCTATTGACAATACATCAAATTCGGGGATATAATCTAATTGTTTTTTTTCATTGGCTGGCATATAACGTCCATATAAACTAGCCGCAAATCCGCCAATAAAAACACATCCTTCATTAATCATTACCTCTTTTACCAAGTTGTGTAATGCATCATTTATTTCATTGTTTTTTGTAAAATCTCTCATAAAATTTATTTCGGAACATTTATAATTCGTAATAAATGGATAATGTTTGTTTAACAGAATAAGACGTTTATATATTTTTTCCCATCGCGAAACATCACCATCCGGACGCGACAATTCATTATACATGTGTAATCTTAAATAATCCGGAGGGGAATAGGATATTCCATCTTTACGTATTGATTGATGATGTAACACATTAAATAACGTAGAATCCATTTGAGTTATATCGGCAATTGGTATAAAGTTGACATACACCTTGTAAGTTCCAATATGTATCCCTGCTCTAACTTCCACATCACTATACCCTTCGTTTGCATATATATCTGCCAATTCTTTGGAAAGTGATAATGCTTTTGAAGAGTAAAAATCATAATCGGGAATTTCAATGTCTTTATTATAAAATTGGTCGTTTAAGGGTAAAATATTATTTATTGCAGTTCCACCATAACAAACCACTTTTTTCCTCCTAAGAAATTTCTCTAAAATTTTAATAATGGCAGCAATATTGTTTGATTGGTTTATTTTTATACCAGCTTTTTTTTCTGCAATATCAACTGCATTTCTTAATAATAATAATTCTTTTTCTTCAAATGTTAAATTTTTATTACAATTAACATTTTTTACCATTTATAATAAAGCAATATTAATTTTTATTATAAAGTATTTTTAAAATGTTTTATCGGCTAATCCATCATTAAACGATACGATTATTGGTTCATATGACAGGTTCGGGTCTGCATCAGGAGGTTTATTAATAAATACAGGAAGATACCTAAGGTTTTCAGGTTTTAATACAAATGCATACCCTTCATTATCAAAAAATTGAGTGTAATCTTTCATATAATTATCAAAGTTTTGAAAAGATAAAGCAATCATTTGCACACCATATGAAAGTGCTATACGAAAGGGGTAATTTTTATTATTGGGGGATAAATCAGGTAAAACAATTGACATGTTTTGTGTATTATAATGTTTTAGTTCCTCGGGGTCATGTGTAAATTTAACTTCACCGAATCTTAATTCTTTAACAAATGCTGAATTAGTGGTTATATTTACATATTCATTTAATAAGGTTGATGCAAAAATCGGATTTGCTTTATCTACCATAATAACAACCTTTTCTCTTAACATTAACAACGGATAACTTCCAATATTTAACCCATTATTTTCATAACTAAATTTTTTACCTAATAATTTTTCAGATAGTGTATCATATAACTGTTTGGCAATTTCATCGTGTATTTTTACACTACTTGTCATTATTCTAAAATGTAAAATTAATGGATCGGATGGATTGGGACAATTACTTGCAGAAAATGCATAATTAGAAACGGTTTCCATTGCTCTAGAAAATAATATCGTATTGTAGGTTTCTTTAACATTAAAATCATTTGTTGATGAGGCTGCAATCACCGGCTGATTATCAACCGAATATATTTCAAAATCTAAACAACGTGCACCTTGTCTAATACAATTACGTAGTGCGCATAAATTTACAAAATCGTTTTTATGTTTACCCGAGGAACAACAATTATACGCTGTTTTTATAAAATAATCTCTTAATTTATAATCAATAAATTTATCATTATTGGCGCTAATATTACTAATAAGTGGAAATTTAGAATACACTTCATCAATATTTGCACAATTTTTTTTATTTAATCCGATTTTATTAACACACCAAACAAATATCATCAAGAATAATAAAAAGATGATAACAATCATTACTTGCGTGATTGAATCTGTTTTTGCCAAATCACCAATCGTTTTTATTTCACCTCCATCGTCAAATCCTGCATTAAATGTTTTGGGACCACCTGTTCTAATAATCTTGTTCAATTCACTTGATTTATCTCCTAAAAATCTACCTAACCGACTATTCTTAACTAAATTTACACCCCATTCACCTGCATGCTTAATTGCATTAGCACCTGTTTTTGTAAATTGTGGTGCTTTATTTTTAATCCCTTTAGCGACTATATTAGTAGCATTAATTCCAGCTTGAACGGATCTCATAACTTATATTAACATTTCATTTTTTTTTTTTAATAATTAAACTATTGTATTACTACGACTACAATTACTACAATTACTACAACTACTAATAATACTACGACTACTACTACAACAATTACTACAACTACAATTACTACAACTACTAATACTAATAATAATACTAATAATACTAATAATACTAATAATAATACTAATACTAATAATGTAAAATAAAATGGAATTAAAAAAGTAATATCATTATATACAAAGGGTATGCCCGGTGGAATACTAAATTTGATTTCATATGGTAATCAAAATATAATGTTAAATGGTAATCCATCAAAGACAATGTTTAAATGTAAATATTCTAAATATACAAATTTTGGATTACAAAAATTTAGAACAGACTTTGATGGGTTAAGAACACTTCGCCTTAACGAGTCTTCACATTTTAAATTTAAAATTTCTAGATATGCCGAGTTATTAATGGATACATACTTGGTGGTTTCCTTACCTCATATATGGAGTCCCATATTGCCCCCAAACTGTGTTGATAGATTTCAATGGCGACCATATGAGTTTAAATGGATTAAAAATATTGGTTCGCAAATGATTAAAGAGGTTAAATTTACAATCGGTGGTCAAATTATTCAAAAATTTTCTGGAAGTTATTTACAAAATCTAGTAGAGCGTGATTTTAATGAAAGCAAAAAACAACAGTATTATAACATGACGGGAAATGTAAATGAACTAAATGATCCCGCAAATTCAGGAACCCGTGTGAATGTGTATCCAAATGCATACTATGACGGTGTTGGTTCTATCGTAGGGTCAGAACCATCAATACGAGCAAGGAAATTATATATACCTTTAAACATTTGGTTTACCTTGGCGGCAAAAATGGCATTTCCTTTAGTGAGTTTACAGTATAATGAATTAAATATTGAGATTGAACTACGACCAATTAATGAATTATATGTTGTGAGAGATGTAACAACCTCGGACATGAATTATATACAGGCCAACCAAACCATAGATGCATTTCAATTCTATAGATTTATTCAACAACCACCAAATGTTGAATTAGATTATACATCTGCCGACAAGCGAACGAATTGGGCCGCCGATATTCATTTAATAAGCACCTATGCTTTTTTATCGGAAGATGAAATGCAAGTGTTTGCTGCAAACCATCAACAGTATTTAATCAAAGAAGTCTATGAACACTCCTTTCCTAATGTTACCGGAACAAAAAAGGTTAAATTGGATACCTTGAGTATGGTTGCAAATTGGATGTGGTATTTTCAACGAAGTGATGCTTATTTACGAAATGAATGGTCTAATTACAGTAACTGGCCTTATAATTACCTACCGTCGGATTTAAAACATCCATCTGAAAATAATGGGTTTGAAAGTATAACATTATCGTGTGGAACCTATACGCCGGCAATTGACCCCACCGGGATTGGATGTTTTACTGGACAAAATAATGCACCATCAAATATTTATGTCACTGGTCGGTATGCTATAGGAAATCAAAAGGATATTATGCAAACATGGGCGTTATTATTAGATGGAAAATACCGTGAAAATGAGTTTGATGCAGGTGTTTTTAATTATGTGGAAAAATACTCACGTTCAGCAGGAAATTCACCCGATGGGCTCTATTGTTATAATTTTAACTTGAAAACAGACCCATTTGATTTTCAACCAAGTGGAGCAATAAATTTAAGTAAATTTAAAGACATTCAATTTGAGTTTAACACATTTCAACCACCGCTTGATCCATCTGCACAAGTATTTACGATATGTAACCAAACAACGGGCGAAATTATTGGTGTAAATAAACCAACGTGGCGTATATATGATTATAATTTTGATTTGACCGTATTTGAAGAACGCTTTAATATCTTGACCTTTACTGCTGGAAATGCAGCATTAATGTATGCTAGATAAAGGGTAAAATAATAATAAAGGGTAAAATAATAATAAAGGGTAAAATAATAATAAAGGGTAAAATAATAATAAAGGGTAAAATAATAATAAAGGGTAATTATTATTTTATTATTATCGGAACTTTGTTCTTAGATAAACATACTATTTACTTGGCCGCGGCACCCTTGGCGGCGGCTTTAGCAGCGGCAGCACCCTTGGCGGCGGCGGCAGCGGCGGAAGCAGCAGCGGCCGCACCCTTGGCAGCAGCAGCGGCCTTAGACGCAGAGGCACCTCTGGCAGCGGAAGCAGCCTTGGCCGCACCCTTGGCGGCGGCTTTAGCGGCGGCCTTGGCCGTGTTAGTTGCTACTCTAACGGCGCGTCTGGCAGTTCTAACACGCTGCGCCTTGGCACGACGAGCAGTTTTAGCCTTGCGAGAACCTTTGCGAGAACCTTTGCGAGAACCTTTACGCGAACTGGGCATTTATATATATAATTAACAAAAAAATATTTTTCTATATTGATTAATGTTAATATAGAAATATTTACACTAAATAATAATTACACTAAATAATAATTACACTAAATAATAATTACACTAAATAATAATTACACTAAATAATAATTACACTAAATAATAATTACACTAAATAATAATTACACTAAATATATTAATTCGTTTTTTTCGTTTTCGTTTTTCGTTTTTTCGTTTTCGTTTTTCGTTTTTACCAAATAGTATCGCTTTTCCACCACATACCATCCGTTTTTTTAATTCCATAAATTTGTTTAAATAATTCTAAACGAGCCATTGCACAATTCACTCTATATTTTTCTAAAGGATGAGGATTTGTTTTCAATTGTGCCTGAACTGCTTTTTTATAAATTAATTGCTGTCCTTGAATTGCTAAATTCATATAAAATTTTGCTAAATTCATTTTTTTCATTTTAGTTAACTCATCGTTAATGACCTGGTTATCCAGTAAATACCCTTCCACTAACGCCATTCCGGAAATATCTGCTAAACTTTCACCTGCGCTCATTTCTGCATCAAATATAATTCCATCTCTTTTGGCAAATAGTTGATATTGATTAATAATATCCTTGATTTTTATTTTAAATGCATTTCTATCAGCATCCGTCCACCAGTTATTTAAATTTCCATCTGCATCAAATTTACTACCCGTATCATCTAAGGCATGCGATAATTCGTGTCCTAAAGTATAACCAATATACACTAAATTATATTCTAACCCTCTTTCTTCTAAATCAATAAACGGTTTCTGCAAATAGGCTAAAGGAACATAGATGGAATTACTATTCGGTCTATAATAGGCATTTACCATATAGCATTGCGTACCAACCAATTTAAATGCATTCCAATCAAACTCAGGAACATCAATAATAGGTTTGCCTTCAAGTTCTACATATTTTTTATGCTTCCAACGAAGCAGCAACCCAACATTGTATAAAGGATCATCCGATTTATAATCAAAAATAGGGTCATACCGTAAATTTTTGGGCGCTCCAACCATAATTTCTAATTTATTCAATTTTGCTAAAGCAGCATTCTTTGTTTTGGGGGATAACCAAGTATTAAGTTTTATTTTTCCAATAAACAATTGTTTCAAATCATCTGTTAATCGTTTCACATAGTTTACGTAGAGCGGATTATAATTATGTTTAACATATTGTTCTGATAAGAAGGTATTAAACATTAAAGATAACGCAAACAGTGGATAAATTTCCGAAGGCATTTGGTTTGGTTGTCCTTCTAAAAATTTGTGATGGAAGTTGTAGTGAATATGACGTAATGAATCTTCAAAACGTATCATTTGCTTAAATTGAATAAACAAAAAGTAGGTTTGCCATTTTTTAGAATTCCAATTCTCTTTGTATAAACGCGTCATACATTTAAATCCATTCAAGTTCGTAATCACCACTTCTTTTGGTATGGTTTTAAACCCAATTTTTTTAGCAAACGTATCCCAATCAAATCCATATGTTTTTTCTAAATTATGGGTGCTAACCTTATTATAATAGTTAGGATCGGTTTTAATATGCTCATCACACCCCATTGCCAATAACATATCATATTCAACATCCCAAATATCGTGTGCTTTATATTCCTTTGCTCTTTTTGCTCCCAGACATGCAATAAATACTTCATCAATGTATTTCAGGTATTCTCGCTTTACCTTGCTTTTGTATTTCTTGGTTTCAGCATTATCCGTCGCTAAGGTATTAATGTATATCAAATAATCATAAATACCTAATTTACCAAAAGACATATGACTAATGTATTTTTTCACATTTTTTTCATCTGGGTTTAAATACCACTGTATCGGCGAGTATAAAGAAATGGTTTCATTTGAATTAATCATTGCCAACAATCCATACACGTCATCTGCTTTAACAAATCCATCTAATTCATTCAGAACAGCGTCTACATGTTTATACATTTGTTTACGTGTGTCGTTGAAGAGCGATTTGTAGACCGTGTCAATGGCAATTGCCGTTTTATCCTTGGGGTTTTCTTTGATATAGATTTTCATATAATCAACGAGTTTATGATAAACCTCTTCTTGAACAATACGAAAGTGGTCATATTGAACGTAATATTTCTTATCCTTATCACTTTTTTTTTCAATATCATGACCTTTGAACCATTCGTCGTTAACATAGGTGTAGTAATCATTTTTTAATAAATGAATTACTTTAGGTAAATTGATTTGTGCAAAATTTTCTTCTAAGAAAGCATTATATTTTTCTTTGTATGTTTTGAATGTCTTATATTTGGGATTTTTTCTAAATTCATCTCTTACCCTTTTAAATTTTTCTATATTGTTTTTATTTTTATAAAAATTTCCTTTATACATACTGAATTGCCCCGTAGAGCATACTTCACCCATTTGACTATCATTATAACAACGTTTTTCGGTTGTGCCTATGCCTGTGCCTGTGCCTTTAATTACACCGATTTTACTGGTTTTATTTCTTAATTTTCGCTGGGGTTTTTTGGTATGTTTTACCATTATATTATATATAGTATTAAGACTATAAATTATATATAATTTTTGGTATTGTGGATACGTGGATATGTGGATATGTCCTCTTTTTTTTATTATTTCTAATTTATATATAATTAATGCCTTCTTCTGGGTTTTTTGAAAGTGATATAAAAGATAATGTAGATGAAGAAACTAAAGATGAAAATACAGAAGAAGAGCCAGATGAACCAAAAGAGTGGGATGATTCAACTAGTTGGGTCTCTTTTTTAAAATCGGTCTTTATTTATTTTATATTAACGATTTTTTATGGTTTTTTTGCATCTGGGTTTGTATGGTTAACCTCACGTGGGCGAGATTTAGATTATATTTTACCGACCAATGAACAATTTTATACTGCGCCATCCTATGAAGCAAAACTACCAGGCCCATCCAATCAAGTAAATTGTAATGAAACACCCACGGGTTCGTATACGGGGTTTATAGAAAATTTCCCATATAACTTAATCATAACAAAAGGTTCTTCAAAGGAAGAATTGGCTGGTTTAACATTAGTAGAACGGTTAACAAATTGGTATGCAAAAACAGTGGCGGGTTGTTTTAAGACAAGTCGTGGATGGTTTAAATGGTGGTTAGATGCATTTCCTCCAGATGGGGGATTGGTTGGAAATCAAACCTTTCAAATATTTATTGCATTCCCTTTTACATTTGTGGTCGGTGGATTGTTATCATTGGCGGTCGGATTTTGGACGGCCTTTGGTTCGGCTGTTTCGGCGGATATGAAAGTAACCGTATGGGGTGGATTTTTACTCTATGCCTGGGGATTATGTTTTGCTTTAATGGGTTTAGTATGTGCCCGATTTTTTGCAACAATCTGTTTTTATCCAATGAGTCAAGCATGGAAAGAAGTCACGAACATATTAGCGTGCAATATAACTTCATTGGTTATTTTGTTTGGATTCTTTTGTTGTGGCGCGGCCTATGACACCTTAGATGAAACAATTGCCGGAATTATGGGTATTGTGTATTTATGTCTTATTGGATGGACCATATGGAAACATGTTTCAAATTATTTTATATAACAACCGATGTTTCAAAGTAAAACGAATTCAATATATCTAAATTAAAAATTAATATATAAAAACGATTATTTATTAAGTTTAATGGTAAAAAATAAGAATAAGAATAAGAATAAGAATAAGAATAAGAATCAAACGAAGAATCAAACGAAGAATCAAACGAATTTGACTACGCTGACTACGCTGACGACTTCTATGCCATTTGTCAGCGTATGCACCCCAACATTTAATAGACGTCCGTTTATCCAAGCGATGATAAAATGTTTTGAACATCAAGATTATCCCAAAGAGCGAATTGAATGGATTATTATAGATGATGGAACCGATAAAATTGGTGATTTGGTAAAGCATATTCCCCAAGTAAAGTATTTTCCATATGATAAAAAACTCTATTTGGGGAATAAACGAAATATTATGCATGAAAAATCAAAGGGCGATATTATAGTGTATATGGATGACGACGATTATTATCCGCCAGAGCGAATATCGCATGCGGTTGATAGATTAATTAAAACACCGCATGCATTATGTGCAGGAAGTAGTGAAATTTACATTTACTTTAAACATATTCAAAAAATGTATCAGTTTGGTCCCTATAAACAAAGTCATTCTACTGCAGGAACATTTGCGTTTAAGCGTGATTTATTGAAAATAACACGGTATGAAGACGATGCAGCACTTGCCGAAGAAAAGTATTTTTTAAAGGATTATACAATACCCTTTGTTCAATTAGACCCATTTAAAACCATATTGGTTTTTTCGCATATTCAAAACACCTTTGATAAACGACGATTGTTAGAGAATTGTGACCCCACTTTTACAAAAGAAAGTAATAAAACCGTGGATATGTTTATAAAACAACCTGATTTATATGAATTTTATGTTAATTCTATTGAAAAGGTGCTGAAAGAGTATGAACCAGGACGACCCAACATGAAACCGGATGTTTTAATGCAAATGGTTGCAATTGAAAAAAAGAGAAAAAGAGAGATGGAAGAAGCACAAGCACAAGCGGCAAAAAATGGTCCAACCATTACATTTACGCAAGATAATGGTCCTCCGCAACACTTAACATTAGACCAAGTGGTTAATATTTTACAGAACCAACAAGCGCAAATAAATCATTTAATTGGAATGTTAAAAGGGAAAGACGAAGAAATTAAATTATTGACTGATAGTTTACAGAATAGAATAGAATAGAATAGAATAGAATAGAATAGAATAGAATAGAATAGAATAGAATAGAATAGAATAGAATAGAATAGAATAGAATAGAATAGAATAGAGAAGAAGTGTATACTATTTAGTAATAAAAAGAAACAATATAAAGATATTTATAAACTATAAACTATTAACTATAGCTAATCGCAAATGAACCGATTTGATACTGAACTCAACGACGTAATGTATGAAACATTTAATGAGGATAAACTTACTTATTATGGAAGAGGGTCGGCCAAAACCAAACGACGCTGTTTTTACCCTTCAAATAAACCACAATCCTTGGTGGTCAATGCCCAAACGGGTGTTCCGTATAGTTTTCGGGTTGGTTCAAAGGAACAGTTGCACCTATTTAAGACCGTTGATGCACGAGGTCTTTGCGACGAAGAGGGTTATGTTATTCCACCAAATCAAAAGTTCGTTTCGCCAATCACGCATCATTTGTTTTATGATACACCCGAACAGTGCATGACGCATTTGAAGGTTTCGTTTGAACGAAGTTTTGTTGAACAATGGCACGAAGCCAGGCGCACTGATTTGTAAAAAAATTATTAAAAATATATTAAAAATAAATTATAGTATTGTATAATAATAGAATACTATATACGCTATGATTATCACAAGTTTTAATATATTGGCCGACGTGTTTATTGATTTTAATAACCCCGAAGTCTATTATCCAACAATTGACAAAAGGACATTAAAAATGAAATATAGATTTAATACATTAATTAAATACATACGAGGCGATATTATTATGTTACAAGAAGTGACACCCTATATACGACGTAAATTAATGACACTGGTGGGTGACCACTATATCGTATTGCCATTATCGGTCCATAAATCGGATACTGAAACTACCGGAAATTTAACCTTAATTAAAAAAAACAAATTTAAAACAATTTATCATACCACACTCTATAATAATAAAAATGCAGTAAGTGTGGTTAATGCAGATGACATAGACATCTATAATATACACTTGAACGATGTATCAAACGTTATTCGCACCAAAGAGTTGAAACATATCATTTCTACGTTTAATAAAAATAGAAAAATTATCATTGGCGGAGATTTCAATAGTGATAATCAAAAGTTACATCATTTATTAAGTGATTTTAAAATGAATATAGAAGCAAAAAGCACCTATTTATGCGAATCACCAATGATTGATTATATTTATGTGTATGGTTTTACAAAGGCAACGGGTTATATCCATAATACAATAAATGATAAAAAATGTTATTCAAGTACAATAAAAAAATATGGGAGCGATCATCACCCGGTCTATGTGAATGTTAGTTAATCTATTTATTTTTATATATTTTTATATAAATATAAACCTATTTATTTTTATATAAATACGATTATGGATATGGATATGGATACTACACTACCCTCGCCCCAGTCCCCGCCCCCCGCTATAATCACCCCAAAAAATATAGTATTTATACCAAGTGGACGTTTGGGTAATGCAGTGTTTCGTTATATGGCGTGTGCTCTTTTAAATATAAGTCATCCAAAAATGGCATCACACACATACACACTACAAAGCGAGTTTAAAAAACCCACGTCACTCTTTGATTTTTACAAAGGAGTGGATTGCGAAGGAAATGATATCGGTTTTATGAACCCTCATCAACACGCATTATCAACCATAGAAAAAGAGTGTGAACAAAATGATTCTATCATGGGGTTTAATACCCTAGGGTATCTAAAACATACGACCGACCTCAATACTCTGAGAGAGAATCAGTATATCAATACGAATAATGGTCATGGCCTGTATGTGAAAAACACAATTACACTAACGGATGAGAATTTTATGGATTTTTTTTATAAAATAAACAACCTAGAAAATGTTAGTATTTTAATGGATGGGTATTTTCAATTCGGACACCTTTATTTAAAGTATAAAAAGGCAATCGTAGATTATATGGAAAAACATAAAAAGGAACATAAACTACAGACGGATAGAAACGAACTTTATTTTATAAAAGACATATTAAATGATATGGTATTGCCGGCCGAGAAAGAGTATGATGTTGTTATTCATTTACGCTTAGGCGATTTTAACGGACGTCCTGATTTTATAGAATTAAGGTATTATCTTAAATTATTTGAGTCACTGCCAATAACAAAAAAACAATCCATATGCTTATTGCATGAACCAATCCATGCAATTGACGACCAGCAGTTTATTGAAGCATGTGTAGCATGGTTTCAAGAACGGGGTTTACGACTTAAGATGGAATCAAATTCTCTCTTGATTGATTTTAACATTATGAAACAATGTAAACTGCTGGTCTGTTCTATGAGCACCTTGTCTTGGACGGCGGCATACCTATCAACCCATCTTAAATTATGCTATATGCCAAACTATAATTTTTTTAAAGGGGGTGATACCACCTCAGCGTTGGATCGGTCCCATTTTTATTTTTCATTACCGATGGAAAATACAATACTCTATGATGTATCTACCACATCACCAAAACTATCTATGATTAAATCACTGGTATTAACCTTACCTGAATATTCATCGCGGTTAACGAAGTTAGATAAATTAATCCAACATTTGGAAAAAATAGGATTGAGAACGGAGGTATTTAATGGTGTTTACGGCAAGGATATTGTGTTTAACTATGATACTCAAGTGGGGTTAGAAACAATAACGTGGAGAGATTCAACTTACAATTATAATGAAACACTACGTTTAAATGGGAAACGTATGATGCCTGGGGAATTTGGATGCACCTGGAGTCATATTATTCTTTTTAAGGAATTAGTGAGTTTAGACAAGAATAAGAAGGACCCTATGTATTATTTGGTGTTGGAAGACGATGTTGAACTGGTAAAACCAATAGATGAATTACAAGAATTGTTGTTGCATATACCCGAAGATATGGATTTGTGCCATTTGGCGTTAAGTGATTGGTACCCGTTTGTGTTAACACAACCCAAAAATGATTACTTTTATGAATGTGAAAAACAGTTTTTTAACCGAACGACGGCCTATATTGTTTCTAGAAAGGGAGCAAAAAAAATACTGGATTATCTTGATAATGAAATTAATTTACCAATTGACGATTTAATTAATACGATTTATCGGACACAACCCGATTTTAAATTCTATGTGCCCAAAACCTACTTTTTTAAAGAACAGGATAATACGGTTAGTATTAAATTATCTGTATGAAACATAATGTAGTGTAGTATTCTAGTGTAGTATTCTAGTGTAGTATTCTAGTGTAGTATTCTAGTGTAGTATTCTATTTTTATGTATATCATACACACTACACCATTCTGGATACATTGATAATGTTTCCTCTGACGATGGTGAAGTGTTACCATTGACAAACGGGTATGGCATATAGATATGGTCCTTCCTTTTATTCAACTGAAAATGAGCACCCATCATACTTAATGCAGAATTGGCGCAAATACCACCACAACACCTACTCATTATATATAATGTAATCATTTCATTCGTAATACTATACTTATTATGAACGATTGACTGATAATACACTTGATTATTAATAACAATGTTTTTTAATAATAGGTTTATATAATTTATGGTTTTATTAGAACATATATAAAATAGTGCATTTGGATTTATACTAATTATTCTATTTATACAGTATTGGTAATAGGGTATTATATTTAAATTAATTAATGCATTATTTAAATCACCTTGTAATACAATATGAATAAAATAAGTATTATTAAAATTGTCATTTAATACATGAGTGTTTATTGGCGGAATCGTTATTTTATTAAAAAGGGTAGGTGTTGACCTATCCGGAATATAATTATAATTTATAAAATGACCTCTCAAGATAACATTATGGTATGTTTGTATACTATAATCTATCGCGGATTTAGTGTATACATATGAATTCGTTGTCGGTTGATTATGTATAAAATAATGTTCTTTATTGAGTAATTCTTGTGCTAGTTGAAGGTGTGGAAATAATCTTTTTATTGTATCTATTATTTCCTGTTTATTATCACCAATGATTGCATGTTCATTCAAAACAACCTCTTTATTATACCTAGTTGCAAATGTTGCTGCACAAGCGATTTGAAATAAGATGTTACCTAAATTCCCAGTCAATATAATGTGTAATTGGTTACTGTGTATTTTGTTATGGTATGAAATAGTATTACAATCCTTATTAAAATCACTATATAAATCCATCGCTGGGTTAGGATAAATACTAGATTTACCTAGATGATTGCCAACCATAACATCTTCATAATATATACTATCACACGTCATTGTTGTAAATAAATGAATTGCCTTATTGCTTAGATAGTATAAGGGTCCCCCGCAATAGTTAATACCAAGTGTAACATTATGATCCTTCCCTTCCATTTTCATATGATGTAAATTATTATTGTCTACAAGAACTTTTTTCCCAATATAATCGTTCTCTTGTATTTTATTTAAAATTAAATCATGAATAAGATTATTTATATGATTGATATTAACAATCACATCATCGTCACATTTAAATACTCCTTTTATTGCTGGATACAACGTATATACCGTTTGTAACAATAATAACGTTTTATTATTTAGGGTATCGTAGGTATCATCTGTGTTTAAAATAATATATTTATCATCGTATACTTCATGATTACCACTATCTTTATTCGTAAAATAGTCCGGGTCTCCATATATAATATATGCCTTTGTAAGCGTTAATTTATTCTTAATTCTCTCATATAGTTCATTTGAAACCCTTGCATTTTTCTTACAAGAATAAATTATAAATAAAAAGTCAGTGCCAGTGCCAGTGCCAGTGCCAGTGCCAGTGCCAGTGCCAGCGTCCATTTTTTATTTATATAAAAACAAAACGTTCTAAGTCGTTATAATTTTATTCAATAAAGGAAAAAAACCTAATTCATTTAGAATTTTCTCTTTCATTTGTTTGATGATTTCAATGCGTTGTGACCACCAATCTTCGGTAATTGCTTGTTGCATAAGTTGTAAGGCGGCCGGGGGGTCTTCCAACGGTAAGCGCACAAAGGCTTTTCTATCAATATAGGTTTCTACGTTCGGACACCCCCAGTAAAAACACAGCGATTCACATAAGATGGCTTCCCATAATTTCTCGGTTGCATAGTTGTGTTCGGAATTGTTTTCTACGCCCAGACAATACTTATAGTTTGCATAGACATGGTATTTATTGTCCTCGGGAACGGGTCCTTTGTAGTTTGAGAACTGATGGTAATTCTCTCGTCCATAGACATCTACCATGGTTGCATCTACTTCGTTTGCATCTACTCCGTTTGTTTCGCTAAACCCCACATACCTGATAAAATTATTCCGCAAGAGATGCCCCTTGTCAAACATCTTCTCACTACAAATCGTTGCAACTCTATTTAGTTTTTTAGTGCCTTCAGGCAGTAGTGGTGTGGAGTGAAAGGGATAGTCAATTTGCCACTGAACATTGTTTAAATGGGTTTTATGTGTAAACACCCTTAAAAATTTAGTCGGGTCAGGCGACGACCACTCATCGCCCCAGGTTTTCACACCCCACTGTTTTGTTTCATCGTAGACCCAGGGTTCCATTTGAAATACAATTGTTTTGGCTGGTTCATATACTGCGCCAACGGGTGGAGAATTAATAATCACATAATAATCAATGTCTTTATCTTCATGCGTAATTTCTATAGTGTTCCATGTTTGATGGTATTTATCGTGACACATGGTTGACCATTCTTTACACAATTGTTCGGATGAACACCAATTGCCTAACAGTTTGATGCGTTTATTTTTAATTTTATTTTTATGTTTATGTGATTCTATGTAGCTCTTTTTTACATATAATCCGTCCGTAGGTTTAAAATACGTTGAGTGCTGTAACTCGGTTAAGTCTATTTTATTCTTAAAAAACCCTAATGTATTAAACCCTGCACATTTATCTTCCTTTAATGCTATTTTCATTTCTTCACTATGCAGTGATGCAGTGGATGCTGACGCAGTGGATGCTGACGCAGTGGATGGCGGTTTAAAAAACATATCGTTTCCTATGTGATCCTTATAAGGAATAAATTCAAAGTTGTCTTCTAGTGTATGAGAGAAATCTAAACGTTCATAATTTGTCTGAATATCCGTATCTATTTGTTTACTTGCATCTTCATTCCATTCGGACAATACAATAAGCGGTTGCACTTCATGTCTATTTAAGTCAGGCACAATTTTCATAACATAATCAATTCCATGTTTAATTCCATTTTTTTCAATATAATCAATCATTTTTTGTGCTCCGATTTTATTAATAGAATAGGCAAAGGTGCCGCCAATGTATAAATCCAGGTTTAAGTGTTCTACCTTACCATTTAGAGTTTTATGAGTTATAGTGGGTTCATCCGGTAAATCATAAATATGACTTACTTGTTTGCGTTTATGCTCAAACATATGATAACCTAGAAATAATACCTCATTTTTGTCAAATTCTCCATTTTCCTTTAATGCATCTAGTCTTGGTTTAAACTGTTTACAATCAGGCAGCGTGAAATCATCTTCAAAAATAATATAATAGGTATGTTGCTTATCTTCAACCAATTGACGCCATAATGTTAAATGACTCAGTGCACATCCAATCACCCCCTTCCGATTTCCAAAGTCATTGCCATTAAACAATACTTTAAGTTCATTGGTGGCGATTACTTCTTTTCCATCAATTGCTTTAAAAAAGGTAAAATCCGTAATACATGCATCGTTCAATACATTTCGTGTGTTCGTTTTTCTATCGGGTCTACGTTCCAAATTAACAATTTTTATAGTATGGTCTCGGGGTGTGTCTAGGGTCATGCCGTTTTGCATACTTGTAAATTGTGACTCATTATTTAAATCATAGGCATTGCGTTTACTCGTATCGCCAATTTCAGAGGTTAATCGCCCTATATGAAGATGCGTAATTCTGTCAAAGAATGCCGTTTTAAATCCAGCTGCATTCCATTTATCTGCATAATCTCGTTCAAAGAATTGATTCGGTGAATCATAGTTGCCTAATTGAAGTATGGTGTCCACACGTGTTATTGAGGGGCGAAAACTATAGTGGGGCCAATACTGTGAATTGGGGTAATCAGATTTACCCTTCGTTGGTAAATAAGTATGTAAAACAATATCAGTCATACCATTGATTGGTAAATGACCTTTTGTTTTATAATAATGAATTGTTTCTGCATAATTTTTATTAAATACAATTTGATGAATCGTCTGATTGTTGTTTTTTAAGGCATGAATACCTTTTGTAATATAATTTGTAGAATAATAAAACAGAAAATCGTCCTCTATATGTATCCAGTACGTCGGTTTTAACGCTTGTAGTTTATTCCATATAATATTCATACTACTACGATGTCCTTTTTCTTCGGGTGTTTTCATATAATACTCAATCCAATTATAATATTTTTTCATTCCTTCGCGTTCTTTAACTGATGAATTATCATCCACGCAAAACCAATAATCTATTTTATCCAAATCAGTCCACGTGTTCAGTATGGAATTTACGGTTTGCGTAAATAAATCAAATCGTTTACATGTCGTAAAGGTGATTATAATGGTTTCTTTTGTGGTGGGCAGTCGCTTTTCCTCCGGTTGGGGTGAAAGAGGATTGACTTTTACCTTCGCATTGAATTTTACAAATGTTGTTTTAATTTTATTAAAGAGTAAATGCCATAACCCATTTATATTTACATTATTTATTATGTCATTATTACAATATAAAATAGTATCAATTGCGCGAAATAAAATAAGCAAAGTTGATTCACTCTCATTTTCTAGTAATTCTCGGTATTGTTTTATATGATATAAATTATTAATGACAACATTGATTTCATTTGGACCGATTTTATTATTTATTAAAACACGTTTGCAACAATCATATCCCGATAAAGCATCATTTACATTGTATGCCGTGATTGCATTAAAAAATTCAATTCTATCATTGTAAAAATGTTTATTTATAAATAATTTATCATTTAATAATGGATTCGTATTATCATACTTTTTAAATTTATGATAGAGTGCATTAATCAAAAGAAATTGTTCCGAATGGTAAAAATGTTCAAGTGCAATAACAACACCATCAATTCGCTCAGAATCAATTTCAACTGTTTTTAACAAATAGGTAATTGCGTTTTCCATATTATTTTGGTCTTTATACATTATACCAATTTCTAGAGCAGCATAAAATCGTTCTTGGTTCCAGTGCAATTCTCTCTTTAATAGTAGTTTATACCATTCAATTGCTTTATCCCAATACTGTTTTCCTGCATCTTTATAACTTCTTCCACAATAAAAAGCATACCGACCCGATAAACCTTGGTTCGGCAATAACATCTCTTTTTTGTATGCATTTTCTAATATAACTGCATCATCATAATACTTTGTTGGATTTTTACTACGATTACCCGAACGGCCAGAAATAATAAAATAATCACCTTCTATTTTTCCAAAACTACTAACTGGTTCTAAGTTTGATAAATATTCATGGAGAACACCTTTGAATTCCCATTTTTTTTTATTATTTAGTAAGAGTGGTCTTACATATTCAAATCCTTGACCTATTTTTAACATGTATGCATCAAGAAAGGGCTGATTATGATTATGATTATGGGAGGGTATCGTTGAAAAGGGTAATACTAATTTTCCTTCAATCCTATCGTCTGCATCAAAGACAAGTAAATAGTCGGTTTTACCATAAGCATGGTCTAATGCCTTTGAACGATTATACCCAAAATCTTGCCATTCGTCATTGAATAGTTCGCCGGGAATACATTTAGCATAAAAAAAATCCTTAATAATTTGTTGTGTATTATCAGTGGAACCCGTGTCGGAAATAACCCAATAATCAATATCAATATGTTCTAATAAATTGGTTAAGGTTTCAATAATAACCGTTGATTCATTTTTTACAATCATATTTAAACATAGTCTTTTTTTCTCGGCTACTGGTAGTTCAACTATAGTGCAATTCATTTAAACTTAAATGAATTAATAGAGTTTAAGTTTAAATCGTTTAAGTTTAAATCGTTTAAGTTTAAATCGTTTAAGTTTAAATCGTTCTATTTAAAAAATATATTGTAGTGTGGGTAATGTGGGTAATGTGGGTAATGTATGTTCATTGTAGTGTTTCGTATAAATTATGTGTCATTGCATCTAAGGTAATCATATCATCTATATCATACTCATCGGTATAAGAAGATTTAAAATTAGAATTGTATGAATCACTGAAGTTATCATTTATATATTTATCTATATAGCGGTATATTCTACTAATATCTAATTTTGTAATTTCATAGGTTTCAATAATAGTGTATATTTCTCCCTCATTATAAATGGTTTTTAATCTAATAAAAAAAGCAAACATATCTTTTTTATCTAATGATAACTTTTGACACAAGTCTTGAATGAATAAAGAATTATTATATTCGGTGCTATATTTGGTAAGAACCTTTGTAAATCTAATTTCTGATAATTTTTCTTTTATTATAGGTTCCTCTATATTTTTATGTAAAATATAATTTGTATAAAATGTTTTTATTAATGAACTCATTTCATTAAATTGCCATATTTGCTTTTGAAATGTAATTCGGTCAATATAATCTGCAAAACATATTTTATTCAACATTTTTTTATATAAGGGTAATGCAGTCGTTGGTGGCATTTTATTTAAAATATCAATAATGTTTTCGTGCCATAGTAATCCAACAATTGTTCTATCGGTATCATTCATTATGGTTGTATGATCGTTAATTGGACAATAATTATTAAATATTTTTTGGGTGATTTCTTTTGTATCTTCATTATACGACTTGCACTTTAATATATTTTCAAATAAATCATCACTTAATATTGTGTTATTTTTGGTAAACATATCTATAATAATATTTAATTTGCGTAAATCATATTGTAAATAAGTAATCATAGTTGGGATTAAGTTACTATTTATGGTTGGTAGTGTTAAATCAATTATTTTTTTCATTTGGGTGTTATTTGGACTTTGTAACTCAAATATATGGCAAACCTTTATTAATTCTTTTATCTTTTTATCCGTATGAAAACTACTAATACAGATAACCGGCGTTGATGAGATTTCTTCTAATTTTTGTTTTTTTGTTTTCTTAGGTCTTATCATTTTTATGAGTGAATTAATTCCTCCCTTATCGCCATTGTTCATACCATCTATTTCATCCATAATAATTGCAATAGATTTTTTTTTGTTTGTTAAAATACTGAACACACTTTTATCAGACATATTATTTTTTGCAATGGTCTCTATAATTGTTTTATTTCTCACATCACCTGCATCATACTTAATAATATCATAATTCAGTTCATTCAATAAATTTATAGCAAACTGTGTTTTTCCACTGCCAGGAGCACCGCATATATAAATACCACGTTTAATTGATAAATTTTGTTTATTGGTTTCAAAATCAATTAATATTTTTTTTATAGAATTTGCAATGGTTTCCCTATTTAAAATTTTATTATAACTTATATATGACATTAATTAATAGTGTAGTAATGTTTTTATATATAAGAATCTTTTTATATATATAAAATATCATTTAAAAATCATTTGCACTTTTGGGGTATTTATCAGCGTAGCAAGTAAAATGCCGATTAAATTGTATTAACCTGAATGTTGTTTTAGAAAAAATACAACATTAAAATTTTTAATGTCTTCGTATTTTTTTAAATCAACGGATAAATCAAAATCAAGTGGTCTTGACGCACCATTTACGCCATATCTCTCATATCCCCATCGTTCCGTCTCTAAAATATCTTTTACGGAAACTAACAAGTAGCGTTCAAATAGAGTGCCGTTCTTTAAATCAGGTTCTACTTTACTGCTAAATTTTGATTTAAAAAAGGATCCCTTCGTTTTAAACTCTTTTGTTACAGTGTCTTTGAACTCATTATATGTTTGCGGTAATTCTTCATTATCTTCGTCATGTCCTAGAAAAATTTTATAGACTTCATTATAATAATCATTACTATCTTCAATAAAGCCATCATATAACATTTTTTTTATTAAACCAAAATTTGTTTCGTTTATTTGTAATATGAGGTCGGATAATAAAATCTTTATACCAATTGAGGCTGATGCGGTTTCAGACTTTCCCATTATTATTATTATTATATAATTGAAATACAATAATATATTTATATTGTAAAAAGTAAAAAAGGATTGAACCCTTTCTTTTTCTCTTTTTTTAACATTTATTTAAAGGCAGGCGAGGAGGGGTGAGTTTTACAACTCAACTAAGGTAAGCATGCGTTTTTCTTCGTCGCTGTATGGACTGAATAATTCCAGTCCTGCTTGCTTCAAACTTGGCAAGAACCGCATAACGTAGGGCGTCGTTTCGGTTTCGGTCTTCAACTTTTTCTGTTCTAGAAATTGGGGGTGAAAATTCAAACTAAATTCTTCTACACGGTCTCGCCAGTTTACCATATGCATTTTTGAATACATTGGCGGGACTTGTTCTAAACTCAGCGGGAACACGCCTTGTTCATCAATTATTTTTGAAATCTCGGCACTAGAGAATAATGGGCAACTCGGGTTGCGTGTAATGCGGTATTTCATAAACAAGCGACACGTATCGCTTTTGATTTTTGATGGCGTCACCGCGTGGACGAGTTTTTCGTTAAAGATAATTAGGTGGTTCGGCGGGACACCGATTCGTTCTTTCTTTGCGTTGTAAAACGCTTGGTCGGTTTTGCTTATCTTTGCAAAACCGGCTCCCACCACTGGTTCCGTATGAGTGCTGGGAACACACGTAAAGTACTGCGTGTTTTTTTCGTCCAAGTTCACCCACCCACCAAAGATCGTATCGTCGGGTTCGCCGTGTGTCTTCTTTTTGTGGACGTTGGAAATGTCTCGGTGCCACGATTCGGCAGTGACGGATGTGCCTGGTTCTCGTTTTGCAAAGCGGTCTACAATACTCTCTAGATACCTTCCACCAAATTTCTGCTTGAAATACGGCAGCATATGGTTGTGGATAGAGAGGCGTAAGCGTCGCACTTCTTCGTGATGAAAACTAGACGGATTTCCGAAAGCGCCGAAGCCGCCCATCACAAATTTGGTGGTGTCTTTGTCGGGGCGAATAAACTCTTTCTGCTCGGATAGAAATCGGGCACAGTTGAAGTTTTTACGGATGTCTTCGGGGTAAGGTATCACTACGACACCTTGCACTAACAGTTGCTGCATATAATCGTTGGTCATGATTTCGGTATCTTCGGTTGGATTCATTTTCGTTGGTTTGTATAGGGTAGGGTTGCTTAGTAATAAAAGTATAAAAAGCATTTCAATTTTATACTTTTATTCCCTTTTAGTGTCGTTCGGTCGTTCGAAATCTACATAACACTTAAAACCAAGGTTTGAGTTCTAACTGTTTATCGTTTGTGCTAGACATTATCGGCATTGCAATAGGAATCACTAAGGTGCTTGCATCCCTCTTATATTTCATATAACCGTCTGCTTCCCCGTAGACTTGGTTAATTGCATAATCTAATACAGCCTTATTTAAATCATGTATTTGACCGGGTATATCTTGGCACACGTTTTTAGAATACTGTAAAAAAATACCACGCATTATAATTTGTAATTCATCTATACTTTGTTCGCCTACAATATATTGCTGATTTGATTTGTTGTAAACACCTGCACGTATACCATTTTGGATTATTTGAATGTTTTTTCCACTAAAAAATGCATTAGATAATTCAGTATCATACCAATTTCCCGTCATTGCGTCTCTGTATGAATATTTATTACTATTGATCGGTATACTATCACTCATACTAAAACGTTTATCTATATTAGGTCCTAATATATTGACTCTTCCATTACTATTTTTTTGACCACTGCTCATTTGCTTGATTAAATCCATATATAAAACTAGATAGAAAAATTATTTATTGAAAAACGAAGATATACTATACATTTAGAAAGTTGTCTATTATGATATTATGTATTTATAGTATATATAAGTTATGTTTCAAAAATTAGTTAGTATTGTTGCAATGATTATATTAATCCTGACCTTGTCCTTTATTGGAGTGGCACTCTATCGTCAAAAGTATAATCCGGAATACCCGCCCGTTATTCCTAATTGTCCTGATTATTGGGATGCCTCGGGTAATACTTGTGTGAATGAAAAAAAATTAGGGAACACCCAATGTCACCTAGATATGAATTTTACGAATGCACAATGGAGTGGAACGAATGGATTATGTAGTAAATATAAATGGGCCAAGGAATGTAATTTAGCATGGGATGGCATTAGTAACCGTCCCGAATTGTGCGATTAATTTTGTTTTAATGCCTTTCCTTTTCCTTTTACCTTTATCTTTGGTTTAGAGGAGGCACCCCCACTTGATGTATGAGGATGGTGTATTGTTTTTTCATCTTGGTGTGCTTTTTCACATATTTTTAAATATTCTATACGAAGCGTCGCTAACTCTTTTAACCACATTTCTTTTTCGGTTGTATTTAATAATCGTTCAAGTTCTTTCATTTTATCGTCTCGTTCAGACATTATTTTGTCAACATTTTCTTCGGTAACACTATCCATGGGTAATCGCACTAAATACTTGTAATGATTGTCTTCATCTATCATAGCATAATTGCGTGATTTCAAAATGGATGATACTTCCGCCGATTTCTTTTTACGAAGATCAATTGTATTATCTAATACTTCACTAATAAAACGTGCTTTATTTGATAATATGCATGTCTCCTTTTTTAATGCATCTACTTGATAGAGTTTACGTTTACTATAGTAGGCTGCTCTTACATTCATAAAACGAGTTATTAAATCTTCTACTTTGCTATATTTAATTAACTTTTCATTTTCATCAAAGATATGCATATTCGTAGTTGAACGCGTGGTGTATAGTTTTAACAGTTTTTCTAGGGCAGTGCACGTCGTATGTTCTACAATCGTATCTTTCATCTCTGAAATAACACCAGGCGCAAAGGTTATGGTAAAATCAACGACTTTATCTGTGCTCATATCAGTGTAGTCTTTGACTTGGGGTTGGTCCGATTTACTTTTTTTGGGTTTCTTTTCTGCTTTATCCTTTTCGGGTTTATCCTTGTCTTGCAATGAGGGTGCTTTAACCTCCATGAGTTCTTCCAGGTATTTTTTATAATCATCCGTCCAAGAACCAATCGGCAATTCCGTAACACGCACTTGTTTATCGGATAAAATCTCATAGCCACCCTTAATCAAATATTTAGTGTTTTCTTCATTTAATGGCGTGATGGTTCCTTTAAACCCATTGTAATGAGGCGTTAGTGTAGGAACCGGTAATGGCAGTGCCGATTCTGCCGATGTTGCTGCCGATGTTGCCGCACTTGGTTCCTTTTTTTCCAGTAATTCTTTAACATAATCAATAAGCGTTAACGGGTCATAATTGAGAATATCCGTGCTAAACCCCGTTCCAATCCCTTTGCCGCCATTCACCAATTGCATCGGAATAATCGGCACATAGAACATGGGTTCTACCGGCGTCCCATCATCTTCCAAATAAGTTAGCACAGCGTCGTCCGCTTCTGGAAAGATAAGGCGAGTTAATTTGCTTAATTGGGTGCAAATGTATCTTTCAGAGGCTGCATCATCACCGCCCTGTAAACGTGTGCCAAACTGACCGTTGGGTTCTAGTAAATTAATATTATTTGAACCCACAAAATCTTGGGCCATATTAATAATTGCCCCATACAAGCTTTGTTCGCCGTGATGATACCGACTTTTTTCTGATACTGCGCCGCCCAACTGTGCAACTTTTACTTCATGGGTTAAGCGACGTTCTAAACAGGTAAACAGAATTTTACGCTGACTTGTTTTAAGACCATCAATCCCATTCGGAATAGAACGTTCACAATCATATTTTGAAAAGTGAATCATCTCTTGACCAATAAAGTCCTCATAAGGCACACTGTCGCGGTTTGTATCTAAATACAGAGTGCGATCATAGTTCTCTAACCACTCTTTGCGGTCGGCTGCTCGTTTTTTATTAAATACTTTATCAATTGCGTCACGACTACCTTCGCCGCTACTAACAAAATTTACTATTTTTTTATTAGCAAAATACTCTTTGAATTCTTTTCCGGTGCTTGTCCCCAACCCCTTGTAATACTTGAATGTCCACCCTTTTAAACTGTTGGTTTCTCCACTTTCTTTTTTCCATTTTTCATATTCACCCTCATTGTAAAACAACCGTTCTTGGTTGCCTTTTCGGGCTTTAATAATCGGTGTATTCATAAACCCGATAAAGCCAGGAATAGATAGAAGCGTGTTCCATTCAGCGTCAAAGAGATTAATACACAACCCTTTAATGTGACTGCCGTCTAAATCTTGGTCAGTCATAAAGACCACCTTTCCATAACGTAAATGCTGCATTGCTTCCTCTACTGTGTATTTTTTCCCGGCCTGCAATCCAACAATTTGTTTTATTTCATGGATTTCTTTGACCTCTGAAATACGTTTTGCAGTTTCGCCCCGCACGTTAAATAATTTACCACGCAGCGGATAAACGCCAATCGTATTGCGGTCGGTGGTAGAGAGACCACTCATAATTCCGGCCTTTGCCGAATCGCCTTCGCATAAAATCAATACACACTTGCTGCTATTGGGACCGCCTGCATCATTTGCATCAACAAGTTTGGGAATACCGCGCACCGATTTGCTTTTTACACCATCTTGTTTTTTAATCGTTTTGGTTGTTTTCACTTCCGTCAAGGCACAGGCGGCATCCATGATGCCTAATTTTGCCGCCTTTTCAATAAACTTATCACTGAGTTCACACGAAGAACCAAAACTGGCAGAAGGCGTATTCATATAATCTTTGGTTTGACTGTCAAACGATGGATTTTCAATAACACAACGCACAAAGAGGAAGACTTGTTCTTTAATTGTGTTGGGTTTGACATCAACCTTTTTCTTTTGCTTAATGTAGGCAGTCATTTTTCGCACAAATTGGTTTAATACGTATTCTACGTGTTTTCCGCCTTTGCTAGTGAAAATACCATTCACAAAGGATACTTGTGTAAATTCTTCTTTCGGCGCCATGCACACCACATACTCCCAGCGTTCATTTGCTTCTTCGTGAATTCGGGCCGTGGTTGATTTGTCGCCAACATAATAATCAACATAATGGAGGAAACTTTTAATCGGGACCACTTCATTGTTATATTTTACTTTTACACTTTTGTCCGTAACGGCCGCCAAATCAAACACTCGGCGTTTAAATAAGGCAAGCAAGTCGTCGGTTAAACCAGCCAACCCCATTCGCTTATAGTCCGGTTTAAATGAGACCTTCGTGTAGGGTTTTTTTGTATATTTTGTAATTGAGGGTTCTTTAATCGTATCTAGATTATTTTCAAATTCTTGTGTGTACTTTAATTTTCTACTATGGTCTACGGTTTCTATACGTGCCCACGTTGACCAAATAAAGGCCAACTTAATACCAAACCCGTTTTTCCCGCCTGTTGTTTTTTTCTCGGTTTTATCGTAGTTGGTTGACGTCCGTAAATGCGCAAAAATCATCTCGGGAATCCACATCGTTTCAACGGGATGTTTAGCAATATCTATGCCATTTCCATTATTGCACAAGGTGATGATGCCTTCTTGCTTATCAATGGAAATATCAATCTCGGTAACCGGTATGGCGTCTAGATTTCCATTGTCAATTAATTCGCGCATCCGAACCGTTTGATCGCGGGTATTCACCACCGCCTCATCAAATATTTTATACAACCCAGGCACAATCGTTACTTGTTTTTCTACAATTTTATCATTCGTGTTGTTGTCTTTGGAAGAGGAAGCATCCTCGTTTGCATTCGGGGTCGGGGTCGGGTTATCTAAAAACACAAATGTATCATAATCGGTCAGCGTCATGCTACCCGTATATGTATCCGGTGTATCCAATACATGCTGTTTATCCGTTTTTAGTTGGTATTTTTCAGCAAGTTTTGAATTTTGCGTTTCATTCTTATCATTGGATAAATGCTCCATCTTGATTGATAGGGTTTTTGTGTATGGTATTAGTTAGACGTATCCTTATAAATCATTTTTCAATTTTATTCTTTTATTACATTCTTTTATTACATTCTTTTATTACATTATTTTCACTTTTTTAAAAAAATAATAATTATATATCATTGGATGGCCGCAACAACGGTATTTGATAACAGTGCCAATTTTGCATATACCGGGTCAACTCAAGTGTGGAAAAAACCGATTAATGTATATTCTATTTACTGTAGAGTAAACGGGGGTGGAGGAGGCGGTTCATCTATTTCAAGTGGCGGCGGGGGGGCATACGTATTCACAAAATATAATTTTTTAGATAAAGATGCAAGTTATAATGTCTTTGTAAATGTTGGTTCCGGCGGAAAACCCCCACCAACTAAAACAGGGGGAAGAAGTTTAGGGGGTCAAGCGGTTGAAGTAAATGGGGGCGATGGAACAACCTTAGAAAGTTTAAGCAGTGGCGGTGGCGGCGGCATGAGCAGTTTATTTTATCAAGATCCTTCTGGAAATAATACCATTCGCATCATCGCCGGGGGCGGAGGCGGCGGAGGGGGAACGATAGGTAATGGGGGGAACGGTTCAAAAACCGGCGCAAATGGAGGAGGTAGTGGTGGCGGGCAAGGAGGCAATCAAAATGGGACGGATGGCTTAGGTGGACTCGGTGGCGTCGGTGGGGGTGTGAATGGATTTAATTACATTGATTCCAGTAATACCACTTTAAATGACATAAGCAATAATGGTATTTATTCTTTTAAGGGTGGCGGCGGGGGAAACGGGGGCACCTTTTCTGGCGGCGGCGGGGGGGCAGGTTTTGGTGGTGGTGCCGGCGGTAAAGGCGGCGGTGGCGGCGGCGGTGGTAGTCTATCAAATGGAAATACGGTATACTATATTTCCGGTGCTGGTGGGAGCGGCGGCAGTCTTAATACTTCAGGGGAAAACGGAAGTATAATCATTGGATGGTTTGAAGAAATACCCGTTGTTCCCCCGCCAATTGTCGGTATGTTTATGTTGAATCCACAGCATACCTCTAGAAGCACGTATAATGCACCATCCACCTTGCCACTTTTGCAAAATATTACTATCACCGCCACCGAGAGTCTGGTCTACCCTTACCCCTACTCCATCACCATTGACAAAGATGAAGAAATCTATTTTATATCGGGCGACGGGTATTTATATAAATACGACCATAAACTAAATTTCGTATGGCGTTATAAAATCAGTAACTATGATTTTATCGGAACACCGGCGCTAATTAGCGATGGCACAGTCTATGTTTGTTCTACCACCAATACCAGTTCATTTACGCCGCGTTTATATGCAGTTGTTGAACAAATCACCGGCGTAAATAATATTCCACAAGGTAGCATTAAATGGAGTATTGACCTTGATGGAAACTGTGTTGGTTCGCCGATGCTAGATGGTAGTGGAAATATTTACGTAGGAACAACCAATGGGTCCGTGTATAAAGTGGTTGATAATTTAGTGCGTGGAATTGCCGACTGGAAAACACCAACCAGTGCCCTTGGCTACCCCATTACTGGAACATTGGCACTGGATACTGCATATAAAACCATGATTTATACGGCACATAATTCAGCAACGGCGACCTCCTATATGTATGGGGTTGATATATCAAATAGCATAACGTTGCCCGTGCCATTATGGACCAACTCTATTTCAAATGATACCTATAATTCCCCGTCTATTAGGGGAAATAGCGAGGTCTATAATACAACACAAAAGGGAAAAGTGTATGGTTATGCTACTTTAACGGGTAATGATCTATGGGGAACACCTTCAATTGATGTTTACGATGGAAGTTTATCAAGTATTGCAATTGGGAGTGATGCTTATATCTATTTTACTTCAAAAAATGGTTTAAATGTAGTAAATAGTTCCACCGGTCAGCGCGAATGGAAATACACGATTGAAGTATCAAATAATAATTTATCTAACTCCATACCCATCCTTGACGCAAGTAACAATGTTTACTTTGGCACCAATAGTCACTATCTCTATTGTGTCAACGGCGTTGCTAGAACACATCTATGGAAGTATAAAGCCGGTGGTCCGATTCAATCAAGTCCCGTCATCGGTAATAGGAATAATATCAAATTATTGGCAAACGATGGCAACCTATATGATATTAGTGGAAACGGAATTCCGCTCGTTCCAACGACGCCGGAAGTCCAAATGTTTATGATAAACGAACGTCATACAGGGAAAAGTCCTTATTCTGCGCCGGCAACTCAACCAACCATTAAATGGACGAGTCCTTTTGTATCGGGTAATTTATACATATTACCCACGATTGCAATCAGTTCTAATGGCACACGCCTTTATTTAGGTTCAAACGATGGGTATTTATATTCATTGACTACGTCCACTGGGGCTGAACTTTGGAAAACAAAAGTAAGTAATCCCGATTTTTCCAGACCTGTATCTTCCCATGCATCACTTTATACGAGTCCGGTGATTTCAACGGATGGAACCATTTACGTTGGTTCTAATGATGGTTATTTACACGCAATTGATTCTTTGGGGAATAAAAAATGGTCCTATAATGCAGGGTATCCCTTACAGTCTTCGCCGATTATTGATAGTAGCGGTGCTATTTATTTTGGTGCAGGGACCAAAATGTATTCTATTGGCGATAATGATACATCGTTCTATGACAAATGGCTAGCACCCTTTGATACCAGTGGGAATATAAATTCGTCGCCTGCCCTAGGTCAAAACGGCACCGTCTATTTTGGGTCCGATGATGGAAAAGTGTATGGAATAAATAGAAAAACCGGTGAATACCTCTGGGCGTATGATGCAAACATAACCTCGCCTGCCGGAATAAACCCGATTTATAGTTCGCCTTCGGTTGATTCCAGTAATAATGTGATTATTGGCAACGGGTCTTATATGAATGGGGAACTCTATTATTTAGATGGTTCCAATAATGATGGCAGTAAACTATGGTCTAATACCTATGATACAAACATTGGTCCTTTTTACAATACCGTTGCAGTAAATGACGCCAATGCAACCCTCTATTTAAGCACGATTGCTTATGTGTATGCAATAGATCGTACCAGTGTATCTGGCGCCGAAAAATGGAAATTTAGAAAAGCAAATTGTTATTACACCTCGCCGGTGATTGATGCAAATGGTAAGATATTATTTTGTTCGCTCAATGCCAGAACGAGTTATGGTTATTTACATATGATAACAGATAATGGAAACAACTATACTGAAAATTGGACGATTCAGTTATCTACGAGTGATAAAGGACGCTTGTCCCCGCCGGTCATTGGTAGTAATGGCACCATTTATATTAGTTCCACTGCTAATAAAATATATGCAGTCGGTATTTAATACGAAAGAGAGATTTATAAATATAGATTTATAAATATAGATTTATAAATATAGATTTATAAATATAGCAATACATATATATATTTGTAGTATGTCTTTATTTTCAACCCTTAAATTTAATAAAGAATTATTTGATTCCTATGCTAGTTCACCTCTTAAAACTAAAAAAATAGTGTTTGAGTCGGACGCTAGTTCACCACCTAAAATAAATAAAGGATTCGTTGTTGAGTCCGAGTCCGAGTCCGACCTTAGAACAACCCTTCAACACAAAAAAAGAGTATTTGAACAAACTAAAAAATCACATCCGTTGGTTTTGGTTTATCCAGTAAATAAAAAACCATATACAACTCTATTACTGATTGAAAACACGGTTACAAATTCAACGCTCTTTTATGATTCGGCAAATGAAACCACATTTCCAATCATTTATTCAGCTACTTCTACGAAAAATGAACTAAGTGCATTATTAAAAAGTAAATTTACAATCATTGATAGAATTGGCATTGTCTTTGTTTCAACGACACCTAGGACCAATTTATTTTTAGACAACCAACCTTTTTTTAGAGAAAATGACTCATTCAATGGACCTTATAGTGAAAATATGAATTTTATAATAGACCTGATTCATGGGTTCGGCGTTAAACATATTGATTATTTGGGATGTAACACCTTAAACGATACGAACTGGGTAAAGTATTATACTATTTTAAATGAAAAAACCAATGTTATTATTGGTGCATCTAACAATAAAACCGGCAACATTAAGTATGGCGGTGATTGGGTTATGGAGTCAACGTCTGAATCGGTTGAACGTATCTATTTTACCAATAGTATTAACTACTATAAGTATTTATTAGATAATGAATACATTATAGTATCACCCTTATTAAATGAAACCGAATTTGAAGAAGAAATGATTGTGAGTTTTTATATATACAATGACCATCTCTATGTGTTATGGATTAATAACGATCAAACGAATTATTTTATAAGTAGACATCATTTAATTGATGAGACCGATACTTGGTTATTTATTGATTTTGCCCCAATAGCAAATGTTATCATGGTATCTGCTTTTCTTTATTTATCAACGTTTGTTATTTATCAAGATAATTTATATATTACATTCACTAATAATTATACTGATAATAATCCTTTTGACAACATCAATGACAACATCAATTATGCTGTTATTTTAAAAATAAATATTAATGTATCATTTGAAGAACAGCTAATGTCAAACAGTGTGCTCTTTTTTATTAGTGATTATGCATTAATACCAACAGATACATTTATATCCAATTTGATTATACATGAAACTTCATTGTATATAATGTACTTTATTTCAGAAGACAACACTTCATTGTTTCCAACTATATTTAAAGTAAATTTAGACGATGAACTTCCATTGCCAATCAATGGAACATACGAACTAGTATCATCCATATCTAGTAATACTATCTCACCCTACCTATCGTGGGGCGGACTTGACCTAACCTTCTATTTAATAGATTCTGGTATTTTTGATAGTGAACCTTATCCTTATGCAGACCTTCTCTTTCATGCAGATAATGCATATGTAACATTAGGAAATAGAATCATCAAACTATATTTGTTGAATGGTGCTATAGAAATGAATACGATTGAACTGGAATGGTTTTATTCGCCTATTGATTTTTTAGGGGATATAACAGATTTTTATATTTATAATTTAATTGGATGTAGATACGTGCTGAGTAGTGATTATATATACATGTACTCATTTTTATTCAACAAACTACTTATTATAAGTTTATTAAATGGGGAAATCGTTCATACGATTGATTTTCCTTTTTCTCTAGGCAATTATGTGGAAGAGGTCATTGTAAGTAATATGATTGTATATGAAAATCAGTTATATCTGG
>Ga0114969_10000445_pt1 | contig 35630 bp, 35 predicted proteins | sample M_130807_MF_Meta_FD_87316 | JGI IMG/M metagenome (GOLD analysis project Ga0114969, IMG submission 87316) | Freshwater microbial communities from Lake Montjoie, Canada to study carbon cycling - M_130807_MF_MetaG | ecosystem: Environmental > Aquatic > Freshwater > Lake | place: Lake Montjoie...
ATGCCGGCGCAGTCGCCGACGTTGTCACCGACGTTGTCGGCGATGACGGCCGGGTTGCGCGGGTCGTCCTCGGGGATGCCAGCCTCGACCTTGCCGACGAGGTCAGCACCGACGTCAGCGCCCTTGGTGAAGATGCCGCCACCGAGGCGGGCGAAGATCGAGATGAGCGAACCACCAAAGCCGAGGCCGACGAGGCCCTCGACGACGTGCCCCATCGCGTCCGGGCCGTTGGGGTCGAAGCCGACACCGACCGAGCGGAGCAGGATGTAGTACAGGGCAACGCCCAGCAGACCGAGCCCAACCACGAGCAAGCCCGTGATGGCGCCGGCGCGGAACGCGATGGTCAGCGCCGCAGCCATGCCGTGCCGAGCCGCCTCGGCGGTCCGGACGTTCGCCCGTACCGAGACGTTCATGCCGACGTAGCCGGCGCCTGCGGACAGCACCGCGCCGATGACGAAGCCGAGCGCGACGTGCAGGCCGAGCAGTGCGCCGAGCACCACGCCGAGGATGACCCCGACGATGCCGATCGTGCGGTACTGCCGGTTCAGGTACGCAGACGCCCCTTCGGCGACCGCACCTGCGATCTCCTGCATGCGCGCGTTACCCGCACTGGCTGCGAGCACCGTGCGACCTGCAACTGCTCCGTAGAGCAATGCAAGGACACCCATCCCTACGACGAGCATGTAATACGTATTAGTCATGCCAGCTGCGCCCCTCTGCCCTGGACGTCGCCAAATAACTTGGCGGTGATACTGCGCCGGACGATGCCAGAACGATGGTGCTAGCGCAACCGACACGTAATGCTCTCGTAACGTGCAAAGTCTGCGCGAAGCGAGTCAGCCGCCACCCTCCTGTACTTCGAGGAACAGGCGTCGAGACGCAGTGAATCTTCCGAGGTACGACCTACCACCCAGAGAAGCTGGGCGAAGACCGGCCACGCCGCCCGCTAGCGGCAGCGTCCGAGCACTGCCGTGTTCGCCGGCAGGCCCTGCGGGAACATCGAGAGCCAGCGCTGGTTGACTGCGGTGATCGTGGTGCCCGGCACGTAGATCACGAAGCTCCCCTGCCCGTCGGTCACCCAGAACGCGGCCGTCGCCGGCGGGCACCCGGTCACATCGATCAGGCGCTGCGTCGAACCACCGGTGAACACGAAGAGCCCAAAGCCCGAGGCAGGCAACGTCGAGACGCCGGCGGTGCCCCCCGTGGCGCTCCCCGCGACCGTCACGGTCACGCTCGCAGATCCCTGGTGCAGGTAGCGATCCGTCGCCGTCAGCGTGAACACGTACACGCCCGGACTCGACGCCACAAAGTTCGAGGCAAGCGTTGTCGCGCCAGCCAGTGCTCCGGCCGTGGGGCCCGAGGTCTGCGTCCACGCAAAGGTCATCAGGTCGTTTTCGGGATCCGAGGCCGTACCCGCGAGGCTCACCGTGTCGCCCACCTGCGCGGTGAGCGCACCGCCGACGCCGACCGTCGGCGTGCGGTTGATGCCATACACGTCCTGCAGGCGTGCGAGTTCCGCCATGGTCGGATTGGGGTGGCAGAAGGTCGCGTTCGCGAAGTCGATCGTCGGGTACATCACATCAGCCGAGGTCGTGCTGTGCCCGAGCCCGAGCACGTGGCCTACCTCGTGCGTGACAGCGTGTTGGAAGCACGTGAGGTTCTGCGGGAAGCCGTTCGGGATGTAGACATCCGCCTCGACGATCGTGCGCACAGTCGGGTTCACGGCTGGCTGGCGGATGATGCTCGACTTCGTCGTCGCCGCGTCGCCACCAGGCACGACCGGGCGATCCATGAACCCAATCTCGTTGCGGCCATCGCCACTCTGCTCGACGCTCCCGGCGGCGCAGTCGCCGCCGTACATGACACCGAGCGGTGCCTCAGCCTTATTCCAGGCGAGCGTGGCGTCCCGGACCGCCTGCTGGAACTGCACCGCCGTCATCCAGCTAGGACGCCCCGTCTGAATGGTGCACACCTGCACCGGACGAGTCTGTGCGGCCCAGGACGCAGCCGGATTGCCGCACTCAGGCGGCGTCTCACCGTTCTTGCAGTCCGCTAAGAGGTCGATCGACTGGCCCAGCGGAATGCTGTGCACGTCGCCCGGATCGCTCCCCACCCCTGAGGTCGCCACATGCAGCACCTGCACGAGCTCGATACGCTCACCGCCATCTGCCCAGGCGCGCGTCGGCGAACCGACGATCACGAGGCCGAGCACGAGTGTGAGTGCCACTGCGAGCGAAGCGAGTCGGCGAAGCATCGACACAGCGATCACGGTCAGCCTTCCATGCACCATGCATGTTCAGACCACCGCGCAACGACGGCAATCGGTGTTCAGGCGATGCAACGAAACTGCGAGGCATTCGGTTCGTCGCGAACCTCGCGACAGCGCGCCGAGGGCCGCGATAGCTCGACTGCTAGTCGAGGCCGGCCAGCGTACGCGCCTCGTTCGCGTCGACCGGCGGCGCTCCATGCAGCGTCCGCAGCCGATTGATGCGCTCGAGGACCGGCGGGTGCGTCGAGAACAGCCCTTTCGAGCGGTCCTCGAACTTCTTGATCGGGTTCACGATGTACAGGTGCTGGGTCGCGCGGTTGGCAACCTCGAGCACCTCCGTGTCGCCGGCAATCTTCGCCAGCGCCCGCTCCAGGCCAGCGGGATTGCGCGTCAGCGCCACCGAGCTCGCATCCGCCAGGTACTCGCGCTGTCGGCTCACCGCGAGCTGCACGAGCCGCGCGAAGATCGGCGCAAGGATCGCGAGCACAAGCGCGAGCACCATCACGATCGCCTGTGCGCCATTGCCGCCGCCGCTGTCGTCCCGACGGCGCCGTCCGCCGCCGACACCACCCCAGAAGGTCATGCGCAGGAATATGTCCGCCAGCAACGTGATGCCGCCCACGAGCACGCCAACGAGCAGCGTGAAGCGGATATCGAGGTTCCCGATGTGCGACAGCTCGTGCCCGATCACGCCCTGCAGCTCCTCGCGGTCGAGCTTCTCGAGCAGCCCCGTCGTGATCGCCACGGACGCGTGCTGCGGGTCACGGCCCGTCGCGAAGGCGTTCGGCGCCGTGTCGTCGATGATGTAGACCTTCGGCACCGGAATGCCGGCTGCGAGCGCCAGCTCGTTCACCACGTTGATCAGCTGTGGCGCCTGCTGCGCACTGACCTCGTGCGCCTGCGACGCCGCGAGCACGATCGAGTCGCCGGCGTAGTACGAGCCAATCGAGAGCACGGTCGACGCGCCGAGCGCGATCACCAGCGCGCTAAGCGCACCCGCCTCGCTGCCCGTCCACGCATACCCGACCGCGAGACCAAACACCGCGAACACCAGCGCAACGACAAGCAGGAGCAGCACCGAGTTGCGTCGGTTCTGCCCCTGCAGCGTGTAGAACGTCGCCACGATGAGACTCGCGGGCTAGCCCAATCGGCCTAACGCAACCGCACTTCGGGCACAGCCTGGGCTTCTGGCTCAGCCGCGAAGAAGTCGCGGCGCATGAAGCCAAACATGCCCGCGAGCACGTTCGTCGGGAACGTCGCGGTCGCCGTGTTGTACTCCAACACGGTGGCGTTGTAGTGCTGCCGCGAGAATGCGATCTGGTTCTCCGTCGTCGCCAGCTGCTCCTGGAGGTCAGCCACGTTCTGGTTGGCCTTCAGCTCCGGGTAGTTCTCGACCACCGCGAACAGCGATCGCAACGCGCCGGTCAGCTGCCCCTCAGCGGCCGAGGCCTCCACGGGCCCCTGCGCACCGGCCGCGACCGCGTTGGCGCGCGCCTCGGTCACCTTCGTGAGCACGTCCTGCTCGAAGCCCATGTAATCCTTCACCGCGTTCACGAGGTTCGGGATCAGGTCATGGCGACGCTTCAGCTGCACGTCGATCTGCGCCCAGGACTCGTCGACGCGCAGTCGACGCTTCACCAGGCCGTTGTAGATGCCGATCACGGCGAGCGCGATCACCACAACGACCGCGAGCACCACCAGCAAAGTCACCATCGAGCCCATACGGGCCTCCTTCAAGACGCATCAGTACCTATCGAGTATGACACGCCCTGCCCGGATTGCCCGGCAATGCGGGCCTGCCAGACCCGACGGTCGATCGAGGCTTGTGACCACCGCCTCAAGAAGCTGGACGAAAAGCGGCTAGCCGCCCCCGAGGAGCTGACGCACGCTGCCGAGTGCGTACCCCTGCTGCCGCAGGCCATCGAGAATCGCCGGCAGCGCGATCCCGTCCTGCGACTGCGACCCGACGTGAAAGATATAGATCGCCCCCGGCGAGGCGTTCGAGATGCACCGCTCAACGATCGCGCCCGCGGAGATCCATCGCCAGCCCAGTGAGTCGAGTGTCCACAGCACGTTGTACGTGTAGCCCAGCGCCGCCACGTCCGCGTTCACTGACGAGTGGTAGTCGCCATACGGCGGCCGGAAGTACGGCTTCATGTCGCGCCCGGTGATCCCGCGCACGATCTCCTCAGCGCGCACGAGCTCACGAGCTCGCCCTGCGCTCGACATCGCCCCACGCCCGGTCGAGACGCCCGTGAAAGAGTCGTGGTCGTAGGTGTGATTGATGAAGTCGTGCCCCTCGTCCGCCATCCGGCGCACGAGCTCCGGGTGTGCCTCGGCCCACTACCCCGTCATCCCGAAGCTCACGCTCACCCGCCGATCGCGCAGCGCATCGAGGATCTGCGTCGTGTAGCCCACGTCCGAGCCCGCATCGAACGACAGCGCGATGAACTTCCGATCAGTGCTGCCCCTCGCGATCACCGCGGCGCTCTGGCCCGGCACGATCGGCACGACCCTAACCGCAGCGGCCGCAGTCGCCACGACAGTCGCGACCGGCGGCGCCGGCGTGGCCGAGACAGTCGCCTCGGGCGTAGCCGTCGAGGTCGCCACCGCAGCCGCAGTGCGGTGCAGCACCGCCCGCGTCGCCACGAGCGGAACGAGATCCGAGGTATGCGCCGACTCGCTCGGCCGTGACACGTACCCAACAACCGAGGCGATCAGCGCAACCAGCGGGATCAGCACCAACGCTGCCGCCAGCCGGCCGCGCTCTCGCAATCGCCTAGCCACGTGGCGCCTGGTTCAGGTACTCGAGAATCCCACGTGCCACCCCGCGCGCGAGCCCGTTACGCGCGTCCTCGGACTGCAGCAGTGCCGCGTCCGCCGGAGAGCTCACGAACAGCAGCTCGACCAGCGCACCCGGCATCGCCGTCGGTCGGCTCGTCATCGCCTGGTCGCCCGTCCCGCCGCGCTGCAGCACCTCAGCCCCTGTTGTCCCTCGCCCTGGCCCGAGCAGGAACAGCGGGAAGCAGCGCCCCTGGAAGCCACGCAGGCACGAGTCGTTCTTGGCCCCGCGGTCCAGCACCGAGATGCCGGCATTCGTCATCTCACCGATCACATTGCGCTGGATCGTCGAGGCGAGCGTGCGGTTCGCATCCGCGAACGGCCGCAGGCTATCCCAGTACGTCTCGACGCCACGGTCTGCCGAGCTCGCCGACCCGTTCGAGTGCAGCGAGACAAAGATGTCTGCGTTGATGTCGTTCGCGAGGTCGATGCGCGCCTGCAGGTCGCGCCGCGTCGCGCTGTAGCCCGCGATCGGCGGCCCCACATACGTCCGCACATCGCCGCGGCGCGTCATCACGACGCGCACGCCCTGCGCAAGCAAGAACGCCTCGACCCGAAACGCCATATCGAGGTTTGAGTGCTTCTCGACCACGCCGTTCGCGGCCGCGCCGATCTCGTCATCGGCGTGCCCGGGATCGATCACTACCACGCGCGTCTTATCCCCCGCGGCCCGAGGCAGCGCGGGCACGCTGTAGTTGTCACGCGGCGCCGTGCGCAGCGCGCCCGGATCCACGGGCGCGGGCGCGGGCGGCGCGCTGGCGACGGGTGTCGGCGTGGCGGACGGCGTAGGGCTCGCCGTGAAGGTCTCGGCAGGGATCAGACGCGAGGTGGCAGCCACCGTGGCAGTCACGGCGCTCACCAGCGGGGTGGTGCGGCTCGGCGCGCCGCAGGCGGCGCACCCAAGCGCGATAAGGGTCAGAAGGACGACGAGTCGCGCTCGCACAGGGTGCCTCCGGTGACAGCTCAGCCGTTGTGTACCAGAGGGGCTGCCCGCGAGGCGCGAGAGCGGTACCGTGAAATTGTCTATGAGTACCAACGTCCTTGCCACGCTCGATCTGGCGCCAGCGATCCTCGACCGCATCCGCGCCGTCGATCCGTCGCTCAACGTGCGCGCGCTTGCCGCAGGCACGCGGGCGTCGTTTGGCGGCCGCCTCCCCTACCCGAGCGAGCTCCAGGCGACGGCTCCAGCCGCCGAGATCGAATCTGCGCTGGCCGATGCCGACGTCCTCTACTCGTCCTGGGCCGGCGTCCTCCCCGACCTCGATCTGCCGAGGCTCGCGCCGAACCTGCGCTGGGTGCAGCTGCTCCACGCCGGCGCCGAGCGTGTGAACGCCTCACTGATCGGCGACGTCGCCTTCACCTCCGCCGCAGGCATGTCCGCCGGCCCGATCGCCGAGTGGGTGATCGGCACGATGCTGATGTTTGCCAAGGGCTGGCCTGCCGTGTTCCTTGACCAGCAGGCCCACACCTATCGCCGCTACATGCCGCGCGAGGTCGAGGGCATGACCGTCGGCATCGTCGGCCTCGGCACCATCGGACTCGAAGTCGCGAGGCGTGCCCGCGCGCTCGGCTGCCGCACGCTCGGCATGCGGCGCTCCTTCACGACTCGCAGCCCACACGACGCCGTCGACGAAGCGGTACCACCGAGTGACCTCGATTACTTGCTGCACGAGAGCGATGTCGTGCTGATCTCCGCTCCCGCAACCGCGGAGACCGCACAGCTGATCGACGCCCGCGCGCTGCGCGAGATGAAGCGCGACGCCGTGCTCATCAACGTCGCGCGCGGCTCGCTCATCGATGAGACCGCACTGGTCGAGGCGTTGCGAGCCGGTACGATCGCCGGCGCGGCGCTCGACGTGTTCAGCGTGGAGCCGCTGCCGGCCGACTCGCTGCTCTGGGACGCGCCCAATCTGCTGATGACGCCGCACGTCGCCGCCGGCACCGACCGGTACTACGAGCGCGCCACGGCGATCTTCTGCGACAACCTCGCCCGATTCCTGCGCGGCGAACCACTGATCAACGTCGTCGATACGGCACGCGGTTACTAATGCGAGGGTACTAATGGACCTGCATCCCGCCGTCGCTGCCTTCCTCGAACATCAGCGCGTCGTGCGACTGGCGATCGAGACTGACAACGGCCCGCACGTGCTCGCGATCCGCTTCGCGCTGCTCGACGGCGCGCTGATCACCGTCGCCGGTGACGCCGAGGAGACGCCGAACCTCCGCGCCGTCTACCTGCATCCCGACGTGGCTGTGCTCGCCGACGAGTACAGCGAGGATTGGACGCGTCTCTCGTGGGTCGAGCTGCGCGGACACGCCACCGTGCTCGACGGCGGCGACGACCACGCCGAGGCAATCGCGCTGCTGCGCGAGCGCTACCCGCAGTACCGCCTGCGCCCACTCACCGAACGCATCGTGCTGCGCATCGATCCGTCCGAGGTGCACCACTGGGGCCTGCGCGAGGATGACGCGCTCGACGGCGTCGAGGTGCGCGGCCTCAACCTCGTGCGCGGCGAGCAGCGCACTCCCGCCCCGCACATCATCACCGAGTACCGCGCGGGCCTGTCGACCGGCGCGCTGTCGCTGCTCGTGCCCACCGACGACGGCATGCGCCGCCGCGCGATGGAGTCGCACGACGAGACCGCGATGCCCGACGAGGGCGGACGCATGCTCCGCTACCGCATCGACGATCTCGAGGACGGTCTGTACGCGGCCGAGAGCGTCGGCACCGCCGAGGCCGTACACACCACGTACTTCGAAGTGACCGAAGCAACCGTCCGCCGCATCTTCGAGAGCGAGCGCCGCGCCCTCCAGGAACTGCGTCGTCGCCGCTAGCATCGACCGCAGGTCGAGCTCAAACACGTTGCCCGCAGGGCAATCTCAAACGCTGCGCTAGATCACGATGAACGGGACGCGCATCTCCGCGGCCGTGAGGCCCGAGTGCTGCGATCGCAGGACACGCCGGCCCTCCGATCGCCACCCGACCGGACGGAACTCCAACACATCCGCCCCGAGCGAGATGGCGACGTAATCCCCCATCCGCTGCCGCGTCGTCGCCGTCACCGTCTCGCCGAGCAGCCCGGCCTCGATCACCTCATCCGGCGTGAGCAACACAAATAGGTCGCCGTAGCGATTGCGGAACGCCTCCGCGAATGCCTCGCCCTCTTCCGGTCGTTCGAGGTGGAAGTACACGACACGATCGTTGCCGGTCGGCGCGATCCCCAGGTAGCGCCCCACGTCGTCATCGCCTCGCATCACTCGAGAGGCCGATGGCGGGTAGGGCAGGTGCCCGTGGTCGGCTGTGAGCACAATGCGCGTGTCCTCGCGCGCGAGCGCAATCGCCAGCCGCTGCACTTCACGGTCAAGCGCCCGCACCTCACCGACGACTTCAAGATGTGCCGGCCCATGCTCGTGCGCCGCATCGTCGATGCGCGGCACGTACAGCACCGTGCACGTCTCTCCCCCAGCAGCACGAAGCTCTGCATCTCGAATGTGCTCCAGCACCACATCCACGCCATCCGCGAGACCGCGGTACCCGCGCTGGGGCGCACCACCCCCAGACGCATCCGAGAACCCGCTGCCGACGATCCGCTCCGGGAGCACGAACAGAGTTGAGCGCGCGCTGCGCCCGAGCAGCGCTGGCGCCCCGAATATGTCGCCCACCTCGACACCGAGCGTGCGCAGATCAGCGCGATCGGATCGCCGCTGAAACGCGAGGATGTCCGCAACACCGATGTCGCGCGGACCGAGCATCCAGTGCCCGATCACGCCGTGCTCGCCCGGCCAGCGCGCAGTCTGCAAACTGGTCAGCGCAGCAGCGGTGGCCGACGGGAACACGGTCAGCGCCTCACCTGAGACGTGCTGCCACAGAAAGCTCGCCGCTGGCATCGACTCGAGCAGGTCGAGGCCGAGCCCATCCGCGATCACCAGCACGAGGTGTCGAGGCGTCCCGATGCGCTCGCGCATCGCATGCCCGGCCTCCGACTGCACGACCCCGGGCACACCACTCGCCGCCCAGAACGCAGCAGCAAGATCCACGATCGATGGCACGCTGCCGCGCGGGTGCGTCAGTGCCCCGCTCGCAAACTTTGTACGTAAACGTTCGAGATCGTCACTCATTGTCCTGTCACGTTGACCGTTTCATTGCACTCCAGCAACAACCCGATGTGAGACTCATTCGTACAGTTGGTACTCAACCCGTGGACATCGAAGGACTCCCACATGGTCCCAGGCCTCATCGCCGGCGCCGTCGGCGCACTCGTCGCCGTCCTGCTCTCGCTCCCATTGCAGTCTCCTGACGACATCTTCTTCAACTCACTCACCGTTGGCCTCGGTGGTGCCGTGCTGGCGCTCGTTGCCGGCGCGGCCTGGAACGCAGTGCAGCGCTCGCAGAACGCAGTGCGCACCTTCGAGCTCGCCATCGGCGCCGGCTTCGTGCTCGTCGTGCTCGCAGCCCTCGGCCTCGAGACGCAGCTGGCGAGGTCGTTCAGCTACATCGCCCCGATCGCAGCCGTCGACTTCGGTGCCATCGCCATCCTCACCCCGATGCTGGCCCAGCGCGCGATCCCGATGTGGGCCGGCGCGGTCGCCGTTGTGCTACCGCTCGCCCTCGGCGCGGCGCTCATGGGCCAGCGCGACACGCAGACTGCCGCCCTCGCACTCCCCCAGCTCGACCTCGATGGCCGCCACGACAGCCACGAGCACGACCGCGAACGGCACCACCACCGCCGGCGCTACCACGACCCCGTCGAGCTCTGCCACAGCCGCCGCGACCACCGCAGCATCGGCTGCCGGGACGAAGACCACCGCCGACGTGAAGGGCGTGACCTACGTCGTCTCGGACGGCTCGGCCTCACAGTTCGTGGTGCGCGAGAAGATCGCGCAGCTCCCGCTCCCGAACGACGCGACCATGAAGAACACCGCGGTGACTGGCAACGTCTACCTCGACGGCCGCGCCACGACCGTGAACCTCGATATGTCGAAGTTCAGTAGCGATCAGGGCATGCGTGACCGCTTCATCAACCAGCAATGGGGTCGCACGCCGACCGCGACCGTCACCATCAACGACCTCGGCTCGTTGCCGGCCTCCTACAAGACCGGCGAGACCGTGAAGCAGAAGGTCAGCGGCACCCTCAAGATCCAGGGCAACGAGGTGCCCATCAGCTTCGACGTCGAGGCCCAGATGGACGCGAGCGGCACGCTGAACATCCTCGGCACCACCTCGTTCAAGTGGTCCGACCTCAAGATGACCGCACCGAACACACCCACCGTCGCCGTGCAGGACACCGTCGCCGCACAGGTGCTGCTCGTCGCAAAGCCAACCAGGGCGTAATCCTCATGGCCCATGCCCGCGGCGAATCATGGGCATGCGAGACACTGTGTTGACGCGAACCAACGTCGTGATGGGCGAAAGGTCGCCAACGGCGGCTAGGATGGAGGTATGACCTCCGCCTCGCCCGCGCCCGTGAACTCGTCTCCGACGAGGTCACCATGAACGTGAGTGCAGCGGAGCTGCAGGCGCAGCTCGGTGAGCCCTACACCAGCGTCACCACCGCCGAGGACCGCGAGCGCCACGCCGAGCTCCTCTCGACCATCTCCGTGCAACAGCCGCTCGCCCTGCATCTGCAACCGCGTCGCTACGGGCGCTGGCGCGTGACCGTCGCGGCTGCGGACACCCTCGGTGCGCTCTCGATCATCAGCGGGTCGCTGACCGCTGCCCGCCTCGACATCGAGTCCGCTGACCTCTTCACCCTGCGCGTCCCCGCCCTCGCCCGCGCGTCGCGAGTCACGAGCAGACACCAGTTGCAGGCCGTCTCGGTCACGGTGGGCCGCCTCCTCGACATCTTCGAGGTGCAACCGGACGCGCACTGGGACGATGCGCAGTGGGATGCGTTGCTCGCCGACACGTCAGCGCTGCTCGCTGCCCCGCGCGACGAGGCACGCGCACGCGTCGTCGATGCCGTGAGCGACGTGCTGCGCGCAACGCCCGACGAGCACGGCGCGCGCTTGTGGCCGGTCACCGTCACCACCTCGATCGAGGCTGACGAGACGCGCCTGCACATCACCGGCCAGGACACCCCCGGCTTCCTCTTCGAGCTCACGAACGCGCTTGCGCTGCTCAACGTGAACATCACGCGCGGTCACATCCGCACCACTGACGGCGAGACCGACGACGTCCTCGTGATCCGAGGTGCCCACGGCGAGCCACTCCGCGACGAGGCGCCGCTGCGCCAGGTGCGCGCCGCCGTCGCCCTCATCAAGCAGTTCACGGCCCTGCTCCCCGACACCGCCGACACCGCGCAGGCGCTGCGCCAGTTCGCTGCGCTGATGCGCCAGCTGCTCACGCAGCCACAGTGGGCCGACGACATCGCGGCACTCGAGGACAGCGAAGCTCAGCGCACGCTCGCCGAGGTGATGGGCGCGAGCACCTTCCTCTGGGAGGACTTCCTGCGCATGCAGCACGCGAGCCTGCTCCCGCTCGTCGGCGATATGGCGACCCTCGACCGCTACGTGCCGCGCGACGAGCTCGAGCGCGACCTCGCACAACGCCTCGCCGCATCCAGCGATGCGCCCGCGACCGCGCTCAACGCCTGCAAAGACCACGCGATGTTCCGCATCGATCTGCGCCACATCACCGGCCGCATCGATTTCCGCACCTTCGCCTCAGAGCTCACCGAGTTAGCCGAGGTCGTCGTGGCCGCTGCCGCACAACTCGCGGCCAACAACGTCGCAGCGCAATCCGACATGCCACGGATTCCTGATGGAACCCCCTGCCAATCTGCGGTCTTCGCACTCGGCAAGTTCGGCGGCCGCGAGCTCGGCTTCGCCTCCGACATCGAGCTGCTGTTCGCATACGCAGGCGACGGCACGACCGATGGCGCGCAGCCGCAGCCCAACGACCGTTACTTCGAGGCGTGGGTGCGCGAGTTCCTCGCGACGATCGCCACTCGCGATGCCGGCATCTTCGAGGTCGACATGCGTCTCCGCCCGCACGGCAACGCGGGCCCCCTCGCATAGAACCTCGACGGCCTCACGGCCTACTACGCCCCCAACGGCGAAGCGCTCCCGTTCGAACGGCTCGCACTCGTGAAGCTGCGTCAGGTCGCGGGTGATCCGGCCCTCGGCGCGCGCGTCGAGGCCGCCCGTGACGCCTTCGTCTACTCGGACGCACCACTCGACCGCGACGAGATCGCCCACCTCCGCGAGCGACAGGCCACCGAGCTCGTCCCGGCGGGCGAGGTCAGCGCGAAGCACAGCGCCGGCGGCGTGGTCGACATCGAGTACTGGGTGCAAGCCCGTCAGATCGAAGTCGGCGCGAATGATCCGAGCGTGCGCGCGACCAGCACCCTGATCGCGCTCGAACGCCTCGCTGCCGGCGGATACATCGACACCACGCTCGCGGCGGATCTCGCCGAGGCGTATGCGTTCCTGCGTCGCCTGATCGATGCGCTGCGTGTCGTGCGCGGCAACGCGCACGACCTCACCATCCCCGCGCGCGATTCACGCGCCTACGCCTACCTCGCGCGCCGTCGCGCGCTCGATCACTGTGGATGCCGCAGACGTAGCAAACCAATCGCGCCCTCAGTTAAGGGCGCGATTCCGAAAACCCGAGGTCGAGCGGAACGCTCGCTCGCTCGCTACGGAGTGCGCGTCCCCGACGGTCGCTGACCACCACCCGCACCTGGCGTACCGCTCGCACCCGGCGCAGCGCCGCCACGAGCACCCGCGCCACCACCGATGCCGCCCGGCGGCAGCAGCTGCACGCTCGTCGCTGTCGAGGTCGCCGAGTCGCGCTGCACGAGCACCTGCGCGCCCTGCTTGATGTCGCTGACCGCACCATCCTCGAACTTCCGCACCGTGGTCTGTGGATTCAGCGTGAGCGTGACGCTCTCGCCGGCCGCCGTCTTCACCGTCATCGAGGTTGCCGACACCGTGTCGACGGAACCAGTGACAGCGCCGCCACCTGCACCACCACCAAAGCCGCCTGCACCCTGACCGGCGCCGGCACCTGTACCCGCACCAGCCCCACTCGCAGCGCCCGAGGCCGCCGCAGCGCCTGCGCCTGCGCCCGCGCCTGCCGCGCCAGTGCCCGTGTTCGCGACCACGGCCTTGGGCGCCTGCCCCTTGCCGACCGCGACACCAGAGCCGAAGACCGCACCAAACCCGAGGCCGATCGCGGCGAGCGCGATCAGGAACCGACTGAAGCCGACGTACATCATCACCCTCGAATCATGCGCATACGCACCGTGCCGGCTCCGAGGCCAACACCGCGCCTGCTACTCGTATCGCAACGCCTCGATGGGGCGGAGCCGTGCGGCTCGCGAGGCGGGATAGAACCCGAAGAACACACCGATGCCAACGGAGACGACCAGCGACAGCACCACGCTGTCCGCCGTCAGCCGCGCATGCATGACCTGCCCCAGCACCTCGCGGCCATTCATCAGCAACGAGAGCAGCATCCCCGTCCCGGCGCCGGCGAGCCCGCCCACGCAGCACACGAGGATTGCTTCGACGAGGAACTGCAGCAGAATGTCACGGCGTCGTGCACCAACCGCGCGGCGAATGCCGATCTCGCGCGTCCGCTCCGTCACCGACACCAGCATCGTGTTCATGATCCCGATGCCGCCGACGACCAGCGAGATCCCCGCGATGCTGCCGAGCAGGAACGACTGCGTCCGCGCGACACTACTCGCGGCATCCAGCGCGTCCTGCTGGCTCTGCACCTGGAAGTCGTCCTCCGTCACCTTATGACGGTCACGCAGCACGACACCGATGCTCTGAGTGGCAAGCGTCATCTGGTCCGGGCTCGTGGCCCCCACGATGATCGAGCTCACGAACGTTCCCGTCGCCCCGCGTGTACGCACCAGCGTCTTCGACATCGTCGTGATCGGCAGCAGCACGCGGTCATCGAGGTTGCCGAGCGCCGTCCCGCCACGTGGCGCCATCACCCCGACGATCGTGAATGACGTCCCGGCGCGCCCCAGGCTGATGCGTACCTGCTGCCCGATCGGAGTGCTCGTGTCGCCGAACAGGTTCTGCGCCACGTTCGAGCCCAGCACGACCACGGTCGACGAGGACTTCACCTGCTCATCCGTGAAGAAGTCACCACTGGCGAGCGGCGTCTGCCGCACGGTCGCGTATTGATCATCCGTCCCCACTGCGGTGGTAGCGAAGTTGGAGCCGCCCGGCACGACCACCTGCACCGGAATGGTCTGCTCGACCGTCACGGCAGCAACGCCGTCGACGGCGCCCGGAACGGCGAGCGCCTGCGCGTCCTCGTAGGTCAGCGTCGGCCGCGAGCCTGCCGCCTGCCGCACACCGCCTGTCGAGCCTGAAGACGGCGCACCGGCCCTGATCGTCAGCACATTCGTGCCGAGTGACTGGATGTTCTTGGCGACGTCGTCTTGGCTGCCACGCCCCACCGCGAGCAGCGTGATCACCGCGCCCACGCCGATGATCAGGCCGAGCATCGCCAGCATCGTCCGCAGTAGGTGCGCCGTGAGCGAGTCGTAGGCGACGCGCAGGCTATCGAGCAGAGACATCAGGCGCTCCCCTGCAATGCCGCCGCGCCCGCAGCTGTCGAGTCCGATTCAACGGCCTGCGCCGTCGCGATCACCTCGAGGTGACGCGCAACATGCCGATCCTGCACCGGCTCGTCCGCGATCACTTTGCCGTCGCCCATCGAGATGATTCGCTTCGCGCACCGCGCGACCTCAGCCTCGTGGGTCACGATCATGATCGTCACACCCGAGTTGTTGAGGTCCTGCAGCAGCGCGAGGATCTCCTCCGTGACGCGGCTATCGAGGTTGCCCGTCGGCTCGTCGGCGAACAGCACGCTCGGATTCGTCACCAGCGCACGAGCAATCGCCACGCGCTGCTGCTGACCACCCGACATCTCGGTCGGTCGATGCCAGAGCCGCTGCCCCAGCCCGACCCGTTCGAGCGCCGCAATCGCGCGCTCCTGGCGATGCTCAGCGCGCTGATAGATCAACGGCATCATCACCTGCTCCACGGATCGCATCCGCGGCAGCAGGTTGTAGGACTGGAACACAAACCCGAGCTTCTCGCTGCGCAGCACCGACAGTTGGTCATCCGACAGCGAGGCTACGTCCACCTCGGCGAGCTCGTACGTGCCGCTCGTCGGTCGATCGAGACAACCGAGGATGTTCATCAGCGTTGACTTGCCCGACCCCGAGGCGCCGACAATCGCGACGAACTCGCCCGCCTCAACATCAAGCGACACACCATCGAGGGCGTGCACGACCTCATCACCGATCGAGTACGACTTCGTGAGGTCGTTGACCCGGACAACCAGGCGATCGTCGTTCATCTCGCGCCTCGATCGTCGCTTATCGTCCGGCCGGCCCACCCTGGATGGCGAACCCGCCGCCCGGAACAGCAAAGCCACCAGTCGCACCGGCGCCGCCAGCTGCGGCAGTCGCCCCAGCCGAGGTCGTCGTAGTCGCGGCCGCAATCACGACGACCTCGCCGTCCTTCAGGCCCGTGAGCACTTCGCTGTACGTGCCGTCCGAGGCGCCCGTCGTGATCGTGCGCGTCTCCTGCTTCCCGTCAGCACCGAGCACCTGCACGACGGAGTTACGGCCCACCCGCTTCACCGCGCGAGCAGGCACCGCGACCACATTGTCGTGTCGCTGGATCTCGATCGCAGCAGTGCCGGCCATGCCGGATCGCAGGTCGATGTTGCCCTGCCCACCGCGCGCCGCAGCCTGCGTGACCGCGATCACGATCGCGTAGGACGGCACGCCTTGCACCACGTCCGCAGCCGGAGCGATCGAGGCGACGCGACCGTTCGCCGTCGCGCCCTGGTACGCGTCGAAGGTCAGCGCCACCGTCTGCCCGAGCTTCAGCTTCGCGACGTCTGCCTCCTGCGCCGTGGCGTTGAGCTGCATCTGCGTCGGGTCGAGCAGGATGATCGCGCCGCTGCCGGACGGCTCACCCACGTTCATCGTGATCGCACCGACCACGCCATCAAATGGTGCGAGCAGGATCGCGCCGGCCTGGTCATTCTGCGACCGCTGCAACGAGATCTGCGCCTGCACCAGCGTCTGCTCCTGCAGCGCGATGTCGCTCGAGAGCGGCCCGCCCAGCAGTTGGTCGCGCTTCAGCCGCACCGAGTCGAGCCCGGCCTTCGCGTTCGCGAGCGTGTTCTGCGCCGCCTGCAGGTCATTGCCCGTCGGCCCCTGCACCAGCGCGTTCACCTTGGCCTGTGCCGCCTGTGCGGCAGATGCCGCAGCGTCACGAGTACGCACCGCCGAGGTCAGCACGTCAGCCGACGGCACACCAGCCGAACCGCTGATCGAGAGCACCGCGTTGTTCTGACGGGTGTTGAGCCCTGGCAGCTCGGCAAGCGACTGCATCAGTTGGAACGGCGCGCTCCCAAACGCGCTCGCGTCCCCGGAGAACGTGCTGTTGAACGAGGCCAGCACCTGTGGCAGGTCCGAGCCGATCGAGGGCGTCTTCGCGTCGATCGCCTGCACCAGCCCCGCGAGGTCCGTCGCGCCCTGCCCGGCCGTCAAGCACGCTTCGCCGTTTCCGACGAGTGAGCATCGCGCACGAATCGCGCTTTCGAGGCTACTCAGCGCGGACTTGTCGCCTGCCGCGAAACCGCGCGACTGCTGAACCTGGTCAAGGGTCGTCGCGAGCGACGCCCGCGCGCTCGTCTGCTGCGCGTTCATCTGATCGATGCTCGCCTGGAACGACTGCGACTGACTCGACGCGGTTGCCCGCGCCTGCAATGCATCGAGTGCGCTCTGCGCGGTCGTCAGTGTGTTCTGCGCCGTCAGTGCCGCCTGCGTGGCCGTAGCCAGGTCACCCGCCGAGGCGCCCGAGGTCAGCGTGCTGAGGTCGTTCTGCGCCTTCTGATACGTCGAGGTCGCCGAGATCACGCTCTGCTCGGATGCGGCCGCGTCAGGCGGCAACGCCCCCGCCAGTAACGTCTGCATCTTCAGCTGCGCCACCGCGAGCGAGGACTGCGCGCTCTTCACTGCGAGGTCCAGCGACGTGGTGTCGAGGCGTGCCACTTCCTGGCCGGCCTTCAGCACATCACCGGTCTTCACCGAGATGCCCTTCACAACGCCGCTCACGCTGACGCCGGCGCCGCTCGCGGAGAACGAGAGCTTCGCCTGGCGCCCCGAGGCGGCCGTGCCGGGCAAGGAAACGCGCTCGACGATCGAGCGCTTCGCAATGCTCGCAGTTTGCAGTGGGACGGCCGGTGCGGCCGCGGGACGGACCCGCTCGTAGGCCTTCAGGCCCACGAAGCTCGTGGTCAGCAGGACAACCAGGCTAATGGCGGCGCGCTGCCAGCCAAACGTAGCGGCGGCACCTCGCACGCCCGCCCAGCTCGGCGCGGACGCAGCAATCTGGGTTCGGCTGAACGTGGGGACGCGCATCTACTGCTCCGTATCGAGCGCCCCGCCGCTCTCAACCCCGAGATCGAATCTATCTCGACCACTTGCGGCCAAGTGTAAAGGCACTGTTACCAAAGGAGTACGAATGGTGTCTTTTGAGAACGCTAATGCGACCGCCGCTGTTGCAACCGGCGCACGAGGCCCGCAAATGCCGCTAAGCGGCCCACACGCCGCCGCCCTACCATGTGCGGAGGCCCAAGAGCCCAGCGCCGGGGTGGCGAAATGGCAGCCGCAGCTGACTTAAAATCAGCAGCCGCAAGGCATGGGGGTTCGAGTCCCTCCCCCGGTACCAGCAACACAACACACAGTCAGAACGCGAGCATCGAGTGAGCACCGACAACACCGCCCCGCTCAGTGCGCTCATCGAGGGCGTCCCCGACGCGCTCCGCGACCCCCTCACGCGCTGGGTCGAGGAGCAGTTCTCGCACAACGCCGTCGACGGCGAGCCCTATTCGCACGCGCTGCTCGAGGTCGTCGGCGCTGTCTTCGGTCAGTCGCTCGCGACAGGCGACACGCGAGCGGCCTTCGATTCGGTCATCACCGTCGCCAACCGTGACCCGGGGTTCTTCCTCGACGTCGACGATCTCCTGCTCAATCCACTCGCCTACTACTCATCGGCCCCTGCTGCCGATGCGGCTGCCGCCGCCGAGCTCGAGCAGATCCTCCGCGACGCATCGTCGGTATGGACGGCCTCCACGGCTGTCCCGAGTGGCCTCGAGCGCCGCAGCGACGCATCGGTGCTCGCACGCGAGGTGATCGAGTCGAGCACGCGCGCCGGTGACGAGCTGCGCGGCGCGTGGCGCTACGCCTGGGGCCGTCGCCCGAATGCATCCGAGGCGTACCGTGGCGCGCTCCGAGCCGTCGAGTACGGCCTCGGCCCCGTCGTCGCACGCGATGGCTCGCTGCCAACCATGGCCGACCTCATCGCGAAGCTCCGAGCCGACCTCGCGCAGTTCGAGGTGCGCGCATCGGCCGATGAGACAATCCGCGACGCGCAGACCGTGCTCTCCAGCCTCGAACTGCTACAGCAGGGCATGAACGCCGGGCTCGCTGCCGGCTATCCGTATGACCCACTGACCGTCACCCGCGCACAGGCGCAGGCGGCAACCGCCGTGGTGGCCCGACTCATCCACCTCGCCCAATCCGGCAACTTCACCCGCCGCTAGTTCGAGGTATGCCCTGCTTCGAGTAAGACAGCGCGCGAGCTCCAAGTGGCTCGCGCGCTTCGTCGCCCCGCCAGGTATGCATGAGTCGATGCACACCCATCGAGGCGTGTCGCCGCTCGGCGGGGGTGCAGGGGGCGTTGGCCCCGGTCGACGACGAAGCCTCCGAAGCAGGAGCGCGAGGGCGCAGCCCTCGCGCAAGGGCGGGAGGGTGGGCGAAATACTGTCCGAGCACGGCGGGCGAAGCCCGCACCGTGCCCCGGCCTTCGGGCGAAGCCCGAGCCGTCCGACGGCGCGCACTGCTACGAGCGAGAGTCGCGCGCTTCGTCGCCGAGCGTGCCCTGCTCGTAGTACGTGTGACCTTCGACCGAGTCCGGCCGGTACGTCTGCGTCGGCGACACGTGGCCCTCGTAGTTGTGTGAGTACTCGTAGCCGTTGCCGTAGCCGAACTGCCGCATCAGCGGCGTCGGCACATTGCGCAGGTGCAGCGGCACCGCATCGTTGCGCGACCGCATCACATCCTCGACCGCGAGCTTGTACGCCGCATACGCCGAGTTCGACTTGGGTGCGCGAGCCAAGTACACGGTCGTCTCCGCCATCGGCAGCGCCGCCTCGGGCATCCCGAGGAAGTGCACCGCCTGCTGACACGCCACCGCAACCTGCAGCGCGCGCGGGTCCGCGAGCCCCACGTCCTCTGCTGCGAGGATCACCATGCGTCGCACCACGAACAACGGGTCCTCGCCGGCCTCGAGCATGCGCGCGAGCCAGTACAGCGACGCATCCACGTCCGACCCGCGCATCGACTTGATGAACGCCGACACCGTGTCGTAGTGCGAGTCACCGACGCGGTCGTAGCGCAGCGTGCGTTGCTGCGAGGCCGACTCAATCGACTCCGAGGTGAGCACCTTGGCCCCCTCGGCATCCGGCTCCGTCATCGACGCCGCGAACTCCAGCACGTTCAGTGCCGTGCGCGCATCGCCCGCTGCGAACTCCGCGATCGAGTGCAGCGCGTCATCGTCCGCCACCACGCCCTGACCGCCGAGCCCGCGCACCGGGTCCGCGATCGCACGTCGCAGCACGTCAGCCATCTGCTCCACATCGAGTGCTTCGAGGCGGAACACGCGCGCGCGAGACAGCAGCGGCGCCACCACCTCGAACGAGGGGTTCTCCGTCGTCGCGCCGATCAGCGTCACCGTGCCGTCCTCGACGAACGGCAGCAGCGCGTCTTGCTGCGCGCGGTTGAAGCGATGGATCTCGTCGATGAACAGGATCGTCGCGAGGCCCTCGCGCTGCCGCGCGTCCTGCGCCTCCGCGATCGCCGAGCGCAAGTCCGCAACGCCCGAGCTCACCGCGGACAGCTGCGTGAATCGCCGCTTCGTGCGGTGCGCGATGATCGTCGCCAGCGTGGTCTTCCCGGATCCCGGAGGCCCCCACAGGATCATCGAGGGCACTTCGTCGCGCTCGACCATCCGCCGCAGCGGACGCCCCTGCCCGACCACCCGCTCCTGCCCCACGAAGTCGTCGAGCTCCTGCGGACGCATCCGCGCCGCCAGCGGCTCAATCCCCTGCTGCACGCCGGCGAACAACCCGGCCTGCGAGGCGGCCTCACCGCCCCCACCACCCCACGAGGGCGTCGCCCCCCGAGACCCAGAACTGCGCGGCGGTGGTCGTCGTCCCGGCATCGTTCGAGTGTAGCCGCGGGGCGGCGAGACAGAGTGACGCTGCGGGAACGCTGGCGTGACACCCGATGATGGAAGGTGACTCCGTAGCGAGGGGCGCAGACCATGAGCGGTGAACGAGTTCTCGTCGGGAATGGGACACACACAGGCCAGATGCTCGGCTACTGCCAGTCGTGCGGCGTGTATCACGGAGGGCCGCTGGCCAATGCGGCGGGCCTCCGACTGCGCGCAGCAGCAGCCGAGACTGCCGAGGAAGCCCTGGCGTGGGCTGCCCTCAAGGCGGCAGTCACGCTCGAGTCTGTCCGTTCGCTCCTCAGCGCTGACGCCCGCCCAGACCAATTGGAGCGAGTCCGATGACCAGCCCACAACCACCGTCGTCGCCACCCCCCGCAGAATCGTGGGTCCTGCGACGAGCGGTCACGGCGATGGCCGGAGAGAACCCCGAAACCTTCGAGGTCGTCGCCTCGGGGATCAGCATGGAGCCGACCATTCGGCACGGTGACACGCTGTTCGTGAGCAAGGAGATCGAGCTTCCCAGCCCCGGTACAATGCCCATATGACTACTGACGTCCGCACCGAATACGAAGTTGTCATTGGGCTCGAGACACACGTCCAGCTCAAGACCGAATCCAAGATGTTCTGCCCCTGCTCCTCGGCCTACTTCGACACCGACCCCAACACCCACGCCTGCCCCGTCTGCATGGGCATGCCCGGCATGTTGCCCGTCATCAACCGCAAAGCCGTGGAGTACACGATCCTCGCCGGCCTCGCGCTCGGTTGCACGATCCCGGAGTACTCCAAGTTCGACCGCAAGAACTACCCGTACCCCGACCTCATGAAGGGCTACCAGATCTCCCAGTTCGACCAGCCCCTCTGCCTCGGCGGCGGACTGGAGATCGAGGCCGAGGGCGAGACCCGCTACGTGCACCTGGAGCGCATCCACCTCGAAGAGGACACCGCGCGCAGCCTCCATCGCAACGACGGCATCGGCGAGGGCTACACCCTCCTCGACGTGAACCGCGCCGGCGTCCCCCTCATGGAGATCGTCACCACCCCCGACATGCACTCCGCCGCGCAGGCCGTCGCCTACATGCGCAAGCTCCGCCAGGTCATGCGCTCGATCGGCGTCGCCGACGCCGACATGGACAAGGGCGGCTTCCGCTGCGACGCCAACGTCTCCCTCCGCCCCTGGGGCTCCGAGACCCTCGGCGCCAAGGTCGAGGTCAAGAACATGAACTCGTTCCGCTCCGTGCAGCGGGCGATCGAGACCGAGATCGTGCGCCAGACCGCCATCCTCAACGCCGGCGGCAAGGTGGAGCAGGAGACCCGCGGCTTCGTCGATGCCACCGGCGAGACCCAGAGCCAGCGCTCCAAGGAAGGCGCGCACGACTACCGCTACTTCCCGGAGCCCGACCTCCCGCCGCTCAACGTCACGCAGGCCGAGGTGGATGCCCTGCGCGCTCGCCTGCCCGAGCTCCCGGACGCCCGCGCCGCTCGCTTCGAGTCGCAGTACGGCCTCGCCACCGCGCACGCGAAGACGCTCACCGAAACCCACGAGGAAGCTGACGCCTTCGAAGCGGCCGCCGCCCTCGCCGCCGAGGGTGCCACCGACGACACCACGAAGCAGGCCCGAGCCCGCGCCGCGGCCAACTGGATCATCGGCGACCTCGCCCGCCTCCGCCGCGCCGAAGCCGGCGCCGAGCGCGAGTGGACCGACATCCCCGTCACCCCCGCCCACATCGCCGACCTCGTGCGCATCGTCGAGGACGGCACCGTCACCGGCACCACCGCCAAAGAGGTCTTGGACCTCGCCTTCGAGTCTGGTCAGATGCCCTCGACCATCGTTGCCGAGCGCGGACTCGCCCAGGTCAAAGACAGCGCCGAGATCGACCGCGTCGCCGCCGAAGTCATCGAGGCGAACCCGAAGCCCGTCGCCGACTACAAGGGCGGCAAGGCCTCGGCCATCCAGTTCCTCGTCGGCCAGGTCATGCGCCAGCTCAAAGGCCGCGCCGACGCCAACAGCGCCGCCGAGGCCCTCCGCAAGCAGATGGACAGCTAACCGTGGCTTCAGAAGGCCCCGCCGCCTCCGCGAAAATCGATGACCTCATCGCCACCCTCGACGACTGGCGAGGCGAAACCCTCGAGCGCGTCCGCGAACTGATCCTCGCCGCCTCCCCCGAAATCATCGAGGAGTGGAAGTGGGTCAAGCCCACCAATCCCGGCGTCCCCGTCTGGTCCGCCAACGGCGGCATCTGCACCGGCGAGACCTGCAAGAATTATGTGAAGCTGACCTTCTTCAAGGGCGCGTCCATCGAGGACCCCAAAGGCATCTTCAACGCCAGCCTCACCGCCGGCACTCGACGTGCCATCGATATTCATGAGGGCGAGCAGCCCAACGCCGCGGCCTTCAAGGCGTTGATCAAGGCAGCAGTCAAAGCCAACGAGAAACCGAAAGTTGATCGAGCGAAGTAGCCGACGGACATGCAATCAACACCCGCAAACCGCGCAAACTCGCCACTCCAGTGCAACTGATCGAGTGCAAAACGAGTTCATGCGTTTGACGTACATACAATCAACCCCATACAACCGATCGAGGCGGGGCAGCATCCGAGGCTGTCCATGAGTGCATCCAACCTCTCCAAGTGGCTCTACTTCGGCCTCGAGGTAAAACGCTGGCTCTTCGTGCTCCTGATCGGCGTCGTGATCATGGCGCTCGGCTTCGCGTACATCCTGCGCGAGGTGTACGCCTCCTACGCCTTCCCCGAGTGGGTCGGCACCCTGACGCTCCAGTTCATGCCTCGTTGGTCTCGAGGTCTGCTCTTCATCACGGTGGCCTGTGGGCTCACCGTCTACGGCGCGTGGCGCCTCAACACCTCGGTCGTCTCCGCCCTCCTCCCCGCCGAGCGTCGAGATGACCTCGTCGAGCAGATCTACTCGAACCGCACCCAGGGTCGAGGCCCCAAGATCGTCGCCATCGGCGGCGGTACCGGCCTCTCGATGCTCCTCCGCGGCCTCAAGAAGTACACGAGCAACCTCACCGCGGTCGTGACCGTCGCCGACGACGGCGGCTCCAGCGGCCTCCTCCGTCGAGACATGCACGTCATCCCGCCAGGCGACATCCGCAACTGCATCGCCGCGCTCGCCGACGCCGAGCCCCTCGTCACCAAGCTCTTCCAGTACCGCTTCGACGAGCACGCTGGCGAGGGCATCGCCGGCCACTCCTTCGGCAACCTCTTCATCGTCGCCATGTCCGAGGTCACCGGCAGCATGGAGATCGCCATCCGCGAGACCTCGCGCGTGCTCGCCGTGCGCGGCTCGATCCTCCCGTCCACGCTCGCCGACATCGTCCTCAGCGCCCACCTCGAGGACGGCCGTACCGTCCAGGGCGAGTCCGTCATTCCCTACGCCGGCTCCCCCGTGAAGGACGTCTTCATCGAGCCGGCGAGCGCGCCCGTGAACCCCGAGGTCGTCCGCGCCTTCCGCGAGGCCGACCTCATCGTGCTCGGCCCCGGCTCGCTCTACACCTCGGTCATGCCGAACCTGCTGGTTCGAGGCCTCTCCGACGCCCTGCTCGCCTCGAACGCCCACAAGGTCTACATCTCCAACGTCGCCACCCAGCACGGCGAGACCGACGGCTACAACGCCGCCGACCACTACGCCGCCATCCGCCGCCACCTTGGCGGCGTCGATGTCATGAACGTGGTCCTCGCCAACAGCAACCTCCCCGGCGAAGCCTTCCCCGAGGAGTGGCAGTCCACCCCGGTGCTCGCCCCCGGCGATGCCGACTACGGCTCAGCCCGCCTCGTGCTTGCCGACCTCGTGTCCTCCGAGCTCCGCTACCGGCACGACTCCGAGCAGCTCGCCGCCGCCGTCATGCGCCAGTACTTCGAGCGCGACCTCCGAGTCTTCGCCGACGCCGCAGCCATCACCCCCAGTGAGATCGCCACCCCGTAACACGACTCCATTCAGCCCTTGCTCCCACTCGCCTCGGCGGGTAGCCTCAATGTCCTATGCAACTCAGAGATTTCCTCAGCATCGGCCAGATCCTCATCTCGGCGGTCCTCACCGTCCTCGTCCTGCTACAGGTGAAGGGCACCGGTTTCGGCGCCTCCCTCGGCGGACAGGACTCGCAGTTCCGCACCCGTCGAGGCGTACAGCGGACGATGCACCGCATGACGATCGTCCTCGTCGCGGTGTTCCTCATCTTCTCCGCATGGAGCGTCGCCGCCTCCTAGCGAGGCCCGCCTCCGCCTGTGGAGCGCAGCCGTCGATCACGCCTGCTCTATGTCCCGCTGCTTGTCGGCGGCCTTGTCCTGCTCACCGCCGGCTGGTTCTTCCTCGGTAGCCGCGCCGCCTCGGGCGGCGGCTCGTACGTCGAAGGCGCCGTCGGGCGACCGCAACACCCCACGCCGCTCTTCCAACGCGACAACGCGGTCGACGGCGACCTCGCGTCACTCGTCTTCAGCGGGCTCACGCGCATCGACACAGACGGCACGCCCCAACCTGACCTCGCCGAACGCTGGGAGGTCACGCCGGACGGCCTGACCTACACGTTCCATCTGCGAGCGAACCTCGCATGGCACGACGGCGCACCGCTGACCTCGCAGGACGCAGCGTTCACCGTCGCGAGCGTGCAGGCCCCAGGCTTCCAGGGCTCATCGACGCTCGCGGCGCGCTGGGCCAACGTCATCGTGATCCTCCCCGACGAGCGAACCGTCGTGTATCGGCTGCCGCAGCCGTCGGCGGCATTCCTCACCGTCGCATCGCTCGGACTCGTCCCCCTGCACCTCCTCGATGGCATCGGGGCCGCCGAGCTGATCAATGCAGCCGCCAACCGCTCGACCGTCGGCAGCGGCCCCTTCCGCCTCACCACGCTCGACGAGTCACACGCGGTCCTTGAGCCGAACCCGACGTTCTACCTCGGCGCACCACGCCTCGACCGCATCGAGCTGCGCTTCTACGTCGACGCAGCGGCGCTCGCCCGTGCGCTCAGCACGAAGCAAGTCTCAGCAGCGCTCCTCGACGAGACGCCGTCCGAGGATGTCCTGCGCGCGGTGTTGCACCGTGACGACCTGCACTCCACACCGCTAGTCGAGGGCGCATACGACATCCTCTACATGAACAACCAGCGCGACCCGCTCACCGACACCGGCCTGCGGCGCGCCCTCGCCGCAAGCATCGACCGCCAGGCGCTGATCCCGAGCGACAGTCCAGCACTGGCGGGCGACGGGCCAATCGTGCCGGGCTCATGGGCCTACACGCCGGGCAACTGGTCGTCACCCGCACAGGCGCAGGGCCTGTTCGCAGCTGCCGGCTGGCGACGCAACGCCGGCGGTGTACTCGAGCGCGACAACAAGCGGCTGACGCTCGAGCTGCTCACCAACGACGCCCCACGCCGCTCGGCCCTCGCGAACGCGATCGCCGGCCAGCTCCGCGCGCAGGGCGTCGAGGTGACCGTGCGCACGCTCAGCACGAGCGAGCTGCTGCGCGACCGCATCAACCCACGCAACTACGACCTGCTGCTGTTCGGCTGGCAGACCGACATCGACCCTGACCCGTACGGCGGCTGGCACACCTCACAGATCGCCTCGGGGGGACGCAACGTCGCCGGCTTCCATGACGACACCGCCGACAAGCTGCTGCAAGACGCGCGTCGCACGCTCGATACCAACGAGCGGCGCGACCTCTACAAGCAGTTCCTGACGCGCTTCGTGGACCTCGCGCCATCCGTCGTGATCGCCTACCCACGCCGCGTGTACGTGCAGCCCTCGACACTGCAGGGCGCGACGCCCACGGTGCTGTTCGACGCGGCCAGCCGGTTCCATGGCGCGTACCGCTGGGCGCTCGCGCGCCCTCGTTAGCGGCGCAATCGGTACCATCGAGTAATGCGAGTCGTCTTTTTCGGATCCCCTGACTACGCGCTGCCCACGCTGCGCAGCCTGCTCGCGCACGCCGACATCGAGATCGTCGCCGTTGTGACGCAGCCGCCGCGCCCACGTGGCCGCAACGGCACCCCTGAACCGACTCCTGTCGGAGCGCTCGCGGCCGAGGTCGGCATCACGACATTCACGCCCGAGCGTATCCGTCGCGATACAACGGCGATGATCGCAGCGCTGCACCCGGACGTCGGCGTGCTCGCCGCCTCTGGGCACCTGCTGCCGACGCACATGCTCGAAGCGTTCCCGCACGGCGTGCTGAACGTGCATGCCTCATTGCTGCCGAGGCATCGCGGGGCGTCCCCGGTCGCTGCGGCGATCCTCGATGGTGACGCCGAAGCGGGCGCGTCGATCATGGTCGTCGTACGCGAGCTCGATGCCGGCCCGGTTGTATCGCGGGTAACCACCGCGATCGATCCCCTCGACACCGCAGGCACACTCACTGATCGCATCGCCGTACTGGGCGCGCGCGAGATGCTCGAGGTGCTGCCGGGCTGGGTCGCCGGCTCGCGCACTGCAGAGCCGCAAGACGAGACGCAGACCTCCTACGCCCCGAAGCTGGCGAAGCCCGACGGCGTCATCGACTGGTCACGCGACGCCGAGTCGCTCTGGCGCCAGGTGCGCGCGTTCGAGCCCTGGCCGCTCGCTACCACCAGCTACGCCGGCAGCACGCTCACGATCCACGAGGCCTGGCCGCTCTCGCTCACGAGCAGCGAGCCGCCCGGCACCGTGATCGCCTCGGATCAACTACTAGACGCCGCGGTCCACGGTGAGCGGAGCGCCGTCGCGGTCGTGATCTGTGGCAGTGGTGCACTCGCGCTACTCAACGTGCAGCGGGCCGGCAAGCGCGCCCTGGACATTGAGGAATACGTGCGCGGTGACCGAGGCTTCGTCGGTGCCCGACTTGGCGCGTAGACTCGATCAATGACTCGTCATCTGCTTGACCTCTCGGCAGCCGAACTCGCTGCGCAGATCGCGGAGTGGGGCGAACCTCGCTACCGCGCGCCGCAGATCTCAAAGTGGGCGCTCGCGCGTGGCGTGACCGACTTCGAGGCGATGACCGACCTGCCGGCTGCACTCCGCCAGCGCTTGGCCGAGGCGTTCACAATCGCCGCGCCAGCGGTGCTGACCTCCACCGCTGCGGACGATGGCGACACGCTCAAGGTGCTGCTCGACCTCGGCAATGGCTCCGCGGTCGAGGCAGTGCGCATGCGCTATGACCCGGAGGAGCCGGGCGCGCGCGAGCGCACGACCGTATGCGTCTCGACGCAGGTCGGGTGTGCGATGGCCTGCGTGTTCTGCGCGACCGGCCAGCAAGGCTTCACGCGCAATCTCACACCGTCCGAGATCCTCGCGCAGGTGCTGCACTTCGCGCGCGAGGAGCGCGTCACCAACGTGGTCTTCATGGGCATGGGTGAGCCCCTCGCGAACACGAGCGCGACGTTGACCGCGGTGCACTGGCTCGTGTCACCGGACGGCCTCGACATGCGTGCACGAGGCATCACCATCTCGACCGTCGGGCTGCGCGCCGGCATCAAGCGCCTCGCCGAGGAGCACCTGCAGGTCGGCCTGACGATCTCGCTGCACGCACCCGACGATGAGCTGCGGCACAAGCTGATCCCAACCTCCGCTGGGACAACGATCGCCGAGCTCGTGCAGGCAGCGCGCGAGTACATCGCCACGACGGGGCGGCGCGTCACCTTCGCGTACGCACTGCTCGATGGCGTGAACGACAGCGAGGAACAGGCGCGCATGCTCGCGAGCCGCATCCGTGGCATTCAAGCACACGTGAACCTGATCCCCTACAACCCCACCGCCGGGATCGGCCTGCGCCGTCCCTCGCGTGACCGCGTGCGCGCATTCCAGTACGCACTGCAAGAGGCTGGGATCAACGCGACGGTGCGCATCGAGCGTGGCGTCGAGATCGCCGCGGCGTGCGGGCAGCTCCGCACCGATTACGCCGAGCGCCAGCGCATCGCTTTCGTCTAGCCGCTTCCGCGACACGTCGCACAAACAAACACCGCGCCCTCTCGGGCGCGGTGTCGTATCTGCTCGAACGAACCGAGGCTACGGAGCGGGCTGCTCGCCTTCAGCCACCGCAGCGGCATCGGCTGCGGTGCGACCGCCGCTGACGCGAGCCAACATGATGTCGCCCGAGGTCATCACGGTGACACCAGCCGGGAGCTGCAGGTCCGAGACTTTTACTTCCATCTCGAGCTCAGTCAGGCCGTCGACCGAGATTTCGAAGTGGGTCGGCATCTGCGCCGGGAGACCCTCGACCAGCACGTTGTCGAGGCCGTGGATGAGCACGCCCTTGTACATCGCGACCGCCGGAGCCTCACCAGTCACGACGACCGGGAGGTGAGCCTGCATCGTTCGGTTCAGGTCGACCTGGTAGAAGTCGACGTGCTGCAGCGCCTGGTTCACCGGGTGGCGCTGCGTGCTGCGGACAACCACGGAGCGTGCCGCCGACTCGCCGGCGACCTCGAGGTTGACCAGCGTGTTCAGGCCGTGCGTGCGCAAGAGCGCAGCGGCATCGCGCGTGGCGATTTGAACGGCCGTTGACTCGACGCCTCGACCGTAGATGTTCGCAGGCACGACGCCATTGCGGCGGAGGCGGGCAACAGACTTGCCAAGCGTCGTGCGCGGCTCAGCGGTGTAGGTATCCGGCATCGTGTGATGCTCCTGTGGGCTCCAGACAATGAAAAGTGGGCTCGGACAGGTTAGTCGGGCCCACTTTCCTCGGTCAACCTCGTGGCGGGTTGGTGGCTAGCACTTCCCGATCAGCGCAGTGCCCGTCGGGACCGCCCCATCCGGGAACTGCGCCAGGAAGGCGGCGTTCACCGCAGCGATCGTGGTGCCTGGGACGTAGGTGACGAAGGAGCCACCCACGGTCGCGAAGAGCGACATCGAGCTCGACGGGCAGCCCGTAGCGCTCACCACGTCGCCAATCTTGGCCTGCTGCAACACTGCGACGATGCCAAAACCGCCCGACTTCGGAATCGAGCCCGAAATCAGGTTCGAGGTGGTCCCAGCGGCCGGCGTGGCCGTCGGGTTCGTCGGGTTCGTCGCCGGCGTGTTGCCGAGCGTGATCTTGTAGCCGTTGGCGACGTCGGCGGGCAGACCGCCCAGCTTCCAGACTGGGTTCGGCGTAACGGTGGCAACACTGCCATTGACTGTGATCGTGGCAGCGGCACCGTCAGTCGGAGCGCACGGGGCGCTCGCGGACACTGATACCGACCATTCGAGCAGGCCGTTGACCGTTCCGCTGCCACAGGTTTGTCCGCCGATGAGAATGGCGACCTTATCCCCAGCAACCAATGGGGCACCCTTGCCATAGAAAGAGGCCGGGGCGCTCGTCTGGGCCGAGGCGGACTGTGGGGTGACTGCGACGACTACGACCGCCAACACGGCGACCAGAGCAGCAGTGAGTGGGAACCAACGCATGGGAGCTCCTCGCTCAGACATTCCTGATATTGACCGCGGGAGTATAAGGCCGATCTTCCGCTATGCGACCTCAGCGAACGCCCGAGGCACAGGCGCGCGGGTGGGTGGCGTACACTGGCCGAGCAACCGCCACCGTAACCCCATGCGGAGCGCGCAGATGCCGGATCACGGCGAACCCAAGGATCGGCTCGAACGAGAGATCAACGAGATCCTCTCGAACATCGAGCAGTTTCCCAACGCGGCGCAGCGCAGCAAGCGCACGCGTCAACGGGCGTTCAATGACCTCCTCGTGCAAGTCTCAGCGCGTCAGCGCGAGTTCATGCGCACGATCGGCCGCCAGTCGCTCTCGCAGTTGATGCTGCTGTCGTTCCTCATCATCCTCGGCTCGTTCTTCTTCCGCAGCCTGATCTCGATCGCCTGGCCGTGGCTGATGTACGCAGGCGTCATCCTGTTCCTCGCGACCTTCACGCTGATGGTGTTCGGCGGAAGTCGAAACCCGATGGCGGGGGTACCGAGGCAGTACTGGCGTGGCCGCGAGATGGAGTTTCGCGGCCCGACGCTCAGCCAGCGGCTGCGACGCTGGTGGGGCGCCCTCACACGCCGCTAACACCTGCTCGCTACCATCGACTCGTCGCTCCCTCGACGAACGGCTGACAGATGGCCGCTCCAACGCACCGCACCACTCTCGCCACGCTCGCGCTGACGCTGCTGCTCGTCGCATGCAGTGGCCGCACCACGCCGAGCTTCACGCCCTCGCCCACGACAACCGCCAGCGCTGCGCCAGCGACCTCGAGCGCCGCACCGACCGTCGCTGCTCGCTCGACGCCCGAGGCAAGCCGCGCGATGGCGCATCTACGCATGCTCGCCGGCACGATCGGCAGCCGCCCCTCCACCCTCGAGGGTGAGCGCAAGGCCGCCGAGTACATCCGTAGCCAGCTCGAGCAGGCTGGCTACCGCGCCACCATCGAGCCGTTCGCGGTTGATGTCGCAACCGGTGGTTCAGCGACGCTGGTCCCCGACGGCGCACCTGCGGTCGAGGCGCAGCCGATGTCAGGCACCCCGGATCGCTCGGCAAGCGGGCCGCTGGTCGCGGCAGGACTCGGGCGGAGCGGCGACTACGGCGGCGTCTCGGCGCGCGGCGCAGTCGTGCTCGTCGATCGAGGCGAAACACAGTTCGCCGAGAAGGTGCGTATCGCGCAGGACGCCGGCGCTGTCGCGCTGATCGTCGTGAACAACCAGGTCGGCGCGTTCCGAGGTGACCTCGGCAGCGGCATCATCAGCATCCCGGTCGTGTCCGCGGCCAACGAGGATCGCGCGACGCTGCAGGGCTACGCCTCGTCAGACCGCCGCGTCACCGTCTCAACGAAGACCGAGCGGTTGCAGGGCACCTCGCAGAACGTCGTTGGCAAGCCGTCTGACGCGCCGTGCACCGCATACCTCGGCGCGCACTACGACTCGGTGACCGCCGGACCGGGCGCGAACGACAACGGCTCCGGCACCTCATTGCTGCTCGAGCTCGCCCGAGCACGCCACATCGATGGCGTGTGCGTGATCGCATTCGGCTCCGAGGAGGTCGGGCTGCTCGGCTCGCGCGCGTACGTGAAGGCGCACAACGACGTACTGAACGCGCGCTTCATGCTGAACTTCGACATGGTCGCGAAAATCACGAGGCCCGCGCTGATCGGCGATGCCGACCTCGCCACGCGCGCCTCGAAGCTGCCCGAGGCGAATGGGCTGAACCTGCGACAGGTCACATCGCTGGGGCCGGGGGCGTCCTCGGACTACGCAACGTTCCTGCAGGCCGGGGTGCCCGCGCTGATGCTCTACTCCGGCGACGACCAGTTCATCCACTCGGCACAGGACGACGTGGCGAATACATCCGAGGCCGACATCGGGCGGTTCCTGACGCTCGCCGCAGCCGTCCTCGACATGCTCACGGCGCGCTGAGGTTGTTCAGGACTCCGAGACGCGGCTACCATTCCGGCCCGCTCCCCAGCGCCGACAGTTATGCACACCACGCGGGGCCGAGCCCGCGCATCGAGGTCGCCATGCGCGTCACGCGCCACTTCCGCCTGTTCGTATCCGCCTCGATGTGCGCGGTCGTGCTCGGGTGCTCCAACGGCAGCACCCCACAGCCAGTGCCAGCGAACTCGCCTGTCACCATCACGACCGCGACCCCATACGCGCAGCCACCGCAGCCGACCATCGTGAACTCGAGCGGGCTCACGGCCGGTGCGAGCGCGACCCCAACCACCCGCGATGTGACCTACAAGATGGAAGCGGGCGACACGCTGCTGGCGCTCGCCTCCCGCTTCGGCTCCAGCGTCGAGGCGATTATGAAGCGCAACAACCTCTCCAGCCCGACCGAGCTCAAGATCGGCCAAGAGATCGTGATCCCGACGAACTCCACGATCCTCGCGACCACCACGCCGATCGCGACAGCTACCCCGAGTGCGACCGCCACGGCCTCGGCGACACCGCGGCCCACCGCGACCGCCACGAGCGTGGCCACGGCGACCGCTACGGCGACCGCTACGGCCTCGACACCGCCGAGCATCCTCACCGTCTACACGGTCCAGAAGGGAGATAACTCGTTCGATATCGCCGGTAAGTTCGGCGTCAGCGTGGAGGACCTCGCGGCAGCCAACGGCAAGACCGTAGCCCAGCTAGCGGCGATTCAGATCGGCGACCAGCTCAACATCCCCCGCCCGCGCTAGCTCACGCGCCTGCGGCCTCCCCGAGGCCCAGAACGGCCCCTCAGACTGGCGCTGCACGCCCTGAACGCGGATACTCCGCCTCGACCCTGAAGCCCCAACTGTGGGGGGAGGAATGAGCACGGATGTCGTTCGACGAGCAACTCGAATACCTGGCTGAACTAAAGCGGCGCGCTGCGCTGGGAGGCGGCCAGGACCGCATCGATGCGCAGCACGAGCGCGGCAAGATGACCGCCCGCGAGCGCATCGCGATGCTCGTTGACCCCGGAACGTTCGAGGAGATCGACGCACTTGCCGTCGACTGGTCCGAGAACGAGTCCACGGTCGAGCGCGACTACGGCGAGGCAGTCGTGACCGGCTGGGGTCGCGTTGATGGCCGCCCCATCTGCGTCTATGCGCAGGATTTCACACTCTTCGGCGGTTCACTGTCCAAGGTCGTCGGCGAAAAGATCGCCAAGGCCATGGACCTCGCGGTGAAGACGGGGGCTCCAGTCGTCGGGCTCAACGACTCCGGCGGGGCGCGCATCCAGGAGGGCGTCGACGCCCTCGCCGGCTACGGCGAGATCTTCATCCGCAACGTCCGCGCCTCGGGTGTCATTCCGCAGATCAGCGTGATCATGGGCCCGTGCGCCGGTGGCGCCGTCTACTCGCCCGCGATCACGGACTTCATCTTCATGGTCGAGGGCACCTCGCAGATGTACATCACTGGCCCGGAGGTCATCGCGAGCGTGACCGGCGAGCGCACGACCTTCGAGGAGCTCGGCGGCGCCAAGTCGCACGCCGGAAAGTCCGGCGTCGCCCACTTCTCCTCGGAGAGCGAGCAGGACTGCATCGACCAGGTGAAGCGCCTGCTGTCGTTCATCCCCTCGAACAACATGGATGACCCTCCATACGTCGACACTGGTGACGACCCGTACCGCTCGCTCGACGACATCCTGAGCATCGTCCCCGCTGAGGAGACGCTGCCCTACGACGTCCGCGACGTGATCGAGCGGCTTGTCGACAACGGCGACTTCATCGAGGTCCACGAGGCGTTCGCGCAGAACATCGTCTGCGCACTCGGGCGCATCGACGGCCACACCATCGGTGTGGTCGCGAACCAGCCGATGTACCTCGGTGGCGTGCTCGACATCGACTCGTCGCGTAAGGCCGCTCGCTTCGTGCGCTTCTGCGACGCGTTCAACATTCCGGTTGTCACGCTGGTGGACGTGCCTGGCTACCTACCGGGCGTCGCCCAGGAGTACGGCGGAATCATCACCCACGGCGCGAAGCTGCTCTATGCATACGCCGAGGCGACCGTCCCGAAGATCACTGTCATCACCCGCAAGGGCTTCGGCGGCGCGTACGACGCGATGGGCTCGAAGCACCTCGGTGCTGACGTGAACTACGCGTGGCCGGGTGCTGCGATCGCCGTCATGGGTGGCGACCAGGCGGTCAACATCATCGGGCGCCGCGAGATCCAGGCGGCCGAGGACCAGACCGCGAAGCGCACTGAGCTCGTGCAGGACTACAAGCGTCGCTACGAGCACCCGTACATCGCGGCAGCAAAGGGTTACATCGACGACGTGATCGACCCGCGCCAGACGCGCTCGAAGATCGCGCATGCACTAGAGATGCTCCGCTCCAAGGCCGAGACACTCCCGGCCAAGAAGCACGGCAACATTCCGCTGTAACGCACGCCTGGGGATTCCGGCGGCAAGGGGGAGGCTCGAGATGGCGAAGATTCCAGTCAAGAACCCGGTCGTTGAACTCGACGGGGACGAGATGGCCCGCATCATGTGGGGCTTCATTCGCGAGAAGCTCGTGCTGCCGTACCTCGATGTCGACCTCAAGTACTACGACCTCGGCATGGAAAAGCGCGACGAGACGAACGACCAGATCACGATCGACGCCGCCGAGGCGATCAAGCAGTACGGCGTCGGCGTGAAGTGCGCGACCATCACCGCTGACGAGGCCCGCGTCGAAGAGTTCAAGCTCAAGAAGATGTGGCTTTCGCCGAACGGCACCATCCGCAACATCGTCGGTGGCACCATCTTCCGCGAGCCGATCATCTGCAACAACGTCCCACGGCTCGTGCCGGGTTGGACGCAGCCGATCGTCATCGGTCGTCACGCCTTCGGTGACCAGTACCGCGCCACCGATTTCAAGGTTCCGGGTCCTGGCACCCTCACCACCCGCTTCACCCCCGCTGGTGGTGGCGAGCCGGTTGACTACCAGGTCTTCGAGTTCAAGCAGCCCGGCATCGCGATGACGATGTACAACCTCGACGAGTCGATTCGTGGCTTCGCGCAGTCGTCGTTCAACTACGGCCTGCAGCGCAGTTGGCCGGTCTACCTCTCCACGAAGAACACGATCCTCAAGACCTACGACGGCCGCTTCAAGGACATCTTCCAGGAAGTGTTCGAGGCTGAGTTCGCAGACCAGTTCAAGGCCAAGGGCATCTGGTACGAGCACCGCTTGATCGACGACCAGGTCGCGCAGGCGCTCAAGTCCAGCGGTGGCTTCGTCTGGGCCTGCAAGAACTACGACGGCGACGTGCAGTCCGACATCGTGGCGCAGGGCTACGGCTCGCTCGGCCTGATGACCTCCGTGCTGCTGACGCCGGACGGCCAGACCTGTGAGGCCGAGGCTGCCCACGGCACGGTGACCCGTCACTACCGCGAGCACCAGAAGGGCAACGCCACCTCGACGAACCCGATTGCCTCGATCTTCGCGTGGACGCGCGGCTTCGCGCACCGGGCCAAGCTCGACGACAACAAGGACCTCGCCGCGTTCGCTGACACCCTCGAGAAGGTCTGCGTGCAGACCGTCGAGTCCGGCCACATGACCAAGGACCTGTCCCTGCTCATCGGTGCCGACGCTCCGTTCCTCACCACGCAGGGCTTCCTCGACAAGCTCGACGAGGGCCTGCAGGCGGCGATGAAGTAGCCGGTCCGCATGCTGTATCCGCGGCGCCCTCACGGGCGCCGCGTGTGTGACTGACGTGCCCGCGTTGCGGGCTGCATTGAGGAGATACGCAGTTGCGTAAGAAGGTAACGTTCGTCGGCGGTGGCAACACCGGTGGCGCGATGGCTCAGATGATGGTCGCTCGCGGCTACGCCGACGTGGTGCTCATCGACATCGTCGAGGGCCTGCCGCAGGGCAAGGCGCTCG
>Ga0114969_10000449_pt1 | contig 35443 bp, 23 predicted proteins | sample M_130807_MF_Meta_FD_87316 | JGI IMG/M metagenome (GOLD analysis project Ga0114969, IMG submission 87316) | Freshwater microbial communities from Lake Montjoie, Canada to study carbon cycling - M_130807_MF_MetaG | ecosystem: Environmental > Aquatic > Freshwater > Lake | place: Lake Montjoie...
ATGAAATAATAAATTTTAGATGACGCATAATCGTTAGTTTTGTTGACCAGTATTAACCCATTTTTGAATAATATCTATTTGACAGCTTGGTAATTTACTTCCTCCTTTTGGCATTGCATTATAATTACCGTCTTGTGCAATTGTGCTCATCAATTGCGTTGTTTCAATTGCAATCATATCAGCATAACTGTTAAGACCAATATTAAAGTTTGCACTGTTAGCTACTTGATGACAACCTGAATTAGTAGCACCGCAACTAGCAATCATAATAGGTGAAATATTTTTTGTGTAGGTCATAACACCAGAAGAATCACATTGATTTCCTGTATCCAAATTGGGATGTAATTCCGCCTGATTATCATAATAACAGGAACTGATAAATGTAATTGTAAAAATTACAGAAATCGCAATAATGATATTGTTATAATTTCGTTTTTTCATTTTTAATTATTCTTTGCACCTTGTTCTATCCAAACATAAATAGTAGAAATTTCAAGGTCTGATAAGTCTGCATTACCTTTTGGGGGCATTCTGTTAACTAATCCAACAAAACCTCTCCCTGTAATTATTTTATATAATTTACTTCCTCTTGCATTTCCTGCTTTAACTCCTCCGTATCCAATCAGTTCCTCATATCCGACAAGCGATGATTGTTCAGCATCTGAGCCATGACAATTACTACTCCCACATTTAGTTGCAATAATATTTTTAATATCTTCTGAATACTTAACTTCTTTAACATTAGTTAAATCACTTTTTGTTGTACAAGAATTTAGCAATGATAAACAGAAAATTATTCCCAAAGTAAAAAACGAAGATGATTTTAATAAGTTCATAAAACAAATTTGTAAGTTATAAGTTTTAACGAGTTAAAGATCATAAAAAAAACTCTTTATTAATGGCAAAGTAGGCTAAACAAGGCAACTTTGATTCTGAGTAGGATCAAAATGTGAAAAGCGTCATTCACAATGTATTAATGAAATATAAAAGACCAATGTTTTACGGCTATTTTCATCTGTAAAGCCCTATCTTTGTAACTTAGTTTATAATAATGAGTGATGCGCTAAATCACGAGTGCGGAATAGCAATGATCCGACTCCTTAAACCTTTAGATTTTTATCTTGAGAAGTATGGAACTGCTCTTTACGGGGTAAATAAGCTTTATCTCCTTATGGAGAAACAGCATAATCGAGGACAAGATGGAGCAGGAGTAGTCAGCATTAAGTTAAATATGGCGCCTGGAAAAAAGTACATAAATCGCCATCGTTCGGCAGAAAAAAACGCAATTGCAGACATTTTTGCGGTCATTAATCGACCAATGGAAGAGATTAAAAATACACATCCTGAATTGCTTAATGATACAGAATGGCTGAAAAATAATGTAGATTTTACTGGTGAATTAATGCTCGGCCATTTACGGTATGGAACATATGGTGGTAATACCATCGAGAGTTGCCATCCTTTTCTTCGACAAAATAATTGGATGACTCGTAACTTGGTGGTCGCAGGAAATTTCAATTTAACAAATGTTGAAGAACTTTTTAATAATCTTGTAGAAGTTGGGCAACATCCACGTGAAAAGGCAGATACCGTTACTGTTATGGAAAATATCGGGCATTTTTTAGATGAAGAGAATGATGACCTTTATTACCGTTATAAAATGGAAGGGCATACTAAGCAACAAATAAGCCCATTAATTGCTGATAATATTGATATTGCGGGCATTTTACGTCGCTCATCGAAACGCTGGGATGGTGGATATGTAATGGCGGGAATGTTTGGTCATGGAGATGCATTTGTTTTACGTGATCCATCGGGAATTAGACCGGCTTGGTATTATGCCGATGACGAAGTTGTTGTAGTAACTTCTGAACGACCACAAATTCAAACAGCATTCAATATTCCAATCGACGCTGTAAAAGAAGTAAAGCCAGGACATGCGTTAATTATCCGTAAGAATGGGAAGTTATCACAAGAATTAATCAAAGATCCATTACCAAGATTGTCATGTTCGTTTGAACGAATTTATTTTTCTAGAGGTAGTGATGCAGATATTTATAAAGAGAGAAAAGCATTAGGTAATTTATTATGCCCAAATATTCTTAAAGCTGTTGATAAGGATTTACGAAATACCGTATTTTCATATATTCCAAATACTGCCGAAGTAGCTTTTTATGGAATGGTTCAAGGTATGGAAAATTATTTAAGTACTGTTAAGAAAAGAAAGATTCTTAATTTGGGTGCTAATCCAGATCCAGATAAACTTGAAGAGATTTTATCTATGCGTCCACGTGCAGAAAAAATTGCTATTAAGGATGCAAAATTACGGACGTTTATTACGAATGATCATGATCGTACTGATATGGTTGCACATGTTTACGATGTAACTTATGGAACAGTTAATGCCGGTGTAGATAATCTTGTTGTGTTAGATGATTCTATTGTTAGAGGAACAACATTAAAGAATAGCATTTTGCGAATGCTTGATCGTTTAAATCCTCGTAAAATTGTAATCGTTTCTTCAGCACCTCAGATTCGATATCCTGATTGTTATGGAATTGATATGGCAAAGATCGGGGATTTAATTGCTTTTAAAGCCGCGATTGAATTGCTAGAAGAGAGTAATATGGAACATGTAATTGATGAAGTTTATGAAGCATGTTTAGATCAAGTAAAAAATCATGCTGGGGATTCTCAAAACATGATGAAACGTATTTATGAACCATTTACTTATGAGCAAATTTCACAGCGAATTGCTAAGATTTTAACTCCCGAAGATTGTTTGGCTGATGTTGAAATAATATATCAAACAATTGATGATTTACATATAGCTTGTCCTAATCATTTAGGCGATTGGTATTTCTCAGGAAACTATCCAACACTAGGCGGAAATCGTGTCGCTTGTCAAGCCTTTATTAATTATATGAATGGGAGTAATGAACGAGCGTATTAGTTAAGTTCAATATTTTAAAAATAAATTAAAATTGTTGTAATGATCTTTAACTATTTTAGGAAATTAAGAAAGCAACAAAGAGCATTGACTTTTCATCGCCACTTAGTTCGCCCTGAAGATTTAGTTTTTGATATTGGTGCTCATGAAGGACGCCGCACTTCTTTATACCAATATTTAAATGGTAGAGTTGTTGCTGTTGAGCCACAGTCTGAAGTATTTGAACTTCTTAAAAATCGTTTTGCTAACTCAAATTCAATTTCTGTTTTAAATAAAGCAGTTGCAGATGTAGCAGGTAAAGCAGAAATAAATATTGGAAACTATTCAGAAGTTTCTAGTTTGTCAGATGATTTTATTCAACGACTTCCTAATTTACATCAAATAAAATGGGATAAAAAGGAATGGGTTGAAGTAACAACACTTGATATTTTAATTCAAAAGTATGGTGTTCCAGATTATATTAAAATTGATGTGGAAGGCTATGAAGCAAAAGTTTTAAGCGGATTAAATACGGCAGTAAAACAAATTTCATTTGAATACAATTTTCCTTTTAAAAAGGAAGCTCAACTTTGTATTGCAATTTTGGATCAACTTGGGAATTACAACTATAATTTCATGCCATTTGAAGAGATGATATTTCAGTTGCCCAAAGAATGTTCCTCAGAAGAAATAATTAAATTTTTAGAAGATGCGCCTGACGAATTGTTAACAGGAGAGTTTTTTGCTTTTCTTGTTGAGTAATACTTAGAATTTTATTAATTATTTTTAGGTGTTAAGTTAGAATGGTTACTATAAATCAAATTGGATTTCGGAATACTATCAATTCCAGCTGTAATCATACTTCGATAGCCTCTCGTACAATGAATGATAAAAAATTTGTTTTTTGGAAATCGTGATAAATTAGAATTAATTGATTCTAAAGAAATGTTTAATGCCTCTTTAATATGTGATTGTGCAAAATTCACGAATATTATTATCTAAAAATATAATAATTGTTAAATTGGCAAAAAATATTTAACATAAATGGCATTTGAAAAGCAAAAAACTGATTAGGTTGATTGGTAGAAAATAAAATCCATTCAAAAAATCGTAATTTTAATCTTAAATTCCCATTGGATGCCAAGTAGTTTTTATTTCATTGCAATTTAAAATTCGGTATGGGGATTGTATTGGTTCTTTTGAAAAATCAACGGCTCGTTTAACATTTATTGCTGAATTTATCTGTACCGTTTTTTTATCGTTTACATCTAAATCACTAAATACAATTGCATTTACATCCATATGTGTTGACGCATGTGCAATAAACTCTTTTCTTTGACCAGTTAAAATATTTATAACTCCTCCAGGTAAATCGGATGCATTTAATACTTCTGCAAAATCAACAGCTGTTAATGGATATTTATCAGCAGCAATAATTGTACAAGTATTTCCACCAATTATTACAGGAGCTAAATGACTTATCATTCCTAATAACCCTTCAGATTGTGGCGCAAGAATAGTCACAACTCCAGTAGGTTCAGGATATGAAAAATTAAAATGAGCGCTTTCGACTGGGTTTACAGTACTAAAAATCTGAATATATTTATCACTCCATCCAGCATAATATACCAATAAATCTATCGACGCATTTACTTCATTTTTAGCTTTTGCAGAAGAATAACCTTCAAGAACCAATCCTTCAACAAATTGAGCTTTTCTTCCTTCTAATGTTTCAGCAATGCGATATAAAATTTGAGCTTTGTTATAAGCAGATCTTTTTGCCCAATCATTTTGTACTTTACGATTTGATACAATAGCATCTCTTAAATCCTTTTTGGATGCACGACAAAAATTCGCAATTACTAATCCTTGATTATCTTTTAATGCAGTAAATCTTCCTGATTCTGTGCGAGGAAATTTACCATCAATAAATAATTTATAAGTTTTGCGTACATGAATCCTATGTGGTGCTTCGACTTTTGTTTTAGAAAGGCCATTACTTTTTGAAGTAACAATTGATTTTTTTATTTTATTTTCCATGACAGAAATAATATTTATTGAAATTTAAATTGGTATCGTTTAATAATATTAATTAAAATCTACATAAGGATGTAAGCCGTGTAATCCTCCTTCACGTCCCATCCCACTTTCTTTGTATCCTCCGAAAGGACTAGTAGGATCAAATTTATTATAGGTATTTGCCCAGATAACACCAGCCCGAAGTTTAGAGGAAACTTTAAATATTTTAGAACCTTTATCAGTCCATATTCCCCCCGATAAACCAAAAGGTGTATTGTTCGCTTTTTCAATTACTTCTTCTACTGTACGGAATGTTTGAATTGCTAATACTGGTCCGAATATTTCTTTTTGTACAATACTTGAAGATTGTGCAACTTTTGTAAATAATGTGGGACGAAACCAAAATCCTTTTGAAGGAATATCACAACTTGATTGCCAACATTCTCCTCCTTCGTTGATTCCAGCCTTTACTAAACTTTTAATTTTATTCAACTGCTCTTTTGAGTTGATCGCCCCTATATCGGTATTCTTATCTAGCGGATCTCCAACAATTAATGTTTCAATTCTGTTTTTTAATTTACGTAATACAAGATCAGCAACACTTTCTTGTACAAATAATCTTGAACCAGCACAACAAACATGTCCTTGATTAAAAAATATTCCATTAATAATTCCTTCAACTGCTTGGTCAATTGCCGCATCTTCGAAAATAATATTTGCTGCTTTACCACCTAATTCTAAAGTGTATTTTTTATTAGTTCCTGCTAGTGCTTTTTGAATTATTTTTCCAACATCGGTGGAGCCAGTAAAAGCAATTTTATCAATACCTGGATGATTCACGATAGCTGCTCCTGTTGTTCCAGCACCTGTAATAATATTTACTACTCCTGGAGGTAAATCTGCTTCTTGAAATATTTCAGCTAGTTTAAGGGCTGTTAATGGAGTTGTTTCAGCTGGTTTTAACACAACTGTATTTCCTGCAGCTAATGCCGGAGCTATTTTCCACGCGGCCATCAGTAACGGAAAATTCCAAGGAATAATCTGCCCCGCAACTCCTAAAGATTTAGCTGTTCTTCCTGGGAATGCATATTCCATTTTATCTGCCCAGCCAGCATAATAGAAAAAATGTGCTGCAGCAAGTGGAATATCAATATCACGACTTTCTCGTATAGGCTTCCCCCCATCAATACTTTCGATAATTGCAAATTCTCGAGCTTTTTCTTGTAAAATACGAGCAATTCTAAAAAGATATTTACCTCGTTCGGCGGAAGGCATCTTCGACCATGTTTTATCGTATGCAGAACGAGCAGCTTTTACAGCTTTGTCAACATCAGCCGAATTTGCATCCGCTACCATAGCAATTTTTTTCTCAGTAGCTGGATTAATGGTATCAAAATATTTACCGCTTGTAGGGATAACAAATTTCCCATTGATAAATAACTCATATTGAGATTTCAATTTAATATGGTCCGTACTCTCTGGAGATGGAGAATAGGACCACTTAGTATCAAACTTTAAATTAGGAGCTACAATTTGCTTTTTCATTCGAGAAATAATTTTCTCCGAAATTAAATATTTTAGCTCGATTTAGACCTACAATTTCAAATCACCTACCATCTTTTAATACTAAGGCTTAAAAACAAACGGCTACCCATTGAGTATTGGATAGCCGTTGGAGTAAGATTATTGAATATTTATGGAAAAGTACCGTTTAAAATTTATGTATTAACGTTAAAAGTTGGAATTAATTCTTAGGTTCCATTAGTTTAAAGAATTGATCCAACTGTGGCAAAATAACAATACGAGTTCTTCTATTTGCAGCTCTTCCTTCTGCATTATCATTCGAAGCGATTGAAACATACTCGCTCCTTCCTGCAGCAATCATATGTGAAGGGTCAACTCCATAGTTTTTTTGTAAAATACGTACAATCGCTGTTGAACGAAGTACACTTAAATCCCAATTGTCTTTTATCGTTCCGGTATTTATGGCCTTATTGTCAGTATGGCCTTCTACCATGAATTGAATATCAGGTTGTGCTTTTACTACTGCCGCAACTTTCCCTAATACCTCTTTAGCTCCAGCGGTAACTTCATAACTTCCACTTTTAAATAACATTTTATCTGAAATGGAGATAAATACTGCACTACCTTCTACCTTAATTTCAACATCTTTATCGTTAACATTAGCTAGCGCTCCTTTTAGATTTAATACCAATGCCATATTAAGTGAATCTTTACGCGACATTTCAACTTGCAGATTTTTAATGTAGCTATCTTTTGAGTTGATGTTTTCTAGCGATTTGCGGATACTTTCAGCTTGTGTAGAGGAAATAACGGACATATCACCTAGTTGTTTCATCATGGAATTACTGTTTGCCTTTAAGTTTGCTAATTCTTCTTCAAGGATTTTTACTCGATTTGCTTCTTTTTCTTTGTCAGAGATACATGCGCTTAGCATTAAGTCAACATTGTCATATTGAGTTTTTAAGCTATCATATTTAGCTACCTGCGTTTTATATTTTTTTGTACTTACACAAGAGCTCATAAATAGAATTACTGCACAAGAAAGTATAATTATTCGGTTCATTTATTTATATTATTTAATGGCAAAATTACGAAGTAATGAAGTTAAATTACCAAACAAGGCAATGTAAATTTGTAGGTTTTCAACAATCGATTATTAATTAGATAATAGTTGAAATAATCAATAAATCGACCCAATAAAGATCAAAATGATTAGATGATTTTATATAATCTTAAATTGCCGAATTCTTTTTCTAATACTACTAAATTAGCATTAGAATTTATGAAAGTATCTAAAGGAATATTGGGTATTCCTTCACAGCGTAATAAATAATGAATACGATTTTGAATTATTTGTGATTTTAAAACATATTGAGTTTCATTTGGGTTGTTGGCAAAACTATTTCTTTTAGCATAAAGAGATAAGGCTCTTGGTTTTATAAAGAGTATATTTTCATTTTTTGAAACAGACGAGTTGATGTATTCAAACATTTGTTGTGCATCACTTGACATTGGACCAAATTGAATAACTTTTTCATTATAGGAAATATCATTCCAGTCGGGCTTATATAAAAGTATGGTACTGCCGATAAAAAATAAAACCAATATTTTTTTGTATGGAATAAATCTAGAAAGTTGATTGAATCCAATTCCCGCATATAAAAACAATATTGGTGCTATTGGGAGTAAAAATCTAAATCCTGCATTTGAATAATTGTAAAATAGTAGGACTATAATGTAACTAAAGCAAATCACTTCCGATAGTTCCAATGACTTTCTGATTTTTATAATTATTCCCAAAAACAAAAAGAAGATAAATAATTTAGCCCCAATGGAACCTAATATCGAATATTCCAAATTAGTATTTGTTTGTATAAAGTATACTAAAATTTCATAGTAATTTTTTAAATGTTGAAAAGCCATAGTAAAATCAGCTTTAAAAAGTTGAGACCTATATTGATGTTCAATTTGTATATCCGAGCCAGAACGAAAAACAAAATAATTTAAAAGTAAAAAAAACAATAATGATAATGTAGTTGTAAAAATACCAGTAAATAAAAATTGACTTTTTGTACAATTATTTTTAATTAAAAACCGAATTAACATATAGATAAAAATTGAAATTGGAATTATAGCACCAATTGGCCTAATGGAAATTAGCAACCCAATTATTACAACCAATTTAAATGAAATCGAATTATTGTTTTTCTTTTTATCAAATTCGAGAAGTATCCAAAATAAAATTAAAGTGAAAGGAATCTCAGAGTTAATCTCTGATTTGAATCGTAAAAACCATGGATTATAAACTAAAAATAAAATAAGTAAAAACGCTTTCCAAGAAGCGATGTTTTTTTTTGCCCAAAAAATAAATGTTATGATTAGTAAACTTGCAATAGCGGACAAATAAAGATTAAAGGCTAAAATATTATTCCCAAAAAAAGCATAAATCGGGCTTAAAAGCAAAGGGAATCCAATAGTGTAATTCGCTGGCCCAAGAATTGGAAATCTTTCATTATAAATATATCCTGTTTCATATTGGGGAATCCCCTTCACAATATTTATTGATTGATGAACATACTGGGCATTATCATCTCCCCAATCTTGATCAACACGTATATTTATTAAAAGCAATCCGATTAAGGAAATTGTCAAAATACAATTGAATATTATAGGATTAATTTCCTCTTTAAGAGATAGCATTTGTTTCACAAATGGGTTAAAGGTGTGCTTTTTGAGAAAACTTGATTTAATATTCAAATTATCGTTTAACAACAAACTTAATAAAATCCTTTTTGAATAAGGCAAGAACATCGAATTATTCTATTTTTACTTAAAACATGCTACATAGTAATTTTTAATTACTGAATAATTTAGTTTCAATTTAATAAAATTATATATTATTTGCCTCAAATAAAGAATTTTTTTTCAATTAAACTTAACCCTATCTCACATGAAAAAACATTGCTCTATTCAGGACTTGTTGCTAATTTATTTTCATCAACTATAGCAAATCAAACTAATGCGGAATCATTGACATTAGCTGTTAATGCAGGAACCAATGCCGCTATACAATCTTATGCTTCGCATCCCTCCCACATTTAAATTACGAATTTATAAATAGATACTCGGTTAATAAATTAATTGTAGTCGTTTGTAATTGTCTTAAAACGCTTTTAAGTACCTTTGGAGCTTTAAATTAAGAATATGAACAAGGATACTTCACATTTTGCCACTAAGGCAATTCATGCTGGTCAGGAACCTGATCCAACAACCGGAGCTATTATGACTCCCATATATCAAACTTCTACCTACGTACAAGAATATCCAGGTAAACATAAGGGCTATGCCTACGCACGCGGGAAAAATCCAACTCGATCAGCACTCGAGAATTGTATCGCTGCACTTGAAAATGCGGAGTTTGGCTTATGTTTTAGTAGCGGTCAAGGCGCAAGTGATGCCATCATTAAAATGCTTCGTCCCGGAGATGAAGTAATTGCAACAAATGATCTTTATGGAGGCAGCTACAGAATGTTCACGAAAATTTTTGAACCTTTTGGCATCAAATTTCATTTTGTAAATATGTATGATGCAAAAAATATTAGAAATTTTATTAATGCAAATACAAAAATGCTTTGGGTGGAAACTCCAACAAATCCAACTATGCAAATTATCGATATCAAAGCATGCGCTAAAATTTCAAAGGAAAACAATTTAATTTTTGTAGTAGATAATACTTTCGCTTCTCCATATCTTCAAAACCCTTTAGACCTTGGCGCAGATATAGTAATGCATTCTGTAACTAAATATTTAGGTGGCCATAGTGATGTTGTAATGGGAGCTACAGTTACAAACAATAAGGACTATCACGAAAAGCTTGCATTTATTCATAACTCTTGCGGAGCAACTCCTGGACCAATGGATAGTTTCCTCGTATTACGTGGAATAAAAACCTTACACGTACGTATGGATCGCCATTGTCAAAATGGAAAAGTAATTGCTGAATACTTGAAAGCACATCCTAAGGTTGATAAAATTTATTGGCCAGGATTTCCTGATCATCCAAACCATGATATTGCTAAATCTCAGATGCGTGATTTTGGCGGAATGATTTCCTTTACTTTGAAAAATGCTACTGTAGAGGAAACTTTTGCAATGGCATCGAAAGTAAGAGTGTTCTGTCTTGCAGAATCTTTAGGGGGTGTTGAATCACTTTTAAACCATCCTGCAACAATGACTCACGCTTCAATTCCAAAAGAAGAACGTGAAAAAGCAGGAGTTACTGATACGTTAATAAGATTAAGTGTAGGTATCGAAGATATCAATGATCTTATTGCAGACTTAAAACAAGCTATAGGATAATTTCTTTACATTAAAAAACCCTGAAGTGTGTGTGCCTTTGCACTCTACTTCAGGGTTTTTTATTTGGTATTATTTCAAACTACGATCCACACATCTCACATCCTTCTGGATTATCCAGTGAACATGAAATCTGATCGCCAGCTCCTTGTATTTCATCAAGGAAACTTGTAGTTACATCATTAACTAATGCTGGATTGTCTTTTATTTCGGTTACAGAGGTGTTGCCAATGGATGTAGCTGTAACTGCTTCTGCCATCTGAGGAATGGTTTCATACTGCTTTTCTACTGTGAACTTAATTGCCGCAGCAGCAGGACGAGTACGTAAATAATACATTCCAGTTTTTAATCCTTTTTCCCATGCATAAAAATGCATCGAAGTAAGCTTTGCAAAATTAGGCTCCGCAATAAATAAATTTAACGACTGACTCTGGCAAATAAATGCACCACGATCAGCAGCCATATCGATTACAGTTCGTTGTTTAATTTCCCAAACTGTTTTGTATAATTCTTTAATGTCTTGTGGAATCTCTGGAATATTTTGAATAGAACCATTAGAGGCGATCACTTTGTTTTTCATCTCGCCATTCCAAAGACTCATCTTCACTAAATCCATCAATAAATGTTTGTTCACTACAACAAACTCACCACTCAATACACGACGATTATAAATATTCGTTGTATATGGCTCAAAACATTCGTTATTACCTAAAATCTGTGAAGTACTCGCCGTAGGCATTGGCGCAAGTAATAATGAATTACGAACTCCATGCTTCTTAACTTCTTCACGTAATACATCCCACTCCCAACGATCACTCGGTTTAACTCCCCACATATCAAATTGGAAAATTCCTTTTGATATTGGGGAACCTTCAATCGTTGAATATGGACCATCTTTAATCGCAAGATCTTTAGATGCAGTCATAGAAGCATAATAAATGGTCTCGAAAATATCTTTGTTCAATTGGCGAGCTTCTTCACTCTCAAAAGGGTAACGCATTAAAATAAATGCATCTGCTAAACCTTGTACTCCAATACCAATCGGTCGATGACGCATGTTACTATTCTTTGCTTCTACAACAGGATAATAGTTCACATCAATAATGCGATTTAAATTTTTTGTTACTGTATACGTAACATCAAATAAACGCTTATGATCAAACTTGCCGTTGATAACGAAACGAGGTAAAGCAATAGAAGCAAGATTACAAACAGCAACTTCATCTTTAGCAGTGTACTCAACTATTTCAGTACAAAGATTCGAACTTTTAATAGTACCTAAATTTTTCTGATTGCTCTTCTCATTACATGCATCTTTATATAACATGTAAGGCGTTCCTGTTTCAATTTGTGATTCAAGTATTGCAGTCCATAATTCACGAGCAGGAATACTCTTACGAGCGCGTCCTTCTTGTTCGTATTTGGTGTAAAGTAATTCGAATTCCATTCCATAACATTCACTCAATCCAGGAGCTTCGTTAGGGCAAAATAAACTCCATTGTCCTTCTTCTTTAACACGCTTCATAAATAAATCGCAAATCCACATCGCATAAAATAAATCACGCGCACGGTTTTCTTCTTTACCATGATTCTTTTTCAAATCAAGAAAATCAAAAATATCAGCATGCCATGGTTCAATGTAAATTGCGAATGAACCTTTACGCTTTCCACCCCCTTGATCAACATAACGAGCAGTATCATTAAATACACGTAACATCGGTACAATACCATTACTAGTACCATTCGTTCCGCGGATATAAGATCCTGTTGCGCGAATATTATGAATGCTCAAGCCAATACCACCAGCCGATTGTGAAATTTCAGCACATTGTTTTAACGTATTGTAAATTCCATCAATACTATCTTCTTGCATCTGAAGTAAAAAACAAGAGCTTAGTTGAGGCTTTGGAGTTCCCGCGTTAAACAAAGTAGGAGTAGCATGTGTGAACCAACGCTCACTCATGTAGTTATAAGTTTCAATAACTGAATCAATATCTGCTTTATGAATACCAACCGATACTCTCATCAACATATGCTGAGGACGTTCAACTACCTTCCCGTTGATTTTCAATAGATATGACTTCTCTAAAGTTTTGAATCCAAAGAAATCATAACCGAAATCACGATCATATATAATAGTAGAGTCTAAAAGATCACTATGCTCTTCAATAACAGCCATTACATCGTCTGCAATTAATGATGCTTTCTTATTTGTTTTAGGATCAATGAAGTAATAAAGATCACGCATTGTATCAGAAAACAACTTTTTCGTGTTCTTATGAAGATTAGAAATTGCGATACGAGAGGCTAGTTGCGCAAAATCAGGATGACGAGTAGTTAATGATGCGGCAGTTTCCGCAGCTAGGTTGTCTAGTTCTGTGGTAGTTACGCCATCATAAACACCTTCGATCACTTTTTGAGCAACTAAAGCAGGACTAACATGTTCTGGAGAAAGGCCATAACATAGTTTCTGGATGCGAGCGGTTATCTTGTCAAATTTTACGGTCTCGTTTTTCCCGTCTCTCTTTAAAACATTCATGTGGCGTTAGGTTAATTACTCGGTTAAAAGGGTAGGTTAGGCTAGGTACTTTTCAATTCTGGTTGGCAATAATCGACGAACAATCAAGCAATGCGAATATGTTGCTGTTCACTGTACACGTAGGATTTTCGATTATTGTGAAAACCAGCGTTTTGCGATTTGATCGGCTATCTGACTTCCCAGATACAAATCAAGTTAAAGATAACATCAAACCCAAGGGTTAATTTTAAACAATTGCTATCAGTTTTCAACAAAATCTGAGTTGAAAAAATTAATTTCCCTTTTTGCTTTGAAAGATAAAAAAATGGACTATATACAGAAAGTTTACTAAAATTAATTAGGATATTAGGTCTATTTTGATGGTTTTAATGTTTATTGTAATGAAATATTTTTCTAATTTTTTTAAATAAAATTATAAATTCTTTTAGCAAATGATCAAGAATGTATTTATTAAAGTTGTTTTTTTAAAACGATTCACGCATTAGCAAAATGGAATTAAAACTAAAAAAAACATTATTTATGTAATGAGTGTGATGTTAAAATCGAATTTGCTTTTTGTAAAGAGGGATATTTACTTCAACAATATATTTTTAAAATTTTATCTGGAGAGTTAAAAAAACCAGCTACGTTTACAAAAAATATTTGTGAAAATATAATTTTAAGTTATAAAGTGGCATGATATAAAAAAGTTTTTTTTAATTTAGTTTTGTTAGACGTAAAATTAAAAATCAGATAAGGCAGGTTTGTTTTTAAGTATCGTTTCAATGTTAGTCATAACATCTTCTGTAAGAAGTTTGACACTATCTAGTGCATCAAAATTTTCTTTCAATTGTGAATCTTTACTTGCTCCTAAAATTACTGTACTTACATTTGGATTTTTTAAACACCACGCCAAAGCAAATTTTGGTAAAGATAAACCAATTTCATCTGCAAGTTTTTTTAGTGCCTTAACTTTCTCCAATTTTTCTACAGTAAGATTACGTTCTTTCAACCACTCTAAACCTTCAATGTTAAATCGAGTATCTGTTGGTAAATCATTTAAATATTTTCCGCTTAAAACTCCAGAAGCAAGAGGCGACCAAATTGTTGTACCTAATCCTTCATATTTGAAAAGATGTAAAAAATCATCTTCAAGCTTTTTACGTTCAAACATGTTGTACTGCGGTTGTTCAACTACTGGTGCGATTAAATGGTGACGAGCAGATTCAAGATGAGCTTGCAAAATTTCTTGAGCACTCCATTCTGAGGTTCCCCAGTATAAAATTTTACCTTGCTGAATTAAAGTATTCATTGCTTGTACTGTCTCCAAAATTGGAGTTTGTTTATCTGGACGATGACAGAAGTACAAATCAATATAATCTACTTGTAAACGCTTCATAGCAGCTTCGCAACCTTCGATAATATGTTTTCTACTTAATCCGCGCTGCGTTGGCTTATTGTCCTCATAGCCGAAAAATACTTTACTCGACACCATGTATGAACTTCGTTGCCAATTAAATTTCTTTAATGCAGCGCCCATTACTAATTCACTTTTCCCGCGAGCATAAATTTCTGCATTGTCGAAAAAATTTACTCCAGCATCATAGGCTGTTGCCATTAGTTTTTCAGCGACACTGTCTTCTATTTGTTTACCAAAAGTAAGCCATGAACCTAATGATAAAGCACTAATTTGTACTCCTGTATTTCCTAGTTTGCGATATTCCATAAGTATTTTGTTGAAAGTTTAAAACAATATTCAACAAAGATAGTTTACCTTTTATAAGAATTGCCAATAATAATTAATAATAAAAAGTTATTATTCTATTTCAATATCGTATTTATATAAAAGTCCAACTATTCCAGAAACCGAAAACTTGGCTTTTTTTATTTTATTAATTTCAGGATTGATAGAATAGTTGAAGGAAGAACGAAAATCAGCTTTTTCTAAAATTGAATTTTCAAAGATCGCTCCCGAGAAATCACAATTATCAAATTTTGCTCCGGTTAAATCAACATTTGTAAAATCAACTTCATGTAAGGAACAGTTTTTAATACTTATATTTTTTAATTTGTGTTTATAAAAGGAGGAGAGGTTTAATACACAATCTTCAAATGTTACAGTAAAAAGAAATTCATTGCAGTTTTCAAAATGGCATCCTAATAATTTACATTTTTTAAAAATTACGTCTCTAAAACTAGTATTCAATAATTTTATAATACTCAAATTGCAATCAATAAAGTCACATTGAGAAAAATTTAGATGAGATAAATCACAGGTTGAAAAATCACAATTTGTGAATTTACAATTTTCAAAATCTCCAGCATCGAGATCCGAAAAACTGATTTTATCAAAAACTTGATCATCAATAAATTTTTTAATCATATTCCTTAATTTTATTTTATAATATGAAGGCAAATATCGAGTTTATTGGCAAACCCATTCAGCGATCGTGAAACTATTTAATGAATTATTCCGCTACTGTTAATGCTTATGAATTTCATTAATGATCTTTTAGCAAGAGGCAACAATGTTTCTTCTATTGGAAGGATCAAATCAGTTTCAATTGCATAGGTTGCGGGGTTGGGTAAATTTCTATTAAATAGAAGTAATTCACCTTTTATGTTTTCATATGTATTACCTAATGATTTTTCAAATGAGTTAATATATTGTAAACTAATTGCCCGATATCTTTCTTCCGGGCCTTCAAAAATGGTTAATTGATATTCATAAACACGAGTCTCTCTATCTTTTCCACTTTTTAATAACATATAACCAACATCAAAATGAATGGGCATAATTCCAATTGGAATAATATTAATTTTTGATTCGATTACATCATATATTTTCTTCCCTTCTGAAAGATGATGTTGAAATTGAGGGATACTGAATTCAATAATAGATTCAATTTCTTTCATTAATTCAGTATCCTGACTTAATTTTTCATACACTAATTTAAACTTGGTAAAATCAGCTTGGCTAAGTTTTTCGGGAAAACTATCAAAAAGATTTTTTTTCTGCTCTTTTAAATTTACTAAATTTCGATAATGTTGAACAAGTTCACCAAATGCAGGATATAATCTGGTTTCAGTAAAGCACTCACTCACATGCTGTAAATAAGCAAGAAGCAGATATTTTTTATACTCAAAATCAATATGACTTTCAGTAATCCAGTTTTCGTTTAGTCTTTCCATTAGAAGTAGAACATTTTTTGAATTAAGTCAAAAATTATACCTCAATTTAACATCTTTTAATCTACTAATTTAAGCAAAAATCATCTTAACATTACATTCTTAACTAAATTGGAGTTAAAGCCGAATAGATGAAGTTTGAATAGACTGGAGTTGGTATTATTTGAATTATCTGTAGTGACTACTCAAATAAAACTTTCAAATAGAACATTGGATCTTTTAATTTGTTTCGCAAGTCAATATCTTCAAACATACATGAAATAGTTTCTTGTAAAGTCTTACTCCGATTAGCCTTATTTACAATTAAATTAAAAAGCCATGGATATTTAACTAACTCTTGCATTTTTTTACTTAGGTTTAATTCTGGCCAAAGTCTTTTATAAACTTCAATATCATAAGCAATTAAATTTTCTTTATTAAATGATTTCTTTTCCCATATAGTCGCTATTATTTCTGCAGCTTTTAAACCACTTATCATAGCATTTCCAATTCCTTCGCCTGTAAATGGATCAATAAGTGATGCGGCGTCACCTAATAAAACATAGCCATCCCCAGAAATCTTTCTTTTCTTCGAGCCTAATGGCAATCCATATCCTCTTACCGCACCATCAATTGTTGCATTTTCAAATCTATCTTTTAAAATGGGATGCTTATTAATTAAGTTAAGCATCTCTTCTTTTAGATTGATTTTTTTTCTTCCTACTACATCACTTCTCATTCCAACACCAACATTGGCATCACCATTTGGTAAAGGGAAAATCCAAAAATATCCAGGTAAAAATTCTTTTACAAAATGCAGTTCAATAAAACCTTTTTTATCTAGCCCTTTTACTCCTTTATAATAGGCTCTGAGTCCAGCGCAGTAATGCTCTTCTTCCATTGAAATTTCACCAATTTTTTTTGCAAATCGTGAGTGAGCACCATCGGCTGCAATGATTAATTGAGATTCAATTTTTGTTTTTCCCTCTTTATCAGATAGAACCCAGTTAATGCCGTTTTTTTGAAAATTTTCTATTCTAAGATTTGTAATTACTTCAACATGAGGACTAGCTTTTGCCTTCTCAAATAGCCAATTATCGAAATGAATTCGTTTACTTAAAAACCCCGGGGGTATTTCTATGTTTGAATTACTACGAAAGGGCACTTTTAACGTTTTACCATTTGGCGCAACAAAGGTAACTCCATGGGATGGCAAGCAATCTTTTTCTATTCCAAGTTGCTCTGGCAAATCTTCCCTAATTCTTTTTAAGGTCAATATTACTTTTCCACTTAACGCGTCACCACAAACCTTATCGCGTGGAAAGGTGGCTTGGTCGATTAATAAACAAGGTATCCCTATTTTAGAAAGAGCCATGGCAGCTGTACAGCCTCCTGGACCCGCACCTAAAATTGTAATTGCAGACGAAATCATGCTCGAAAGATAGTAATCGTAGGAATCAATAAAGTAGGAAATTATTACTAAACGCTGGAATCGGCTTAATTTCAGGAGAAAACCCTCCTAAAATAGTAATTAAATACAAATATTTATGTTAAAAGTGCAAGTTACGGCAATTTTACTTAAAGGGTATAGAAAATATTTGTAATATCGTAGGCTCAACACACAAAACAAAACATCAATAATGAAATTTCTACAACGAATTGTTGTATGCATATGTATTTTATTTTTTTGCATACCACAGCAATCTAAAGCAACCCACTTAATGGGGGGGAGCCTTACTTATCAATATCTAGGACTAAATTCAGCTTCTGGGCAATATCAATATTTGATAACTGTAACTATTTATCGTTATTGTGAAGGGACAGCCTCCAACCTTCCCAATAACATAAATTTTGGAGCATATCAGGATAATCCATTAAACCCTACTGGTGATAAATCATTGGTGCAAAATAATGTGATACCATTAGTTTCTCAACAATTTATTCAACCTCCCAGTGCTGGTGATTCTTGTAATTTTACAACAACTGTATGTGTAGAAGAAGGGATCTATCAACAGATAATATCAGTACCGCCCAATACATCAGGATATTATTTTATCTCTGATCGTTGTTGCCGAAATGGAAATATAATTAATCTTACTAACCCAGGAGGTGATGGGCAGGCTTATTTTGCTTATGCTCCTACTCCAACTGTTGTAAATAATTCGCCAACATTTGCAATTGCACCAGTTCCTTTTATCTGCGCAAATGATACAGCTAGTATTTTAAATCAAGCAAGCGATATAGATGGTGATTTGTTAAGTTACCATTTCGTTACGCCATTTAATGGAATTGCAAATAGTGGAATGCCAAATCCTAATCCACCGAATACATATACTTGGCCAATTCCTACTGTTGGTTATGCTTCTGGATTTTCTGTAGCAAATCCTTTTGGTGCAGGAGGATACGCTTCTATTGATACATTAACAGGACTAACTTCTTATTATGCCACCACTCAAGGGTTTTATGTTTTAGCAGTTGAGATTAATGAATATCGTAATGGAGTTTTAATTGGTGTTACAAGAAGAGATTTACAAATTATTGTAATTATTTGTCCCTCTAATCCAGCACCAAGTCAGGCGTCCGCAACTTTGCAAACTACTTTCAGTATGCAAGAAGGACAAACATTATGTTTTAGTAGTTCTTTTAATGATGCTAATGGAGATAGTATCTTCCTCACACATACAGGTGCAATTTTTAATTCTGTATTAACAAATCCCGCAGCAACATTTACTGATACAAGTAATTTGGCTACTGCAACAGGTCAATTTTGCTGGACTACCTCCTGTTCTCAAGGAAGATCAACGTCGTATCAATTTAGTGTAAATGCAAGAGATAATGGTTGTCCTGCGAAAATAACCAATATCGTTTATACAATAAATGTTGCTAATTCTGCAAAACCTGTAGCAATTACAGGGCTAGATACAATTTGTGCAAATACGGCAAATGGAATTCAATATAGTGTTTTATCGGCCACAGGATATACCTATAATTGGATCATCAATAATGGAGTTATTGCAACGGGCGCCCACGCTGCAGCGATTGGCGTAAACTTCACAAATCCTGGTCCTGCTTCGGTAAGCATTGTTGCAATAAACCAATATGGTTGTCCTTCTGACACTCTTACCAAGCAAGTATATATTCAAGCACTTCCGGTTGCAATTGCAGGAACTGACAAACAATTCTGTTCTGCGGGAAATGCTGTTTTGGGAGCAGCAGCACAAGCTGGATACACTTATTCGTGGTCTCCGAGTATAGGATTAAATAACAGTTTAATAAGTAATCCTACGGTAACAATTACAAACATAGGAACAATTCCTGTAAGCACGAGCTATTTCTTAACGTCAACTTTTAATGGATGTACGAATAAAGATACTGTTGTTGTTACAGCAAATCCTTATCCTGTCGCCAATGCGGGCGCCGATGTTTTATTATGTTCAGGATCTGCAATAGGACTAGGTACTTCTTCTCTTGCTGGTTATACTTACAACTGGATTCCTACAACTGGATTGAATAATTCTACGCTGTCAAATCCATCATTAACATTAAACAATATTACAAATACCCCTGATACTTTATATTATATTGTTCAAACTCAAAATGGTTTTTTATGTAGTTCAAGTGATACGGTAAGAGTAATTTCAAGCCCAATTCCTATTGCGAATGCAGGTACAGATATTTCATTTTGTAGTGGAGGAAACGGTACTATTGGCGCATCAGCAATAAGTGGCTATGCTTATTCATGGAGCCCTTCAGCAGGATTAAGTAATGCAACAATAAGTAATACTGGAGTAACTTTAACTACTACTAAAACAGTTAATGATACAGTTAGATATATTCTTACTACAAATTGGTTGGGATGTCCGGATAAGGATACTGTAAATGTAATTGTTCGACCAAACCCTGTTTCAAATGCAGGGAATAATCAATTGCTTTGTGCTGGAAGTTCTATTCAATTAGGAACTTCAAATACAATTGGATATGCTTATGTGTGGACACCAGCTTCTGGATTAAATAATACTACAATTTCTAATCCAACGTTAACGCTAATAAATACAAATTCATCGCCCGATACATTAAATTATTTAGTAACAACAACTTTAAATGGTTGTACAACTAATGATTCTGTTCAAGTAATTTCAAGCCCTGTTCCTAATGCTGTTGCTGGTAATGATGTTGCATTCTGTTCAGGTCAATCTGTAATAATTGGTACGACCGCAGTTGGCGGATATACCTACTCATGGAGCCCATCAACAGGATTGAATAATGTTACTTCAGCAACACCATCTTTATCTATTCAAAATGGAACCACGCAAGTTGATACGGTGAATTATATAATGACTGTAAATTGGTTTGGTTGTATTGATAAAGATACGATTGTTGCTTTTGTAAAACCACTTCCAGTTTCAAATGCTGGCTTAAATGCTACATTATGCAATGGCGATACTTTAAGAATTGGAACAGCTGTAACATCAGGTTATACGTATAGTTGGACACCCTCTTTAGGACTTAATAGTACAACGATATCAAATCCATTGGCTACAGCTAGTAATGGAGGATCAGGACAATTTGTTGTAACTTATGTTGTAAATACTTTTTTGAATGGATGTACTACAAATGATAGTATTGATATTACTATTAATCCATCACCAATAGTAGTTGCCTCAGCTAATCCGCAATCAATTTGTTTTGGTACTAGTGCAACACTTAATGCAAGTGGAGCAACAAATTATACTTGGGCATTATTTTCAAATCCAGGAACTTCAATAGGATCTGGAAATAGTATTTCTGTTAGTCCTACAATTAGCACATCTTATATTTTAACAGGGGCAAGTAGCGTTAGTTGTGTCAATCGCGATACAATACTTATAACAGTAAATCCTGTGCCAATAGTTACATTAACCTCTCTTTCAGATTCAATTTGCTTTGGAGATACTCTTTCTTTAAATGGTGGGGGTGCAAACTCTTATTCTTGGAGTATTTCAGGTATTTCTGGTGCGATTGGTTCTGGAAGTAGTATTCAAGTAAGTCCACAATCAACAACAACCTATGTTGTATCAGGTACTGATGCTAACTTATGTTCTAATACAGATACTCTTGCAATTAAAGTAAATCCATCACCAACTGCAGCTTCAATTATTGGAACTCGTTCAGTTTGCCCGGGTGTAACAGGTGTTCAGTATTGGATTAGTAATCCAAATGCTAGTTCCACTTATAACTGGGTTGTAATTAACGGTTCAATTACAAGCGGACAAGGTACCGATACTATTATGGTTGATTGGGCTGGTGTTTCAGGAAGTGGAACAGTAGAAGTAATTGAAGTTACTGATAAAGGATGTGCTTCAAAAAACCCAATTATTTTACCAATAACTATTAATATTATTTTAATCCCTGTAGCCCCAACAGGAACACAAACGCTTTGCGCAAATCTTGCACAAGGAATTAATTACACAACTATTAATACTCCAGGCTCAACTTACAACTGGTTTGCTTTGGGGGGGTCTATTGTTTCAGGAAACGGTACAAGCTCTGTTGTCGTTGATTGGACTGTAGCCGGACCACAATCTGTAAAACTTTGGTATGAAGAAACAAGTGTCACAAATGTTACAGTTTGTTTTGGGGTATCTGATACGCTTACAATAATAATAAACCCTATTCCAATTACTAGTGCGATTGCTGGGACAAATGCTATCTGTGTTACTGATACTGGAAGTTATTCGGTGATCAATGCTAGTGGGTCAACTTTTTCATGGTCGAACTCTGCGGGTAATGTATTAACAGGAAATGGAAGTAATGCAATTTCTGCCAATTGGACTAGTAGTGGACCTGCAACAATTAATGTTCAAGAAACAAATTCATATGGTTGTTTAGGTAATACCGTAAGTATTCCAGTTACTGTAAATGCACTTCCTAATATCAATGCGGGTACTGACCCGGTAATTTGCGAAGGAAAGGATGCCCAATTAATTGCGAATGGAGGAATAATTTATTCTTGGTCACCCTCAACTGGTTTAAGTAATGCTAGTATTTCGAACCCTATTGCAAATCCTACCTCAACAACTACATATATTGTTTTAGGAATCGATGGAAATGGTTGTAAAAATGCGGACACAATAAAAGTAACGGTTAATACATTGCCTCCAGCTAACGCAGGATTGGATGTATCTATTTGTATTGGAAAATCAACTGTACTTAATGCTTCTGGCGGAACTTCTTATTTATGGTCTCCAGCTTCAACATTAGATAACTCAGCAATTCCAAATCCAAATGCAAATCCTACTATTAATACAACATATAGCGTAATTGTAACTGATAATAATGGATGCAGTAAATCTGATGATGTTGAAATTATTGTTAATCCATTACCTGTGGCAGTTGTGGGTCCTGATGTGATAATTTGTGCAGGCTCTGGAATTACATTAAATGCAAGTGGAGGATTATCTTTCTTTTGGTCTCCTTCCACTGGTTTAAGTAGCGCAGTTATTTCAAATCCAGTTGCAAATCCAACAGCTACCACATTATATAATGTAGAGGTTACTGATGTGAACGGTTGTAAAGATGATACTACTATTGAAGTAGGAATTAATCCTCAACCAAAAGCACTTTTTGAAGTTGATAGCAACTCTATTTCTATTGGTTGTACAGGGGTAGAAGTTTCTCTAATTAATAATAGTAGTTATGCTGATAATTATAATTGGAATTTTGGAGATGGAAGTAGTTCAATGGAATTTAATCCATCACATTTATATGGATTTGGTAGTGATAAACTAATAACGCTTTATGCAATAAATAAAATTTGTTCAGATAGTTTATCAATTAATTTCTCTCCAAGCACAATTAGTAATATATTAGCTAATGTTCCTAATGTGTTTACGCCAAATGCGGATGGGAAAAATGATTGCTTTACGTTAGGGCTAAAAGTTGATTTTGATGATTGTAGTGAATGGACAATCTATAACCGTTGGGGACAACAAGTATTTCATAGCAGTAAATTATACCCATGTTGGAATGGAAAGAAAAATACGGATGGTGAAAATGAGCCTGCTGGAACTTATTTCTTTATACTTGAGGTAGCAGGGAATCAGTATAAAGGAACAATTTCTTTAATAAGGTAACTATTTTAATTTATTTCCGTACAAAGCAGCCTCGTTTTAAAAACGGGGCTGCTTTTTTGTTTAAAAGGATCATTATTTACTAATTGATTTTTTCAAGGGAACATTAATAATCACTTTGCGTATAAAACAAGTGTTTATTATTAATGCAATGAAGAAAAAAATTGTTATCTTAATTTCATTTATTATTTTGTTTCATAATTTGAATGCTCAACAGTTGATGAGTCAAGCTGCAGCATTTGATACCTTGTCATTGGAAGATTTAATGAATATTAAAATAACAGTAGCATCTATTAAGGAACTTACTGCTAGGCAATCTCCAGCTATTATAAGTTATATAACTGCAGATGATATTCGGAATTTTGGCAGTCGTGATTTAATGGAGGTATTGCAACATATTCCGGGATTTGAATTTGGAGTTGATGAGGAAGGCGTTGTAGGTTTAGCTGTTAGAGGAAATTGGGCACATGAAGGAAAGGCTGTACTCTTAATTGATGGTCAAGAAATGAATGATGGCCTTTATTCAACTTTACAGTTTGGCAATCATTATCCTATTGAGAACATTGAACGGATTGAAATAATACGAGGACCTGGTTCAGCTTTATATGGCGGTAATGCTGCTTATGCTGTAATAAATGTAATTTCAAGAACAGTTCAAAATAAGACTGAAATGCAGGCATTTGCTTTTTATGGTGCTAGCACAACAGATTTTTCGCGTCGAGGTGCAAACCTATTTCTTGGAAAAAAAGCTGAAAATAAATCATTATCCATTCAAGCATTTGCATCTCAAGCGCAGAGAAGCCATAGTGAATATAAAGATGTTTACGGAGATAGTATATTGCTTAATGGAAATTCAGATCTTAATAATATTTATTTAAATGTTGGATCTAGTATAGGGCACTTAGGTATAAGAGCTATAGCTGATTTGTATAAAGTTGAATCATATGATCAATATCAAGCAATAGGTAAAAAGCCTTTGTATCTTCATTTTGATAGCTATTTGGGGGAAATTAATTATGAGTATAAAATTACTGATCATTTAAGAATTATTCCTAAAGTAAATTTTAGGTATCAAATTCCTTGGGCATATGATGGTAATGATAACACTCTTGATAGTACTGATATTCCTTTTGAAAAAAGTAGTGAAAGTAGTGAAAGATATTCAGCGTCAATATTAAGTGAATATGACCCTAATGAACAATTTAATGTAACAGTAGGAGTATCCTATTTTTACGACAGATCAAAAAATCTAATTGAAGGAGAAAATTTTATAACAACTAATACCTCAGAACTTACCTATAATAATGCTTCATTTTTTTTACAAGGACTATACAAAGTAAGAAATTATAATTTGCTTGGAGGAGTTAGATTTAATAATAATAGTCGTTATGCATCAACATTAGTTCCAAGAATTGGCATAACACGTGAATTTAATAAAGTTAATTTTAAAGCTCTTTATAGTAGATCATTTCGATCGCCAAGCACAGAAAATATAGACCTTTCAAATAATATTAAACCAGAAGTAACTAACGTTTATGAATTTGAAACTGGATATAGCATCAATGAATATTCTTATGTTACATTGAATGCTTACGAAGTTAAAACGAATGATCCTATTATTTATTATTTCGATACTATTACAAACTCTGATGCATATAAAAATATTGAATTTTTAGGCACTCGTGGATTAGAGTTATCATACCTGTATAAAAGATATTGGGGCGGTATTGATATAGGAGCATCATATTATAAGGCCAAAGATCTTAATCAAAAATCCTCTTATAGTATTCCAAATGAACTGAATCAACATTTAGGATTAGCTCCTTTCAAAGGGGATATATCAATAAAATATTTATTGAATAAAAATCTAAATGTGAGCTCTAGTACAACATTTTATTCTAAAAAATATCAAATCGCATCAGTTGATAATAATGGAAATGCAATTTATTCTAGAATAAATTTATCTGCGTTAATGAATCTTCAATTTGATTACCACTTTAAAAAGATAAAAGGCTTAAGTTCACAATTTACAATTTACAATTTATTAAATACTGCTCAGTGGTTTGTTCAGCCATATAATAGTTACCATGCTCCACTTCCTGGAATGCAAAGAGAATTTCAAATTAAAATATCTTACCAAAATTTTTAGTTTTTGAAAATATCCGGATACATACTAAGAATTATTTCAACGGTAATAATATTATCGTTGGGTATGCTATTTTCTTCATTTCAAGATGTAAATTCTAAAGATATTGATGTTGTTAAATCTCTTTTTATTTACAACTTTACTAAGCATATTGAATGGCCTTCTCAAAAGATGGCCTCCCCTAAATTTGAAATTGCTATTTATGGTAAATCTTCAATTGTCACCAAATTGACAGCTATTTCAATGGATAGAAAAGTTTTAGATAAAGCAATAGAAATTAAAGTGATTGAGAATATTGATGATGCATTTAATTGTAATATTCTTTTTATTGCAGGAGGTCAAGGGGAGAAGTTGAATTCTTTGTTAGACAAATGTAATGGGAAATCAATATTGATTATTACTGAGGAAAAGAAAATGAATCTAAATGGTGTCTGTATAAATATATTTGAAAAGGATAGTCATATCAGATTTGAGTTAAATACAGCAATAATAAAAAAAGAAGGATTTAAAGTGTCTAATCAATTATACGAACTCGCTTCAGTAACTAAATAAGCTAAAGATTATGTTTAACAATAGCGCTTTTAAAAAAATAGATCGGAAAATATACATGGTCTTCATCGTTGTAATCGCTATTGCGATTATCAACGCAATCATTAGTAATTATACAATTCGAAAAAGCCAAAGAATTACAAGTGATATTGTAAACAATACGAACCCATCGTTAGCAGCTTTGGCGCAAATGAATTTATTAGTTACACGCTCTAGAATGCTAATTACTAATGGGGTATATCTGCCAAATAATCAGGCTGACAAGGATAGTTTGTGTGCACTAAATAATAATGAATATATTCAATTAAGAGGGAAGTTTAATGCGTTAGGGAATCATTGGAGTAAGGTGGAGCATGTAGCTGCAATAAATAAAATATTTGTCGACTATGAGGATCTATCAAATTACGAATTGCAAATTATGCGAATGCTTGTCTCTTTTGAAGATTATCAAGACCCGGCTAAAAAATTCGCAGCTGAAGAAATTCTGGAAAGAGAAATTATTCCTAGATCCAATAGTATTACTTTACGCTTAAAGGGAATAATTTTAGATCAAACAAAAATGGCAATGCAAGAGCAGGACAATATGCTCTATCAATTTAATTTCTTGATTGTGTTGGTATTGAGTTTCGCTCTTTTAATTATTGGCTCAATTTTATTTGCCGCTTTTATTATTACAAGATCTATTATTGTCCCAATTTTACAAGTACGGGGAGTAATTATGCAAATGGGTAAAGGTGAATTGCCAGAGCTTAAAATGAAAATTCCCAAAAATGTAGTTGGAGAAATGTTACATGCTCTTGGGTTTCTAATGGAAGGATTTCGTAAAACATCAGGCTTTGTTGATGAGATTGGTAAAGGTAATTTCGATCACCCGTATAAACCACTAAGCAGTAACGATGTTCAGGGACATTCTCTTTTAACCATGCGCAATCGTTTAAAAGCCGCTTCTGAAGAAGATGCAATACGTAGTTGGATGGCAGAGGGGTTAGAAAATTTAAATGAAATTATGAGATCTTCAACTGATGATTTCAATGTGTTTCTTGACCAAGTAATTGACAATATAGTTAAACAAGTTGATGTTCAGCAAGCAGCTATTTTTCTTCTGCATAATGAAGATATGAATGATTTGCATATTCAGCTGGGTTCGTATTATGCTCTCAACAATAGAATTCTGACTAGTAAAAGGTATGAATTAAAACAAGGTCTTGTTGGTCAAGCGATCGCCTCCAATAAAATTATTTCTCTTGAGAATGTTCAAGATCCTTTTTTTACTATTGATACCGGCCTTGGTGATTCCAAACAATGTAGTATTTTAATTATTCCATTAACGACTAGTGGAAGGGTGGTAGGTGCAATTGAAGTAGCATCTATTAAAACGTTCACTCCATCACAAAAACTATTATTAGAAAGAATGGCTGAACCAATTGCTGCCAGTTTATTTAGTGTGCGTGCAAATCTTATTACTTCCCAACTTCTTGAAGAATCACGTAAGCAATCCGAAGAATTGGTTTATCAAGAAAAAGAATTGCGTAAAATTAATAATGTACTTACTAACCAATCGCAGTTATTACAACAATCGGAGGAGGAATTAAAGGAACAACAAGAGGAGTTAAAACAGGTAAATCAGGAACTACAAAATAAAGCAGGTTTATTAGAAGAACAAAATCTTGCAATTGAAGATGCTCGTATGAGTTTATCATTTAAGGCGGAGCAGTTAGAGCAAAGTAATAAATACAAATCTGCTTTCTTAGCAAATATGAGTCATGAGCTACGAACACCATTAAATAGTATCTTAATTCTTGCTAAATTACTTGCGGATAACAAGGTTAAAAATTTGGATGTAAAACAAGTTGAACACGCAAATATTATTCATAAATCTGGTTCTGATCTTTTGTCTTTAATTAATGATATTCTTGATTTATCTAAAATTGAAGCGGGTAAAGTAGACTTAGAAATCCAAGCATTTGAAATTGATGAATTGGCCGAAGACATGAAATTACTGTTTCGTGAATTTGCATACGATAAACAAATAGACTTTAAAATCACAATCGATGTACCATCTAAAACTAAAATTCTTTCTGATAAATCTCGTATTGAACAAGTAATTAAAAATTTATTGTCTAATGCGTTTAAATTTACTCCAATTGGGGGCCAGGTGGAGTTTAAAATATCAGATGCAGCACCAGAAACTATATTTAAAGAAAAAGCACTACTTCAAACGGATCATGTGTTTTGTATTTCTGTACAAGATACTGGAATAGGCATTGCTGAAAACAAACAAAAATTAGTTTTTGAGGCCTTTCAACAAGCAGATGGATCAATAAGTAGAAAGTTTTGGGGTACAGGACTTGGCTTAGCTATAAGTAGAGAATTAACTCATATGCTAGGAGGAGAAATGACGCTTGAAAGTATTGAAGGAGTGGGAAGTACTTTTATGGTTTATTTGCCACAAGCTTCTCTGCACATTCAAGAAGTTAATGATAACCCAATTGATGATTCTAAAAATCAATTAGTAAATAAAGTGGAACCAGTCTCGCGTGAGCAAATTGCTTATTTAAATTCAACATATCACTATGATGAAATAAAAGATGATCGTACTCAAATATTTGAAGGGGATAGGCTTATTTTAATTATCGAGGATGATTATGTATTCGCTAGGATGTTAATGAATCATTGTCATAAATTTGGGTTTAAAGCGGTAATTGCTATGCAGGGTAAACAAGGATTGGAATATGCTGAAAGTTTTAATCCATTCGCAATTATTCTGGATATGAGACTACCTGTTATGGATGGATGGTCTGTTTTGAAAAAATTAAAAGAAAGTGTTAATCTAAAGGGGATTCCAGTTCATGTAATTTCATCAATTGATAAAGCTCAATTAGGATTAGATATGGGAGCAGCCACTTATCTAAGTAAACCTACTGGCAAGGATGATATGGAGAAATTATTTAACCACATTGAAAACGCAAATACTAAACCTTTTCGCAAGCTATTATATATGGGCTCTCACCAAAATGAAATGAATAAGATTTTGGAAATATTAAATGAAAGGGAATACAAGGTGGAGTTGCAAAATGTTGCAAACATTAAAGAATGTATTTCTAAACTGCGTAAGAATAAATATGATGGTTTAATTATAGATTCAAATGTTGATGAAGCAATAACATTACAGGTTGTTCATTCGGTGCATACGAAAACTGATTTAAAAAATATTCCTTTAGTGTTTAGAGAAGGCCATCCAGATGAATGTTTAGAAGAGGTAGAGAATCTATTTTTGGCAGCTATTAAGGATGCAAGAAGTAATGTGCTGGAGGAGACTAGTTTGTTTCTAAATTCTATTGTTGATGGACCTGCAAATTTTCAACAGGTTCAAAATAAAATGAATCAACTTTTGGAAAACAAAACAGTATTACTTGTTGATGATGATATGCGAAATATTTATTCAATGACAAGCATTCTAGAAAGCGAAGGTCTAAAAGTAATTTGTGCATACGATGGATTAGATGCATTAACACGTTTAAAAGAAAATACTATTATTGATATTGTGTTAATGGATATTATGATGCCTAATATGAATGGATATGATGCAATAGCAGAAATAAGAAAGAACCCTTCTTGGGAAACATTACCAGTAATTGCTGTTACTGCAAAAGCAATGGCTGGCGATCGAGAAAAATGTATGAAAGCTGGTGCCTCGGATTATCTTACAAAACCATTTCAAACTGATCAATTAATTTCATTGATGCGCGTTTGGATGTATAAATAAAAAATTAAATTTATGATTACTGTGTTATAAGTTGATGACGTATCAGAAAATATTTTTACACTAGAATATATACTTTACAATGGAACAAGGAAATTTATTTCCGCTGCTACCTGAGCGCAAGCGTTATTAATAGCTACGTTGGAAAATGTTGATCTAATCCTACTTGATTTTTACTAAGAGGATATGCACAAAAGGGATGCTTTTTGAGGAAATAATTTATTTTGAAAAGCAACTCAGAGGAAATGTTTCAGCTGAATTTTTAAGTCAAAATAAATAGGCAAAAGTTTATTGGCGACAAGTATTTTATGAAAGCGCATACTGTTTTTAACTTTATGTAATTTTTTTTATATTTGAGAAATAAATAAATCTAAATTTATGATTCGAATCTTTCTTTCAACTCTAATTTTTTTTACTCTAGTTTTTAGTGTTGCATCTGCTCAAATGGATCATAGGATTAAGCCAGATGAATTATTAAAATTGCAATCTTATGGACTGTCAAGAGCGAATTCAGCCGCTATAAATTCTTCAATTATTCCTCCATCTAGTAATGTACGCACAATTGGTGAATGGGAAGAATTGCAAGGTCTTGTAGTTGTATGGACAATCTATACAACTATATTGCGTGAAATTATTCGAAATGCTCGTTTGGAATGTAAGGTATATGTTGTTTGCTCAAATGCTCAAATAGTAATAAATGATCTTCTAAATAATAATATTGATACAAGTAATGTAGTTTATGTTGTAACACCTTTTAACACAGTATGGAGTAGAGATTACGGTCCATGGAGCGTTTATACCAATGATGTAGATAGTCTACTTACAATTGATTGGATTCATAATACAGCTCGTCCTAATGATGATGCTGTTTCAGTTGCAATCGCAAGTGTTTTAAATTCTCCACTTTATCAAACAACTAAGAGCCCTTGGAATCTAGTAAATACTGGAGGCAATTTTATGACAGATGGTTTCGGCACTGCTTTCTCCTCAAATTTGGTGATTAACGATAATTTACCTTCTGCAAGTAATGGTGGAACACAAAATGCTGTTGGTATTGATAGGATCGTAAAACATTTTATGGGAATTAATCGATATATCCGACTTCCTACTTTACCTTATGATGTAACTCATCATATTGATATGTATTTGAAATTATTGAATGAAGAAACATTATTGGTTGGACAATATCCTCAAGGAATTGCTGACGGCCCTCAAATCGAAGCAAATCTTCAATATATTTTAGCGAATTATAATTCTATTTATGGTACTCCCTACAAAGTAGTTCGGATCCCAATGCCAGATGATTATGGCCGATATCCAAATACTACCGGCCGATCTTTTACTTATACAAATTCCTGTTTTATTAATAAGACAATCATCTTTCCTACTTATAATATTCCATCTGATACTATTGCTTTACGAATTTATAAAGAGGCCTTGCCTGGATATAATGTAGTTGGAATTAACTCACTATCTATTATTGGCGCATCAGGAGCTTTGCATTGTATTACAAAAGAATTAGGTACTGCCGATCCTTTACTAATTAGCCATCAGCCTCTACCTAACACAACCGATACTGTTAATAATTATAATGTTGTTGCAAGAATCCAAAATAGAAGTGGAATAGCAAATGCTATGGTCTATTTTAGAACGGATACATTGTTACCTTGGCAAACTGCTCCTATGAACTCTTTAAGTGGACAAATAAATTATTGGGGTGCATCCATTCCTTCTAAACCTATTGGAACTAGGGTTTATTATTATATCAATGCTTTAGCGAATTCTGGAAAACAACAGGTACGTCCTATGCCTGCCCCAAATGGATATTGGTTTTTTGATGTGAGCAGGAGTTACAAGGATTACTTCAATAGGTAATATAATTAATCAATTGGGCTAACCATTTCCAAATCCATCCAAAGAAATACATGCATTCCTTTAACATTAGCGCAAAATTGCTTTCTTACAGTAGTATTATTTGATTAAAATGGGCGACTTATTATTCCAATCAGAAAATCGCTATTAGGATTTAGGCCATATCTAGGTATAGATATTGTTTTGCAAAAAGTGGATTCGTGAAAAAACGATACTATGATATTAAAAGATGTCGAATGATTTATCAAAAGCCATTTTGCATGATTAGTATCTTTTCATGGTTTTTGATCTAAAGCTATTTATCATAGAGTTGTTCAAAACCATCGCTAAAAGTATTAGTATAAGAACTTTGTTTAAAAGCCAATTGGGCATTTTTAGCCAAATTAAAGGTTTTCTGTGATGGGCTAAAGTAATATTATATATTGATAATCAATTCATTTAATCAAAAAAAGTGCTTTTTTTTATGTTTAACAATGGATTAAAGGGTTTTCGAGATTTCTGTTTCTAAAGTTATTCACATTTATTACCTTTGCCCCCCTTGCACTATTTCCAAACGCAAGTTTAAATTGTTAAGCCGTGGCTGAACATCGATCAGCTTATTTAATTAAATACACAGGATTGCCTTTGGGGGATCATGAGTACGATTATGAAATCGGTAATTCGTTCTTTGAGGGCCGTGCTAGCTCAATTATTAAAAAAGCACAAGTAAAAGCCAAAGCTGTTCTCCGTAAAGGGCCAACAATGCAATTGGATTTAAAGCTTGAAGGAATAATTTGGGTAGAGTGTATGCGTTGTTTAGAAGAAATGACTTTGGCCGTTAATGTCGAACGATCCCTTCTAATACGTTTAGTGGAAAATGTTTCAGCAGAAGAAGATGATGTTGATTCAATAAGCCTTCCTGCTAATGCCCATGAAATCGATATGGCAATTCATCTATACGATTTCCTGACACTTGAAGTGCCATTTAGTCCTGTGCATCCTGATAATGAACAAGGGATTCCAGAGTGTAATCCTGAAGTACTAAAACATATTGCTAGTCAGAAAGAAGCTGATAAGCTAAACCCCGCAAATGATCGCTGGGCAGCTCTCAGAAAGTTAAAAATGAATTAATCAAATTATTAATATTTTATCCCCATGCCACATCCTAAACATAAAATCTCCAAGACAAGAAGAGATAAGCGCAGGACTCATTACAAAGCAGTAGCTCCAACAGTTGGTGTAGATTCAACAACTGGCGAAACGCATCTTTATCATCGTGCTCATTGGCACGAAGGAAAACTTTACTATAAAGGTAAAGTAGTAATGGAAAAAGAGGCTTAAAACCTTTGATTCAAATCTGTTTTTTCTTGAATGCCCTAAACATTATTTGATGAGAATTGGGATTGATATTATGGGAGGCGATTTTGCACCGCGTGAAACAACGCTGGGGGCAATTCATGCTCTTTCGGAGCTTCCTTTAGATGTTCGTTTGGTGCTTTTTGGTGACGAACATTATATAAAAGATCTTTTTGCATTAGAGAATGCCAATGTTGCTATGGTAGATATTGTTCATACTTCTGAAGTAATAGGAATGGATGAACACGCAGCAAGATCAATTGCTCAAAAACCCGATTCAAGTATTTCAAAAGGGTTCGAATATCTTAAAGCAGGTAAAATTGATGCATTTGCAGGTGCTGGAAATAGCGGTGCCATGATGGTTGGAGCTCTTTTTTCAGTGAAAGCGGTTCCTGGAATACTTCGTCCTGCTATCTGTTCTATTATTCCTAAAGAAGATGGAGGTTGGGGTGTATTTTTAGATGCAGGAGCTAATGCTGATTGCAAACCAGAAATGCTACAACAATTTGCAATTTTAGGGAGTCTCTTTTTAGAACATGTTTATGATATTCCTAAACCAAATGTTGGATTGATGAATATTGGAGAAGAAGAAGAAAAAGGAAATTTACTATCTCAAACAACACATCAACTTTTAAAGCAAACAAAAGAAATTAATTTCATAGGAAATCTCGAAGGACGTGATCTCTTTAATAATAAAGCAGATGTTATTGTTTGTGATGGTTTCACAGGAAATGTAATTTTAAAACTTGCCGAATCATTTTATAGTTTAATCCTTAAACGAAAAATTAAGGACGAATATTTTGATCGATTTAATTATGAAAATTATGGCGGCACTCCTGTTTTAGGTGTAAATGCGCCAGTAATTATTGCACATGGTATTTCAAATGCTCGTGCAATAAAAAACATGATTCATATTACTCAACGAGTTACTGCTGCAGGTTTAACTGAAAAGATTGCCTCTGCATTGCAAGAAAGTATTAGCAACTAAATATGACTAAAATTAGAGCGGCAATTACAGCTGTAAATGGATGGGTTCCAGATTATGTTCTTGATAATAAAGAACTCGAGAAATTAGTTGACACTAATGACGAATGGATTTTAAGTCGCACTGGAATTAAAGAGCGAAGAATACTAAAAGACCCTGCCAAAGGAACCTCTGATATAGCAACAAATGCTATCAATGGATTATTAAAAAAGCGTGGAATTTCTGCGGATGAAATTGAGTTGATTATTTGTGCAACAACAACTCCTGATATGCAGTTTCCTGCAACAGCAAATATTATTTCCGATAAAGTTGGTGCAAAAAATGCTTGGGGTTTCGATGTAAATGCAGCATGTTCAGGCTTCCTTTATGCATTAAGTACTGCTTCTAAATTTATTGAAACAGGTCAACATAAAAAAGTAATTGTTGTTGGTGCCGATAAGATGTCATCTATCGTTGATTATACCGATCGTACAACTTGCGTAATTTTTGGTGATGGCGGAGGTGCTGTTTTATTGGAACCCAACGAAGAAGGAAATGGAATTATGGATTCTATTTTAAAAAGCGATGGATCCGGAAGAGTATATTTACATCAAAAGGCAGGAGGAAGTATTCGTCCTGCATCACATGAAACAGTAGATAACAAAGAACATTTTATTTTTCAAGATGGTCAGCCTGTATTTAAATTTGCTGTTGTTAATATGGCAGATGTGAGTGCAGAAATACTTGAAAAAAATAATTTGTCGTCTAAAGACATATCTTGGCTTGTCCCTCATCAAGCAAATAAACGAATTATTGATGCAACAGCTCGACGAATGGGGCTTCCTGACGAAAAGGTAATCATCAATATTGAACGTTATGGTAATACTACAAATGGTACTATTCCACTTTGTCTTTGGGAATGGGAAAGTAAGTTTAAAAAGGGAGATAACATCATCCTTGCTGCATTTGGAGGAGGTTTTACCTGGGGTTCAATCTGGATCAAATGGGCCTACGATAGCTTGAAATAGCAAATTGTCATGTGATTTATTATATTTACCTACTTAAATACGCTTGAAATGAATAAGAAAGAGATTGAAGAGCTTATAAAATTTGTTTCGAAATCGGGTGTGAGCGAAGTGAGCCTCGAAACGGAAGAAATTAAAATTACTATTAAAAACGCAAGCGCGCGCC
>Ga0114969_10000450_pt1 | contig 35430 bp, 27 predicted proteins | sample M_130807_MF_Meta_FD_87316 | JGI IMG/M metagenome (GOLD analysis project Ga0114969, IMG submission 87316) | Freshwater microbial communities from Lake Montjoie, Canada to study carbon cycling - M_130807_MF_MetaG | ecosystem: Environmental > Aquatic > Freshwater > Lake | place: Lake Montjoie...
CCTCGTGCTTCAGGAACTGAAGACCGGCGCGCAGATCAACATGGGCAACGTCAGCGAGTTCGCTTTCAACAAGTCCGGCAAGACACTCGCGATGGTCATCGACGCCGCCGATCAGGCCGGCAACGGCGTGCAGCTGCGCGACATGACCACGGGAGTGGTGACGCCGCTCGATACCGACAAAGCCTTCTACGAACGACTCACATTCACCGAAGATGGCGACGCACTGTCCGTCTTGAAAGGCCACGACGAGATCACCGCCTGGAAAGATCGCCTCTTCGCCGTCGTCGGTTGGACGGGCATGAACAAGGCAACGCCAACGAAAGTGATGTACGACCCGACCAAAGACGCGACCTTCCCGAAAGAAATGAGCATCAGCAACAACCGCACGCCGACCTGGACGGAAAGCCGCGACGCGATCCTGATCGGTATTGCGAAGATCAACAAGGCCGACCCGCCTGCCGGCCGCGGACGTGGCGCGGCCGCGGCAGATGCGCCCTCCGCCGACCCTTCGACAGGCTCAGGGCAGGCGCCGGCACCCGCCGCAGGAGGTGCCGCCGCCGCTGATGCCGCAGATCGCCCGAACCTCGTGATCTGGCACTACAAAGACCCGCGCCTCCAGTCCGCGCAGCAGGTACAGGAGACGCAAGACCGGAGCTTCACGTTCGCGTCGTTGTACCGCGTGGCCGAGAACAAGTTCGTGCGCCTGGCCGATGACGATGTTCGGCAGATCACGATTGGTCCGAAAGAGAAGTTCGCGATCGGCAGCGACAACCGCGCGTACGAACTCCAGGCGAACCTCGACGGCCGATCGTTCCGCGATCTCTACACCATCAACATGGCCACGGGCGCGCGCACGCCGATCAAGAAACAGGCGCAGTACGCGTATCAGATCTCGCCCGACGGCACGAAGTACTACTTCTACGAAGCGAAACACTACTTCGTCGTGGATCTGCCCACCGGCACATCGAAGAACATCACCACCACCGTGCCGACGTCGTTCATCGACGCGGAAGACGATCACAACCAGATCGATCCGCCGATCAACCCGGTCGGCTGGACGTCCGACAGCGCATTTCTGATCCTCAGCGACGGCTGGGACATGTGGAAGGTCTCTGCCGGCGGTGCCACCGCGGCCGTCAACCTCACGGTGAACGGCAAGAAGGAACAGATCCGCTATCGTCAGCGCCTGCGCGTTGATCCTGATGAAAAGGGAATCGACCTGTCGAAGCCGCAGTACCTCACGTGGATGGCCGAGTGGACCAAGAAGCAGGGCATCGGCGTGATCACCCCCGGCGGCCGCGGCATGGAGATCCTGCTCCAGGGCGATTCGGCATTCGCTCGACTCTCGAAGGCCAAAAAAGCCGACGTCTGGATCTACAGCAAAGAGACGTCGTCAACCGCCCCCGAAATCTACGCGACGACGTCGTCACTCTCGCAGCCGCGGAAGTTGACGAATGCGAATGCCGAGGTGGAGCCGTTCGCGTACACGAACGGCCGCATGCTCGTGGACTTCTACAACGACAAGAAGGACAAAAAGAACCCGCTCGGCGAGAAACTGCAGGGCACGCTGTATCTGCCGGCCAACTACGAGAAGGGCAAGACGTATCCGGCGATCGTCTACATCTACGAGCGGCTCACGCAGGGCACGAATAACTTCAGCCGACCGGGTGTGCCGGGCACGGGCTTCAACCGCGCGTTCTACATGAGCAGCGGCTATGCGGTGTTCGAGCCAGACATCAAGTACTACATCAATGATCCGGGCATGTCGGCGGTGTGGGCACTTGTGCCCGCGGTGAAAGCGGCGATCGCGACGGGTGTTGTGGATCCCACTCGCGTGGCGCTGCACGGCCATTCATGGGGCGGCTACCAGACCGCGTTCACGATCACGCAGACCAACATCTTCAAGGCCGCTGCCGCCGGCGCGCCGCTCACCGACATGATCAGCATGTATGCGCTGATCTACAAGAACTCGGGCGGCACCAACGGCGCCATTTTCGAGAACAGCCAGGGCCGATTCACGAGCGGTCCGTGGGACAACTGGGACGCCTACACGCGCAATTCGCCGATCGCATTTGCGAAGAACGTGAAGACGCCGCTCCTGATGCTCCACAACGACGCCGACGGCGCCGTCGACTTCACGCAGGGCATCGAGTACTACAACACGCTGCGTCGGCTCGGAAAGCCGGTGGTGCTCATCGAGTACCCCGGCGAAAACCACGGCCTCGCACGCCAGCCCAACATGCAGGACTACATGATCCGCATGAAAGAGTTCTTCGACTACCACCTCATGAACCAGCCCGCACCCGACTGGCTCGAGAACGGCGTTGCGCGTCTCAAGATGACTGACGACGTCACCGCGCGACTGAAGGCCCGCGAAGACGCGAAGAAGAAGAAAGGCTCGGGTTCGTAACGACCCGCTAGAACATCATGAACATGCCGCCGCCCCCGCCGCCACCGAAGCGGGGGTTGACGGTGTTGTTGAAGATGGAGCCGAAGCTGTAGCTGATGCCGAAGCCGACGAAGTAGCTGTAGCCCGACTGCAGTTGCCGGAGGCGGAGCAGCACGTCTTCCGTCGAGGCTTCGCCTTTTCTCAGGCCGATCTGGTTCCGGATGCGCGAGTAGTCGCCGAAGATGTTGAAGGAGAAACCCTTGAACAGACGCACGTCGGCGCTGCCGAACACGCCAAGATCGTAGAGCTTGGGATGGCGCAAATCGGCGTTGTAGTTGACCGACGAGTTGATCGAACCCCACGGCTGGCGCAGGCCAAGTGACGCGCCCAATGAGTGCTGCGGAACCGTCTCGGTGAGTTTGTCGAAGATCGTCGCCTCGCGATAGTTGTAGTACGCCAGACCCGCCGAGTAGCTGAGCGTCAGGCTGCGCCGCGTATTCTCGGCGTACGGGAAGAGGTCGTATTCCACACCGGGCATCAACGTGAATGTCGCGTCCTGATTCGAGAAGGTGGAGCCGGACGTGCCGACGCGCGTGCCGAACGACAGCTTCGGCCCCGCGCTCTTGACCACAAGCGCGCTGGCGCCCCACGAACTGGATCGGCTCTTGAAGATATCGCCGTCGCCGAGATCGTAGCTGCTGCGATTTTCGTTACGGTTGCCATTCAGACTGATCTTCCACGCCTCGGTCGTCCGGTTTGCCGACGCGTTGAATCGATACGTCTTGTTGCTGGTAGATTCCTCGCCGTTGAAATTGCCATTTGCACTCAGACGAAAGACCCAGAAGTTCCAGCGATCCTTCGTTGCGGCCGGCACGGTGTTTTCCGACACAGCCTTGTACGACACATCGAGGCGGGGCAGCGCTGCGGTATCGACGGCATAGCTGATGAGACCAATCTTCACGATGCGGGCGAATTCTTTTCGTTGATCGTCTTCAGACGCCGTTTGCGCGGTGTTGAACGTGAGCGTGCGTTCCTGACCCTGAAACTTGCCGAGACCGATGAACTTCAACGTCCACGCCGTGCCGCCGCCGCCCGTCGATTGGGTCGTGACCAGCACGTGCACATCGCCGTCCTTTCGATCGCGCATGTAGTCGACAAACGTCACCTCCGTTCGGAGGTGCTGCATGTCGCAAAAATCGCAGTCGATTTAGACGCGAAGCATCTGCAATGGACTCGGCGGGGGAGGTGGCGGCGGCCCTTGCGGCCCGGGTTGTGCGAAAACGGACACTGGAATCAGACAGACACACCACGCCAATGCGACGGACCACAGCATCTTCTTCACGAATACTCTCCCCCTCAACCCGCGCTGTTAGACGAGCGCACTGCGACCACGGTTGGGACGAGACGTGAAGTTGGCTATCCGCCCACACGCAGGTCGATGGTCGTCGTCACACCAGCGGTGACGCTGGCCGCGGCCGACGACGGCAGGAGCTGTTCAAGTAACTCGGGCGTCACGCGACTCCGCGACGTCCAGTCGGCAATCGCCGCGACGCGATACTCACCGGGATGCATCGACTGTGCGCTCCACGCGCCGTTCGTGTCTGGCGCAATCACACGCGCGACGATGGACTTCTGCGACCACTGCGCGCGGTCTGCAGAGAAGATCACGACAAGAAGATTGGTGACAGGTGCACCGGCGCTCGTCGTCAGCGTGACGCCGACAGTGCCGACTTTGTCGGCGGCGATCGGGGCAGCCTCCGGTGACGGCTCAATGCCTGAGTCGATAAGGTCATCACCAAGCCTCGCGCCATCGGCGGCGGCGGCCGATGGCATCGGTTGTATGACGAAGTCCGTGCCGCCACGTTCCTCGCCCCACTCGACCGGCACCGTCGTCGCATCCGCAGCGTTCGCCACGCCGGGGTAGCTGGTCTTCGCATAGGGCGATGACGCGTCCTTCGATTGCCCGGGTGTGGCCGCGAGAACGTAGTCGCCCGCCGCCAATCCATACAGCCGATACGCACCTTCGTCGTCAGTCAACGCCGTGCCCAGAATCATGGGTATCAGACTCGCGCTGATCGGTGGCAGCCGAAGTGTTGATGCGGAAATCGTGGCGCCGACCACGGGCTCGCCACCGGGGCCAGTCAATCGCCCAGTGATCACCGCACCACGTGGAAGTCGGAGTTCCACCGGCGGCAGTTGCTGTCCTGGGCCGAGCGCGATGGGTGTGCTGACGTCGCGACCCGGCCGTGCCCCGAACATCGCCATCGCGTATCCGGGCTTCTCAGCAATCAACTGGTAACGGCCCGCAGGCAATTCCGAAAACACAAACGCCCCGTCGTCACCCGTAATCATCACGATGGCGGGAGGCCCTGAGCCCATTGACGAGAGCGTGACCTTCGCATGTCGCACCGGTTTCTGCGATGGATCGTCTGTCACAACGACGCCGCGCACGAGCGCACCCTGAGGCGCTTGCATCGTCAGCAAGAGCGCGAAGAGCCAGGCCATCATCGAATCGTCACGAGCTTGAGATCGGCGTTTTGCTTCTCGCCGTCGCCGAGCCGAACATGAATGGCCATCCGCGCGGCGGTCTGTAGAAACGATGGGTTCTGCCAGTCGACGGCGGTGTCTGCATCGAACGCCACAATCAGATAGTCGCCCGCCGGCAGCCCGCGCACTTCGAATGTGCCGAGACTGGTGACATCAGCGACGCGAATCGTCAGCGGCGTGGCGCCGAAGTCGGTCCAGCTCTGCGGGTCCTGCGGGAAGATAAGCACGCTTGACGCGTCGAGATCACCTGAACCCGAGACGATGCCCGTCACCATCGTCGGGCGATCGGTCAGTGTGACGACCAGGCCGTTCACGTCAGACGCATCGAGCAGGAATGGCGTCAGCGACACATCGCGTCCTTGATACATCACAGACTTCACGCTGCGGCCGCTCGGCGGGTTCACGCGCGCGAGGTAACGACCGGGCAGGATGTCGACAAGGGCAAACCGCCGACGCCCTCATGGCTGCCGGCGAGATGCCACCCACCGTCATTGTGGGCATCGACCATGGTGGCGATCGTCGCCTGCGGGAGTTCGGCCACGGCGCACCTGCCTATGCCCGCTTCGTCGTCCGCGAAGTGCTGCCCTACGCGCGGAACCAGTACTCGGTGAGACGCGACCGCGAGGGCCAGGCGATGGGCGGTTCGTCGATGGGCGGGCTGGTCACACTGCAGATCGCCACGCTGCACCCCGATGTGTTCGGGTCGCTCTACGTGTTCTCGCCGTCGGTGTGGTGGAATCGGAGATCGGTGCTCCGTACGATTCGCCGCCCGGGCCCGCTCACGGAACTGTTCGTGCGTTCACGCGGCCTTCGAGAGGATCTCAACATCTGGCTCTCGATCGGCCTCGAGGAGGGGGCTGAGGCGGTGCGCGATGCTCGCCGCCTGCGTGACGTGATCGTCGCGATGCGGCACGGAAATCAGGCGCGATTGCGCTACGTGGAGTACTCGGACGGTTCACACTCGGAGTCGAGCTGGGCTCTGCAGTTCGAACGCGCGCTCGGCACACCTACGACAACAGCGCCGCCAGTTCTTCCCGAGTAATACCCGTGATGCCGCCGGCGTCCGCCGACAGGATCGCATCCGCGAGCGCACGCTTGCTCTGCTGGAGCTCCACGACTTTCTCTTCAACGGTGTCTTTCGCAATCAGTCGGTACGCAAACACTTCACGCGTCTGCCCGATGCGATGCGCGCGGTCGATCGCCTGAGCCTCAACGGCCGGATTCCACCAAGGGTCGAGCAGGAACACGTAGCCGGCCGCCGTCAAGTTGAGGCCGACGCCGCCGGCCTTGAGGCTGATGAGAAACAACGGACATTGCGGGTCGGTCTGAAACCGCTCGACATGCCGCTTGCGATCGCGCGTGCGACCGTCAAGATACTCGTACGCCAACCCGGCCTCGTTGAGTCGGTTGCGCAGCAGCGCCAGCAGACTCGTGAACTGCGAGAACACGAGCGCCTTGTGGCCGCTCTCGGCAATCTCGATGAGGCGCGGCACGAGCAGATCCAGCTTCGCCGACGGATCCTCCTCGCGCGTCTTGTCGACCAGACCCGGATGACACGCCGCCTGGCGCAGACGCAGCAGCGCTTCGAGGATGTGCATCTTCGACTTCGACAGACCTTCTTTGTCGACGCGCGCGAGCACCGACTGTCGATAATGCGCGCGCACGCCGTTGTAGAACGTGCGCTGCTTCGGCTCGAGGTCGCAGACGAGCGTTTGCTCGGTGCGCTTCGGCAAGTCCGACGCGACCTGTTCCTTCGTGCGTCGCAGAATAAACGGCCGCAGCCCGCGCGCCATGGTCGCCAGCGTTTCGGCGTCAGGTCGCATCACGCCCGCTGAGCCCTGGAAGACCGATGACGTGCCGAGGAGGCCGGGGTTGAGAAAATCGAACAGCGACCAGAGTTCGCCCAGGTGATTTTCGATCGGCGTGCCCGACAGCGCGAGCCGATGGCGCGAGCGCAGCAAGCGCACGGCTTTCGCGGCCACGGTCGACGCATTCTTGATCGCCTGCGACTCGTCAAGGATCACGTACTCGAACTCCATCGTACGCAGATGCTCAACGTCGCGACGCAACGTACCGTACGTCGAGATGATGATGTCCACATCGCGGACCGGGTCGACGAGTTTGCTGCGCGTCGCGCCTGAGTAGTCGAGCACGCGCAGGCCGGGCGCGAACTTCGCCGCTTCGCTGTGCCAGTTGTGCACGAGCGAGCGCGGCACGACGATCAGCGACGGCAGGCGTGTGGTTTCATCAGCGAGCGGCGTTGTCCGTAGCTGCTCGAGGAGCGCGAGCACCATGATCGTCTTACCCAGGCCCATGTCGTCGGCGAGGCAGCCGCCGAAGTTGAACTGCCGCAGAAACTGCAACCAACCGAGGCCTTCGCGCTGATACGGACGCAGCGTGCCCTGAAACGTCGGCGGCGGTTCGGCGTCGCGCACACGGTCAAAGGTGCGCAGTTGCTGCCGCGCACGTTCGAAGGTGTCGTCGATGGTGACCGCGCTGTGCTCGGCCTGGGCCGCGAGCAGCACATCAAGTAGTGCTGCCTGCGACGGCTTGAAGCGCAATCCGTCCTCGGTGATTTCGCCGGTCGCCGCGAGCGGTCCGTATCGCTTCAGCCAATCGTCTGGCAGAATCCCAACGGTGCCGTTGCCCAGCCGCACCATCACCTCGCGTCGTCGCAACGCCGTGAGCACGTCCGACAGCGGAATCGTCTCGTCGCCAAACTCCACCGTGGCCGTGAGGTCGAACCAGTCGATGCCTGACGTGACCGCCATGCTCACGCGCTTCGGCGCCTGATAGACGCGGCCTTCGGCCGAGACGTGCCAGCCCTCACCCGTGAGCGTTCTCACGACCGACATCAATTGGTGGATACCGACTTCCCACGCAGTATTGCGCGACACGCCATCGAGATAGGGCGCGAACCCGACGGCATCGAGCCGCCGCATCGCGGCGGCCTCCGCCTCGAGACTGCGCGTGATCATGCGCCGCCGTTCGGGATCAAACACCACGCGCGCGCCGCCGACGCCCTGCATGAATCCGTCGTAGTCGAACGACATGTCCGCGCGCAGCCGCGCCGATGATGACGACGAACGACGGAGACTGAGTCGCGGTCGCGGCGTCATCTCCACCGTGGCGACGCGCAGCGCATCGGGCAGTTGATCCGAGGGCACACCCGCACGCGCCAATCCTTCGGCCAGACCCGACTGTTTGCCTGTGGGCACGTCCACAGGCCCGGTTCGACGCAGCGCTGCGATCAGCGAGAAATCACACGAGCGTTCGAGCCGCGCCACCGAGTCCGCGGTGAAGAGCAACCCGCGCGCCAACACGAGCACCGGCGCTGTGACGCCCATCGACTCGGCCGGTCCCGTGATGCGCTCGAACACGCCGTCCACGTGCGTGCCATCAGAGCCGGCATCGACGATGGGGCGGAAGCGCCAGGGACGATCGTCCCACTCGACGGGCAGCGGGTCCTGACCCGTCTTCACGCGCACATAGCTGCGTCCGGTGGAGGCGATTAACTGGGTGAGCGCGATCAGCGTCACACGCGGCAGCGCGAACCATGACGCGCCGTCGCCGCTGGCCGGCGTGTAGCCTGTCCACGTCGGTGCCACCGTGGGCGTGGCGCCCACGAGCCTCGCGAGGACGTCGCGGTCAGACTCAGGAAACAGATGCAGTTCGCGCGCAGCGATGCGCGCGGTTTTCGGAATGGTCCACTCGCCATCCTTCTTGCGGCGACGCCACATGACTTCCACTGCCAGATCTCCGCTCCAGGTGAGCGTCGTCGGCACGTCGAAGATGTAGAGCAACTCGGCGCCTTCGTAGCGGAACGGGCCAGCGGTGGACGCGTTGCCGGCGGTGACGCGCAGTTCGTTGACGAAATCGCCTGCGGCGTCGGGAACGCGCGGCCCACGTGTGATCCCACCGGCGAGCTGTGGCGGTAGCACCGCCTCAGGCAATTCGGGCACGAGGCCGTCCATGTCGATCAACTCGAGGGCGGCGGTCACCGCCCGTGCATCTGCCGGGCCCTTGAGTAATCCACGACGATCGGCGGTGCGCAGCACGGCCCACATGTGTTTGCAGGGCAGAAACTTGTCCGCGAAGTACGGACAGTCGCACGCGCCAGTGACGGTGACGTGAATGTCGCCGCTCCGCGTGAGCCGCACGCGGTACTCGTCGGATCCCGTCGCGATCGCATCGACTTCTTCCGTCGTGGCGCGCACGATCCGCACGCGTCCGATGTTGGCGTAATGATCGCCGCGGAGTCGCGCCGCAGCAGAGAATTCCCGCGTCAGCAGGTCAGAGAGTGACATGGGTGGGTTCAGAACCTACGTTACTGCCATCCGCCGCCGAGCGCCTTCACCAACTGGACGGTCGTGACGAAGCGTGCGCCATCGAGCTGCGCGGCGGTGCGCTGTGCAGCGAGCAGCGCCTGCTGCGACGAGATGACGTCGAGCGCGTTGGCGATGCCGCCCGCGTAGCGGATGTTGGCGATCGCAAGCGCGCGTTCCGCCGCCGACACCGCAGCCGCCTGCGAGGTGCGTGCCTGATCGATCGCGCCGAGCGTTGTGAGGCTGTCTTGTACTTCGCGGAAGGCGCGAAGTGTGGCCGCGCGATAGTCGGCCACCGCGGCGTCGTATCCGGCTTCGGCGAACAGCTGCTTGGCCTTCTTGGAGCCGCCGTCGAACAGATTCTGCGCCACCGTGGATCCGATTGCCCACACCCAGCTTGGCGCGTCGAAGATCTTCGCGATCGAGTCCATTTTGAGGCCGCCACTGCCGAAGAGCTGTAGCGATGGAAAGAACGCCGTGCGCGCGATGCCGATCTTCGTGTTCGCCAGCGCCACCGCGCGCTCGGCCGAGGCGATGTCAGGTCGTCGCTCGAGCAGGTCAGTCGGCGTTGCCATCGCGACCGACGGCACCGTCGTCGGCATCTTCGCCACCGCTACGTGAAACCCTGGCGCCGGTTGACCGGTCAGCACCGCCATGGCGTGCTCAACGCCGGCGCGCTGATCGCGCAGCAGCGTGACCTGCGTTCGCGTGCTCTCGATCAGCGTCTGCTGCTGTGCGACGTCGAGACCCGATGTGAGGCCGCCGTCGTGTCGCGCCTGAATCAGCGAGAACTGGCGCTGCAACACCTCGAGCGATTGCGTCAGGACGGCGATCTCCGCATCGAGCCGGCGCAGCGTGAAGTAGTTGGACGCGAGATCGGCCGTCAGCACAAGCCGAACATTCTCAAGGTCGTCTGCCGAGCCGGCTTCTGTCTGACGCGCGGCGGCGATGTTGAGCTGACGTTTGCCGAAGAGGTCGACTTCGTAGCTGACCGACGGGCCGAGCTTGATGGTGGTGCCGGTCGGCCGCTCCTGCGTCAGCGAACCACTCGCGTCGACCGACGGCAAATTGCCCGCCAGCGCCACGGATGACAAGGCGCGCGCCTGCTCGTATCGCGCCGCCGCGCCGGCGATCGTGGCGTTGGCGGTGATGACTTGTGCTTCCAACCCACTCAGCGCATCGTCATGAAACACCGTCCACCACGTGCCGCGCGGCAGTTGATCGGCGGGCGCGGCGGGTCGCCACGACTCTGGCGTATCCCAGGCAAGGGGCGCGGGCATGACCGGCTTCTGGTACACGGGCACGGAGACACACGACGTCACGCCCAGGAGGGCCAGAGCGACGGCGATGTCACGTGCACGCGAGCCCGACCCGATCGTCATTTCTTTGGAGCGCCTTCGGCCGGTCGCTGTGGGTGCACGGTCTGTTTGTCAGCGAGCGAATCAGATGGATTCAACACGAGCCAGTCAGTGACCGACAAGCCTTGCAGCACTTCGACCGTCGTGCCGAAGTCACGCCCGATGGAAATCGGCTGAAGATGCACCACGTTCTGCGCATCGACAACCGCGACGCGCAGGCCTTCTGCGCGAAACAGCAGCGTGTTGATGGGAATCTGCAGCCGCTCCATCGTGACCGTCATCTTCAAGTGCACCTGCACGTACGCACCGGGCATGAGTGCCGCGTCCGCGTTGGGCACATCAATCTGCGTCAGCATCGTGCGCGTGGACGGATCGATCACCTCGGCGGTTCGCGTCACCGCGCCGACGATCTTGCGGCCGGGATACTGTGGCACTTCGAGCCACGCTGCGAGGCCGGGCTTCACGCCGGTGGCGTAGCCTTCCGGCAGCGACACAAACACCCGCAACGGCGTGGTCTGTGCGAGATAGAAGAGCTGCTGCTGCGCCGTGTTGCCCGCAGTCACGAGCGCGCCGGTGTCCACATTGCGCTTGGTGATGACGCCGGCGAAGGGCGCGTACACCTTGCGATACGAGGCGAGTTCTTCAAGACGACGGATATTGGCGTCTGATGCGGCGAGTGTGGCCAGCTGTTGTGCCACAGCGGCTTTGCGCTCGTCGAGCTCCTGCTGCGACACGGCGTCCGACTTTCGCAGTTCTTCCCAGCGCGCCGCCGAAGACTTCGCGAGGTCGAGTGACGCGGCCAGCTGCTGTCGGGCCGCACGCGCCTGCGCCAGCTCCTGATCCGTTTCCGGTGTGTCGATTTCCGCGAGCAACTGCCCGGCCTTCACGCGCGCGCCCAGATCGGCATGCCACGCCTTCAGATAACCGCTCGTGCGCGCGTAGATGCCGGCTTCCGCAAACGCCTGCGTCGATCCCGGCACGACGACATCGTCATCGGGCGAGGTCGGTGTCGGGTGCACGACGCTGACGGCCGGTACTGACGCCGCCTCGTTTTGCTGGGCCAGCACCTTGTCGTCAGCCTTGCGCTGATTCACGACCAGGTAACCGAGGCCCACGAGCACCACGGCACCGACGAGCAGGCCACCGAAGAATTTGACCGCAGACATCAGGCGTGTTCCTTTCGCCCGCGCCACCCGGCGCGTTCGGCATGTGCCATCGCAAACAGACACGGCACCACAAACAAGGTGGCCGCCGTCGCGACCAGGAGGCCACCGACGACCGCGCGACCGAGCGGCGCGTTCTGTTCGCCGCCTTCGCCCATGCCGATCGCCATCGGGATCATGCCGATGATCATCGCCAGTGCGGTCATGAGTACCGGACGCAAACGCACAACGCCGGCATCAATCGCCGCGGCAATGCTCGTCGCGCCCTCGTTCAGTCGTTCCCGACCAAACGACACCACGAGAATGCTGTTGGCGGTCGCGACACCCATGCACATGATGGCGCCCGTCAACGACGGCACGCTCAGCGTCGTGTGCGTAAAGAGCAGCATCCACACGATGCCGGCCAGCGCGCCGGGCAGCGCGCTGATGATGATGATCGGGTCGAGCCACGACTGGAAGTTGACGACGATGAGGAGGTAGGCGAGCACGATGGCGGCGGCGAGCCCGATGGCCAGCCCGGTGAACGAATCGTGCATCGTCAGAATCTGGCCGCGCGTGTTGATCGTGCTGCCTTTGGGCAGATCCTTTTCCATCGCCCTGGTCTCGCGTTCGATTTCCGTCGCCACGGCGCCGAGGTCGCGACCATCCACCGAGGCGTAGAGGTTGATCATCGGCTGCGCGTTGTAGTGCGACGCCGTGGCGGCGCGAGTGCTCGGCGACATCGACACCAGGTTCGAGAGCATCTGGGTCGAACCCGTGCCGCCGCGGATTGGCGTGTTCTCGAGTTCGTCCATGGAGGTGATGCGGTACTGCGGCGTCTGCACGGCGAGCGGGTAGTTCGCGCCGTTTTTCGGATCCACGAAGAAGAGCGGATTGGTCTGGAAGCTCGAGCTCAAGGTGAGCAGGACGTTCTGGGCCACGTCACGCGCCGAGATGCCGATCCCCTGCGCGCGCGACCGGTCGATGGTCATCTTGAGTGTGGGCGCGTCGAAGCGCTGCTGCACGCGCATGTCGACCAGACCGGGGATCCGGCGGAGTTTCTGGGCGAGCGTCTGCGCGAAGGCGTAGTTGGCGCGCTGGTTGGTGCCGGTGATCGCGACGTCGATCGGCGCCGGCGCGCCGAAGTTGAGAATCTGCGACACGATGTCGGCCGGCTGGAAGAAGAACTCGGTGCCCGGAAAGGCGCTCGGCAAGGCCGCGCGCAGTTGCCGCACGTAGTCGATGGTCTTCGTCGTGCGCACCGGTGAGAGTTGCACGAGGATTTCCGAGTCGCTCGAGCCGATCGTTCCGGTATTGCTGAGGCTGAGATTCAGGCCGCTCGTGGCCAGGCCCACGTTGTCGAGCAGCGTCGTCAGATCGTGCGGGGCGACGATCTTCCTGATGACGTCCTCAACCTGGTCGGTGAGCTTGGCGGTCTCTTCAATTCGCAAGCCCGATCGGGCGCGCAGGTGCAGGCGAATCTGGCCCGCGTCGACTTGTGGAAAGAAGTCCCTGCCCAGATACGCGCTGAACCCCAGTGAGATGAGGCAGAAGATCGCAAAGACGGTGACGAATGCGCCACGGAAGTGCATCGCTGTTTCCAGAATGCTGCGGTATCCGTTCGTGAATCGTTCGAACGCGCGCTCGAACCCGCGCTGAGGCAGCGCATGCTTCGCATCGATCAGGTACAGCGCCATCGTCGGCACGAGCGTGCGCGAAAGGATGTAGGACGCGAGCATGGCGAAGATCACCGCTTCGGCCAGGGGCACGAAGAGATAGCGCGCGACGCCGGTGAGGAAGAACATCGGCACAAACACGATGCAGATGCAGATTGTCGAGACGAAGGCCGGCACGGCGATCTGCTCCGAGCCGTCGAGAATCGCATCGCGCACGGTTTTGCCCATGGCGAGATTACGATCAATGTTCTCGATGGTCACCGACGCGTCGTCCACCAGAATGCCGACGGCGAGCGCGAGGCCGCCGAGCGTCATGATGTTGATGGTCTCGCCGAGCGCCGCCAGTGTGATCAGCGACACCATGATCGACAGCGGAATCGAGATGGCGATGATCATCGTGCTGCGCCAGTCGCCGAGAAAGATCAGGATCATGATCGCCGTCAGTGCGGCGGCGATCAGCGCCTCGCGGACCACCCCGCTCACGGCCGCGCGGACGAAGATAGACTGGTCGAACAGCGCCGTGACGCGCAGTTCCGGCGGCAGCGACTCGGCGGCCCGGGCCACCGTGCTCTTCACGCGCGAGACGATGTCGAGCGTCGAGGCGTTGCCGGTCTTGTAGACCGACATCAGTACGCCGCGCTGGCCGTTGGCCCGGACGATGTTGGTCTGCGGGCCGAAGCCGTCACGCACGTGCGCGATGTCGCGCAGGTAGAGCGTGGCGCCATTCTGCGTGCGCACCGGGATGTTGTTCAGTTCCTCGATGGTTTGTGGGCTGCCGTTGAGTTCGACGAGGTACTCGGTCGAGCCAAATTTCGCTGAGCCTGAGGGCGTGACCAGATTTTGCGACGCCACCGCCGTCGAGATGTCGACTGGTGACAGGCCGTTCTGCTGCAGCACGGTCGGGTTCAGGTCGATGGAAATCGCGCGCTGCTTGCCGCCGTACGGCTGCGGAATTGAGGCGCCCTGCACGGTCGCCAGTTGCTGACGAATGAACGTGTTGCCCGAATCGAAGAGTTGCTGCTCGCTGAGGGTGTTGCTCATCAGCGCGATCTGTACGACCGGTACGGTCGAGGCGGAGTAGATCACCACGAGCGGCGGCGGCGACCCTGCCGGCATCTGCCGCCCGACCGACTGGCCGGCGGACGTGACCTGTGCGAGCGCCGTCTGAATGTTCGCCGACGGGTGGAAGAAGACCTTGATGACGGCGATGCCGTTGTACGACTGCGACTCGATGTGCTCGATGTCGTTCACCGTCGTCGTCAAGTAGCGCTCGGTGATGCCCGCGACGCGCTGTTCAATGTCGGTCGGCGACAGGCCGCCGAAGTTGAACACCATGCTGATGACGGGAATATCGATTTTTGGAAAGATGTCGGTCGGCGTCCGTACGAGCGCCACCGGTGTCAGCAGCATGATGGCGATGGCCATCACGATGAATGTCAGTGGTCGGTTAAGCGCAAGTCGAACAATCCACATGAGATAGGCGAGACGAAGTGAACGTCCATTCTGTCGTCTGCGATCTGAAAAAGAAACAGGGGAGACGTGAAAAAAGATTGCGCCGGACACCCGTTGGCCCATAGCCTTACCGAACTCCCCAGGGTCCCTAAATTATTTGGAGGTTGTGATGCGAAAAGTGTGGACGCTCATTTCGTCGCGGCGTGGCCGCAGTGTGATTGCTGTCATGGTGCTCGGTGTGCTCGGCATCGGTGCCGTGAATCTGGATCAGCGGAACGTGAAGCAGCGGGCCGAGGCTTGGGCTGCCGCTCATGCAACGACCATGACGCTTGAGCAGCTCGCCGGGTAGCCCGCCGAGTATCGTCAGGCGATATTTCAAGCGCTCCCGGCCGCCGAGCAGAGCCGCCTCTGGCACGTGCAGTTGCAGCGCGTGCTCGACACCGAGCCAAACCTGACCGGTGACCAGCGCGCGTTTATCGCCAACGTCATGGCGATGGCCACGCCGGCGTCGTTCATGAAGGACATGCCGAAACCAGAAGTGTGTCAGGACGTCGCGCGCCTGTTCACGAACCCGCTGCAGAAAGAGAAGGTTCGCACGATCGCGACCGGTGCCGCGCCCGCGCGCACGTTTGGCGCGACGTGGGTCAAGGTGAGCGAGAAAGTGCGGTCCGCGGTCTCGCTGCGAGCAGAGAAGTTCGACTGCAATTGCCGTGGCCTCGGGCTATGCGAGTGTGGCCTCGTCACCGCGTGCGTGGATGGCGATTGCACCCACACCAATGAGTGCGGCTGCATTTGGGCGGGCGAGTGCAGCAAACTGTGCACAGCAATCATTCCGAGCATGAACAGGGTGCAGCCGCCCACCACAACCGGGAAATAGCGTGTTCAGACGCAAGCGAGGTGCTGATCGGGACTGGGATCGAGCTGATGCCTGGCTCGGTCTCACTTCGCTTGCGCTCGTTACCTCCCTGGCCGTCGTCAGGTCTGTCGCAAGCGGACGGAACTCGTGGCTGGAGGCGGTGGCGCTGCTGGTCTTTCTGATCCATCCCTATTTGCTGTTGCGCGTCATTCGGCATTTTCGCACGGTACCCGCGTGGTGGGGCCAAGCCCTCCTGATCGTCGCCGCGAGTGCGACGCTGGTGGCGTTTCTGCTGCCGACGCCGAAACCGATCAGCCTCAGAATCGGGATGGTGGGCTTTGTGGCCGTCATGCAAACAGTGGCGGCGATGGTGCTGGCCTTCACGGCCCGGAAGCACCGCGGCTTGACCGCGTGGCGCCTCAACTTTGCGGCGCTCGGCGCGGCATTGTTCGTGATGGTCTTCGCGCTGGAAGTGCTGAGCGCGAATGATGCGACGTACCGGCACTTCCACAGTCAACTGCGGCCGCTCCGCTACCTCTCCCTCGCGATGTTCGCCTCCTATTTCCTCGGACTGGTGCCGCCGTCGCGTCTCCGTCGCATCCTCCAACGCGGCGTCGAATACCGATTCTTGCGGCGGACCAACGAGCACACGCCCGATGAACGTCACCGCCTGGTCGCGATCGATTTGGCGCACGCGGCCACCAGCAGCACGGCCACGGCCGCGACGCTGGTCGTGATCGGCACGGGACCGGCGCGCGTCGACGGCGCCAGCGAGATGTCGTGGCGCGGCGACACCGTCGATACCTTTGACGGTGCTGTCGGCCGCACGCTCACGGCACGCCAGGTGGGCAGCGGCGACATTCACGAGCTCGAATCCGGTCTTCAGAAGTACGCCGTCGATGCCGAGCGATTTCTCGCCGTGCCGATTGTCGGGACCACGCGCGTCTGGGGCGCGTTGCTCATCATGCAGCGGCGCGTGTCGCTGTTTCCGAAGGACGACCTCGCGATTCTCGAGCGCCTGTGCCGCTACACGGCCGAAGTGTTCGACCACGCGCAGTTGATCGCCGACGAGCGCGCGCATCAACAACGCGAAGCCGACGCCCGCCTCGAACTCATCCTCGAAAGCCTGCAGGACTACGCCGTCATCACGATCGACGATTTCGGCACGATCACCAGCTGGAACGCTGGCGCGGCGCAGGTGTTTCTCTATCCGGCCCCCGAAGCGATCGGTCTGCCAATCAGTCGGCTCTTTGACGACGGCGCGCCGTGGCTGAACGAACAGTTACAGGCTGCGCGCAGCAGCGAACCCAACATTCCCGACACCGTCGCCTGTCGCAAAGACGACTCGCGCCTCACCACCAGCATCGTCATTCGACCGCTGCTGTCACGCACCCGACGGCCGGCCGGCTACGTGATCGTGATGCGCGACGTGAGCCAGCGACGGTTGCTCGAAGATCGGTTGCGGCAGGCACAGAAGCTCGAAGCCATCGGTCGGCTGGCTGCCGGCGTCGCGCACGACTTCAACAACATGCTGACCGTGATTCTCGTTTACACCGCGAATCTCGACGGCGTGCTCTCCGAGGAGCATCGGCCCAGTCTTGCGGAAATTCGGAAGGCCGGCGAACGGGCGGCGGCCCTCACGCGGCAATTGCTCGCATTCAGCCGCCAGCAAGTGCTGCAACCTCGCGTGGTCGCGCTGCCGGCCGTGGTCAGTGCGCTCTTGCCGATGCTGTCGCGCTTGCTCGGCGAACACATCCAGATCGTGGAACTCGCCGACGCGATCGTCCCGAAGATTCTCGCGGACCCGACGCAGATTGAACAGGTGATCATGAATCTCGCGGTGAACGCGCGCGATGCGATGCCGACCGGCGGCCGACTGACGATCGCGGTGCGTTCGCTCAGCCTGAACGCCGCGGATGCCGCGGCCCTCACAATTCGTGACGGCGCCTACGTGTTGCTGGAAGTGATCGATACGGGCAGCGGTGTGGACATCGCCACGCAGACGCGGATGTTCGAGCCGTTCTTTACGACGAAGGGTGTCGGGCGCGGCACCGGGCTCGGTCTCGCGATGGTCTACGGCACCGTGCAACAGATGAACGGCGCGATCGCGGTCGAGAGCGAGCTCGGGCACGGCACCACGTTCCGGATCTACATGCCGGCCCACGTCGGCGAGTCGCCTGCCGACGTACCTTCGGTCGGCCGATTTACGTGAACAACTTGGCGAGCAATGCCTTCTGTGCGTGCAGCCGATTTTCCGACTGATCGAACACCACCGACTGGGGCGAGTCCATCACGGCGTCGGTGACTTCGTGTCCGCGGTGCGCGGGCAAACAGTGCAGGAACAACGCATCCGGCCCCGCCGCATCCATCATCGACTCGTTGACCTGGAAGGCGGCGAAGATCGTTTCGCGCGCGTCGATCTGTTCTTCCTGGCCCATCGACGCCCACACGTCGGTGTAGACCGCGTCGGCGCCGGTGACGCCGGCGATCGGATCGTTCGTCACTTCCACGATGCCGCCCCAGCGGGCCACGCGGGCGCACTCGGCAAGGATCGGCTTCGGGAGCTCATAGCCCTTCGGTGAGGCCACGCGCACGCGCATGCCGAGCATGACGGCAGCATGCGCCAGCGAGACGGCCACGTTGTTGCCGTCGCCGACGAAGGTCACCGTGCGCCCCCGCAGGTCGCCGAGATGCTCGCGCAGCGTGAGGACATCGGCCACCGCCTGGCAGGGATGCTCCTCGTCAGTCAGCGCATTGATCACCTTCAGGGACGGTGCCGCGGTGGCAAACGCCACCAGGCGCGCCTGCGCAAATGTGCGGACGATCGCACCGGCGACCCAGCGTTCGAGATTCTTCGCGACATCAGCGACCGTTTCGCGGCTGCCGAGCGCGACTTCCGCGCCAGGGTCGATCACGTCTCCGCCCAGTTCGCGCACCGCAATCGTGAACGTGCTCTTGGTGCGCAGCGACGGCTTGTCGAAGAGCAGCGCGAGATGTTTGCCGGCGAGCGGCGTCAACGAGGTGCGACCGAGCGCGCGCTCGGCTTTGAGCTGCGCGGCCAGCGCCAGCGTGTCGTCCAGCTCCTCGTGCGACAGGTCGAGCACCGACAGAAAGTCTTTGGCGCGCAGACCGCGCGCGATGCCACGCGCCCTGGCCCGGCTGAAGGAACGTACCTGAGGATCGGCCATCGCTTTGCTCACGTTCGGTACTCCGCGTTGATCTTCACGTATTCCGCGCTGAAATCGCACGTCCACATCGTCGCCGCATGGTTGCCGCCGAGGCCGAGGTCCACGGTGATGCTGATCTCCTTCTGCATCAACGTCTCGGCCGCGCGTGGCGCCAGGTCATCGTGCGGCACGCCCTTCACAAACAGGTGCACGTCGCCGATCTGAACCGATGTGGTGTTGATGTCGAACGCCGCACCTGAGCGACCAGCGGCCGCCACGAGACGACCCCAGTTCGGGTCGCCGCCGTGAATGGCGGTCTTGACGAGCGGCGAGTTGCAGATCGTTCGCGCGGCGAGCCACGCGTCGTTGTGCGTGTCGGCGCCGGTGACATGGACGGTGACGAGTTTGGTCGCGCCTTCGCCGCCGCGCACGATCTCGCGCGCGAGAAACCCGCACACGTCCGTCAGCGCCCCGATGAAATCCGCATCGTCCGCGCTCGTGACCTCGACGCCGCTCTGCCCGGAGGCGAGCACGAAGACGCAGTCGTTGGTCGAGCATTCGCCGTCGACGGTGATCGCGTTGAACGTCGCATCGGTCACCTTCACGAGTGCCGCGCGGAGCACATCCGGGGCAATCGCCACGTCGGTGGTGATAAAGCCGAGCATCGTCGCCATGCGGGGCTCGATCATGCCGGAGCCCTTGCACATGCCACCGACCGTGAACGCGCCGGCCGTGACCGCACACGACTTCGGAAACGGATCGGTCGTCATGATCGCGTGCGTCGCGCTCTCGGCGCCGTCCGTTGAGAGTGAGGCGGCCGCGTCGGCAATGCCGGCGCGGACCTTGTCCATCGGCAGATTGACGCCGATCACCCCCGTGGACGTCACGAGCACTTCTGAGACTTCACAGCCGAGCGCGTTCGCGGTCACTGCCGCCATTTCACGCGCATCGGCCATGCCTTGCGCGCCGGTGCACGCATTCGCGCAGCCGGCGTTGACGACGACGGCACGGGCGCGGCCGCCTGTGGTCGTGAGGTGTTCCAGCGAGACGAGCACCGGAGCCGCCTGGGCCTTGTTCGTCGTGAAGACGCCGGCGGCGGCCACGACCGCGCTGGCTTCGACAATGGCGACGTCCGGGTTGCCGTTCTTCTTGATACCGGCGCGCACACCACTCGCGCGGAAACCGCGCGGTGAGGTGACGCCGCCTCTCGGCACAAACGTGCGTGTCGCAGCCATCGAGCCTACGCCACGGCCGCGTAGCGCGGCACGTCGATGAGCAGCAGCATCATGGCGTGCTGCTCGCACTTGCGAAACAACGGGCAGCTGAGGCAATCGGTCGAGATCTTCTCGGGCAGCCACGTGTGCGGCACGATCGAGAAATTCTGGCGCACGAAGAATCGCGCGTCATGCGTGAACGCGCACAGCGTCTCGTAGCCGCGCGACTTGGCCTCCGAGCGAATCTCGTTGACCATCCGCGTGGCCAGGCCGACGCCGCGGACGTCGCGGCTCACGACGAGCGACCGCACTTCGGCGACACGTGCCGAGAGCGGTGCCAATTCTGCGCAGGCGACGAGTTCCGGAGCGCCGGTCACGGAACCGTCAGACGCTGGCAGGTACGCCACGAGGAAACGCTCCGCATGGCGCTCGAGCTCGCTGACTTCGCGCGGGAGCAGGTGACCCTCCGAAAGATGCGCCTGAATCAGTGCAAACATCGCAGCCGCATCATCTGCGGTGGCCTGTCGAATCACGAGGTCGGTCATCTCTACTTCTTCTCCTGCAGTACCGCGTCCAGAATGTTCACGGCTTCATCAATGTGCTGTTCGGTGATGACGAAGGGCGGCAGCAGGCGGATCACGGACGTGGATGTCCGGTTGATCAGCAGGCCGCGTTCGAGTGCGGCCGGCACCACCCAGCCCGCGTCGTCGCCAATGTCGATGCCGCGCAGGACGCCCGCCCCACGCAGATCGACGATGCACGCGTGCCTGGTTTTGAGTTGCGCGAGCTTCGTGTCGAGGTACGCCGACACCTTCCGGACGTTGTCCATCACGCCGCCTGAGCCCGTAACGCCGAGTTCATCGAGAAACAGCAGCGCCGCGCGGCACGCGAGCAGATTGCCGCCATAGGTGCTGCCGTGATCGCCAGGCGTGGCAGCGGCCGCGACCTTGTTGCTGAACATCGCCGCGCCGATCGGCACGCCGGCACCGAGCGCCTTGGCGAGGGCCATCAGGTCCGGCTTCAGGCCGAGTGACGCGCTGTAGGTGAACGTGCCGGTGCGGCCCGAGCCGCACTGAATCTCGTCGGCAATCAGCAGCGTGCCGGTCTTCGCGCAGGCCGCGTTAATGGCTGCCGCCATGGCCGGCGAGATGTTCCGTACGCCACCCTCGCCTTGAATGGGCTCAACGATGATCGCGGCGGTGGTGTCGTCGACGGCGGCGGCGAGTGCGGCCGGGTCGTTCGCGTCAACGAAGACCACGTTCGGGATCAGCGGCGCGAACGGCGCGCGGTAGTGGTCGTCCCAGGTGACCGACAACGCGCCCATGGTGCGGCCGTGGAAGGAGTGATTGAACGCGACGTACTTCGTGCGCGTGCCCTGCCAGAACCGGCGCGAGAACTTCAGGCAGGCTTCGATCGCTTCTGCGCCGCTGTTGCAGAAGAATGCGCGGTCGAGACCCGTCAGTGCGGACAAGCGCGTGGCGAGTTCGCCCTGCAACGGGTGATAGAAGAGGTTCGACGTGTGGAGCAACGTCCGCGCCTGATCCGCAATAGCGGCGGCGAGTTTCGCGTGGCCGTGACCCAGCGAGCAGACGCCCACGCCGGAGATGAAGTCGAGATATGCGCGGCCATTCGAGTCGAAGAGGCGCACGCCCTCGCCGCGTTCGAACACGACGTTCGCGCGCTTGTAGACCTGAAGAATGTGTTCCGCTTCGAGGCCCTGGACCTCACTCATCGTGTGTGTCGTCATCTGCGTGTCCTGTTGCTCTCGTAGCCGACGGCTACGAGTTGGAGAACCGTCCCTGTCATCAGATCCTTACCGTCCACGACTCTCACGGCCTCGACGCCCGCGTCGAGCGCCGTGCGGCAGGCGTTCAGTTTGGCGACCATGCCCGCATTGGCGGCACCACTCGCGATCATCGCGCTCATGCCGTCGGTGTCGAGCAGGGGGATGGTCGCGCCGTGCGCATCGAACACGCCAGCCGTCGTGCCGGCGATGATCAGTTCGCGTGCGCCGACCGCGGCGGCAATGCGACACGCGATCACATCGGCATTCACGTTGAGCACCTGACCGGTGCTGTCCACGCCCAGACAGGCCACGACCGGCACGTAGCCGGCCGAGACGAGCGTATGGAACAACGCCGGATCGGCCGCTGTGGGATCGCCCACCAGACCGAGGCTCACGACCTCACCGGCCGTCGACGTGATCGGCGCCACACGGGTCGCGCGGCCACAGCCGGCGTCGACACCGGTGAGCCCGACGGCCTTCACGTCGGCGGCCACGAGCGACGCCACGAGCGCCGTGTTGGTTGAGCCGGCAATGACGGCCACGACCGCGTCGAGCGTGTCGGCGTCGGTGATGCGCAGGCCATCGACTTTCTTTGGCGCGATGCCGCGGCGGGCGAGCTCGGCGTCAATCGCCTTGCCGCCGCCGTGCACGACGATCAACAGCGTCTGTGACGCGAGCGTCGCAATGCGCGCGGCCATGGCCGTGCGCGCGTCGAGCGCTTCGATCAGTTCGCCGCCAAGCTTCAGGACGGTCACGTTCACAGCAGCGCAGTCCGTTCGTCGAAGTCGTGGATCAGATTGAAATTCTGGATCGCCTGTCCCGCCGCGCCCTTCACGAGGTTATCGATCACGGCCACCAGCACCAGCCGGCGACTGGCCGCGTCGAACTTCCAGCCGATGTCGCAGAAGTTGGTCCACGCCACGTGCTTGATTTCCGGCAGCGCATCACCGGTAAGCCGCACGAAGGGCGCATCGGCGTAGCAGACGTCCATCGCATCGGCGATCTGCTCGGCGGTGACGCGCGCTTTGGTCTTCACGTAGATCGTCTCGAGGATGCCGCGATCAAGCGGCACCAGATGCGGCACGAAGGTGACTTCGGTACCCAGTTCCTGCTGCATCTCCGCCACGTGGCGATGGCCGAGCACGCCGTACGCCGACACCGATCCGTGATTCTCCGAGAAGTGCGTGCGGTCATTGGCCGTGCGACCCGCGCCCGAAATGCCGGACTTCGCATCGACGACGATCCCGGCCTCATGATCGAGCAGGCCGGCCTTCGAGAGCGGCAGCAGCGAGAGCAATGCGGCCGTGGGATAGCAGCCAGGGCACGCGATCATCTGCGCCTTCACGATGTCGTGCGCGTAGTGCTCGACGAGCCCGTACGCGGTGCCCGCAGGCAGCGACGCGGTGGCCGGATACCAGTGCGCCCGATCGGCGTTGTCGCGAATACGAAACGCGCCCGACAGATCAATAACACGCACGCCCGCGGCGAGGAGCGTCGGCGCCACTTCGGCGGCCGCCTTTTCGGGCAGCGCGAGGAAGGTCACATCGGTGGTGGCACCAAGCTTCTGAAGATCGAGTGGTTCGAGCTGGCCATTCCAGACCCGCGCGAGGCGGGGCAGCGGCCGGGCCGCTGAATCGGCGCTCGACGACATGCCGGCCACGATCTCAACGTTCGGATGCCGCGACAGCAGCGCCATGAGCTCCTGCCCGGCATACCCGGTCGCCCCAGCCACTCCGACCCGAACTTTCTGTGGATAACTATGCATTGACGCTAGTAAATATACAGATTCAATACACACACGTCAACGATTTCGTACGTGTTTTCGGTACTCGGCGTATGCAGACCATGTATAATCATGCTCGGTTGGTGAATAGTTATGAAGGCATGGCGCCAGTCCCAGATTCTCGAGCTCATTGATAAGGATGCGGTGACCTCTCAGGAGGCCCTGCGCGAGCAGTTGCAGGCTCGGGGCATCAACGTCACCCAGGCGACGCTGTCACGCGATTTGGGTCAGATGGGCCTCGTCAAGCGTGCCGGCGATGGCGCCTATGTTCGGCCTGGCGCCGAGCGCAGCGGCGCGGTGTTTGGCGAGCAGATGCGCAGGGCCGTCACGGCCCTGGTGCGATCGTTCGAGCGAGTGGACGGACTGATCGTCGTGCGCACCGATCCGGGTCAGGCCAACGGTCTGGCCGTGCTGATCGATCGAACGAAAATGACGGAAGTCGCCGGAACGTTAGCCGGTGATGACACGATCTTGCTGGTGTGTCGCGGTCTCGACAATGCGATGGCCATGGAGCAGAAACTGACGGCGATGGTAAAAGGCATCTGATGGATCGTATCGTCCTGGCCTATTCCGGCGGCCCCGCGTCTGCGGTGGCGATTCCGTGGTTGCGCGAAGAGCGTCATGCGGAAGTGGTGACGGTGACCGTCGATCTCGGGCAACCGGAGTCGCTCGATGGCATCCGCGTGCGCGCGATCGGGAGCGGTGCCATTCGCGCTCACGTGCTCGATCGCCGTGACGTGTTTGCGCGCCATCATTTGTTGCCGGCCATTCAGGCCGGCGCCATCGATATTGATTCGGTCGCGGTGTTGTCGGCGCTCGCGCGGCCGCTGATGGCGCACGCGCTCGTGGAAATCGCGCAAATTGAAGGCAGCCGGATCGTGGCGCACGCCGCCGCGAGCGCAGACGATCGCGCCGCGATTGCTGCCGCCGTGGCGTCGATCGATGCCGGCATTCACGTGATTGACGTCGCGGCGCTCTGGAATCTGTCGCCGGCCACGATGGAAGCGTACGCGCGTGAGCGCGGCATTCCGTTTGCCCCAACGGCCACCGATGGGGAATCATCGTCGTCACGCGCGACAGTGACGGCCTTGCCGCTCGTGGTCGCGATTGATTTTCGTGCCGGCGTCCCGGTGAAGATCAACGGTGTCGAGATGGATCTGGTGGAATTGTTGACGAGCCTCGATACGATCGCATCGTCGCAAGGTGTGGCCGGCAGTGTGGTGCTCGGCGCTGCGTATCATGCGCGGCAGCGGCGCCTCGGGACCGCGCCGGTCACGGGCGCAGAGACGATTCGTGTCGAGCACGGCAGGTGCGAGGTGGTGACGGATGTCCGGTAGTTTGTGGTCAGGTCGATTCGAAGCCGCGCCTGATGCCGACGTGTTCGCGTACGGCAAGTCACTCCCCGTCGATAAGCGGTTGCTCGACGATGACATCACGGGCAGCGATGCCTGGGCGCGCGCGCTCGGCAAGGCCGGAGTACTCTCGCCGGCAGACGTGGACGCGATCACCCGCGGTCTCGAAGACATTCGTCTCGCCGTCGGCGCCAACGCGGCACTGATTGATCACGCCGACGATGAAGATGTGCACTCCTTTGTGGAGCGCGAACTGATCGCCCGCATTGGCGACACGGGCAAACGGCTCCATACGGGTCGGTCGCGCAACGAGCAGGTGTCGGTGGACTTCCGTCTCTACCTGCGCCGGCGTGTGCCCGAGATTCAGAAGACGCTGGCTGCGCTGGTGGCCGCGCTGGCCGGTCAGGCCGAGAGCGCGGGTCAGGCGGTGATGCCGTCCTACACGCATCTGCGTCGCGCGCAGCCGGTGCTCGTCGCACATGTGTGGCTGTCGCACGCGCAGGTGTTTCGTCGTGATTGCGAACGTTTTGAAACCGCACGGCACGAAGCCGACCTGATGCCGCTCGGATCTGGCGCGATTGCCGGCACGGCCTACGACATCGACACGGCATTTCTGGCCGAGCGACTCGGCTTCACGCGCGTGACTGCCAACAGCATCGACACGTCTGGCGACCGCGACTTCGTCGCGGCCTTTTTGTTTGCGTGCGCGATGACGATGGTGCATTTGTCGCGCCTGGCGGAAGACGTGATCCTGTGGACGAGCGAGGAGTTCGGGTTCTTCGAACTCCACGACTCGGTCGCAACGGGCTCGAGCCTGATGCCGCAGAAGAAGAATCCGGATCCACTGGAGCTGGTGCGCGGAAAGTCCGGCAAGGTCGGCGGCCTGCTGTCGGGCTGGCTCATGACCATGAAGGGCCTGCCGCTCGGCTACAACAAGGATCTGCAGGAAGACAAAGCGATTGCGTTCGAGGCCGAAGACACCGTGATTGGTTGCGCACGAACGACGGCGACGGTCGTGCGCACGCTCACGCTGCGTCCTGATGTGACGCGCACCGCGGCGTCGGGCTTGCTGCTCGCCACCGAAGTGGCCGACTACCTGGTGCACAAGGGCATGCCGTTCCGCACGGCGCACGAAGTCTCGGGCAAGATCGCGCGCGACCTCTACCAGGGCGGCCGCGACTACTCGTCCATGACGCTCGACGACTGGCGGCGCTACAGCGACGAGTTCGATGACACGATCTTCGCGGCCGTCACGCCAGAGGCGGCCGTGGCCGCGCGGCTGACGCCGCAGTCAACCGGGCCGAGCGCTGTGCGGGCGGCCCTCGGCGAGATCAACACCTGGCTTCAAGGGGAGTTCAAACGATGAGCGCATTTCTCACACTTCGTGTCTTGCACATCCTGCTCGCCGCCATCCTGGTTGGTGCGACGACGGCGACGACGCTCTTCATCGTGCCCGCCATGAAAGACGCGCGCGCGGCCGGCGGCCAGGTGATGGCGGCCGTGGGCCGACGTGGCTACATGGCCTTCATGTCGAGCGTGAGCGGACTCACGACGCTGACCGGCATCTATCTCTACTGGCATTTCACGAGTGGGTTCGATCCGGTCATTAGCGGCTCGATGTCGGGCCGAGTGTTTGGCACCGGTGGCCTCGCCGGCATCCTCGTCACCATCATCGGTGGCGCCGTCGTTGGTCGCAACGCAAAGAAGGTGGCGGCCATCATGGAAAAAGCCGGCCCGATGGCCGATGGTGCCGAGAAGAGCGCGCTCCTGCAAGAGGCCGCGAAATGTCAGCAGACCATGGCGACCTACGGCAAGATCTCACTCGCGCTGATGGTGATCGCGCTCGTCTGCATGAGCGTCGGGCATTACCTGTAGGGTTTGTCGACGTTCCGCGAGATTCGCCGATCGGGAATGAGCCAGATCATTGCGACCGTCGCGAATAGCGCGTAGGCGATCCAGGCGTTGACCGAGGCGATGACGACGCCGAAGACGTAGATCGCCAGCGATACCAGCCCTTTCTTGTCGGCACCCACGAGGTCGCGCAATTTCGAGTGCTTGCCGCCGCTGTGTTGCAGTTGCTCGGCAATGATCGTGCGCACAAGGATCGTGTAGCCGACCGCCGCCATCAGCAACGAGAACCCGTAGAGCATCGCCGGCTCCGGCGTGCCCGGGAACTCGCCCATCCATGCCGTGGTGAAGGGCACCACCGACAACCAGAACAACAGATAGAGATTCGCCCACATGATGGCGCCGTCGATCCGCTCGACGGCGTGCATCAGGTGATGGTGATTGTTCCAGTAGATCCCGAGATAGATGTAGCTCAGGACGTAGGCGGCAAATTTTGGCGTGAGTGCGCCGAGCTCGTGCCACGAACTGCCGTGTGGCGGCCGCAGTTCGAGCACCATGATGGTGATGATGATGGCGATCACGCCATCGCTGAAAGCTTCCAGGCGATTCTTGGTCATGTGGGCGACACGGCCCCGAGCGTGCGTGTCAGCTCACGTCGCAACAGCCAGAGACTGAGCGCCAGTTGAAAGAGCACTGAGCCGACTGACAGGTACCAGATCCAGTGCAGTTCAAATCCTGCGCGCTGCGACAGCCACAACACCGGCACCGCAACGACGATCAGGCGCACGGCCGATGTCACCAGCGACGGGATCGTGTTCCCGAGCGCTTGAAACATGCTCGAGTTCACGAAGATCACGCCCGAGGCGATGTAGTTCCACGACACGATCTTCAAGTACTCGGTGCCGACCGCAATCACGCGCGGATCGCTCGAGAAGATGCCGATGAACGCTTCCGGCGCCACGTGACACAGCACCGCGAAGAGGGTCATGACGATGACCACGAGCATGACGGCGCTGCGATAGGTCTCGCGCACGCGGGCGCCGAGTTTGGCGCCGACGTTCTGTCCGGCAACGGGTGCGACGGCGAATCCCAGTGCGACCACCGGCATGAACCCGGCCTGCACGACACGTCCGCCGATCCCGAAGCCGGCTTGAGCTTCCGCGCCGAAGGGCTTGATGATCGAGTAGACGAAGACGAGATAGATCGCCATCAAGCCGAACTCCGCGCCCGATGGCAGGCCGATGCCCAGCATTTTTTTCCACAGCCCGAGTTGCGGCGACCAATCTCTCGGCGTGAAGGTGAGGAACGAGTTCTTGTCGAGGAAGTACGTCGTGAGCCAGATCACGCCCACGACGATCGAGATCAACGTGGCGACCGCCGCACCGGCCACGCCCATCGGGTGGCCCGTTCCCCAGCCGAAGATCAGCACCGGAGCCAGCGCCATGTTGATGGCGATTGTCGCCGTCGAGACGATCATGCCGGGCTTGAACTGCCCGAGGCCGCGCAGCGCTGCGCCCATCGCCACCATGAGGAACTGCAACGCCATCGCCGGAATGAACCACAGGAGATAGTCGTTCGCCATGTCCGCGGTCGCGGCGTCTGCGCCAACCGACGCCGTGTACGCGCGTCGCGTCGCCATGCCGACGACGAGCAGTGCGAGACCGGCGATGGTGGACAGGACCTGCGATTGATTGAACACGAGCAGGCCGCGTTCGTGGTCCTTCTGTCCGGCGGCGTGCGAGACGAGGGTGGTGGTGCCGACGCCGAGCATCTGCGTCAGCGCCAGCACGATGAACGAGATGTTGCCTGCGATGCCGACCGCCGCCACGGCATCGGTGCCCAGATGGCCGACCCAGTAGAGGTCCACCAGGATGTACATCGTCTGCACCACCATCGTCACGAGCATGAAGCTCGAGGTCTTGATGAGATGTCGGGTGACGGGGCCGGTGGTGAGGTCCTGCATGGAGGCGATACTTTATCGTGAAGTACGGGTATTTCTGAGCGTGTCGACTGATCCTCGCGCCAGCACGAGTCCTGCGATCGCGATCGCCACCACCACACCCAACGCGAACAGGCTCGTCTGAAAGTACTGGCGTGACGCCACGAATGTGATCGGCATGCCGAATGTCCAGAAGTGCGTGAAGAACGCGACGAAGCCGGCGAAGAAACCGAAGCGAATGATCACGCCGAGGATCGCCGCGACGAGGGCGAAGCCGAAGAGCAGGTCGAGCCAGACCACGCCAGACTGAAACTGCCCGCGGGCCGCGAGCGGCGCGAAGACGGCGGTCGCCACGAGGAACACGAGCCACTGTTTCTTGAGCACCATGCGCATCAGCGCGAGGCCCAGAATGCCGAGCAACGCGTTCTGCAGCGCATCGGTGAACTTCAACAGCATCATCGAAAACACGAACCGCGTTTCGCTGAGCGGCAACAAGGTCGGCACGCGCGGCTCAAACGGCGGCACGCCGATCCACTGCGGCAAAAGATAGAACGCGTAGGAGACCAGCGTCATCGCCACACCGGCGGCCGCGCCAATCAGCAAGTCGCGGCCGACCAGCGGATCGCGAGCTCCACTGCTGACCAGACGTGACCACGTGATCAGGATGTGTGGCCACACACGCCGCACCTGCGGCTCGGCCGCGAGATAGAACAGCCACACGATCGCCGAATCAAACAGGGCGCGTCCCATGGCGAAGAAGAAGCGGTTCAGCTCGACGTCAGCCACCGCCGGGTGATTCGACCCAAACATCCAGCTCGCGATGCTGACCACGATCGCGGCGGCCGCGATCCGCATCGCGCCGGCGCGATCGCCACGGCCCTTGCGCAGGTTGTGCCTTGCCACCAGCGCGCCAACCAGCATCATGCCGGGCACGATGAGCAGCGTGCCGATCGATGAAATCGTCGCCGAGCCGCGGTTGAGCGCCGCCCCGGGAACACCCACACCGGACGCCGGCTGCGGATTCCACGGTGCGAAGACGCGGCTGTAGACGATGCGCCCGCGCGCCGAGCCGGCCTCGAGCTGGATCGGGGTATCCGGAAGTTCGGCGAAGGTCCCCGTCCATGCGATGCGCGCGTCAGCAAAGACCGGGGGAACCCAGAGGGGCGTGGCTTCGGTGAAGCGGTCAGGATCGTAGCCGGCGCGCGTCATGAAATCGCGCCAGTCGATCGGTGCCGTGCCAGGCGGTTCGGTCGAGTCGGGCACATGCGTCATCCGGTACAAACGCCCCGACATATCGAACGTCATCGAGGTCATGCCGGGATTGGCGATTTGTGGATCGTCCACCGAGATGAGGTTGCCGTGCGGAATCAACGCCTCATCGCTCGACCGATACCAGAACACCATGCCGGGCGGCGTGCCCGACGCCAGCAGCCGTTCGGCGTCGGCGGTGCGCGCTGTTCGCAACCAGCTCAACACGTTGGTCGCGTTGGTGAGACCCGAGGCGCGATCAGCGACACGTCGGTCGTAGCCAAGCCAGCGCTCGAGATCGCGCGCATGATCGAAGAGCGATGCGGTGGCGCGATCGAACGGTACGCGCGCCGGCAGGATCGTACGATCCGCGAGCCACGCGCACACGATCAGCCCCACAAGACAGAACGCCACGAGTGCACCGGCCACTGCCGAGCGCAATGCGGGCTCGCTCCGCCCGGCCGCCGCGACCATCGCCGGCGACGGTGTTTCGCCGGCCGCCAGCGCCGCCGCGAGCGGATCACTGCCGGGCAACGCCGCAGACACGGCGAGTGCCGATGGCGGCCGACGCGACGGGTCGCGATCGAGGCACCACAGGATGGCGTTCTCGATCGATGGGTCGAACCCCTTCACGATCTCGCTCGGCAACGTGGTGACGCCGGCTTCCTGCTGACTCACGAGTTCGGCGATCGTCTTGGCCGTGAAGACGCGCTTGCCGGTGAAGAGTTCGTAAAGCACGAGACCGAGCGCGAAGATATCGCTTCGTGCGGTTACTTCACGTCCGAGCAGTTGCTCTGGCGCCATGTAGGCCGGCGTGCCAGCGCGAATGTCATCCGCGGTGCCGGCGGCCGCCAGGCCGAAGTCCATCAACCGCACCTGGCCGTTGCGGTCGAGCATGATGTTCGCGGGTTTGAGGTCGCGATGAATCACGCCTCGATCGTGCGCGGCGGCCAACCCCGCGCAAATCTGCCGAGCCAGATCAAGCGCCTTGTCCTCGGGAAATCGTCCCACGCGTTTGAGTGACGCCGCGAGATCCTCGCCGTCGACGTACTCCATCGTGATGAAGAGCTGCGCGCCGGCGCTCGTGGCCACTTCGCCAATGTCGTGCACGCGGCAAACGTTGTGATGCGAGACCTGCCGTGCCATGCGCACTTCGTTGTGGAACTGCGCAAGCTTGACCGTGTCGCTGCCGATACCCGCCGGCAGAAACTTGATCGCGACCTGTTGGCCGAGACGCAAATCGTCTGCGCGGTACACCTCGCCCATGCCGCCGCGGCCGAGCAGACCGACGATGCGATAGCGGCCCTCGAGGACGGCGCCAGGGGAGAAGCGCCCGTGGTCAATCGAGCCTGATGAACTGAGCCAGCCCTGTGCAGCACCCGTCGAGGGGTGTGCCGAGTTCGGCGCCGACGCGGGTGTCAGCACGGTCTCGGCCTCACGCCCAAACGTCGTGCGCGTCGCCTCAGCGTCGTCGTGCGGATGGTCGGTCACAGGAGTCGCCTATTGTACGCGTCGGTCTATACTCTCGCGCATGGCCCAGACTCCTTTTGCAAGTGTCGTGCGTCGCAGTGTGCTGGTGGTGTCGATCGCCTCGTTCCCGGTGTGGGTCGTGGCTCAGCACGGTTCGGCAGGCTCACCGCAGGGGGGAGCAGGACAAGGGCAGGCGCCTCCGCCAGCGCAAGGCCAGGCGGCTGGACGTGGTCAGGGGCAGGGCCGACAAGGTGGCGCTCAGCAGGGCGTGGCGTTTCCTGGCGGCCGAATGAATCCCGATGATCAGTCGCTGATTGCGGCCGCACCTTCGCGCGGGCTCTTTTCGCAAGAGGCTTACACGCAGTACGAAATCCTCGCGCCCGGCACAGAACAATTCGCGATCACATATCTTCTTGAGAGTACGACGGTGGGCGCGACGACGATCTCGAACGCGACGCGCGCGGGCAGCGAAGGCACGAATATCTCCGTGTTTGATCCGCGCACGGGACAACCGTTGAAGTTCACGTACGAAGAGCAGCCGAATGGCGATCATGCCATCAAGGCCACGCTCAACTCGCCGATTCCGCAGGGCGGCATCGGCCGCGTGCTGATCTACAAGACCTACAAGGACGCACGCACGTACCAGATGAACGGCGACGATCTCGTATGGGTCCGCAGCCTCGCAGGCTACCGCCTCGGCGTGGTGCTGCCGAAGGGCTACGCGTTCACGTCCGCGAACGTCGCGGCGCAGATGTCGACGACGGCGAGCGGGCAGTTGAAGCTCGCATTCGCCAGCCCGAGCGGTGCGTCGAACAACCTGACGGTGCATGCGCATAAGACCGCGGTCGCATTTCAGCCGATCACGTTCACCGACATGTTCTTTGACGACATGAAGACGCTCTACACGCTCGACGCGCCGGAGACCGGCAAGATCAATGTGGAGCAGACCTACAGCGACACGCGCAAGGGCACGAGCGTGACGCTGAACCAGCTGGAGTACATGGCGGTCAACGACCTCAAGGTGGTGGATCTCGACACTGCCAAGGTGCTGGTGCCGGTCAAGCGCGGCGATTCTGCGTCCGTACCGCTTGACGTGCCGATCACCAGCGACAAGCAAAGCGCGCATCTGCGGCTCACGGGCGTGATCAACGACGGCACGTATCGCGTCGAAAACGGCGATCTCGTGTTTCAGCGCACGGTGCGTGGTCTGCGCAACACGATCATTCTGCCCGCAGGCTACGAAGTGTCTGCCGTATCGCAGTCGGGCACGATCGGCCGCGCGCAGGACGGCCGCGTGTTTGTGGCGCTCGTGAACCTCAACGGCGAAAACAGCTATCGCGTCACGATTCGGGCACGGAAGTAGACCCAGATGCCACGTCGGATCATCGTGTCTCTCGTCGTTGGCGCATGCGCCGTTGCGGCGGTGATGGCGCAGCAGAATCCCGTCGCGCCGATCGTGCCGCCGGTGATCACCGTTCCCGCAGGCGCAGCGACGGCCGAGCAGACCACGATGGGCACGAAGCCGGGGATCACGCTGGCGGCGAGCTTCGATGGTCTCGGCGTCGGATTCACCGGGCCTCAGGGCACAGCGACCGTGAGGAATCCGTCCGACAACTCACTCGCTGTTGGTCCCGATCACGTCGTGCAGGTCGTCAACGGGGGCATGGCGATCTTCACGAAACAAGGCAAGAAGTACCGTGAAACCGGTACGGCGCTCTACGGACCCGTGCGCGCCAACATGCTATTCAAGGGACAGGGCGGCCAGTGTGAAGCGCGGTCCCCCGGGGACGTCGTCGTAAGGTACGACCAGCTCGCGGATCGCTGGTTGTTCGTGCTGCCGCTGTTTCAGCGAGGGCCCGTGCGTCCCGATCAGCCGGCGATCCCCAAAGGCGGAGACCCCGCGATGTTCAGCGTCCCCGCGGTCGCTGGTCAGCCCGGCCCCGCAGTGCCGTTGTTTATTCCGCCGCCGCCTTCACCGCCGGATCCCAATGCGGCACCGGCAGCGCCCGCGCGCGCCGGTCAGCCTCCGGCCGGTGGCCGTGCGCAGGGTGGGCCGCCGCAGCCACAGGGTCCGTACGGCATGTGCTACGCGATCAGCACGAGCAGCGATCCGATGGGCGCGTACTACCGCTACGAGTATCTGCGCGCGCTCTTCCCCGACTATCCGCGTCCGGCGATCTGGACCGACGGGTACTACGTGCCGACGAGCACGGGCGACAATCGGATCTCAGAGACTGTTGCGACACAGAAGCACGCGTGCGTCGTCGAGCGCGACAAGATGTTGAAGGGGCAGCCGGCGCGCGAGCAGTGCCTCATTGTCGAGAACGTGAACTTCCTCAACAACGCGGATGTCGACGGCAAGACCCTGCCGCCGGCCGGTGCGCCGAACATCATGCTGGCAGCCGGCGCCGAGCAACTGAGCGGCAAGTTTGAAGACGACGGGATTTACGCGTGGCAGTTCAAGGTGGATTGGTCAGATCCGTCGAGGACGATTGCCACGGGACCCACGAAGATTGCGGTCGCGCCGTATCACTACCTCTGCGATGGCCAGTTGACCAACTGTGTGCCGCAACCCGGCACGGACCGACGGCTGGATGCGCAGGGTGACAAGCTGATGGCGCGCGTGGTGTATCGGCGGATCAACAACGTCGAGACGCTGGTCGCGGTGCATTCGGTGAATACCTCGGCGGGCGGTGGCGGTGTGCGGTGGTACGAACTCGGCGTTGATGCGAAGAGCCGCGCGGTGTCATTGAAACAGCACGGCACGTACGCGCCAGAGGGCCTCTTCAGATGGATGGCCAGCCCGGCGATCGACAAGTTCGGCAACATCGGCATCGGCTACTCGTTTGGCGGCGCACCGACTTTTGCCGGCCAGCGTTTTGCCGGCCGCCTCGCGAAGGATCCTCTCAATCAGTTGACGCTGAAAGAAGCCGTGCTGGTCAACGGCGAAGGCGTGCAGACCAATACGCTGCGGTGGGAAGACTACACGCAGACGGCGGTGGATCCGGTGGACGATTGCACGATCTGGTACGTCGGCGATTACATCAAAAAGGACGCGACGTCGTACTCTACGAAGATCGGCGCGTTCCGGATGCCCGGGTGCGTGGTGCGCTGATGTTGGAGGTGTGCGGATGGCTATGACGTTTTCCAAACTGACACCCAATCTGATCGTGGCTGATGTGGATCGCAGCGTCGCGTTCTATCGCGACGTGCTCGGGTTCGCATTGACGATTCATGTGCCTGATGAATCGCCGTTTGTGTTTGCCGCGATGCAGCATGGCGATGTGGAGATCTTCCTGAACGCGGCCGAAGCGGCCTACGCTGAGTACCCCGCGTTCAAGGAACGCCCGATCGGCGGCACGCTGACCCAGTTCATTCACGTCGTTGGGATTCGTCCGTTCCACGCCGAGCTCGTGGGCCGCGTGAACATCGTGATGGCGCTCGAAAAGAAGTGGTACGGCGTCACCGAGTTCGCGATCACGGATCCGGACGGATACATCATCACGTTCGCCGAGCAGGAACCCGCAGAGTAGCCGTGCCTCTGTACGTCGGCATCGACTGCAGTACGCAGGGACTGACGCTGCAGGTGTTGTCAGTCGGTGCCGGCGACGACCCCGCACGGATCGCCGCGCCGGAAAACGGCGTCGTCTTTCAGCACGTCGTCAATTTCGATCGCGATCTGCCGCGTTACGGTACCCGTCATGGCGCACTGCCGTCCGCGGATCCGGCCATCGTGCATGCCCCGCCGCAGATGTGGGCCGACGCGCTGGAGCTTGGGCTCGCCGCTCTTGCGAGGAGCGGTGTTGACCTCGCCGACATTGCGGCGATCTCTGGATCCGCGCAGCAACACGGCACCGTCTATCTTGATGCGGCCGGCG
>Ga0114969_10000452_pt1 | contig 35391 bp, 44 predicted proteins | sample M_130807_MF_Meta_FD_87316 | JGI IMG/M metagenome (GOLD analysis project Ga0114969, IMG submission 87316) | Freshwater microbial communities from Lake Montjoie, Canada to study carbon cycling - M_130807_MF_MetaG | ecosystem: Environmental > Aquatic > Freshwater > Lake | place: Lake Montjoie...
ACCCAATAGGACGCGATGGACAGCGACCCGGAGGCCACCTGTCCGCGGAAGCGGAGCGTATCGGTCGCAGCATCCGCGAGCGCGCCCGCGCCAGTCAGGACGTCGGACCAGGCGTTTGACGTGCCGGGCAGCGCTAGCGTGTAGGGCGACCCCGCACCGCCCGTGTAGAGCCGCAGCGAGCCTGCCCCGGCGCCACTCGTCTTGTACCTCACGCCGAAGAGCACCGCGGGCTCTCCCTTGATCCGGCGTGGTCGAACGGTCCACGGAAGGGCGACGCCAGACGTCTCCGTCTGCGACCCGGGGATTGCACCATAGCTGCCTGCGGTCACGACATCGGGAGCCGCCTCGTCGAGCGACGTCGCGTGGTAGGTCCGCCGACCGAGGTCATATGCGGCTTCGAGCGTCGCGCCAGTGCGGACGAGCGCGTCAGTGATGATCCCCCGCGGCTGGTAGCGCTGCGGGTCGTCACCGTACGCGTCGGCGGTGTCGAGGCCAAAGCGGGACAACTCTGCCACCTCGAGGGCCTCGCAGCAGGTGGTCGAGCCGCATGTCACTTGGAATTGCCACCGCCACACGCTCGAGGCCGAGAGACCGGCGGAGATGAGCGCGAGGCGGTCGAGGTGCGCCACCACGCGGTTGAGGCTGTCGAGGCGCGTGCCACTTGCAGCGAGCCCCGGCCACCGGGAGGCGCTCGACCCCTGGAGCGCGGTGGGTATCTCCAACGAGGCCGTGACCGTTGCCGCGCCGTCGGTGATCGCGAGGGCGACCTTTGTCCCGTCGGGCACACTGTAAGTGCCGCGCCACCCGACGCTAAAGGCGACCTCGTAGAAGCGCGCGGTCGTCGCCGCGTGCAGGAAGAGGTGGAAGGTGCCGCCCTGGTTGCGAGCAATCGTCGCGCGCTGGCCGCAGTGGCCGCTCGCGGCGTCGTTGGCGAGGTCGGCGAGCTCGCGCCCGTGACTACCTTGCGCCGTGCGGAGGGTGGCGCGCGGCTGCGACCACACCACAGGCGTGTGCAGGAGGCGGGGGGTGATGGCCATAGGTCAGGGGTCGGTGAGATGGAGGGAGAGGCCGCGCACAAGCGCTTTGCCTGCGCCATTGGTGTACGCGCCGACGTAGAAGGCCATCACAGGGTCGCGTCCTTGCTCTGCGGGCGAAGGCGACGGTACGGAGCGTTCATCCCGCGGAGCGGAGTCGCGAAGCCCGACGTGTGCGTTGAGTGGCGCAAGTGTGCAGGTCACGTCGGTCATCGTGGCGCTCGTGACGGTCTGGTGGTCGAGTAGGTCGCCCGGCTGCGGTCGGCCTAGCCGCGGTCGTCCCACGAGGATGAGCCCCGCGGTGGAGCCGCCGGCGCAGGACATGCGCGCCCGAAGCTGGACGCGCGGCCATTGTCCATAGGGCGTCTGCCGGATGCGATGGACTCCTGCGAAGAGGAGCATGACAGACCCCGAACCGAACGGGTCGCTGTCCCACGGGAAGTCCTCGGCAGCGACACCCAGCCCCGCGCGGGGGCCCCAGCCTAGTAGGCCCGCGATGTCCGTCTGTCCTGGGTGGTTCCACAACGTCCTGAGCCCATTCTCGTAGGCCGCGAGCGTGGCGTTGTTCGCGGCGATCTGCATCAGCCCGCTGGAGAGCGGTTGCCCTGCGCGGAAGCGGTCGTCCGCGCCGCCGGATGCGGGGAGGTCGATCCACCGCGCCGGGGTGATCGTTTGCCAGTTGGTCTGTGGGGGTGGCATTGGCACCTAGCGGGAGGCTGCGGGAGCAGGTAGCGGCGGGCAGCGGTAGCCCCAGACGCACGTCTGCGAGGGGGAGAATGGCGCGATGTCCTCGGGATGTCTACTACGAGGCCCACCGCTTCCCCTCAGCGCCACCCACAAGCCCCGTCGTCGCATCCGCGACCCACGCAAATCCCTTGTGCTGCCGCGCCGTAGCGCTCCCCCAAGCAGCCCACCGCAACGTGGCACCGTAGGCGCTCGCGGCCTGCGACACCATCCCAGCGCTCGGGGCGCTGTCGAGGGTGATCGTCCCTTGGCCAACCGCGACGATGGTCCGCTGCTCATCCGCGATCGGTGTGCGGTCGCTGAGCGCCGAGAGCACCACCACGTCACCCACCGCGAAGCCCTGCGTCGGGGAGGTCGCTGCGGCACCCGCAGCCGTGTGGTCCTGCGCGTGGCACTGCGGCCCCCACCCCGTCGTCAGATCGAGCGTGACCACTGGGCTGCCGCCGGTAAGCCCACCCGCGGCAATGATCGCTTCAGGGCAGTAGCTACCGCTGACCGACGACTGAAGGCGTAGGACTGCGGTCGCGCGGAGGCGTCCGCCGAAGAGCACCCGGCGCACCTCGGCCACCTGGCAGACAGCGGCGACACCTCGGCCACCCGTCCACGCCGGGATGCGGCTGTGTGTGAGTGCCACCAGCTGCCCGGTCTGCAGGCCCATGAGCAGCGGCGTCAGCGCGAGACGAATCGCGCGAGACGGCTCCGCGAGAGGGCCGAGGATCTGCTGCGCGGCGGCGTAGAGCGGCGCAAGCGCGGCGACCACGCCGGGCGCGATGGACTCGGGGACTGCGAGGAGGGCCGAGCACTCGACCTTTTCTCCACTGCCGAACTCGTCGGTGAACGTCGTGTCTGCGATTGTGACGACAGTGGGCGTGTCGGTGCCGTTGAGCACGGAGAAGGCGACCGAGGTCGCAAGCGGCTCCGTGTTGTCCACCACTTCGACGGGGATTTCCTTCCCATCTTCGGCCAGAAGGTCGCTCTCGGTGATTGTGGCGGCAACGGCCTCCGCATCGGAGACGCTCGCGAGGCGGACGCCAGTGATCTTGCCGAAGCGCATCGCGAGACACATCCCGCGCAGGCGCATCTCGCCAATGAGCACGCTGATGAGCGAGTCGGAGCCGCTCACGAAGCGGTATTCCCGCGCTTGCGGCAGGCCGGGAGAGCCCGCGTCTGCGAAGGCTCGCTCGAGGTGGTCCCAATCGACCGCGCTATCGGCCAGGTCCTGCCCCGTAAGCGCGTCGATGCCCAGCGCCGCCGCTCGCAACGTGGCGACGACGGACGCGCCGCGCGCGATGATGCCCAGCTTTGCCGGGGTGCGCTTTACGCACAGCGGGTCCCATGCGGTCGAGGGGAGCACGAGGACGGAGCCGCTGTCCGCGTCTGCTCGGCGTTCGAGGATCGTCGCGACCATCCCCGCGCCACCGCGGGTGTCCGCTACGAGGGAGAGCGCGGCGTACCCGGCCGAGCCGTCGGTGGTCGTAGCCGTCCAGGCGAGCGTCGTGGGGATGCGCGCGAAGTCCGCCTGCATGGGGATCTTTACCCACCCCTTGAGCAGAAAACAGGCCTCGGGCGCGGCGGCACGGCTGACCCACGCGGCGGGGGTAGTGTCGTCGTCGACCCGATAGTCGCTCAGGACGTTGAGGTCCCAGCAGGCGGTTGCACCAAACCAGCGCGGCGAGGCGTTGGACCCTTGCTGGCGCACAACCAGCTTCCCGGCGCTGTCGACCTCGATGGACCCGCTGCCGGTGGTGCCACTGGAGTACGTACGGTTGGCGGCCTCGACGAAGGAATGCAACGACGGGTGCCAGCCACCGTTGTCGTTCGCGTTGGTGGTCGACCACTGCAATGCGAGCGCGTCGCGGACTGGGTGCGGGGTCGTCGCATACGCCACGCACAGCGGGTGGTATTCGGGCGAGGTGGAATAGTGCGCGAAGCCGTAGAGGTCGATCGGCGCGGTGTTTATCTTGCGCGACAGACTCTCGGTCACGTGGTCAATGGGGACAGACCATCGCGAGAGGTTGCCCTTTAACTGCACTCCCGCGCCGATGGTCCCGGCGTAGAAGAGCGTCGGGTCAGTGAGGGTTGTGCCGTCGGCCGAGAGCGCGCACAGCCACAGGGTCGCGAGGCGCGACTGCCAATGCCGTGGGCCGCCTGCCGTCACGAGCGGGAGATGCGACGCGGGAGCGCCATGGAGGCGCACGGGGGAGCCGTACTTCCCGCGGGTGACGAGCGACGTGACCAGGTTGTTGCCGCTGACCGATGAGTAGAGAAACGTCTCGCGGCCGAGACAGGCGATGCCCGACGCGGGGAAGCCGCTGGACGACACGAGGGGGATGCTCGTGTCGGTCGCATTCACCTCGCTCGCGAGCAGCTGCGACAGACGCCCCTCCCGCGCGCTCAGAAGGGCCGTCGCGAGGCCGTCGGTGTCCACCATGGAGAATGTGAGCGCTTCCACACGGACGTCGCCCTTGAGGACGCTAACACTCTCGTACACCTCGAAAGTCTCGCGTGGGTCGAGGAGGTCTGCCACCGGATCGAAGGTGGACGCATCAGGGAGCGTCTCCGTGAGCGTGCCGCCGCCCGGCCACCACAACGAATCGGGGACGCCAATGGTCATCGCCACCATGGTGGGGCGCACACCCGCGGGCGTCAGGACCACTGGGACGCCTGCTACGAGGATCACCGGGACGATCTGCGCGCCAGGAGCGAGTGTCGTGGCCCAATCGAGATACGTGGTCGTGGTGCTCATGCGCGAGTAATTGCCTGCGAGGCGACGGGGAGCACGACGTTAAGGGTCCACTCGGCCCACGCGTCCCATGTTTCATCAGGCGCCGTGAGTGCGGGCGATAGCAGCGACGCGGGACCGACGTACCCCGAGAAGAATGCCTCGTTGGTGTCCGTGCGCACGGCTAGCCAGTTGTCGAGTGCGAGCCCACAACGGGCGTTGCGCGCGGCGTAGAGCACGTCGAGCACCGACCATTCGCGCGCCGTCGCCACGGACCCGAGCGCGCCCATGTACGCGGGCGCCGGGAGCAGCGCCGATGCGTCTGCGCTTTGGGCTGCGCGCATATCAGGCGTCGTTGGCTGGAAGCTGACCGCGTGTGCGCGCTGCCATGACGTGAGCGCCGCGGCGACGGCGTACACCAGCCCGCCGGTGGTCTGCTCAGCGCCGCCTGCTTGCTGAGGCAACCATGGCCCGTGCTTTGTCGCAGAAAGGAGCGCGAGGCCCATCACCGGCAGCTGGGCGACCACGTCGGTGATCCCGCCGCCGCTCGACAGCGACGGAGTGGCACTCGCCATTCCGAGGCGTCGCCACATCGGCGCGGCGAAGGTCACGGAGGTCGGCGCGGCACCTGCGCTGACCAGGCGCAGCGTGAAGATGCCCGCCGCGGAGAGCGATGCGATGCCCGTGTATGTCACGCTGCGGGCCGCAGTCACCGCCGCCGCAACAGCCGACGCGAGCGCGCGGAGGTAGCAGCCGGCGGACGGCGCGAGCCACATGCGATAGGTGCCGGTCGTGAGGACGACGGTGACGGGGGAGCCCGTGGGGAAGGTCAGCGTCACGTCGGCCGCGGAGGCGGTGTGGGCGAAATCTGGAGCGAAGGCGCTGGTAGCGGCAAGGGTCACGCGGCCCTCTGCATCCGCGCGCGGCCCGCGTCGTCATAGCGTGAGAGCCGCTGCGCGACCTCGTAGTCGGCGGACTCGCGGCCGCCGATTACGGGCGCGTAGTAGTTGATGTTGATGGGTGCCATCGTGTCGCTTCCCCCGCTCGCGCGGTCGCTCAGGAGGCCCGTTGCGCCGCGGTTGCCTGCACCTGCACCCGCGCTGGGCGCGGAGGGCGCAGGGGTGAGGGCGGCGCCAGCGATGCTCGCCAACGCTCCTACGCCAATGTAGGCAGCACCGGCGGCGAAATGCCCCGGGGCCAGCGGCGCGGTGTAGACGCCTGCGAGCGCAGCGACGCCGTGCGCTATCTCCATCGCCCCCTTCACGATTGCCTCCTGGCCGACGCTCTTGAGGGTGTCGGCCAACATCCCTTGCAGTGCGGTGCCGACGGACTCGCGCCCGTCAATAAAGGCCTGTGTGTGCGTGGCGAGAGCTTTGCCCATCAGGCCAAACGCGTCGTTTGTGAGTTCTGCAGCCAACTGCGACCCATGGACGCGGTCTTCGTTGAGCTCCGCGAGACGGCCCGTGTAGCTCTCGTGGGCCTCGCGCAGACTGTCGAGCCGTCGGCGCTCCTTGTCGGCGAGAGCATCGGCCATGTCCGATTGCGAATTCTCGTTGTCGTTGGCGGCAGCGGTCGCGGTTGCGCCAGACGCAATCATCGCATCCGTAATCGCGACGTTGCGCGCCATGAGCGCGACTCGACGCTCAATGGCGTCGGCCTCCATCGCAGCGACCATTCTCGCAGCGCCTGCCTGCGAGGCCATCGCAGCCTGCGCCCGCTGAGCGGCGGTCTCCCCGCCACGACCACCACCACGACCACCGCCTGCGCCTTCGGCGTCCTCAGTGCCGTGGAGCCGGGCGAGCCGTTCCGCTTCGGCCGCGGCTCGGACGCGCGCAGCCTCTGCCGCCCGCTCTGTCGCAAGCGCCTGACCCGCCTCCCGGTAGACCGCGAGCAGCTCGGCCCGGTCGGCCGTGACGGAGATAACCGTACCGTGGGAGGCCCGCTGAAGTTCCTCCTCGGATCGTGTCGCCGATGCCAGAAAAGGGTCCTGGCCGCCTACGCGTGTGTCGAGCACGATGCGGGACCCAGATGCCGGGCGCAGCGCGCCAAGCGCCGCACCTGCGAGGTCGATGGGCTGGCCCGTGGTGGCGAGGCGGGTGTTGACCGAGCCGATCCGCTGCGTCATTGCCACGATCTGGGCTGTAGTCATTTCGTTGATGTTGGCGACGGCGATGCTTGTACGTGCGGCGCCAAGTCGGTCTGCGATCTGCCCTGAGGTGTGCTGGGCTGTGGCGAACTCCGACAGCGCTCGTGCCCGCGCGCCTCCTTCGGCAGTGCGCGATTCTTGCTCGCGCTCGAGGCGGTTGATCTCTGCGAGGTCGGTGGCGAGCCCTCCCGCGGCGCGCGACACGTCCGCGAGGATGGACGGCAGTCCGATGATATTCGCGGCGAAGGTCGCTGCCCCGCGAGCCACGTCCCCAAAGCTGTCCGAGAGGCCCGCGGCAGACGTGCGCGCGTCGTCGGTCGCGCTCTCCATGTGCCCCTCTTGCGCGACCAACGCAGCGAGCCCCTCGGTGAGGCTGTAGCCATGCGCCGCGGTTGCGGAGATCTCCGCACCGAAGGGGGCCAGCCCACGCTCGCGGCCACGGATCAGCGCCTCCTCCAGCGTATTGAGCGCCGCCGACGTTTCGACGCCAGTCTGCTGCGCCATCCGCGCGGCGGAGTGGGTCATCGCGTCGAGTTCAACCTGCGTCAAGTGGATGCCACGCGCGGCGAAGGCGCCCGCGGTGTTCATCACATCCACCTCGTCGACGAAGCGACCCGCGGCCCCTGCGGCCTGGTCGAAGTTCAGGCCCAGCCGAGCGCTCATGTCATCGAGATGTGACTGTTCCGCGGTGAGCTCTGCGGTCGCGGTGACAAACCTGCTCACGGTCCCCACAACCGTCGAAATCATCGTGTGCATCTCGTTGAACGCGTCGGCCAGGCGGCGCATCCGGTTGACGCTCGACTCTGCCTCTGCGCTCGCAGCCCGCGTCTTTTCCGCGACTGTCCCCATGCCCTCGCCCACAGAGCGCAGCCCCGCAAGGAAGGCGGGGTCTACACGGCCACTGATGTCGAGGGTTGTCATGAGTAATCCGTGAGGGCGGCACGCACGTCTGTGACGCGGACGCCCGAGGCGACGAGGCGGTGGCGCGAGGCCTCGCAGACCGCGCGTACGACGTCGCGGGCCGTTTCGGTCTGCGGATCGCCCGCGGCGAGGTCGTCGAGGTCGAGGTCGATCAGAATCACGGCGGTAGCCTTCATGTTTGTGATGCTTTCTGTGCGAGATCGCGCTGCTTTCGCTCCTTTTCGCGGTGCGCGTCGTCGGAGGCATCGCGTGCCGCCCGACCACGGCGCAGCACGTCGAGCGCGGCGAGGTCCACCGCGGTCACGCCCCCAGGGAACGCGCTCGCGTCGGCGATGCCCTGCTCCATGCGCGAAAGGCCCCTCGTTGCGCGGAGCACCAACGGTGGAGCGTGGTGGTAGAGCGGCGCGAAAGGGCATCCCGTAGGCGTTGCCGGGAGCCCCTGGATCATTGCGACCCGAGCCGCGAGCGCATCGTGGGTGGGGGTGCGCTTCTCGGCCGGCGTACCGCAGCCCCACCCGGCGCAGAGGTGCGCAGCGCGTGCTTCGGTGTCGTCATCGAGGTCGGCAGCGGCGCGCTGGGCCTCGCGGTAATGGCACCCGCACGCCTTGCGGACGGGGCCTAGAGCATGAGCCGTCGCACCCCAGCCAACGGCCAGTAAAAACCCACATCCTCAGGGGACACCTCGGCGCGACGGAGCGCGACAGCTCCAGCCTCAACGATCGCCTCAAGGCCGCACGCCGTCGACCACCGCTCGAACCACTCGAATGGCGCTTGGGTATACGTACCGACCTCGCGCCGACCACCGTGCGCGCCGCTCGAGAGCTTCGCCTCGTGGCGCACGCCGTCGCCGTCGACCACCGCGAAACAGGCCGCTCGGAAGGCCGCGAGCGCTCGCTGGCGATCATCTTCGAGGGCCGTGAGGTTGAACATCGCTGCCGGGGGCAGCGGCGTCAAATGGAACTCGTGCGCGCGTCGGCCGGTCTTTGCACACAGGCGCAAGGCGTCGAGCGAGGCGGCGTCGCGGTCGCGCGCATGGGCGGTGACGGCGGCGCTCAGATCGGGGCTCTCGCGGTCGAGCGCGGGGTCGCCGCGCCCGCCGACATGGACGACGGGGAGAATGCTTGTGGGGTCTGTCATAGGTCTGATCAGGCGAGGAAATAGAGGACGGGCGAGCGCTCTGCGTCGGTAGACGACGAGGACAGCGGCGACCCGGCGGCGAGGGTGTTGGCGAGCGCGCGGAACTTCATTGCGCACATCACTTCGCCTTCGACGTCCACGCGCGTCGGCGCTGCGTCGAACGCGAGAATAGGAAACAGCCACCCCGCCCACGCTTGCGCCGCGGCGGAACCGCGGGTGGCGTAGGAGAGCAGCGAGAAGGTTAGGCCTGCCTCGAAGGCCGCGACGGCCGACGCACCGATGGCGTCCCAGCGCACCGTGACCTCGACGGTCGGCGGCGTGCGTCCGCCAGTCATCAAGACGCCCTTGGCCCCCTCGGTGCCGCTAAGGCAGGCCTGTTCGCGCCAGGCGTTCGGAAGCGCCACGCTCATCTTTTCGATGCAGAACGGCGCGGGCGGCGTCGCGTCGGTGGAGGGCCACAGATACGACGCCCCCGCCCACACCACGTCCGCGCCCATGTCGTCGGCGACGGCGGCATAGCTGATCGAAAGGTTGCCCAGGTCGTGTGCTTGACTGACGCCATCGAAGGCAACCATCGCCCGCGCCCCAATCTCGGCCGACCACGCGCATTGCCCTCGCACCATGCGACCGCGTTGCTGGGACGTCGGAGTGTTCGCCTCGGTGTTGGCGGCCTCGACGGTGAGCGTTTGATTGTGGCTCTCCGCGCGATGGAACGTTCTTGACCCGAGAATCGCCTGGCCCACTGCCGGGGAGGCCGTCAGGTCAGGGTAGACGGTGAGGGTGTCGGTGCTGATGTCAGTGATCTGGCGCAGCATGGGCACCCCTGCGACGTAGAAGACGGCCATCTGCCCAACGGTGAATCTCGAGCCGTGAGCCGTGGTCACGGTGATCGTGCGTGCGTCCGCAGACGAGACGACCGTGGAACCCTGCGAGGCGACGCGGGCGCCAAGCCAGTGCTCGAGGATCAGCTCCTGCGAAAGCGCGCTGGCGTTGGTAATGGCGACTGGAGCGTTGGCGGCGGCGCCGAGCTGTGAGGGCGCGTACTTTGCGGCCATAGCCAGCTTTACGGGGCTCTTGCGCTGGAGGCCGCGCACCATCGGCGCTGCGTCGTGCTGGTACCCGCTCGACCGCTCGACCGCGAGCATCTCCGTCGAGGAATCCCCAAGAGGCATCTGCGCGCCCTCGACGATGAGAGGTCGCATATTGGTGGCAGTGGTCCCGGCGGTCGACTCGCGACCGACGAGCACCTTGATGGCGCGGCTGAGCATGTGTAGGGGACCTTCGGTGAGGGGTGCGGAAGCGGGGGAGAGGTCAGACGCGGACGGCGACGACGCGGACTTTTCGGATCGCGGCGAGGCTCTGCCCGGTAAGGGTGCCGATCTTCGCTGGGTAGCCGAGACGCAACTTGTACGCGACGTAATCGGGCGAAAGCGGGGCGAGGGGCAGATCGCCGCCGCCTGCTTCCCACCGCGCGATCACCATGCGCTTTTGCGCGTTGGCGATTCGGAGCATGATGGTGCTCGCGGTGGGGACGTTGCCGCCGTCGCGCACGTCCACGACAGCCGCGGTAACGAGCTCTTGCCCGATGGTCTGCAGTGCGTGCGGGGTCATCGCGAACATGTCGCGCGTTGTGATGAAATATCTGATCACTTCCGCGATGGCAGGCTGCGTCGGGGCTGGGCCCTTGCGTGGGCGAAGCGTGCGCGGCGGCGCTCGAAGGGCTGCTGAGAAGTCGTAGCGGATGCCCCACTTGACGTTCAGAGAGTTGATGAGCTCCGTCACGCGTGCGACGACCGCGAGCGATGGAGCGAACTTCTGCGGTCCAGGGAAGCGGAGGACGACGCTCATGTCAGGGCCGCGCCAGTCACGAGGGCTGCGGCGTCGTAGTTGACCACCACGGTCACAGGGAGGGTGCCGACCAGTACCCCATCGCCGCCATCGTCGATCGTGTGGATTCCCGCTGACACATCGACGACAGACGCGCTGTAGAGCGCCGCGTCAAAGCACGCCTCCCGGATTACCGCGGCGTCGTCGGCCGCACGCAGCCGGGCGAGCGATGTGCGCGAGAGGCCCACCCCTGCGGAGGCTACGAGGTCGAGGTCGAGGTCGTAGCGGTACGCGACACGGATGTCGAAGGCGAGCAGTGCACGACGGCACGAGCCCGCAAAGGGGCGTAGGTCGCTGCTGACATAGCGGACGTCGAGAGTGCGGTCCTCGTCGAGCAGCGGGTACTCGGCCGCGCCGAGCTCGGCGCCGACGCGCGAAGAGTGCAGGACACCCGTAGCGGTCGCCACGAGGGACGACAGCCACGAGGCGATGGGCGACACAAGCGCGGCGGTCATCCTCTGCTCCACGTAAAGCTGCGCCCGCCGCCACGGAGGCCCAGGGTAGGCGCGGCGGCGGAGATGGCTGCGTCGTAGGCCAGACGCCAGCGCACGGCCTCTTGGCCGAAGAGGTCCGTAGTCTGCTGCTGGGCAGACGCGCCACGCTGAGAGGTAGCCTCGCAGAGTAGCGCGACAGTCAAGCACACCTCGCTTTCGCGAAGGTCATCGGGGCGGGTAATCATGTCGGGGGTGACGTCGCGGTTGCGGAGCGCCACTAGGATCTGGCGATAGGCCTCGTCGCGGAAGTCGCTCAGGGCAAGAGGCGGGCGGGCAATCGAATCCACTGCCACCCGACGCACACGAGCGGCATTGATCGCCGCCATCGCCTCATCAGCAATGGGAGCGCGGAGCCGGACTTGGGCGTCGGTGGCGGTGGTCATGGCGGATTACCTACGGCGGGGAGAGGGGGCAGGGGAGGGAGACGCCGCATCCCGCGCCACAGGTGCGGCAAGCGGGTCAGCGGCTGCGGGCTCCGCGGCGAGCGTTGCAAGGGCGTCGGCGGAAGGCTCCCACGGTCCGCAGTCGGAGAGGGGGACGCCGAGGCCGACCAGGCGCGCGACCACGCTCTCGGGCATACCCGACGTCGCCACGCCATCGACGAAGTCGACGCCCGCGAGCGAGTCGGTGAAGCGCTCGCGGTGGACGACTCGACGGAGGGAGCGCGGCGCGTCGAGGTACGCCTCCGAGCAGGGCACTAGGAGCTGATCCCGGTAGCCGCCGCGAGGCCGCGCTCGGTCTTCGAGGCGAGGCCCCAGTAGGCCTTGACCCGCACGCGCTTGGCATCGGCATTCTGCACGGTGCCAAGATTGATGACCTGAACTCCATTTAGCCCGCTGGCGATCATCTCGCCGCCGACGTCGTCCATCCCGGCCTCGGAGTAGAGGCCGCAGAGTCCGCCCTGCTCGCCAAGGGTGGCGCAGTAGACCTTGGTGGCCGACGTCAGGCTGCCCTGCGTGTCGGTGATCGGAATGAAGTCCGAGCGAAGAATCGGAATCCCGTTGTAGGCGGGGACTTTTACGTCCTGGCCCGTGCCGAAGTTCACGCTCATGAACTCGCCCATCGTCGATCCGCCGGCGGAGCGCACGAGCGCCATGATGGCGCGACGGGTGCGGGAGGGCATGAGGTACGCCTTGACGCCGTTGGTGTCGGTCACGACGTCGGCGAGCTGGTCCATCGTCGCGAGGGTGATCGCGTCGCCGTTGGTGCTCGCGGTGATGGTCTGCGCCGCGGAGAGCAGGCGCTCCATGCCGTCGATGCTGTTCGTGTTCGCAACGAACGACAGCGTGACGATGCCGTTCGCGGAGAGGGTCGCGAGGGTAATGTTGGCCCACTTGTTTGGGTTCTGCGAGTACGCCCGGACGCCCGAGGAGTAGGCAACGGGCGCACCAAAGTCGACGTCGCCGGGGCCCTTGTAGGCGACGGTCGATCCGCTGAGGACGTAGCGGATCTGGGCGTTGCCGAGCCGCGGGTCTTGGCCCGGTCCCACCACAATCGTGCCCGACGTGGCGCCGCTGGCGCCGTAGTCATTGATCGTGACGGTCCACGCCGGGGCGCCGGTCACGACGTCGAGGCCAAAGGTGCGTCCCATCGCCTTCGATGCGCGGCCAATCGCCTCGGCCTTCGCCGGGAGCATCCCGCCGCTGGCGCCCGCGTCGAGGTTGTCGATGTCCTGGTCGCAGACGAGGCGGCGCAGGTACGCGGTTACGCGGTCGTAGGCGAGCGCGGTGGTCGAGGTGATGTTGTCGCCGCTGGCGATCTTTGAGATGACCGGGAGCGCCTTCTCGCGCTTCCAGGTGAGGTGATCGGACAGACCGACGCTCTTAAAGGGCAGCTGAGCGATGAGTTGGTCAACGGTGATGATGGACTCGGCGACGCCCGCAAGAACGGGGTCGGCAGAGCCTTTGAGAAGCTCAACGAGGGAGAGAACAGCGGCCATGAGAAACCTCTTCGCCCGGGGCTACTTACGCAGGCCCGCGAGCATCTTGTCGGTGGGGGACAGGTTCGCCCACGACGTCTTCGGATCAGTGGCGCTCCCGGCACCATGCCGTGCGCCTGAGCCGCCTTCAACGCGGTAGAACCGCGCTAAAGAGCCGCTCGCTTCAAAGGCTTTGAACCCCTCACTCAAAGGCACCGTGTCGCCCGGCCCGTGCTGCCATACGACGGCCTCGACGCCCTCGCCGTCGGCCTGCACGACGAGGTGCGCGCGAATGTCCCGAGCGGCGTCCCGCGCCAGGTCGGCGTGGGAGAAGCGTGACGCCAGCGACGACACCACGCGCGTGGCGGCCTCGCCGGTGAGCGCGTCGTGACGGAGCCCGCGCTCCTTCGTGGCGGTGGCCTTCCACGTCTCGCGCTCCGCTTCGAGCTTTTCGCGCTCGCGACGGCGCTCGTTCTCCGCGCGCTGCGCTGCGGAGAGCTTCGCCTCCTCGGCCTCGTGCGCCTTCGCCTCGAGCTCCGCGAGCCGCGCCGTCGCCTCGTCGCGCTCGCGCTGGAGCGTCGATGCGACCGCCCGCTCCTTGGCGACCTCGCGCGCGGTGATGCGCGTCAGATCGTCCTTGGTGTAGGTAACGGTGGCGGTGCCTGTGACTGAGGGGTCCGTGGATGCTCCCGCGCCCGGCGGGTCGGTGATCGTATCGGCCATGAGTGTCTCCGTCCCTCCGCGCATGGTCGCGGGGGCTGTGGTGCGCGCGGTCCCTGGCGGGTGCGTCGGGGGCGCGCGAGGAGCACGCGGGCGAGATGCCCGCGGCGGAATTCAGGGGGCCGCAGCGAGGGCGCTGGTCAGCGCGCCGGGCGCAGCGAGGGGGAGCGCGGCGACTGCGTCGGCCACGTTCATGGCTGCGGCTGCGGCGTGGTCGACGGGCTCGAGCGCCACGAGGTCGGCGGCGTACATCGCATCGACTTGCGCGGCGACGTCGGCCTCGGCGGCGGCGGACGCTTCGGGGAAGAGCCCGCGGGCCACGCCGAGGCGAGCGTCGCGCACAACCGCAGGGGGCATCTGCGGGCGCACCTTGTCGTCGAGTGCAGCGAACATGGCCCCCAAATCGTTCTGGATGCCTGCTGCGTCGTAGCGCGACGGATAAACAATCGTCGTCGCGGCAACCACGTCGGCCACCTTTGCGGCGTCCCCGAGCGCATCCCATGCGGCCACGAGGCCCACGAGCTCGTACTCGAAGCGCGTCAGCTGGCGAGCAAAGGTCTGCAGCCCTGCTTCGGTCTGCGAAAAATCGTAGGCCTTCGCGATGCCGCTCGCCGCGTCGCCTCCGCTGGCCTTGGCACCCGGCGGTTCCATCTTCGCGGCGGTGTAGATCGCAGCCCGCAGCGTCTCCGAGCGCAACGCGTACTGCAGCGCAACGTCGGAGCCGGGCGACACGAACGTCGGCGCTGCCTCCTGCGTTCCGTAGCGGACGCCGTTGTTTGTCCCGATTGCGAGGTTCGCGAGCGCCCCGGGGTCATCTGACTGAACTGCCAGAATCGAGAAGTTGGCGTTGGCGAGGTGGTCCGTGAGCTCCGACTCGTTCCCGAACAGCGCGAGCGCGAGCGGGACTACACCCTGCACCTGAGAGAGCCCGTAAAGCGACCGCGAATACACCTGCTCCTGCCACCGCAAAATGCGTAGCGGGACGCTCCCCAGGCTGTGTGTCGCGCCGTTGCGAGACACTTCAACGTACTGGTTGTCCTCCCCCTCGACCATCGTCACGCGGGCCCATTCGGTGCGCGTCCAGATTGTCGCCTCGAGGTACTCGACCTCCTCGCCCGTAGCGGGATCGCAGTCTTCCCACTCGCTGACCAGGCGCACCCAATCAAGCCGCCCGTCGAGCCCCACCTGCCAGTCTCGCACCTCGCTCGGGTCGAGCGCGGTGACAGTTGTGCGGACGGCGCTCGCGTCGGTGGTGTCGGGGCGGTCCACCAGCGCAGCGCACCACCCGTAAAGCTGCGCGCGGAGGGCCACGCCAGCAATCCACTCGCCGATGTCGTGGCCTGCGCCATCGACGTCCGGCCACCAGCCCGTGATGAGGTCGGCGGTGCTGGTCCGCTTCGGTTGCCGACGCACAAGATGACCGTGGTATACGTCGATCACCGGGGCGACATGGTTCTGGTAAGCGCTGCGGTCGGCGCGAGCGGTAAAGCTCTCGGGGGACTCGCGGCGGAACGGAGTCAGGTACGTGCGGCGCCCGCGGCCCACGCCCACAGAGCCAGCTTCGTAACGTCCCCGGCCACCGTCGCGCGAAGAAACTGCGGCGACGCTGCGGGCAAAGCCGCCGGTGCCTTCGTACGACTCGCGGACGATACGCCACCACGCACAGCCAAGTTCGCTCTCGCGGTCCTCGTGCTCGCTGAGCAGGAATTCCGAGAGGCGCTTCGAGTCGCGCGGGAGCGCCGTGAAGAGCAGCGCGGGGGTGGTGGGGTCGATGGTCATAGGTCAGAGCCCGCCGATGCGGCCAGTGGACGGAGCGGAGGTTGTGGCGGCGGCATTCCAGGCGTAGGCGAGCGCGTCCACATCGTCGTCGTGGGCGTCGGCGACGCCGGTGAAGCGGAGCACCGTCTCGAGGAAGGGGCCGAGCCATGGGTGCATCACGCCGCTCGACGGGACGCGCACGCGGCCCTCGTTCCAGGCGGTCGCAAGGGGCTGAGCGCGGTCGAACTTCGACCCGCGGGCAGGGATCTCTGTGAGGAGCAGCCGCGGGTTGATCTGCCGCAGCGTGCGGGCGATGGCCTTGCCGTCGCGGGAGGCTTCGATATGGAGCGGCGCGTGGCCGTGGCGTTGTTGCCAGCGGCCAAGTTCTGCGGCGACTGCGCCGTTCTCGGCGCGCAGGCGCAGCACGTCCACCACGTCCGCGGTGAGGGAGAGCCCATGCCCGCGTACTGCAAGGGCCACGGCGACGGTCCAATCCGACCTGGTGCTTTCGGTGCCCGCCGGGTCCACCGCGAGGACGATGCGAGCGCCTGCGAGCTGCGGGTCCAGGTAGCGCGCAGGAGCGCGGAAGACCTCGCCGCCGCGGGCTCGGGGCTGACCTTGAAAGAGCGAGGCCCAGTCGTACTCGTTCGCGCCGCGTTTGACCGCGAGTTCGTTCACCGGCCAGCGCTCGGGCCAGAGCGCGTGCTCGACGCCATCCGCGTCGACGGTGATCGCCGGGAGGTTGATCACCTCCCACGCCACACCGTCCATCTCACCGCGCGACAGGCGCCCGATGAGGTCGTCGTCGTGCCATCGGGTATGACAGACGATGCACGACCCGCCGGGCTCGATGCGCGTCCACAGGGTGCTGGTGAACCAATCCCACGTCCGCTGACGAATCAGCGCGCTCTCGGCGTCCTGGCGATTCTTGAAGGGGTCATCGACGATCGCGACCTTGCAGCCTTGCGACGTCAGCGGACCGCCGATTCCGGTCGCGAGGACACCGCCGCCATCGGGGGTGCGCCACTCTGCGAGGGAGCCGCGGTCGTCTCGCAGGGTGATGCCTGCGGTGCGAGCATAGGCGCGGGCGAGGTCACTTTTGCTTTCGGCCACTTGAGCCGCGTAGCTGACGTAGGCGATCGTATCGGCGGGCGCGCGGCGGAGAAACCACGCGATTGCGTGCAGGAGCGTCTCGGTCTTGCCGTGGCGCGGGGGGACGGAGATGCAAGCAAACACTCTCTCCCCGCGGGCGACCCGCTCAAGCAGCGCGAGCAGAGGGGCGAGGTGGTGCGGGCGCGACCACCGGGGGGTGACGCGCGGGATGAAGTCGAGGAGGCGCTCTGCTCTCTGCTCGAGGCGGCGCAGGTACTCGACCCGCAGCGCGCGAAGCTCAGCCGCTCGCGCTTTCGAGGGCAGCGATCCGAGTGAGGAGTTCAGCATCAGGCAGTTTCGTAAGGGCCTCGCCCCCGCTGGTCACATCGAGGCGCTTCGGGGCGGCGGCGCCGTGAAGCTCCGCAAGGCGGTAGGAGGCGGCGACCATCGATCCGCAATCGGGCATCGCGGCGCCGGTGCGGTCGCGCTTGTCGCGGGCCGTCTCGTACGCTTCGAGCAGCATCGCCTCAGCGCGAGCGCGCACCGTCTCCGGTGGGGTGACGGGGCGGTCCGCGAGCTTCGCGCGTACCCTTTCGAGGTAGCGGCGCGCGGTGCGGGTCGAGACGCCGTACTCGTCGCAGATGCGCCGCTGGATGCGGTGCTCTGGCACGCCGGTGAGGTAGAGCTTCTCGACGAGGTCGAGCCGCTCGCGTGGGATAATCGCGGGCTTGGTGATGGCATCCATAAGGACACCTCCGGTCAGATTGATGCGCTCGCCTCGCCCATCACGAGCGCGCGGGTCGAGCGTCGAGCGCCCTTCCCCGCAGCGACGGTGACGACAGCGACGGCAGCATCTGGGCGCGCGGCCTCGCGGGCGAGGATGCGCCGGGCATGACGTGGCGTGCAGCACAGGAGCGCGGCGAGGTCGCGGGCAGTGAGCATCATTAGGGGCGTGGCGCCGTTGTGTGGGTGCCCTTGCGGGCGCACCTGTGGCGCTGTTTGGACGTTACGTTGTCCGCGGGATCGCCGTCAAGCGCCCGTCGGCGCGGTAAGCCGAACCACGTCGCCCCATCTCCGTGCGTAGGCTGCCACAGCATCGGCCGCATCGATGTCCGCGGGGTAGCGGTCGCCCTCGACGGTGCGCGCCTCGACATCGACCTTCACCCGCATCGTGCGCCCAGTCGTGAGCGTCGCTCGCCAGATGGCGGCGCTCATGCTGCCTCCGCTTCCGCGCCCGCAGCGTCCCAGGCGCCAACCGCCCCAGCGAGCTCGACCTCGCCCCACGCCGTCAGCGCAGCGAGCGCCGCCCGCTCCCGCGCTGCGGTTGCTTCGGCCCGGTCGTGCGCCGTCGTGAGGATCGCCAGCGTCTCTGGTGTCAGCGCCGCGCTCGCCACGCGCTTCGCTCGGGCGTAGGCCGTCGCCGCCGCCTGCGCGGCCCACGGGGCCGATTGCGCAGCCTCGCGCACCTCGAGCGGCGCCCATTGGCCCGCGTAGTGACGGGCGTGCGCCCCGACGTCTGCCGCGGTGTGTGCCACATCGACCAGGCGCAGAAGCACCACGCGCCACCGCAGCGGGAGGCGGGACAACTGCTCGTGCGCCGCCCTCCCCCGACGCACGTCGCCTCGGTCGATTGCGCGGTCGGTCGCGGTGTCCTCGCGGAGTCCCCCTGCGCCATCCGACCCGTAGGACACGGAGCGAAGATCCGAGGAATGTGATTGTAGGCCGACGAGGGCCGCGAGGGTGCTGCGGAAGGCGTCGGGCGTCACGCGCCACCCCGCGCCGCGAGCCCCGCCAAGTCGCCTGCGTCGGCTGGCGACCGCATCCGGCGCACGATCGCCACGCACTCCGCCGCCGTGGCGCCCGGTCGCTCAAGGGCCTCGCCGATTGCCACGAGATCGTCGGTGCGGCGGCACGCTTCCGCCTCCGCTTCGGCCATCCGCTCGCGGAAAGCGTCGAGCACCCCGCGGAGGCGCTCGATCTCCGCGAGTGCATCGCGGGCGAGCGTCGCCGACTCCGCGGAGATGTCCCACTCGTCATATGCTGCCATTAACAGCCGCCCCACTAGATCCCGTATCCGCGCGCCCGTTGCGTCCACCGTCGGATCGTCCGTCATCGCCACGTCTCCTCGCTGCCCACCACCACGCCACATCCGCACCCTGGGCAGACCACCCGCCGCGCCACCCGCGGGCGCACGGTGAGCTGCACGCCCGCGGGTCCCTTCGCCTGCAGAACCACCCACGTCACCGCGGCGCTCCCGTCATCGCAGCCGAGCCACCGCGCCGTCGCGTCGCGGACGTGCTTTGCGCTGGCCGTCGCCCCGTCGTCGTCGAGCCGCCCCGGGCTGACGCGAGTAATCGTAACCAAAAGGGGCGCCTTTGGCGGCGAGTGTCCGTGGAGGGCCGCCGCGGTCGCGGCCTTCTCCCGCCGGCCGCGCTCGCTGACCGCGCGCCAGTGCTGCCGATTGTTGAGGGGGTTGACCAGCCGCAGGGGGATCGCCACGACCACCCACGTCGCGTCAGGAGGCCCCGGGAGCGTCCGCGCCGCCGCCGGGGGCCCACCGCTACGTGCTGGGCGCTTTGCGGGCGCCCCGGGTGCTATCGCGTTGCGAGCGCGGAGGCTTGCAGGAGCCGCGGCGAGGAGAGCGGCGCGGTCGGCTGTGACGCGGCGGGTCACGCCACGCTCCGCTCGCTGCCGTCGTCGTACTGCGGCCCGAGGTCTAGCGTCCCGGTCTCGCCCGCGAACATCGGCGCGCCGTCGTCGGGGAGCCCGGCGCCCGCGCCGTAGCGATCGAGCACATCGTCCGCGGTGTACGCCCGCACCGGATCGGCGGGCACCGTCTGCCACACATCCGCGTCGGGCCGGATGCGCGAGGCAAAGCGGTGCTCGTCAATGATCGCCAGCGCCTCGACGTAGAGCGGCTGCGAGAGCCCGCGCACCTTGCCGCTGTAGATCTCGACACACCCAGGCGTCGGTGGGTCTTTCGCGTGGTCGCGCGTCGGGTGCTTGTCCTCGCGGTGCATCAGCAGCACGCCATCGCACACGCGGGTCGACGCCTGCCCGCCTGCGATGTCGCCCTCCGCGAGACGGCGCGGACGTGCGCCGGAGCGCGCGGCAGACGTCGGGTGCGCGAGCGTCACGATGGGGATTTTCAAGAGGTTCTTCGCACGGCGAAGGTCTTTCATCTTCTCTTCGGTCGCGAGATCGGTGCGGCTGCCGTAGGTGCCGCGGGTGAGGAGTTCTCCGAGGTTGTCGACGAAGATCGCGACGGGTCGCGGGCTCATCCCGCGGGCCATGGCGACGATCTCTGCGACGGTCGACGGGCACCCCGGCGTCGAGGGGTCGGCCACCCTCAGCCGCAGCCCGTGGAGCGCATTCGCCGCGGCCACGAGCGCCGCCATCGCGTCGTCGTTCAGACCCGTCGCGTGCGGGTGCTCTCGCGCGTGGACTACCCTTTCTAAAGGGAGTCGCGCGAGGTGCGCGAGGAGCGCGTCGCGTAGTTTGTCGCGGTTCTCTTCCTTCGATACGAAGAGCACCCACCCACAGACCTTCGCGACGTGCGCGGCCCATTGCATCGCTAGCGTCGTCTTGCCGGTGCCGGGCAACCCCAGGAGCAGGTACGAGCCCATGCGGAGGCCGCCGTGAAGCGCGCCGTCGAGGTCCGCGAGGCCGAGCGGGACCGGCGCGGTGGATGGTGGCGCGCGGCCTTCGAGGATGTCGAAGTACCGCACCACATCCGCAGCCAACGTCGGCGCTTCAACCGCGGGGAGCGCAACGCTTTCGAGCGCGCCGAGGGCACCCGCGAGGAGCGCGCCGAGGGGAGCGCCGCTGAGCGCCCGGGCGGCAAGGGCGCGGGCGATGTCGACCACCTGGCGGCGCGCCGAGTGCTCGCGGACGATGCGAGCGTGCGTCTCGACGTGCGCCGTCGTGGCGATCCCATCGGTCAGCTCCCCGAGGTACTGCGCGCCGCCGACGGCGTTGATGCGGTTCGTCGCGCGCAGCTCATCCGCCACGGTTACGACGTCGAGCGGCAGTCCGCGCTCCGACACCGCCGCCATCGCGGCAAAGATCGTGGAGTGGACCGGGAAGTGGAAGTCGCGCGCTTCGAGGATGGCGTCGACGGCCTCCCACTCGCGCCCGTCCAGCAGCACCGCCGCGAGCACCGCGCGCTCGGCCTCCGGGTCGTGGTCGACGATGGCGCGCACGTCCCGCACGGGGCGCACGGTGATCTCCATCGGATCGCGGCGCGTGAGCTCGTGGCTCACGACGCGACCTTGATCTGCGCGCGGTAGATGGCGCGCTGGGCCTCGATGGGGTCGTGGTGGTCGACGGGCGCGGGGGTATGTGGGCCACCCTTCGGCGCTACGGGCTCGATGTCCGCCCGCCCCATCCAGCCGAGCAGGAAGGCCCGACCGTCGCGGTACGACCGCTTGCCGCCTGCGACGAACGCCGCCGCCCGCAGCACCTGGGAGAGGACGTTGACGCCAGGGTATGCGCCCGGGGCCACCATGCGCGTCGCGAGGTCCGCCGGGCGGGCGACGATGGCCGCGAGCACCGGGTCAGCGATGATGACGTCGAACACCGCCCGTGCCGTCGGGTCGGTGGGCGGCTGCTCTGGCGTCGCCGGTGCCTTCGGCGTGCGCTTGGGTTTGAGGGGCGGCGCTGGCTGAACCGCCGCACCCGCGGCGAGTTCGGCTCTCTCTGAGAGTTCTGTTCCTGTTGGTGCTCCTGCTCCTGCTCCTGAGATCGATACCCTATCGATACGGTATCGATAGGGTATCGATAGGGTACCGAAAGCGTGCGCCCACGCTGCAGGAACCCACGGCTGCGAAAAGTCCAGCGACGCGCGCAAGCTCGCGACATGATGGTACTTTTCGGCGCACTCAGGAACGGAGTTCCAGAGCGAGCGCCACCCGGTCAGCACCTTCGCGTTGCTGCATGGGTTGTACTTCGGGGCGTTGGGGACGCGCACCACCCGGGCGGCGGCGTTGAAGACCACCATGCCTGAGGCGCTGAGTTCGTCGACGGCTTTCGATACCGTATCGATACCGTATCGAGACGCTTCCGATAGCCCCGCCTTACCGCAGACGGAGAGCCCGGGGAGGCTCATGGTGTGCGGCCCGGTAAGGATGAGCACCCACACCAACTTCGCTTCGGGGGACAGGGCGACGAACCGCTCGTCGTCCCACATGCGCGGGTCGATCTTGCGATAGACGCTCATGGGTCCAACTCCCCGCGCCCGAGAGAACGGCTCATCGCGCACCCCGCGGCGGCTCGCCTGCGCGGCTCTGTGTGTGCTGTGGCACGGGCACTCCTGCCCCCCGGCCCGCGATGCGCAGGCGTGATGGAGGCAATGGGAGTGTGCGCTATCGCTGCTTTGTTAGCAAGCGTGCTAACACGGTAACCGACTATCGCCCGCGGTTTTCGTACTCCGCGCGAAGGCCGCAGCGCTCGATCTGGCGCAGCACCGTGGGGAGGGCGTTGATGCCCAGCGACGCCCCGGCCTTCGTGGCGTTCCAGTCGTTCGCTTCGAGCGCCGCGCGCAAAAGCGCCGTCTCGGCCGCGAGTTTCGCGGCGTCCCCGTGCTGCGAGAGTTCCGACACGGGGCGTCCGTCCGCTCGCGTCGCCTTCACTGCGGGGGTGGTCTTGCGCTTCGGCGTTATCACGCGTGCGAACATAGTCTCGGCCCCTTCGATCGTCCATAGCTACCCTCACCGGGCCCCCCTCTCCACCGCGTCGTCGTCGCAATCCGCGACAATCTGCGGGCGCCGGTCGACTGCCCCCCGCGCGTCAATGGATGCGGCTACGTCGACGCGCCGCTGGTGCCATGCGCGGTGGCGCCGCTCGCGCTCGCCAGGGCGTGCAAGGAGCGCGGTGATGCGGACGGCGACGGCTGCGTGCGGCGGGCTCACGCGGCACCCCGGTCACGCGAAAGTAGCTCCAGTGCTCGCGTCCACCAGCGCGGCTCCCCGTCGCCGGCCGAGTCCAGCCAAACGCCGACGGCCTGCGGTGATGGGCGCCAGCCAGCGGCTACCAGCCGCGCGGCCTGATCCTCGTCGGGGAGGGAAACTGTCCGCTGAACGGTGCGGGGACCGGCGGTCATAGGGCCCCCCACGGGGCGATCCCGAGTGCGAGGGCGTCTAGTGGGTGCCTGACAATGCGGAGGTTCCCCCCCTCGAGGTAGTCAAGGTAGTCGAGGCGCGTCGGCGTCAGCGCACGCTCGCGCGCCCGGCTCGGCTCGGCCACTGGGCGGAAGGTAATGCGCGACGGCGGAAGGTGGGGCAGCGCGCCGGGTGTTCCAGGCACACCGAGTCGGAGCGCTGCGGCTGCGCCCAGCGAGCAGCTTGCGCAGGTCGCCCACCGCGCTTCGCGGCCGAGCACACGCAGGTAACGGTGGCCTCGGTCATCCCGGGCAACGTGGCGTTTGGCGCAGGTGCGCGCGGCGAGTTGGGCGCGGTGCGTGGCGCAAACAACGACCTCGCCGCTCTCGGCACTTGCTTGGGTCACGAGGCTCCCCCAGTGCGTGAGACGCCCGCCGCGTGGCCTGCTTGGACGATGCTCGCCTCGAGACGGTCGAGCGCCGACCCGAGACGCAGGCGCTCGTCGGGCGACAGGGGGCGCATGCCGATCGTATCGCCAAGCTGCGATGCTGCGGTCGCGAGTCGGTCGAGTCGGCGCAGGAGCGCGGCCGTCGAGGCGATGGTGGGCTCCACACTGTCTGCGCCGCTCACTCTGCACCTGCAGCGCGTGCAGTGAGGGACATCGCGAGGAGCCCCATAGCGCCCACGGCGAGCCCTGTAACAATGGCCGTAGGGCTCGGAATGGCAACGGCAGCGCCGAGGCCTACGAGGGCGGTCACGCACGCAGCAAGGTGGCGTGCGCCAGGCGAAGCGAAGCGGCTCACGCGGCCCTCTTGCGGAGCGACGCAGGCGCGGCGAGGCCCACCGCTTCGATCGCGCCTATGCACACACGCGCGGCCCTCGCGGAGGGGAGCTTGCGGCTCCAGTCTTCCAGCGCTCTAGCGGTCTGCACGCTGATGCGGACGCCGGTCTTCGTCTTGTGGATGGTCGTATACGCCATCCCGGTCGCGTTCTGGGCCGCAGTCATGCTCCCGTTCTCAAGGTCAAGCATAAAAAACAGCTTAGGGGTCAGGCGGCGCATTTCCATGGGCTGCGAATGTAGCCGCTAGGCTCTAGCTCCTGCAAGCTATTCACGACTTTTCCTCGCGCTGACTATTGCCAATGCTTAGCTTGCGGCTGTGCGGATAGGCATTAAGCTAGAGCGACATGGCCACACCTCAGAAGTCAGCTCCCGACTCTGCTGGGCCTTCCGAGACGGTCGGGCAGCGCCTAATCGCAGCCCTCGTGCCGCATTACTTCCCTACGCTGACCGCGGTGCAGCTCGCGTCAGGAGTTGCCTACTCCACCCTAATGAACTGGAAGAACGGCAAGAAAGCGCCGGACTTGCAATCGGTCGAGGCGATGGGGCGGTTGGTAGGCTGCGACCTACTGGACCTCCTCGGGGGCCGCGGCGCAGCTACTACCGCCCTGCAGAACCACCCGGGTTTCGTTCAAGCCCTCGTTGCCGCCGAACAGCGCTTCCCCGGTCGCCTGCCTTCGAGCGCGTACCTGCAGGCGGGCGCGACGTGCGCCGCGCAGTGGCCAGAGACGATCGACGCAATCTTCCTCTTCGACCTAGCCTCGTTCTGGTGGAAGAACGCGTCGAACTCCGAAGTGCAGACCGCTGAGGAGAGCGAGATGCGTTCGGATATGGCGGCGATTGATGCGAAGGGTCAGCCTGGATCTCATCCCGGGGCAGCGGGGGGTGGACATAAGCCGTCCATGCCGAAACCTTGAGCGTTGTTCCTGATGCCAGCTGAGACATAGTCTGCGGGGGTGAGATCCCCACTTGAGGGTTTCGTGTTGGCCATCGTCGAGGGCCGATACGATTCAGTACGCCAGCCGCCGCCAAGGCGGTCGCCGGATGAGCTGCGCTACATTGCGCGCGTTGCGCTTGCCACCGCGGGTCGACCGCCACTCAGCGACCCGCGCCACGTTGCGCTAGCGGGAGGCGCCCGGCTGCTCCCGCGCGCCCCGAGCGGCTTGTGTGGGGAGGGGACACAGGGGGGGACGATTGCCTACGATTGGGGAGCAGAGCCGAAGTTGCGCGGCCTCCTGGTGGCTCATGGTGACGCGCACAGAATCCTCAGTGCGCGCCCTGAGAATACAAACGAGGCCGACGCTTGGTGGCTAACCGTATGGATGCTGATGCCACGGCCGATTGTGCGGGAGCTAACGGTGGCGCAGGCCCTTGACCGCGTGTGGGCCCCGGCGTGGTTCGTCACGGCGGTAATGGCGGAGGTTCACGGCTGGATTCCCGAGGAGAACAATCAATCGTCTGGGCTATAGCCTAGACGCTTGACAGAGTAGAGCCTAGCGGCTACATCTCACCTCACCGAAGCGGTTCAACCCCCGCTTCGAGGAGGCCCAGATGATCCCGTCCGCCACTCTCCCCGCCCGCGTCCGCTCCCGCGCCACCCTCGCCGCCGACCTGCACGCGGTCGGCTTGCGCACCGCCTCAGAGGCTGTGGGTCGCGACCTCGTGTGCCTTGCCGCGTCGGTCGTCCGCGACTTGCGTGCCTCGATGATGCCCGCCCGCGAGCGGGAGGCGCTGGCGCTGCGGGTTCTGCTCTGGGAGCACGACGCCGCGCACCTCGCGGCGCGAGGTGCGTTGTGAACGGCGCGCTTCGGTTGCTCGAGGATGCGGGGCTTACAGTGGCAACCGCGGGGCGTCTCTGGTTGGTCGCGGATTCAGATGGCGTGCTCGGCACGGGCGCGACGCTCGACGCTGCGGTGGCGGAGGCGCTCCCGGTCGCGGTCGGCCTCGGCCACCTCGATGCGGCAGACGTCGAGGCGCTTGATGCAGACGACGACGATGGCGGCATCTGCTGGGGGTGCGCGGGGACAGGGGAGGGGTCGCGGCCTGAGTACAACTGCGGCCACTGCGGCGGCTCTGGCCGCGAGCGCAGCCCTGAGGCCGCGTGATTCCGCCGACGGCGGCAGAGCTTCGGGCAACGGCCATGCGCTTAGAGCAAACGGCGCTCGACATGGAAGGCGCGGGCCACGTGTTGAGCACTGATTCGATGCGGGCAAGGGCGCGGCTCATCCGACGCCACGCGGCGGCAATGGAACGTCGGGCGGGGCTAACCCCGGCGCCGACAGCAACGACGACCACAGGGGACAAGCCATGACGACACAACTCAGCTTGCGCGCTACGACCGGCCTTTCGCCTAAGACAATGGATGAAGCGGAGGCGCTCGCGACGCACGCCGCAAAGAGCGGGCTCTGTTCGGTGCGCGACCCATCGCAGGCGCTCGTGGTGCTCTTGACCGGGATGGAGCTCGGCCTATCGCCGATGCAGTCGTTCCGCGGCATCCACGTGGTCAGCGGGAAGCCGGTACTCTCCGCGGACCTCCTCGTGGGCATTGTCCGCGCGTCGACCATCTGCCAGTCGTGGCAGACGCTAGAGAGCACGCCCGATCGGTGCACCATCGAGACTCACCGACTCGGCGACGCGACCCCGACGCGGAAGACGTGGACCGCCGAGGACGCTAAGCGCGCCCGCCTTTCAACGCAGGCATGGGGCTCCTACCCCGCGCAGATGCTTCGCCACCGATGCAGCGCCGACTTAGCGCGCGAGGTGTACCCCGATCTGGCGATGGGCCTCTACACTCCCGATGAGGTGAGCGAGGGTCGGGTCGCGGACGTCGGCGCGGCGACGCTCGTGCGCGACGAGGCTCCAGCGCAACCCGCCTCTCCTGATCGCCTCCTCGCGTTCACCGCGGACCTCCTCGAGGCGGAAGACATCAGCGGCGTGCGAGCGGTTTTCGGCGCGCACTCCGACGCGCTTGGCGGGACGTCAGCGAAACCTGTCGCTGACGCGGTGGTCGGCCACCTCGCGACCCGCGGCTATCACCTCAATGCGTCCGAGGCGCGTGCAATATGCGGCAGCACCCTCGACCTGAGCCTTGCGCTCGCCTTTGACCGCCTCGCCGCGGTCGATCGCCACGTCGACGACGAGGAAGGCGACGGCGTCGTTGCTGATGTGGTGCGCGTGCTCCGCGGCTGCGGCGCCATGCCGAAATTGCTCAAGACTCGGGTGATGGGTGTCGCGGTCGCCACCGTCGGCGCGCTTGGCGTTGACGATGCGAAAGCGCGGATCACCGCCGCGCTTGCGCCTCCTCCACCGCCGCCCACGAGGGGCAACGACGCGCCGACCGCCGACGCGGTGGCAGCGGCCCAGACCACAAACGCGACGACGCGCCTGGTGCTCGACAGCGACACCTCGCACATCCCCCCGCTCAACGGGACGTGGCGCGAAACCGAAGCCGGGTGGCGCGACCACCTCGCGGAGATGACCGTCCGCCGGCGGATCGAGTCGTCGGTGGCTTGCAACGGTGCGGCGCTCGGGGCGGGCTTTGTTGCGCTTGCCGCGGAGCGCATCGTGGCGATTGATGGGGAGCGACCGCGACCCGAGGGGGTGGCGCGGCTCACGTTGATCGGCGTGACGCAGACGCTGGAGCGCGTCGCGCTTGACGCCTCGCGGGAGCGCGCTGCGCTGGCCCAGGCGGCGTGACGCAACGGCGGGGCAACGGCCTCGCCGCCGTGTCGGGCGCATCCGCAGGGTGCGTCGGACAGGGCGGCGGCGAAAACACACAGCGCGGGAGCAATCGACGATGACGACGATAACAGGCGAGCGGTGGACAGCGCGGCAAAGGACGGAACCAAGGCCGTTGCGGGACGATGCGCCCGCAATCATGCGCGATCCTAAGGAGGTGCTCGCGCTCATTGCGCGCTCGACGCCCGCGACATGCGCGACGTGCGGCGGGTCGGGGCGCGGGCTGGCCCACACGATCCGGCTGACGCGCGACTGCCCTATGTGCGACGGGACCGGCGACGCCTCGACGCTCCCCAGGCGGATGCTCTCGCGATACCATGCGACGGGACTGACGACGCTCGCGGCAGCGCTGCGCCCGATAACGCCGATGCTCCCCGGCGCGGGCGGTGTGTGGTGAAGTTGACCAACGCACAGGCGCAGGCGCGCTACGACGCCGCGGAGAACCGCCGCCGGGCGCGAGTGCTCCGCCTGCACGGCCACGCAGCATCGCCATACCCGACGCCCGGGTGCTTGCGGTGTGTGGTGAGAGTTGTCCGCCGGGTGGCGCCGTGACCGACGACGGCAAGATTGTGGGCCCGCGGCGCCGGGGGGTGCTGACGGACATGACGGGCGCGGTGGTGGGTCTCTGGATCGTTGTCCGGCAAACGTCCCGCGGCTTGAAAGGCAATGCATCATGGCTTTGTCGATGCGTGTGCGGAAGGGAGCAACTGGTGAAGTCGAACCGCCTGAGCGGCGCACGAGCAACGCCTAGTTGCCGGGAATGCGCCGACAGAGCCCGCGTGGCTCGTAACCGCGCGAAGACGGGCCTCGCTATGGTTGCGCCTGCGAAGCGCCCGGCTAAGAAGCCGCGGCCGATGGCTGCGATCACCCTGTCCATGCGACGGGCCTCAAAGCGCAAGGCTTCTCTGGACGAGAGGGCCTATCCAGAGAGGTATAGCCGCCCAATGACGCGCGCGGAGTGTGTCGGGCACGTCGGGCCCTGCGGCTTTATTTCGTGCAAATGGCACCTCGCAGTTGACGTCTCCGTTGTGAACGGAAACATCAAACTGAACTTTCCCGACGACGACGACGACGGCGTTGATATCTCCTCGATGGCCGATACGTGTGCGCTTGACGTGGCCGACCGCGGGGGAGTTTCGCTTGAGGCGGCCGGGACGCTTACGAACCTGACGCGCGAGCGCATCCGGCAGATTGAGGACGTGGTGTTGGTCAAGCTCGGGCTCTCCGCGCCGTGGATGCGCGATCACCTCGATGATATTCCGTCGGGGCCGGGCGCATATCGCAGCCCCAGAGGCGGGGTCGCGAGGCTATCCACGCAGACGTCCGTGGCGTCGCAGCTTTACGCGCAGGGTATGGCGCGGTGAGTGCCGCGGTTGCGGCGCCCACCACAGCGCGGTTTTCCCTCTGGCCGGTGGTGCGGGATCGTCGCGCTCGGCTCTGGGTCGCGGCGCTGGACGCCTGGAGCCTGCTGGTGCTCGCGGGCGAGGCCAACGGCCTGGTGCTCCCCGCGGCGCTTCCTCCGCTGCGTCGCCTGCGCCGAGCGCTGGCGGCGGGTCGCGAGCGGACGGTGGTGATCTGCGACGAGGCGGACGTGCCGCGAGCCCGCCAGTGGGTCGCGGAGATCGGTGACGCGCGGGCCGCGGTCGCTTCGTGGGCCGCGGTCACGGTGTGGACGGATGCGGCGGCGGAACAGGCGCAGCGACGCGAGCGAGGCGGGGCACCGTGGGCGCTCTACCGCGACGGCGCATTCGCGCTCGCAGAGGTGCTCGGCGGTGGGGCGGACGTACTGCGGGCGGCGGATGCCCTCGCGGCGAGGATGGACGGGGTCGAGGCGCGGCTGTGGGGCCGGATGGGAGCGGGACGATGAGCCGAGGGGTGACATGGCTGGTGGGCGCAGCTCGCGGACTGCGGATTGAGGTGCCGTGTGCGTGGGTGCGGTGCGACGCCGCGTGGTGCGAGGGGATTGTGACTGCGCCCGACACGATCCGAGAGGATGCCGCGGCGGCTTTCGCGGCAGCGCAGGGCTGGACGCTGGGGCCAGAACGCGACGTCTGCGAGGTGCACTCGTGACCGCGCTCGCGGTAGCTCTGATCGATGGCGGCGACGTGCTGACGATTGCAGAAGCGGCGGCGCTTTGCCGCGTGTCGGTCGACGTGCTGTACCGTCTCGCCGCCGAGGGCGCAGTGCCCGCGGCGAAGGTCGGTAATCAGTGGCGTCTGCGACGAAGCGTGCTCCTGCGGTGGCTCGACGAAAGCGCGGCGTGCTCCACGTTTTCCCCCGCGGCAGTCAGTGGTGGTGCCACGTCCCCGGCCAAGGCCGCCAGGCGCTCGGGCTCCCCCTTGACGGTACCCCGCACGCCACCGCGTATCGCGCCGCGGCCCAGCGCTTCGGGGGCGGCGAGCTCGACCCGCGCGCTGCTACTGCGGGCCGTGAAGGGGATCTGATCGAGCTCTCCCGGCGCTTCGGGGAGGAGTGCCGCTCGCGCTGGTCTGCTCGCCACGCCGAAAACGTCGCCTACCGTCTCGCTGCATTCGTCGGGGCTCTCGGCGCCGACCGCATCGAGCAAATCACTACGGCCACGCTCGCCCGATACGTCGAGGCCGAGCACCGCCGCGGGGTCAGCGACTCCACCGTCAACCGCACCATCCAGGTCGTGCGAGCGATGGCGCGATGGGCGGCCCTCCGCACGCCTCCCCTCTGTGATGAGGGGGCTCTCTCCACATGGAAGAACCTTAAAGAGATTGCCCGCAACCGCGACCCGATCATCCCTTCGCCGGCTGAGTGGTCACAGGTCGTCCGCGCGCTTGAGCACCCGCCGCGGTCGACCTCCGTCCGCGCTGACGAGGCGATCGAATCTGCCAACGCGAGGGGTGCGGCAGTGCTCGTGGCTGTCGCGGTGCAGACCGGGCTACGGGTCGACGAACTACGGCACCTCCGGGCAAAGGACGTCGGCAAAGACGTGGTGCGCGTGCGCGCCTGGGGGGCGTGGCGCCCCAAGGACCGCGAGGAGCGCGACGTGCCGGTACCTGCGACCATCGCCGACCTCGCGCTCGAACTCGCAGCGTGGCGCGAGTCCGCCGTGGGCCTCAGCGGGAAGGCTCTCGCACTCGGGGGCCATTGGATCGAGGCACGTCTCTCGGCAGCGTGGGCCTCGGCCGGGCTCCCCGACGATGCGCCGGGGATGCACGACGCGCGCCGAACGTTCGCCACAGAGATGAGCCGCCGCCCGGGCGTCAGTGTGCGCGACGTCCAACGGCTGCTCGGGCACGCCGATCTCGAAACGACGCAACGCTACCTCGGCCGATACCGATCGGACGCCGCCCGGCCCGCCGTCGACATGGGACTCGCCGCCGCGCTGGCGAGCGACCCGGCGGTGGTCATCCCCCTGCGACGGCGCCAGTGACGCTGTACCGTATCTGTACCGTAACTCCCCGAATCGGGGCGGTACGGTACAGGTCGCTGCGGGGAGGATCGGATCAGAAACCGCAGGAAACAAGCTGTTTTGGTGGTACCCTCAGTGCGAGTTGAACGCACGACCTTCGGCTTAGGAAGCCGCTGCTTTCATTAGGTTTTATCGGTGATTCAGAGGGTGCTGTACCGTATCTGTACCATAAGCGCCGGATGACGCAGTGCGCCGGGGAAGGTCGCTCCCGGTGGAGCTATCGGCCACGGTATCGGCCGCGGTATCGGCCAACCGCGCGGCTGGCCGATAGGCGGGCGTCAGGTCACGGCCACCACGAGCCGCCCGCACGATGCCGAGAGGTCGATCCCCGCGTGTGCGGGGGAGCCGCCCCGCGAGCGGTAAGGCCGTGCGTCAGCGCGGGTCGATCCCCGCGTGTGCGGGGGAGCCCGCTAGACCAGCAGGGGTACAACGGCACTGAGGGGTCGATCCCCGCGTGTGCGGGGGAGCCCAGGAGGGTATCGCCCTCGAGCGGGTCGGGTAGGGTCGATCCCCGCGTGTGCGGGGGAGCCAAGCTGGACGGAAGCCCAAGGCATTGACTCGCGGGTCGATCCCCGCGTGTGCGGGGGAGCATCTTTGACCTCTTTGCGGACCCGATGTCAAGCGTCCAGGTCCGCGAGCGCCGCGGGGGGGTCAGTGCGCGGGGAGGCCGAGCCGCCGCGCGATGGCAAGCACCCGTGGGGCGTACCCGGTGGCGTCGGGCGCTAAGCACCCTCTCCCCCACCTGTACGACACCAGAGCCCGCAGCCACCCGCCGCACTCGGCGCGACGGCGGGCGAGGGAGCGCGCGGCAATGTCGGCGCTGAGCGCGTCGCTGCGAATGTAGGCGTGGTTGATGCGGACGCCCGCGAGGGAGGCGTAGCGGGGTGCGGTGCCCGCGCGCGACTCCAGCCACGACACTGCGGCCACGATCGGCGCAGGGACGTGGTGAGTGTCGGCAGCGCGCACCAGCGATGCCACCACGTCGAGCCGCAGGAGGTGCGCGCTTGCGGGGAATGCGAGCGCGAGGAGGGCGAGCAGCGACGCCGCGGTCATACGGCGCCGCTGGCGATGCGGCTGGCGGTGTCCAGGTGCATCCAGTCGCCCGACTCACGGCCAAGGTCGCAGCCTCCGACGCGAAGCCCGCCGACGTCTGCTAGCGCGACGAGGGTGTGGCGCGGGAGGTCGATTAGCCCGCGCGCCGGGTTGCGCGTGGTCCGTGGGTTGGGCAGCGGCTGGCCGACCACGAGCGGCACGCGGAGCGCCTGGTAGTCGGCCGCGATCTGCGGGGGTACCTCGACGCCTGGGATCGCGTCCGCCTCGCCCACGTCGAGCGCATCGACGGCGAGGTAGTCGGCAGCGAGGTAGTAGCGCACGGCCTCGCTCACGCGGTGCCAGCGATCCCACACGCTCCCGGTGGACTCGCCCGCCTTGCGGGGAGCGAGGTCCGCTGGCGCGCCGTCAAGCGCGACACAGGCGCGGTCGCAGGCGTCGGCGAATGCCTCACGCGCGCCACGGATCGCCGCGCCCGCGGCCTCGCCACCGTAGACTACGCCGCGGGCGCTGGTGTGTCGCGTGGCGCTGTACCCGTTGGTGCTGTAGTTCAGGTCGATCGCGAGGCCCTTGCCATGCCATCCCGCGGCCTTGCGGTATCCACCGCAGCCTCGGACGCCATGCCACCCCGCGAAGGTCTGCGTTGCCGCGCCACCGAGCATCGCCCGCGTCCACTCGTCATACAGCGCGGCTTCGACCGTCGCGAGCACCTCCGCGAGCCGCGGGGCGACGCGCGTAGAGCAGCCGAGGAAGCGCGTCGACACCAACGACGACTCGACGGCCGCGATGGCCTCGGGGGTCATAGCGCGACCCCCTCGAGCAGCAGGTCGGCCCGCAGCTCGGCGACCGCGCCGCCGCAGTCTCCGGTCGCTGCGATGGAGGCTGCGGCCGAGTCGATGATCGCGTGGGCGAGCGCCGTCGCGTCTGGATCGAGGCCGTATCCCTCAAGGGAGTACTTCGCCCGCGATGCGGCTACTGCCAGCGGCATCCCGCACGCCACGTCCACGGCCATGCTCGCGCCGTAGCAGGGGGCCTCCCCGCCTGCCCGCGCTTCGGGGACGAGCAGATAGACGCCGCAGTAGACGAGCCCGCCCGCGGCGATCATGCCGACGTGTCCGAGCTCGTGCTCGACGGTCGCGAGGAGGTCCTCGCCGCTGCGCATGGCCGCGGGGGAGAGGTAGATGGCCGACCGCCCGTTGGCGCGCCCGAGAGAGGCGAGTGCAGGGCCGACGACAGGGATAAGTCTGAGGGCATCGGACGCCACGCCGGGGAGGCCGGGGAGCGTGATCGTGACGTTCTGTGCGACGTGGTCGCTGGTGATCCCGGTGCCCTGGAGCGAGTGTCCCGCGGCGACCAGGCCGACGACAGCGACGCGGCGCAGGTCGTCGGGGAGGATGAGCTCAGCGCCCGCGGTGGCGACGCGCTTGCGGGCGACACGAAGAGCGACGTCGAGGGGGATCACAGCCCACCGTCCGTCGCGGGCGCGCAGTGCGCGACTCCACTGTCCGCATCGACCACACAGCCGCCCGCGCAGCCGCGCTGCGACCCGTCGCCCGAGCGAGGGAGTGACGGCCACTCTCGATGGTGCGTGGAGCCGGGGACCAGTGTGGGCGAGCACACCACCGGGACGCCTGCGACGCAGCGCTGCGTGAGGGGCACGCAGTCCGTGGGGTCGCTCACGACAACGGAGGCGCGCAGGGCACCCTCGCGGACGAGGGGGCACCCGGCGGCGAGGGCCGCGAGGAGGAGGGCGGAGAGCTTCACGGGGCCTCTGGGGGAGCGAGCGGACCGACAGAGGGCGGCGCTACAGTCGGCAGCGCACGACCCGTCAGGAGGGCGTAGCTCTCCGTGATGAACCGCAGCACATCGGGCGACGCCGCGGCCACGGCCTCGACGGCGTGGCGAGCGCGGGGGTACGGCGCGAGCGCCCGCGCCAGCATGGCGTGGGCAATGCGCAGGAGGCCAGTCACAAGGGAAAGCCAGAGGGCGATCGACAGCGCGTGCGTGTCGAGCCAGTGGATGGCGAGGGTCATGAGGGGCTCCTTCGGAGTGGCAAGTAGCGGCAGACCCACACAGGCCACCGCAAGTGGTCAGCCGTGCGGGGGCGGGATCGTGGTTTTTTCTCCTGAGAGCTTGCGCGCACGCCGCAGCAGCCACGGGCGCAGCAACTCGGTAATAAACACAATCAAAACAGAGCCGACTACCCCAAGGATGAAGGAGACGGCCTTGTCGGCAAGTGCCGCCCCGGTCAGTCCCGCCATCGCGCCGACAGTGGCGTGGTAGCCCAGTAGGTCGCGGTGCTGAGTCATAGCGTCACCGGCGTCAGGACAGCCAGTGCGCCAAATCGTGCAGTGGTGGAGCTAGCCATCGAGCCTCCTAGTTGTAGCGACACGCACACCGACTCATACAATGCGGCGGTAGGCACAAACCGCTTCTTCATTGTCCACGTCGTCGGCACGACGTTCCCTGCGCTGATCCCCAACCAGAAAGTCATGGTTGTTCCGATCAGTTGAATCCGCATCCACCCTGTCCCATCGAGCGGGACCGCCCCGGCGAGGTTGGCCCGATACCCAGTCTCGTCCTCCCAGTACAAGTTGCCGTTATCCGCCTGATAGGTAAACCGCTGCCGTGGCAGGGATACAGTTACGAACGAACCAAGTGTTGCAACCTCAATCCCGTAGCGGCAGTTGCCGTCCGCGTACCCGGCGGGAGCCAGTACGCGAGTCGCTACGTCGAACTCCGCGACGGGCGCGGGAAAATTCCGGTACAACGCGGGTCCGGTAAGGACGCCTGAACCAATCGAGTCGAACCGCAACTGCCCCGCAAGAGCGGGCGAGTAGATCGCAGCGACACCACCGCTCACTGTGACGGTGTTTCCGGCAGTTCCAAGAAACGTCGTGAGCCCGGTCGCAGAAGTGAAATCGTAAGCTGGCTGCGCTACGGACTCAGCGGCACTAATCGCCGCCCGCGCCGACGCCGAGTTTGCAGCCGCGAGGAAGCCGCTCACGGTCGCGCTTGTAGTCGTCGCGCTACCCGCGCCGTCGCCGATGAACGTCTGCCCATTGACGGAGCCGATCGAGCCCGCGATCACAGTCTGCGTCTGCGCGCCGAAGTCGGTCGCGACGTAGGTCGTACCCGCGCCCGTCGAGAGCGGCACCTCTCCAGCGCCCCCCGCCGCGGGGAGGCCAGCGCCGCCCGCCGCGGGGTCGGCTCCGTTGATTCGGAGGCTCATACGACACCTCGCGAGGTCAGCGTTGCCGTGCCCGCCGATGCAGCGGTAATCCGGAACCTGTACGCGATCGAGGGTTCATCGAGGATGTCGATGTCCAGCGACTGTCCCGCTGCGAGCGGGAGGCCCGTGGTGATGGGCCGGGCTGGGCCGAACGTCACGCCGTCGAGGGTGCGGGCAACGCTGAGCGCGGTGATATTGCCGCCCGAGACGCACGCGAGCGTCGAGAGCAGAGACATGACCGTCAGCGCTGGCCGCACGATGGTGGCTGTGGGCGAGGCAGACGTGACGATGGCGACCGCCGCGGGGGCGTATTCGATGTTGCGCAAAATGGGGCTCCGTGGGGGTGATGCGTGACGAGTCGGCGTCGCGGAGGGGGCGCGACGGGAGAGCGGGGAGGACGGTCGGAAGGCGATCAGACGG
>Ga0114969_10000456_pt1 | contig 35248 bp, 33 predicted proteins | sample M_130807_MF_Meta_FD_87316 | JGI IMG/M metagenome (GOLD analysis project Ga0114969, IMG submission 87316) | Freshwater microbial communities from Lake Montjoie, Canada to study carbon cycling - M_130807_MF_MetaG | ecosystem: Environmental > Aquatic > Freshwater > Lake | place: Lake Montjoie...
AACCAAACAAAAAAAAAGAAGAAGAAGAAAAAGAAGAAGCAAGAAAGAGAGGAGAAAAAAAAAAAAAAAAGAAAGTGAGAGCAGAGAAAGAAAAAAAAATAGAAAAAAAAAACAAAGAAGAAGAAGAAAGAGAAGAAAGAGAATGGAAAGAAAAGCGTAAAGCACAAATATTAGAAACATTGAATGATATTAGCAATAGTATGGCGTCGAGACACGGCGACAGTTATAAAGATGCGATGAGACAACATGACAGATTAAGCGAAGAATATAGAAAATTATTTGGTGGAAGAAGAATGCGCAGTACACGTAGAAGAAGTATGCACAGAACACACCGAAGAACAAGACGCAAAGGAACTCCTGGAGGCACACGCAATAGACATCACAGAAAAAGAAGATAAATAACAATAAAATTGAAATTCTATTATTTTATATAATTAATATTAATAATAATAATAATATAAAATGGCGACAACTAATGCGTTTGACTCTACCAAACCTTTCAATTCCAAAGCAGTATCGTATAAATACATGTCGTTTACTTATCACGCAAAGAAAAAAAATCGGTTGATGATTCAACAAAATTTTGATATTGAAGAAGAATGCCCAATATGTTTAGAAAGTATGATTAATAAACCGGTTATGTATACGCCGTGTAAACACAGATTTCATACTAAATGTATGTTTACAATGATGGGTGGTCTACAAGTATCCAATCATTCGTGCCCTTTGTGTAGACATGATTTGTTGACTGCTATAATGAAATTAAATAGTAGTAATTTATATTATTATATAGTTATAGACGTACCAGCAAACATAGTAGCACCAGCAAACGCAGTAGCACCAGCAAACATAGTAGCACCAGCAAACGCAGTAGCACCAGCAAACATAGTAGCACCAGCACCAGATGAAATAATAAGTCTATTTGATTCTATATCGGAAGGAGAATATGATGATGATGATGATGAATCAGATGAATCAGATGAATCAGATGAAGTTGATGAATCTGATGAAGCTGAACTAGGAGATACGGGTGGTTTATTTTAAATAATAATTACTAAAAAATTGATATAAAATAATACTTGTTATTTTTTTATATCAATAACAACAATAAAATGGGCAATACATTCATCTCCGGTTTTAATCCATTGAGCGACGAAAATGGTCAGAATTTACAAGAGCGGTTTGCAAAACAAATAGGTCTCATTGGCGATGAAACAACCGACGTGTATTGTATATTCATCAGCGATGACAACAAATGTCGTAAATATAAAATAAATGACACGGCAGAACCGGAGGAAATGAAGACCTACACACCATTAAAATTATTTAAATATATATTCGGCGAGGTATTTAAACGCTATATTGACCATCCAGCGTATAAAAATATGTCGAATGAGGAATTGGAGCAAATATGCTCTGATTTCGCCGAACATTTGAAAACCAGCGATAAAGTGCTTGTCAAGGATGCGACAGACGTAGAGAAAGAAAGATTTTCAGTGAAATACCCCAATAACGTGTATTCGAAATATGCTGACCAAACAAAAGTATGGTTTTCTCGAATAATTGATGCGGACACGAGAAAAACCAATTACTTTTATTTCCCCATTCAGATTCAAGAAGATGAGAAAAAGTATCACGTGGTGTTAAAACATCATGAATACCGCGACATTCAATTAGCTTATTTCAATCCGTTCAATGTGAATTTACAAAGTTCGGCAAATGCGATTTTACTGGATTTGAATAAAGAAAATTGCTGTATGTTACATATCAAAGAAAATAAAATAACGATAGAGTTTTGTGAAGACCAAACATCGTTTGTATTTACTCTGTCACCACCAGAATTTTATAGAATGCTCTTTGGTAAAATATATAAAGATTATATCTTGGATGAAAAATACCAAAACATGACCGACAATGAACTCGCACGAGTATGCAGCGATTTTGAAGCCTACCTAGAATATTTCAAAACGATTGAGATTGTGCCGGAAGAGACGAATAAAAAGAAGTACATGTTTCACGTGATGTTTCCGGAGAATGTGTTTGCTAGAAGCATCATAGATGCCAAATCAACGACCTATATGTGTAAAATATTTGGAGATAAATCCAGAAAAATCAAATATCACTATTTGCCTATTGAAATTATAGCAAATGGTAGAACGTATAATGTCCTCACAACCTTTTAGAAAAAGGTTGGACCAAAAATTACAACTAATATATGCGTTAATTATTACTTAAAGTGTTGACATAATTACAACTTAAAGTTTTATTACACCTATTACAAAGGTTGTAATGTCCATATTACTTTTTTTTAACGACACGAAGAAATTAGTAATTCACGAAGATTCTGAGAATATTTTTAACAGAGGACTAGTTAATATTTTATTAGAACCTTATCAAGAATTAGAAGGTATTCATTATACTTATGACGATATTAGCACAATCATTATAAATTATTATAGAGGAAAACATGAAATAATTGATTTTCCAAAAAATCTAAAAAAACTAGAAATTAATACTAGTTCATTGTTATATATGCCAGATTTTCCTCCAAGTATTGAAAAAATTATAATTGGTTCTTCATTTATACGTTTAATAAATGAAGATTTTACAAAATATCCCAATTTAAAACAATTAGAGATTCGTGTTATGTCAGATTTAGGTTCTATCTATCCAGCAAACTTGTATAAAAAAATAAATCTAGTAACGGAAGAATACAATATTCCTCCAATGTATCGTGGCATTGACACACGTAACCGCCCAATGCCTCACGTTCTTTATAGAGAAGGTATAAGACCTACTGCGTTAGAACCCGACGCTGCTAAGTTAGCCCATCTCATTAATAACGGACAATCCGTTCATATCTCCTCCATCAATAAAGCGATATGTAAATCCATCGCACTTATAAATGAATTGGCGGAAAAACACCCACCGGTAGAAAAACCTCTAGATTATATCATCAAACCCAAGAATGTATTTAAGCGCGCCTATCACTATGTACGCAATATGTTTAAAAGTCTAGACGATGATATTACCGATTCCAATACAACAATTCATGGATGGTTTGCCTCTGGCGAAATACATTCTCTACATCAAATAACCTTTGCCCAACTCTTTGAAAAAGTAGTGCGCATTATTATACATCATGAACACAAAGAGGGTTTAATAGAGCGATTGCGGGAAGAATTAACCGAGGCAATGGGACTCTGTTTTACCGGCAGAATGAATCGTCTAGTCAATTCTTTATCCGGCATTGTAGAGGGAATAAAAGTTTCCTTTTCTATTGAAGAACAAATCCAACTGGAATCACAGAAGATTATTGAGCGATTAACGCAAAAGACAATAACACTGGAAAAGGCAAAGGAAGAAATGGTGGAAATATTTAATGATGAAGACATAATAAAAGATGCAGCATTAATGCGCTTGAAGGAAGACTATGTAAATGCTTTAGATGACTATTTAGACGACAACCTTTAGATAAAAGGTTGGACCAAAACCAATGTAAACATTTATGAATTGTATCATTCAAACTTAAGAATCGTTACGAGGGGGTCTGGGGCAAGTGAAACAGACTTCCGTTCCCCCTTTTTTTATCTTTTTATACATCATATGGACAAAGTTACTGAAAGCGTCAAAGCAGTTCCAACCGAATCTATGAATTTTTTCAGTTATGTCTTTAATTTTGACCATGATAATAAAATGGATATTATGAACATGTTGCAATATACGCTCTTGGCGATTATTCCAATTCTGCTCCTTTTAAAAGGCATCAAACATATTGTTCCTGAGGAAGACGAATCTAAAGGAAGTTTAGAGATATTGGCGGAAAGTGTTGGGCAAATATTAGTTATTATGATGGGCATTTGGTTTATCAATAAAATTATCAGATATATCCCGACCTATAGTGGTGAAAATTACCATAAATTTAACAATATTAATTTTATTCTGCCTTTTGTGATTATTTTAGCGACCATGCAAACAAAATTAGGTGCCAAACTGAATATTTTAATTGACCGGGTGGCAGATTTATGGCATGGCAAGACCCAAGCGCCACCGCAGCAAGGGCAAGGGCAAGGGCAAGGGGTAGTTCGCGTATCACAACCTTTTGCGGGTCAACCCCAGCAGCAACAAAACCAACCGAGTCAGGCAGATTATTTAGATAGAAACCAACTGCTGCCGTCGAATCCGTCGATGAGTTCTATGCCCGCACAGCAACAACCACAGCAACAAGGCAATACCAATTTCAATCAAATGTATCAGAATCAACCGACCCAACTGGTTAACCCGGTATTTCCCTCGGAACCCTTGGCGGCGAATGATGGTCATGGGGGGTTTACTGCTTGGTAAGGGGAACCCAGGTTCCCCTTGGACCCCTCCTTTTAAAATGGGGTTTCAAAGGGGTTTACCCCTTTAAAGGGAACCCAGGTTCCCCTTGGGTCAATAAATAGGTTAACATTTTATGTAAACCTATTATGTGTAAATTTGAATTATTATGTTTTGATACTATATTAAATATACAATATATATATTTAATATTTAATATGTGTAGACCTCCAATTTTAAAGATAATAAATAAAGAACATTTAATTGATAAAAATAATTTAATTAAAAAACAAAAAAGGGTGAGTTTTGACCTAGTACAAAAAAATGAAGAACCGAAGGCATTAACAATAAGTAATAATTCAATAATATCTTCAATGTTTGTTCTAAATGAACTTAAAAATAAATTACAAACTGCAATGACACGCATTTTGGTATTAGAGAAAGAATTAGTAGAAACAAAAGCAAGAGAAAATATATTAATATCACGTTGTGAAAATCATAATAAACTATATTTAACAAGAGATAATGGCATTGTAAATAAATATTATTTTGATAACATTTCTATAAATCATACAACATTGTGAAAAAAAACAAAAATTTACACCTTCGAACATTTAATGTGCGTGATAAATGTTACCTTTGTCACTCATTTATCGCCAAAAAGTCGGCGATTTAAATGTGCGAAGATGTAAAATAAAAAGTGTTTTTATGAAAGTTTAACTATAATTTTATAAGACTATTTACATTTTTTTGGTTAAACCTTTTTCTAAAAGGTTTATATAATAATAAAAAATGCCCCCTCTAGACATCACTAAACTTTTACATGCTTTAGACAACGAAGAAAACGAAGACATTATCAATCACGACCATGAAAAAATAAGCAAAGACAAAAATGATATTCTACAAAAACTTCAACTCTCAAGAGATGTCATTAAAAGTCTACATCAAAAATTAAAGCATTATCGCTATGTAGATTCTTTAGAAGGTATTCGTTTTGGTGCCTACATCCGATGGATTTCATTAAAAAATCCCGACCCAGAGACCATTAAATTAACCAATGGTGGGTTTATATGTAATATAGAAATTTTAAATGATGATATCTACATTACCATAAAAAACAATATGAATCGTCTATTTAAACTTAAAATGTCGGAGAATTTAATATTTCAAAAATTAATGCAGCAAGAGCAGGTGATTCTGTCGGCGATGAAATATTTGGGGGGTGCCGCTGCCCCTGGACCCTAGATTTTGCCCTAGATTTTTCTAAAATCTATGATTTTGCCCTAGATTTTTCTAAAATCTACGATTTTGCCCTAGATTTTTTTAAAATCTAAGATTTTGCCCTAGATTTTTTTAAAATCTATGATTTTGCCCTAGATTTTTTTAAAATCTACTGGCACCCGTAGTCGTAACGCCCGTCGAGTTTTAATTAATTTAGGTTTATCTTTGCTCTCCAGAAAACTAACCTTTTTTTTACACGTAAACCGATACGATTTCAAATGTTTTTTTTTCAATATGCTATTGGTACAAATCGCAATTGCACCAGATTCATTTTTCAATGTAGGGTCTATTTTTTTAATACATCTACATAATTTAGTTGCTAAAATTGTCTCGGCAGCATTTTTAATTTGTTGTGGAGATGAATTATCTGAATTAATCTTATAATAATTTAAAATTGACTTGTAGTCATTTTTAGACAACTTCATTATATATACAATGGCAAAAATAAATAATTTGTTTACATATATATTTTTATTTACATATATATTTTTATTTACATATATATTATTATTTACATATATACAAATAAACATCATCTCTTAATATAATAAAAAAATCTAATTAAATATATAAATCAAAATACTATTAACAATAGAACATGGTAGAAATAAACGGGGCGCTCATCGTGTCCATATGTATATCCCTATTGTTGGTCTTGTGTCATATATTATTTTCTTTGCGTAAAAAAATATCAATAGATAATACAACAAGACCCACTATAATGCCGGATAGTAAACCATTAAAAATAGTGGTTTTTGATTTGGACGAAACATTAGGTTGTTTTATTGAAGTTGCGATGTTTTGGGAAGCATTAGAGCGATATAATGGATATAATTTATTAGATGAACGATTCTTTGAAGTTTTAGATACTTTCCCAGAATTTTTACGACCAAAAATATTAATTATTTTGGATTATTTAAAACTTAAAAAAGAAAAAAAACAATGTGACCAAATTATGATTTACACGAATAATCAAGGTCCAAAAAGTTGGGTTAAATTAATTAGCAGTTATTTAAATAATAAACTCAACTATAAATTATTTGATAAAATAATAGCCGCCTTTAAAATAAAAGGCAAAGTAGTAGAAGTCGGCAGAACCAGTCATAATAAAAGTGTAGATGACTTGGTCAGGTGTACTAAAATACCTACCAACACTGAAATATGTTTTATAGATGACCAAAAACATCATCTCATGGTACAAGACAATGTCTATTATATCAATGTGAAACCCTACGAGTATTCCATGCCGTATGAAGAGATGGCATCTATTTATTATGAAACATTTCATGAAAAATACAATATAGTAGACACCAAGGAAGAATTTACTACTAAAATAGTCGAGTCCATGTTAAGATATACAACGTACACCACCTTTGAAAAAAATGAAGAGGAATACAACGCCGATGTTGTCGTCGGCAAACAAATGCTTATTCATTTAGAAGATTTTTTCAGAAACGGACGTTCGCAAAATACACGCAAACGGCGTAGAACTATCAGACAGGGTACCAAAAAAACACGCGCATAGTTTTGCCCTGCGTTCTATAGTTTTGCGTATTAAATGAAATAAATATAATATAGGTATTATATTTATGATGCCATAAAAAATTGAAATGCTTTTCCTAAACAAAGACATAAGCACCTAACAAAGCAAAGCGAAACCGAACCGAACCGAACGAATCGAGATTTAAAATCAAACGAAAATGTCTGCCAACCAGATGGATGTTAATGAGCGTCTGATAACAGCAGAAAACATCACCATCCATAAGGTGAGAGGTAAGTATGTGATCAGTTCCATGCCGACGGAATGGATATTTGGTCAGGAAAACACGTTGTTGGAATGCCACAAATGTATGCAGAATGCGACTTGGCGGGGTGTCTTGATCGGACCTTGTTTGGATTGCTCTGTTATCTATCAAGGCGCACCGGTGGGATTCTTCGAAAAAGAATATGCGCACGCTATGCCGGTTGGGTCGAGTGCTGCCCCTTTTGGATTCTATTCCGGGTATGGACGCGATGTGTGTCGCCAAATCGATGCGTTGATGCCAGAAGACCTACACATCCCGCCCGTGGCGTACCCTGTCAAACACGACGATGCCTACTCGTTTTATGGAATTGCCGAGTTGGGCAACTATACAGCAGACACATCCTATCTGCTGGAAAGTGTGTGGGGGCAAGACATTATCAACCGGCGGTATAACTGCGATTCGTCGGACGATGGCGATGAGCGCTGGTCCAGTATTACCAGTTTGTTGTTCACACTGGCAGAAGAGTTTGATCAACATAGCTTGCCGTTTTATAAAAAATGCGAGAAAATGGAAAAAGCGTGGACCGAATGTGTCTCGGCAAGCACGCAAGCAGAAGTGGACTCTGAAATGGCGCAAAAAAAAATCGACAAACAACAGATGCGTGATTGTCATTACTGCGGCAATATGGCAGTGACAATGTCATGTGCCGCTTGTCGGTCAGTACGCTATTGTAGCGTGGCATGCCAGCACCGCGATTGGACCAAGGGCGGTGCCTACATGTGTTCTGATGGGCAACCGAGCGACCCACACAAAGCAAATTGCGCCTATCTGACAGGGATTGGAAGAGCGCAAGCAGAATATGAAGAGATGATGCGCATTGCGATCGAACACGAAGACGAAGACGAAATCGAAGACGAAGACGAAATCGAAGTCGAAGACGAAATCGCAACAAGCGACGAGGATATCTATTCTATTGATTAGTATAGTTTTGTTTTGTATTTATAAAAAATTATAAATAAAAAATACGGGTTAAAGGGTGGAACCCTAAATAAAAAATACGGGTAGAACCCTAAATTAAAAAATAAAAATAAAAAAATAAAAAAAACCAAAAAGAATCCAACTCTTTTTTATCTTCGGATATGAATATAAGTATCTACATAGTCAAATAAAGAAGAAGACACCAACATAAAACAAGCAGCAGAAAATACGAGTCGTCTATCAAAGGCAGAATCCACTTTGACATTTTTTCTGGCAAGGAGTGGATTATAACGAATCAATAAAATAAAAATTATATAATAATTCATAATGAGTCGTAATATGTGTAGATACTCGGGTGAAAATGAAACTAACCCAGTAAAAGCAATAAAAAATAACAAATAAGATAAATACAATCCGTAAATAAAAACATTATGGTGCCAACCTTTATCTGATAATTCAAATAAATAACTAAATAGTTTGTTTATTTTATAAAGCATAGTATATTATTATATATAATAATAATAATATAAAATTGAATTAGTTTTATAATAATTTAATACATATAAATTATAAAACTAAAATGACGGATTATGAATACGTGAAATATTGCGCGACAAAAGAAACATTACGCGAAACAATCAATACATTTGGAGTTGCTATTATTCCAAATGTATTAAGTGAAGAAGAATGTAATTCCGTGGTAAGTGGAATGTGGGATTTTTTCGAACATATATCGCAATCCTGGGCAGTGCCGATTAAACGCGATAACAAAGAGTCGTGGCGAGAATTTTATAAACTTTATCCAATGCATTCTATGCTAATTCAACACTGGAATGTGGGACATGCGCAAGTGTCTTGGGATATGCGACAAAATGAAAAAATTATAGACATATTTTCACATTTTTGGAAATGTTTGCCGGAAAATTTACTTGTCTCTTTTGATGGGTTAAGTTTTAATTTACCGCCCGAAGTTACTAAACGGGGATGGAATAAACAAAATACCTGGTATCACACCGACCAAACGTATACTATAAATAAATTTACGTGTTTACAAAGTTGGGTTACGGGATTAGATGTCAATGACGGCGATGCGACGCTCTCTTTTATGGAAGGTAGCAATACATACCACAAGGAATGTGCTGATCACTATCAAATAACAGATAAGAAAAATTGGTACAAATTAAATAAAGAACAGGAACAATTTTATTTAGAAAAGGGGTGTGTGTATAAAAATATTAAATGCCCCAAAGGCAGTTTAGTGTGTTGGGATAGCAGAACCATTCATTGTGGAATTGAAGCATCTAAAACCAGAGCAATGCCCAATTTACGAGCAGTGGTATATTTATGCTATATGCCGCGCGAATTATGTAGTAAAGTTAATTTGAAAAAAAAGCAAAAAGCATTAGAAGAATTACGGACCACTAGTCACTGGCCTAGTAATCCAAAATTATTTGGAAAAAACCCACGAACGTATGGCGGAGCAATTCCTGAAATAACTAAAATTAATTCGCCAGTCCTAACTAAAATAGGTCAATTTCTGGCAGGGTTTTAAATGCTAAGAGTTCGCTTCGCTTCGCTTTACTAAGAGTTCGCTTCAGTAAGAATTTTCATAGAATTCAAAATCTTAATCAAATCCGTTTCCCACTTGCACAAAATTTTATAGACATCTTTTTCAACCGAAAATTGCTGTAAAGGTTGAAAGGGTGTCAAAAGATTATTCATATAATAGGTAATGATAGTTGCTAGAATACCAATATGACCTGTATTGTTATATTGAAATTTATAGTTTTGTAACGTATCAGAAAAACCAATATTATAGAGAATATTTTTTACTTCATCCAAAAAATCTTCGGTCAGCGGATCCGTCGATAAAAGTTTATCGAGTATCATCTTGGGTGGGGTATTTACAATAACATTTGCTTCCACCCTATCAATAATAAATCCAATGAAAGGGTCGTTGGTTAATAATTCATGTGCTTTTTTAGCAAATTCAACCATGGACGGAAATGTAGACGCATCTCTACACACATAGGAATAAATTTGAATAGGCATAGGTATACGCAAATATTGTTTCTTAAAATACATATTTACCTCAATCGTAGAAATCTCAATGTTATCTCTGTTTGCCAGAATAAATTTATAATCATTCGTACAAGACTCGGGGTAACCCAGGATTTTACCCACCGAATCATTGCCATAAATTTCCTTGCTGGTATATATTTTTTTTGCTATAACGATACCATTAATACCAAAATCAGAATGTTTTAATTCTGGATAATAATGTAAAATGCCTTTTAGAATAGTACTCGTTCTATAATCACGGGATACACATTCATTATAATCTGTGGGCAATATCATCATTGCTTCACGCAATCCATTCATAACCAGGATACAATTGGACAACTCTGCCAATCCGATAATTTCAATTTGCTCTTCCAGCGACATGTCTGCGATAGTATTATAGAATAGTAGAAAATTATATTTAAACCCTTTTTCTGTGTAAGCGAAGCAATTTAAATGTCTGTATACTATTTATAACTTTTTTGTATCCACTATACCAATCTTGGAATCAATAGTAGTTATAGTTAACTTTTCATTTTCCGAATCCATTTTCATAAAAAAGTAGATTGGATTTGCTCTAAACAGATTTTCATAGACACTATAATTTGTATTGTGAACAATAAAGTGCATACCATTGACACATATTGTACAAATAATAGACAAATCGCAATTTATAGTGTCAGGGGTTTCAATGTAAATATGAAAACTTCTACCAAATTAATACTGGACACAATCGTGGATGTCGCATTGCCATAGGTAATGTTAACATCATTTGAATGAAATATATCCAAACCAGAAATTAAATCATCCTTTAATATCAGATTTATATCATTACATCGGTTTAAAATTAAATGATTGAATTTTTTATCTACATAGATGGTCACGTTGCTGGCATCTTCTATAAAATAAGATTGTTTCTGTACGCATTTGTCGGTGCACGGCAAATGAATTTCTTTGACCTGAATGGATTGAGAAATAAAATTAATATTATTATAACATTCTAACCACGACTCGTATATATTTTTTTAAATGTCTTCCATAGTTATACGTAGATTAGGTAATTAAAAACACCGAAATTTTTATTCCGCCGCTTTCGCCGTGGAACAAGTTCAAAAGCGTGGCAAAACCCGCTTTTGAAAAAAGCATAGCAAAACCGATGTAATATTTATCGTAAAATTTTTGGTCCAACCTTTTCTTAAAAGGTTGTTTTTTGGTCCAACCTTTTCTTAAAAGGTTGTTTTTTGGTCCAACCTTTTCTCAAAAGGTTGTTTTTTGGTTCAACCTTTTAAACTTGTTTCACGGCGAAAGGTTGGTTTTATATATATCAAGAGTCCGCGCACTCGCATCTGTCGCCTCTACAAAACGCGGCATCCAATAATACGGCACCACCTGTTCGCAATCAGGATATGCCGCCACAAAGATAGATTTATAATAGTACTGCTCGTTGGTGAGTCCCTTGCGATCTATAGTTTTGCGCAAAGTTATAGAACCCGTGGAGAGGCGGTCCCTTATCACCTCATACCACGATTTATTTGTCCCGCTCACCCCATCGCTAAATGCCTCCTTGCGCCGCCAGAGTATATTTTCTGGCAAAAGTGTCGGGTCCAACTTGGAAAATGTTTTACGCAACAAAAACTTTTCAACACATTCGCGATTGTTTTTCTGTCGAGGATTACGAATGTTTGCCGGTATACTTAAATAAAACGAAACCCATTCTCGATCTAGGAAAGGCGTCCGCGGTTCCAATCCATGGGACGAGATACATTTGTCTGACCGCAGCACATCAAACGCATGAATATCGGTCAACAGACGTTTGCACTCCCTATCAAATTCCATGTCATTCGGCACGGCGTGAAAATACAAATACCCGCCGGTCAATTCATCACTGCCGTCGCCATTAAAGATAACTTTGGCATCGCTATGTGCCGCAATGTATTTGCCGATGAGATAATTGCCCACACTCGCACGGATGGTCGTCGTATCGTAACTTTCAACTGCTCTAATCACTTCTGGTATAGCATTGAAAAATTCATCTTCGGTGACAATAATCGAGGTGTGATTCGTGCCTAAATAGGCGGCCACGTGTTCGGCATGCTTTAAATCTTCCGATCCTGCCATGCCAATGCTGTAGGTTTCCAGGATACCCGTGTAATAGCGTTTAACCAGAGCGGTAATAAGACTACTATCGAGACCACCTGAAAGTAGACAGGCAATCGGTCGTTCGGTCGTGCCGATGACACGTTTTTTCACCGCATTGTTAAGCAATTCCCAGAGTTTATAATGTATAACCTCCTGTGTGGGGCGCAAATTACTAGTATTAAACTGAAAAGCAGTGTATTTAGTTAGCAATTCCGCTTGCGGTCGGAAGAATATCTCTTGTGAATCCATAGTAAATGTCTGATACGTCCCCGGTTTAAAATGATTTATATCATACTTTTTCCCAGGAGTAGACAAAGGAGTCAACACTTTTAGTTCCGATGCGAACGCGTACATACGCGAACCCATACCCGTGCCCGTGCTCGTGCTCGTGTACAAGGGTCGCACCCCATACGGATCCCGTGCCACATGAACCATCGGATTCTCCAGATTTCTATTGTCAAACAGGACAAAAGCAAAGACCCCGTCCAACAAATTAAGTGTATATTCAATCCCATACAAGATATACAGATGAAGGATGACTTCGCAATCGGAACTGGTGGTGGGTGTAATACCGCAATTTGCATACAATTCTTTATAATTGTAAATTTCACCATTACAAATCAATGCCACATTGTCAATGATGAAAGGTTGGTTGGATGCTTCATTTAATCCATTAATGGCGAGGCGATGAAACCCCATGATTTGTTGTTTATAAATGGTCTGATAAAAGGAACCCTCCGGTCCTCGCTTCTTACCCAGTTCAAAACTTTCTTTGAGTTGTTTTTCATCAGCATCATTGTTTAGGACTGCTAGTATTCCACACATTTTCTACATAGTAATGGTATTTAGACTTTATTAGGTTTACTTAATTATTTATTATTTATTATTTATTATTTATTAATTTTTTTTATATATTATTTAATAATTATTTTATATTATAAATAAATATTTATATATATATAATCAATACAATGATGTCCTACATTTGTGCTGACACTAGAAATATTGAAATAAATTCCAGAATATATGCCAGAAATATTCCTTCGCAAATGTTACAGGCACAATTTAGTCATCGCCCAGTAGCCACAAAATATGATCATATGTCTATAATTGATAGGCGAGCAATTCCTACAGTGCCGATTATCCAACAACCCACTTATAATACGACACAAACCTTTAACCCGGGTAACGATGAGGGTCCGTGGAGCGGTTATGCTGCAAAAATTAATGATGAATCCAAGATGAAAAATATGTTTTTTGCTCATCAGGCATGCGCACAAGGCACCTATATTCCGGATTCGACGAGTGATATGTACCAGGTACATGTGCAAGGGCAAGGGCAACAGGTAGCACAACCTTTCCCCGATTTATTTGCTACCCCCGAATTAGATTTTTTTAATCCTAATACGCATGGCATTGGCACGCATTTTTTTGATAATTGTACACGACAACAAATTAAAAGTTTACCAAAAGGGGGGCAGTGCCCCCCTTGAACCCCTCCTTAAAGGGGGACCAGGTTCCCTCTTGAACCCTCCTTGAAGGAGAACCCAGGTTCCCCTTAGACCCCCTCCTTGAAGGGGACAATGCCCAATTGCCGAATAATATAATATAATTTATATAAATTTATAGTATATTATATGACCACAGAAATAGTAGAAAAAGATGAATTAAGTACGATTGAAAATTCTTCTATTTTAGAATATTTAACCAATCCCGCCTATTATAGTATTATAGCAAAATCCAAACCCAAAGCAGAAACTATATTAAATAAAGAAGATGCCCGTTTTTATAGAAAGCGCATTATAGCATTAACGAAAGAAATGTTGAAAAGTAGTGACCTAGCACCGACTAAAGGAATAAACGAAGCGTTTGACATGTATGTAAATATGCTTATTAAATATTTTAAAATAGTAGACAAAACCGATATTATACAAGACCAGTATGATAAAGATGAAGAAGTAGAAGAAGACGAATTAAGTAATTTACAAGAGCAAATGAATACACAAGTTGATATGGACATTGCCCATATCTTACGGGGCAGCGGACCCACCCCCACTTTAAATAATTTTGTCGTAGCAACTACAACTCAGCAGGAAACACGTGTTATTCCTATCAAATTAGAAGTAGATTTAAAATCGCCTTCGTTAAAAACCAAAGGTATTAAGCCAAAAAAAATTAAAAAACTTTGACTAAAAGATAATCTTAATAAATAGTAGTATAAATAGATGCCTACAAAACGCATAAGCAGTACTAAACGTAGAAAAACTAGTAAAAATACTAAAAATGCCAAATTCGTAAAATCCAGTTGTGCCCCCACGTCAGAGAAAAAAGATTATACCTGCTATAGCGACACTGCTCTCACAAAAATGAAAAACTTATGGAACGCCCGGCACCCCGACACCAAAATAGATTCCGATGACCCGCGTGAAATATGGAAACATCTTAAAACCAATTTACAAGAAGTCTGTGATAGTGAAAATTGTTGGTTGAAACAGGGATTTATTGCCAACAATCTGGATAGCGAACTGACCTCGTATACCTTTGCCCCGAATTCACCGAAAAGTTGGTCGAAAAATAAAAATGAATGGTTGTCCAGTGTCGATATTGAAAAGGTGATGAAACAATTTGAAAAGAAATATAAATGTTTCGAATTTATCGGACCCTCGCCGATTGATTTTGATGCCCATATGCTGTATAACGAATGTGTCTGGGAAGAGTTGTGTCATTTTGATTTAAAAACCCTACTCAGCAAAGGCAAAAATAAAATCGGTATTATTTTCAATACCGATCCGCATTATAAAAACGGGTCACATTGGATTTCGCTTTTTATCCATGTTAAAAAAGGATATATATTCTACTTTGATAGCAATGGCAATGAAGTGCCCAAAGAAATAAAGATATTGGTAGATCGAGTGCTAGGGCAGGCGAAAGCATTAAATATTCCATTGGCATTTGACCAAAATTATCCGATGGAACACCAGTATAGCAATACCGAATGTGGCATGTATTCTTTATATTTTATCATTCAACTCTTAAGAGAAACCCACGCTATTGATTTTTTTAAAAATCATAGAATAAAAGATAAAGATATGGAAACGTTACGGGGCGAGTATTTTAATATAAGTCATTGATAAAATAAAATAATAATATAAATATAAATTTATATTATTTACACCATTATAATATAAATATAAATTTATATTATTTTATTAATAATAACATTATAAATGAGTTCTTCTACATTAATCAACGAGTTTCAATCTATAAAAAATAAAGCAGTGGTATGGAAATTTATGATGGAAAATAATTTTTTTGAAGGTATTGATATTAATTTTTCAAATGATATTAAAGTTTATTTTGAAAAAAGAATTCAGCAAATCTCTACGGCGATAGCACCCACCGATTCCCTCGTCATTCTCAACAAACAAGTCCTTTCTGAAATGATGACGAATAATTTAAAATATAAAGGCAAGCAGGCACAAGCGCAGCAGGCACAAGCGCAGCAAGCACAACAGCATCAGTCACCACCTTTGATAACCACCGGGGACATCACCGAACAACGGCAAAAAGTATTTAATAAAGTATTGGAAAATAAACAATCGGAATTTAATAGTCTGATGAACAGCAATATACCAGATAAGATTGATTTTTCGGATAACGCCGATAAACCCATTGGTTCAGAAATGGATAAAATGATTGCAGAAACCATTGCTTGGCGAGAAAAAGAACTTAAGATAGTACTACAAACCCAAGATCAGACCGAAGCATCCAAATGGATTAATCGGGATCAGACAACAACACCGAAAAATAATATAAATAATAATAATAATAATAATAATATAAAAACCAAAAATCTAAAAATAGGTTCACCCACCACCTTGGATAATATAGTAGAGTTAAAGAAAAACTCTCAAGAGAAAAAAGTTAGTTTTAATTTTATGGATATGGATACGGATAAGGATACGAATAAGGATACGAATACGAATAAGGATACGAATACGAATACGAATACAGACACTAGCAATTTTTTATCCATGTTAAAAACAACCAATGATAATGTAAATTATAATGATAATGTAAATAATAATAATAATCAAGAAATCAAAGATATTAAATTAATTCTAGACGAAGTAGTCGCAACTCAAAAATTAATACTATCTCTACTACAAAAAATTGATACAAATAATTTACAACAACAACAACAACAACAACAATAACAACAATAACAATACAATGTACAATACCAATGAAATGTCACACATGTACAAGCACAACACTCACATGATTCAGTCGCTAGACCATATTCTCCATATTATGTTTGGATTATTTATATACAATTTACTATCTTATTTATGTGTCGTATTGTTTGGCGGATTAAACTGGAAAGTTCTCATCCTTAAAATTAACATTAATATCATGACGATGATGATATTAATCTATAAAATTTATTATATTATAATGTATGAAAACAAAAATATGTAATTATATGGTATATGGTTTATTATATTTTATATAATATTATTATATTCGCTCAAATCGTGTTGTTGCACCAGTAATAATTAACTTGCCCACTTGTATAGGTTGTCCGCGCAAATAACTATCCAAATCATATACGTCACCCGTTGCCTTGTTCAGTGCGTATTTAATCCCATCCAACTCCATATCAAATGCTTTCCAGGTAATGGTTGCTTTATTTTTATCGGAAATCACATCCGATTCTTCTTCTGCCATCGACGGGTAATAGGAAAATTTGGAAGAGTTGACTTTACCGAATGAAAAACATTGCAGTTGTTCTTTCGCCCCCACTTTGGAATGTAAGGCACAATCAAACGACGCTTCTTTCACCGCCAGTAATATTTTATTGGTAATGTCTTCTTTAATCGTCGCAATTTCATAAAGTGCCTGGTCTGTGGTAATCGGCGTCGCATTGTCGATTTTACTTTTATCTTGGCGCATCTCAATAAATTCATCGCCTTTTAATTGTTCTTTTGAAAATACCATTAAATATAAAAATACTTCTACTGTTCGCAATTCTTCGGGTAAATCCTGGTGACTACAAATACGCTGTGCCCGCCCAACAACTTGCTCTATTCGCACCGGGTGCCAGTAGGGTTCGGTTATATGCACATACCGCACATTTTTCAAATTAATACCTTCTGCCCCTGACGAGGTTATCATGAGTACTTTAATTATATCGCCATACATGTTGTTGTCCGCAATCGCCTGTAATTTAGTAGAAATCGCATCCGGTATATATTTCCACGCTCCATTAAATACATTGCGAATAATTTCTTTTTCTTCGGCAGTTTCCGTGCCGGTATAAAGGGCAAATTTCGGTTTGGGCATATCCTCGGCAGATATAGCGAGTTGCCACACTTCACCGATTTTTTTAATTTTAAAATGGGCAAACCCATTCGCTTCCAAGATGAGTTTTAAAATACCAATACCTTCTAGAGTGCGAAATTGACTATAGATTAAATGTAATCCTTTATAATTTTCGTCTTTTACATTTTCCAATATATTTAAAAATTTGGGACTATAGGTTTGGAGAGCATCGGGTGTCAGATACTCTTTTTTGCCTGCCTCCAAAGCGGCAAGGGCAGCATTTATTCTGTCTTGATAGGAATGCAATGTGCCGAAGGCATCCGCGCTTGCGCCTTCGGTGTCGGCGCTTGTGCTTTTGACTGCGCCTTCGCTTATGTCATCTGCCTCATACAACCCATCTACATTTTCCAACTTTTCATCCGCACTTTTGGCGTCGAGTATATCCTCATCAATAGATTCTTCCAAGATGGCGGTTTCCAAGGTTTCGTCGCCCTTGGGCATCGGGCGGCGGATTGCCGGGCGGGGAAAGACAAAATTACAAAACGAACGAGAGAAAATACGATAGGTCGATGCTGAATCGTCGAATAGTTCTGTACCCGTCTGTTTTTTCTTTTTCTTAGCGTTTTGTCGTTCCAATTCCCGCTCGGCAACGCGTGCTTCAGCATAAACCGCCATCTGAAAATTACTCATCTCGATTTTAACCACGTGAAAATCACTACTTTTTTCAAATCGCGGCATCAGACTTTCTTGGGCGCTTCTAAAATAAGATGGCAATCCCAAAATTCGCCGTTTAAATAAATTCATATTTTTAACTTCGTTTTTAGAATCAATAAAATAGTTTTTAAAGTCGTCCAAGTTATCCGGCAGACATTTGTACAACTCTACCCGAATACCACTCGGCACCACTTTAATATTATTTTTTTCCAATAATTTAACCACTATTTTAACAAAGGTGTCATCATCCATAGCACCGCGCTCGTTAAGCAGTACACCATCATGCGCATAATTTTTGGTTTTATTGATGAATCCAAACGGATTACGGGTTATGACCAGTGTCGTAGAAGTCGGTTTATACTCTATAAAATCCAAAACATTGCCACCCAAGATGGTGGATTTAAAGAGATCGGTGAAAAATTCTTGGGATACTTTCTTGGCGGCGCCCGCACCTGCGCCTTCGTCACGCACATTTAATTTAAAATACCAGGTCTTGATTTTCCCGCGTAAAATATTAAATAAGACTGCGATTTCATTCGGGTAATTGATAATAGGCGTACCGGTCAACAGCACTATTTTCGCATTTTGAGCGTTCATCAAATACTCATACATCATGCCAGATAATGTTTCCTTTTTCGTCAGTTTATTCACAATACGACTCACAAAATTATGCGCTTCATCAATAATGACCACGCAATTATCAAACATATTTTTGGTATAATTGTTGGTGAGTGCTGCGAGATGTGATTTACGTAGACCATTATAGTTAATAAATTTATATTTATAGCGTATCATTTCATTGAGTTGATTGTCCAGACTGATTTTTTGTTCGGCGGTCATGTCATCAAAATTAGTGGGTTTAGTAATATTCGATAACCAGACTCCGCCATTTTTTCTGATGTATTCTACGGAGAGTGAAAGGATATTGGATAAGGTATTCATTAATTCAGGATTTTCATCAACACTTATAAATTCCCAAAACTGATTTTTCCGATATAAACTATCGCCACATTTTTTCAACTCTTGAATATAATTCATACGCAATGATGCAGGAGTCATCACAATGATTTGCTTACCAGATTTCATACCTTCTGCAATCGCAATGGAAGAACAGGTTTTACCAGATCCCAGTCCATGATACAATAAAACACCACGATAAGGGGTTATTAAATTAAGATAGTCGCGAACAATTTTCTGATGGGTCATTAATGACAAGGGGGCATTTTCGTCATAATTACAGGTGGCATTTTCGGATTCGGTCAACAATTCTTTTTTATATTTGCTAAAGAGGGATGACATGAAATTGGTAAATATTTCCCGATTATTCATATAGTAGGAAGAAGCACTGATTAAAATAGGCGGGGGTTTTTTATCTAACCCTAGACGCTCTTCAATTGTGGTGTCGCCTATTTTCACCATGGATAAGGGTACTTCTTCAATAACACCGATGGGAACTTTTGTTTTGCGTTTAACCACCTTTTTACCTTTGATTATTTCTGTTGGTTCTTCTGTTGGGATCGTTTCACTTACTGCGGTTGCTTCGCTAACGCTTGCTGGTCCCGCTTCGCTTGCGCTAACGCTTCCTGGTCCTGCTGTTGCTTCGCTAACGCTTGCGCTTTCTTCAATTATTTTTAATGGTGCTTTTTTAAGTACAACTTTCTTCACAGGTTTTTTAATTGTTAATATAGTTTCTTCAACACTGGCAGAAGGTGCCGAAGGCACAAACTCGGGTGCCTTCGGCACTGCACCTTTTTTCTCCGTCAAAGCACCTAAAAAAGCGACGCGGTCAAAATTCGCAGTTTTGGTTTTATCTACGATTTGAGTTTCAATAACGATATCTTCTTTTGTTTTAGCAAGAGGAATAAGTAATTCAACTTTTTCTAATACAGCGGGTTGTTTTTTAATTTTTAACTGGGCTAAAAGAGCAGCTGACATATCTATATTCTATATAGTGAATATATAAATTTATAGTTGACTAAACTAAAGGGGTAAACCCCTTTAAAGGGGTAACCCCCTTTGAAACCCCATTAAAGGGGTAAACCCCTTTGAAACCCCATTAAAGGGGTAAACCCCTTTGAAACCCCATTAAAGGGGTAAACCCCTTTGAAACCCCATTGAAACCACTTTGAAATCCCGTTAAAGGGGTAAACCCCTTTGAAACCCCGTTAAAGGGGTAAATCCCTTTGAAACCCCACTGAAACCCCTTTGAAACCCCTTTGAAACCCCTTTGAAACCCCTTTGAAACCACTTTGAAACCCCTTTTACCCCCCTTTCAACCCCCATTCACGGAGGGGTTCAAGGGGAACCTGGGTTCCCCTTATAACATATTAATAGCAATCTCACACGCAATCTGCTCTGCCTTTTTCTTTATCTTGTGCGTACCGCTCCCTAAGAATATAAATACACTTTCTTGTTTCAGCAAGGCCTCTTGTATTTTAGCAAAAGATCCATATAAACCAAAAGGTTTCGCCTCGGATAAATTCATCTGATGAATGGGTTTGCCAATACACAAAAACACCCCCATTTCATAACCATTATCCATATTATGCGAAATCTCCAAATAATCCGGTGTGATTTTAAATTCCTTCTGAACTTTCACCTGTAAAATGTTCTTATAATTATCATCCGTATTGATAAGTTTAATCCAGTCCACGTGCTGTTCAAAGACATTTTCTACAAATTTTTGCGCCATTTGAAACCCGGGACCCGTGACAAAGACATCTTTAAACCACCCGTGTTCATCTGTCACTTGTATTTTATTAAAATCTAAAAACAACGCCCCAATAAATGCTTCAAACAAACATCCGAGTTTTTTCAGATTGGTACGGGTCTTCTTTTCCTCGGCATATTTAGACAAAATCAACCATTTGTTAATCTGCATGTCATAGGCAAGTTTGCCAATATGTTCATTCTTGACGACGGCGATTTTTTTCTCTGTCATAAATCCTTCATCTGCTTTAGGAAAACGCCGATACAAATAATATTTCGTAATCAATTCCAAGACTCCGTCCCCAATAAATTCTAGGCGTTCATTGGACTTGGTTTTCAAATCGATACAATCGGTAGGTTTAGGCATAATAACAATATTATTGGCGGCGTTTTCAATAGCAGGGCGTTTGACATATGAACTATGCACAAATGCCCGTTTATACAATTCAATATTATGCACACGTGCGGTAATTCCATACTTATTAAGAATAGATTGAACTTCATTCAATGTAATCTCTTTATTTTCTGGATTAAAAGGGTTAAAAATCAACTGGTCGCCATTTTTAATAACATCGCCATCTTGGAGTATGGATTTATTAATATCCGCGTTATCGGTCATAGACACTGACATCTTGTTATTTCAATATATATACTTTTAAAATATATATTTAAGCAGTATTCGCTATATTTATAGTTAGTATCTAAAATAAATATAAACTAAAAAATAAATAAAAATATAGGCGTATAGTATAAAATGGTTTTAATGAACTCGAGTAAAAAGGCGCGCTATTCAGCATCGTTAATCAATAGACCGCAGGGCGGTGGACCCAAGAAGGAGGGCAAGGTGACGAGCACGGGTCACCCGGCGAATCTGTTATGGCGGTTGTATAGAAACAGTCCGGCACCTAATTTTTTCCCGATTATTAAGTACGGCAGCACAGTGAAGGGTCGCGTTGGAGCAGTGGCACCCTTCTACTAAGCATAAGATTTAGATTTATGCAATATATATTAACAAAAAATGATTTAATAAGTATTTTATACATACATTAATGCTTATTAAAGTAGATTACCGCGATGCCGACCTATATGCTAAATGTGCTGACCTCCTAGCAACAAATGTAGAAAAATATGCCAGTTGTATTGAAATAATAAAAGAAAACATACCTTTAGGCGATGTGATCATATATGATGGCACTGGCACTGGCAATTGCACTGGCAAAGAAAAAATAATTATTGAACGAAAAAGTCTTGCCGATTTAGCGTCCAGTATTCGGGACGGGCGGTATGCTGAGCAAAGTTTTCGTCTCAATGAAAGTTCACTACATAACCATACCATTTATTATGCGATTGAAGGCGATTTGAGAACCTACAAACCCTTTCAGGGCAAAGGTGTGGTCGATAAAAAAGCACTGCTCTCATCAATGGTATCAATGTCTTATTTTAAAGGGTTTTCAGTACATCGCACGATTAACATTGATGAGACCGCGGAATGGATTGTGCAATTTGCTTATAAACTTCATAAAGAAGGTGTGGATGCTAAATGTTATTATGTGCAGGCGCAGCAACAGGAGCAGACGCAGTTGCCAACGCAAGAGTATGCCGAAGTGTGTAAAAATAATCGTATTAAAAAAAATAACATCACACCCGACAATATTGGGGCGATTATGCTGTCACAAATTCCAAATGTCAGTAGTGGCACTGCTACTACTATCATTGAAAAATTTGGCAACATTACGTTGCTTATAAAAGCATTGAATGAAAGCACCACCGCATTGGATGGTATTTCCAGCACAACTAAAAATGGACAAAGTAGAAAAATTAGCAAGACGAGTATAGCAAATATTTATACCTACTTAGTGCCTGTTGGTGCTGCTCTGCTTGCGCCTGTGCCTACTACTATAATAAATACAAACTAGAAAAAATTATATATTATATTATATAAAATATATAATGGAATTAGATAATATATATAAATATTTAGGATTAGCAGTAATTATACTTGTGGTAGTGTATGTTGTCATGAGATCACTGACGTTTCAGGCAAGATTAATTGAAGGTATGAAATCAAAAGATAAAGAAGAAGAAACAACCACCGATAAAGATAAAATACCAGATGCCATTAAATCTAAAACCAATAGAATATTAGATAGTTTATTGATAGATAAATATAGATCCTCCTACGACGATACCATTATTGAAATGGAAGAATATATAAATGTAGCGATATTAAAATCTATTATAGATTATCATGCAATACTAACATCGGATAACGGTAAACCTGAAGAAGCTATGGCAATTATGACTATTTTAAATAATTTTCAAGCATTTAAAGCAACACTAAACGATTCGATGAAATATTTAGATGGAATAAAAAGTTCTAATTCTGGAAAATCGGGCAAGTTTTTTTAGTCAATTAATTCATCCAAGTATAGTAATACTTTTTATATTTTATTGTTTCATCTACTCAAATTTAATATCAATATATTCTGCCAGTTTTTTATCTACTAACCATTTATTCACATAAATTTCTCCACAATAGACATCCGCATACAATACGCCTCTGCCATAATTTTCAATATTTTTTAATTCAACAATATTGCTACAAATAAGCGGAATTAACGCATCCATCGCTCTAGTATCTTGATTGGATTCAAAATCACCAAACGTTTTAAACAAATAACGATCTTCTTTATCTACATGCTTTAGTTTGATTGGAAAGCGGTGAACCAGTGAGTCGTTATTTGGAAATCGGGCAGCCACCACAATAGTATAATTTTGCCGTACATCGGTCACCTTGGCATACCTAATTTGCGGAATGTAATAGGGTATAGAATCATAATTCATGATGTATTTTAAATATGTTTTTCCATCCAGATCCACCATATCAATTGCTGGGTCAGATGGTAATGCTATCGATTGATTTTCTTTGTTGTTTTTATTTTTACAACAGGACAATAATCCACCCATTTTTGTAATATATGTATTACTTTTAATACTTACAATAAAAGTATTCAATTTTATTGTAATTATATAGCAACTATATGTTCTCTTATTTTAGTAGTTATTTTTTCACCACCACTTTCAGATGGTTCTATTTTAAATGTTAAATCACTGGGTTGAGATAGTGCCGATTTGACATCTACTATTCCACTGACAACATGATAAAAATCATTATAATAATAATTATTTAGTAGTTGATTCCAGACATCAATCATTGGGTTAAGTTTGGCGTACTCAACATCATAGGTATGATATATATTTAATAAAAATAATTTAGAGTTGGGCAGTTTCGTTTTAATGGCATCTATTAAATTTTTATACTTTTCAAAAATAGAATTAACTTCGTTGGTCGTTATGGCAGGGTTTTTTATAATATTATTCCCACCCACAGAAAGAAATATGATGTCGCTGCTATCGCTATGTAAATGCGTCAATTGCGTATACACGTCTGCTATTTGCGCTTCTTCGCGCGCATAATTAACTATCGTTTTATTCGATCCGACTTGTTTTCTTAATAGGTCGTCTACGGCGAAACCTGGTTTAACATAGGAATTATTTTTCAACATACTATCGCCGAGTAAAACAATAGTATTCTTTGATGTTCCCACAAAAGGTTCAATAGTATTATAACGAATACTATTACCAATACTATTACCAATACTACTATTAAATAGTATTATACATAACAAACCTATAATAAGTAATAGTTGTTTCATATAATAATAAAGTATTTTTTATATACGTTTTTTTTGTAAAACAAAAATGTTTATCCGTTCATTATTGATTACATATTCGCAAATAATAACATGCGTAATTAATTTCTACCTGTTTTGTGTATATTAATAATTCTACCAATAAAAATAACTGAAAATATAAATCCGATTGCAATATGTGATAAAACTATAATACGCGACAGATTTGATTGTGGAATTACTCCTGAACTCATTGAAAAAAATAAATTATTTGAAAAGTAAAAGAAATCACCAAATGTTATTTTTTTTTCCTTATCATCTGTAAAAAAATTTTTAAAATGAATATCATTATTTTTATACAAATAAAAATAAATAGATGAATATATAATATTAATAACAATACAACATAATATAACTTCTATTATCAGACGAGATGGAATATTTAATATTTGTGCTAAATACATAATTATATATTATATCATGATATAGAAAAATATAGTGTTAATATAAAAATATATTTTTATGCAATAAAATAAGTGAGAATGTAGGGTCGTATTTCAAAAGTAGTTTTTTTTTGCGATACTTTTTCCAAAAGTAGTTTTTTTTGCGATACTTTTTCCAAAAGCAGTTTTTTTTGCGATACTTTTTCCAAAAGCAGTTTTTTGCGATACTTTTTCCCAAAAAGTATATTAGGCAATCGCAATTGCCACCTCATTCTCTTTATATACACCTTTATCAATAAGCGATTGTGTATACGCTGCTCCACCCCAGTTAGGATCCATAGGGTTAGGACTAACACCACCTTTGTTTTCATTATACATTTTATCCAACGGCGTATCTAGTCCAATATATTGATCTTGCGGGTCAAATCCTGGATAACTATTGACATTGTAGGGTTTATCATCATGCGACGCATCTAGTAATAAAGATGGATCTGAATTACTTAAATAAGCATCAGGTAATCCACCCTGTAAATCAGTTGGACTATGACGTGCTTTAAAGACGCGTTTGCCCTGAGTATCGTATACTTCTTGTACGTATAAAATAGGACAGAGCATGCCTTGACTGCGTTGCCATTCGGTGAATTCTACATATTCCTCTAAATTACTAAATTTTAAGGGATTGACGCCAGGCACTTCTGCCAATTTAGTATTGTGTAGAAAAAACTCACTCCCTTTTTGTATTAAAACATTTGGACATCTATACTCCAGACTAGTATTTTGTTCAAATCCTTCTACTGAACCATATCTAGAGACATAATATAACCCTAATAGAAATACAATAACTATGATGATTAATTTTTTATTTGCAAAAAGGTGTTTAAGCATTATATATATAATACTTTTTAAAAAAAAGTATCGCAAAAAAGGGGTAAACCCCTTTGAAACCCCACTAAAAGGGTAACCCCCCTTTGAAACCTCTTTAAAGGGGTAAACCCCTTTGAAACCCCACTAAAGGGGTAAACCCCTTTGAAATCCCACTAAAGGGGTAAACCCATTTGAAACCCCACTAAAGGGGTAAACCCCTTTGAACCCCCCTCTTGGCAAAATTAAACGAGGGATACATGGGTTTCCTTTTAAGGAGGGGTACCTGGATTCACTTTTAAGGAGGGGTTCAAGGGGGAACCTTGGTTCCCTGGATTCACTTTTAAGGAGGGGTTCAAGGGGGAACCTTGGTTCCCTGGATTCACTTTTAAGGAGGGGTTCAAGGGGAACCTTGGTTCCCTGGATTCACTTTTAAGGAGGGGTTCAAGGGGGAACCTTGGTTCCCTGGATTCACTTTTAAGGAGGGGTCCAAGGGGAACCTTGGTTCCCCTTTTGTAAAAAATATTAGTATATTATATATATAAATGAAATTTATCAGCATCACACCCGAAAATGTTTCAGACTATGTGACTATTGTAGAGAAACAACGCATGCCAGCATTTATTAAACTATATAGTCCGGATTGTGGTCATTGTATTGCTATGCAATCCGACTGGAACCAACTAAAGAATAATGATGATTTGAAAAAACTTAATATTGCCATTATTGAAGTGCGTAACGATGCATTAGGAAAAATTACACACCCAACGACCGCAAATGTGAGTGGATTTCCAACCATGCGTCTGGTTGTAAATGGTAAAATTAAAAAAGAATACGATGGTGGGCGTATGACCAATGACATGGTTAATTTTATTAAAGAAAACTTTGGTAATGTACAAAAGGGTGGTTATAAAAGAAGCAAAAGCAAAAGAAGCAAAAGCAAAAGCATACGCAGAAAAAGGAAAAGCAGAAAAAGCATATGCATTAGAAAAAGCATACGCAGTAGTAGAAGAAGCATCCGCATCAACAGAAAATAGGTTGTTATTATACCATTTTCATGATGACAAATGGTATCAACATCGGAACTGCTCCCCAAAATGCCAACCAAAAGTAATTAAGATGGCGATAATAACCTTGTAGACTTTTACACCATTGTCTTGCAAGTCCATAAACAACTAAATACTGCATCGCCTATAAATTAAATCCTGTTAAACAAGCAACACTGATTAATTTTGCTTTATCCATCATTATATAAAAAATAAATAAAAATCTCTTTTTTTTTGGTTTTTTATTTATTATTAAATTGAAAGTTTAAATGTAAAGGTTAATACTATACTAAAACGGAACAAACAAAATGGACGATTCTTTCAGATTATTGACGTTCAACGCCTATGATGATGTTAAACAAAATGACACGTCAGACGATGCGGACCGCATGGGTATTGACAAAACCACCAAAGAGTTTACCATTCAAATGTTTGGCATTAATGAAAAAGGCAAAACTGCCTCTATTTTTGTGGAGGGGTATAATCCCTTCTTTTATGCCAAGGTCGGCGACGACTGGAATGAAGAAATAAAGTGTGATTTTATTGAACAACTTCGTGGCGACTTGGGTCAATACCATGAAGATGCGGTTGTCAGTGCTAAACTGGTTAAACAAAAGAAATTGTATGGGTTTGATGCGGGCAAGTTACATACCTTTGTATTAATCAAATTTATAAATGAAACTGCCATGAAGAAAGCAAAAAAATTATGGTATACGTCGTCAACGTGTAAAAAAACCAATGTCTATAGTAAACAACTGAAACCGAATGGGTATATGTTTGGCAAATATGGAACAATTCTGTATGAAGCGCAGATCCCGCCACTTCTTCGACTCTTTCATATTAAAGAAATAAGTCCATCGGGGTGGATCACCCTGCCGCGTTCCAAAACCCTGAAACATAAAAAGCACAGCACCACCTGTGATTATGAATTTACTATAAATTATAAACACATTATTCCACTGCCAAAAAAAGAGACAATAGTACCTTATAAGATTTGTAGTTTTGATATTGAAGCCAGTAGCAGTCACGGGGACTTTCCGCTGGCAGTGAAAAACTATAAAAAGTTAGCCACCAATATTGTTGATTTATGTGATGACGTGGAAACAAATTGTACCGATGAATTTATAAAAAATATTATCATGACCGCGTTTGAGTATAATGAGCGACCCATAGATGATGTGGATATTGTATACCCGATCCATTCTATTACGCAAGAAATGTTGGAATCTCTATTTGTCCGTTGGATTAAAATATGTCCGGCAACCTATAAGAAAAATGACATGATGGATGATATGGATGTTGATGATATTGCGAGTGAAGATGAAGAAGACACTGAATGCACCGAAAGCAACATAGAAGAGGGTGCGCACAGCAATGAATTGGTGTGTTCCGAGGAAACACTGGGGTTTAATTGGCGCACCTTTAAATCCAAGATCAAAGCCTATAAAAAGAAAGGCAGCATTATAGATTTACTTTTGGATAAAGATGAAGTCCGTGAAACCAAAATTCTAGAATTGACCAAAACGCTTACTGCGAATTTTCCCAAATTAAAAGGCGATAATGTCACCTTTATCGGTTCAACCTTTGTCCGGTATGGCGAAGCGAAACCCTATCTCAATCATTGTATTGCGCGCGACACGTGTGACGACCTACCCCAAATAGAAAATTCCAAGATTGAAAGTTATAAAACAGAAAAGGAAGTCTTGCTCGCCTGGACAAAATTAATACAAAAAGAAAATCCAGATGTGATTATCGGGTATAACATTTTCGGTTTTGACTACCAGTTTATGTTTTTGCGCGCCAAAGAACTCGGGTGCGAACACAAGTTTCTAGAACTTTCCAGAAATAAAAATGAAGTCTGTATCAACCGCGATTGGCGGACCAAAAAAGAAGGTCTAGAAAAAAGCAAGATTGTCTTGGCAAGTGGCGAATACAATTTAAGAATTATTAAAATAACCGGACGTCTGCAAGTCGATTTATTAAATTATTTCCGTCGTGAATATCAATTAAACCAATATAAACTGGATTATGTTGCCGGGTATTTTATCGGTGATGGTGTCACTAAATTAGAGCATACTCTCGACGGCAATACCAAGATATATTCTAAAAATTTGACCGGACTAGAGAATGGCAGTTTTATAAGTTTTGAAGAAGAAGCTCATTCCATCGATTATTACAAAGAGGGGAAAAAGTTCGAAGTCTATGCGGTCGACACCAAAGAGAAATGCTTTATGATAAGCGGTATAGAACAACCCGACATGAAAAAGAAAGTGCGATGGGGACTCGCCAAAGACGATTTGACACCGCAAGATATATTTCGCATGACCAAACAAGGGTCGAAAGAGCGCTCCGTTGTCGCCAAATATTGTTTACAAGATTGTAACCTGGTACATCATCTCATGCGGAAAATAGACGTCATGACCGGGTTTATTGAAATGTCGAATTTATGCAGTGTGCCACTCGAATTTCTGGTGATGCGAGGTCAAGGCATCAAACTCACCAGTTATATCGCCAAAAAATGCCGAGAAAAAGGCACACTGATGCCGGTCAATGATAAAGCGGACGATGATGAAGGGTATGAAGGGGCAACTGTATTAGAACCCAAATGCGACTTGTATCTCGATGATCCAGTGGCCTGTTTAGATTATAGTTCTCTTTATCCCTCCGGCATGATGAGTGAAAATATTTCCCACGATAGTAAAGTCTGGACCAAAGAATATACTTTGAAAGATGTGCTCATTGCAGAAACGGGTGAAAAAGACCCCGCTACGGATTTGTATTTATACGATAATTTGCCCGACTATAAGTATGTTGATATTACCTATGACACTTACAAGTGGCAACGGAAAAATGGCAATCCCAAGGCGGGTATGGAAAAAATAAAAATCGGTTACAAGACGTGCCGGTGGGCGCAATTTCCTAATGGCACAAAAGCAATTATGCCGGCAATTTTGGCAGAATTGTTAGCCGCTCGCAAAGCCACGCGTAAGCAGGGTGAAAATCACCCCGACGAGTTTATGCGAAATATATTGGATAAACGGCAACTCAGTATAAAGGTGACCAATAATTCCATGTATGGGCAAACGGGGGCGAAAACCAGTACCTTTTATGACAAGGATTGCGCGGCATCAACGACGGCGATTGGGCGTAAATTGTTGATTTATGGCAAACGTGTTATCGAGGAGGCGTACGCGGATCAGGTCGTGGCAACGAAAAATCACGGGCAGGTTCGCACCAATGCCGAATATGTGTATGGTGACACGGATTCAGTCTTCTTTAAGTTTAATTTACAAGATATGGAGGGTAATAAAATAATCGGACAAAAAGCATTGGAAATAACGATCGAATTGGCGCAACAAGCGGGCGAACTGGCATCCATGTTTTTAAAAGCGCCACATGATTTGGAATATGAGAAAACTTTCTTGCCCTTTTGCCTATTATCCAAGAAGCGTTATTTCGGAATGTTGTTTGAATTGGACCATCTCAAAGGCAAACGCAAATCCATGGGGATTGTTTTACGCCGACGCGATAATGCGCCGATTGTAAAAGATGTGTATGGAGGGGTTATAGACATATTTATGAAAGACAAAGACGTGGAAAAGGCACTGACCTTTACGAGGGCATGTTTACAAAATATTACTGATGAAAAATACGGGATGGATAAACTGATTATTACCAAATCCTTGCGTTCGGGTTATAAAAATCCGAAACAGATTGCTCACAAGGTGCTAGCAGACCGGATTGGTCGGCGTGATCCCGGTAATAAACCCAGTATTGGGGATCGCATTCCGTTTATATATATTGAAAATCCCGATAAGAAGGCACTCCAAGGGGAACGCATTGAAACACCTGAATTTATTCTAGCAAACAAAGGCAGAGTGAAAATTAATTATTCCTTTTACATTACGAATCAAATTATGAAACCGCTGCAGCAATTGTTTGCGCTGGTCTTGGAACAGATGAAAGATTTCAAAAAAAAGAAAGGACATTCCTTGCGAAAATGGTATGTCGAACTGGAAAATCTTAAAAAGAAATTTCCAGATCCGGCAGAGTATAGAAAAAAAGTAGAAGCATTGCGCAATAAAGAAGTGAAATATTTATTATTTGATGATTATATTTATAAAGCAGATAATTTAAAAAAAGGTAATCAGGATATTAGCAACTTCTTTTAGATTTATACTAATCAATAAAATTGATTAGTATATATAAAGTATTTTTTATTACAACTATAAAATGACTACTCCTACTCATAGTTGTGAAAAGTGCGGCAAAATCTGTAAAAACAAGAGTGGACTCGCCAGACATTTGAACAATAAGAAACCTTGTGTGCCGAAGGCAGCAACTGCTACGCCTGCGCTTGTACCGCAGGCAACCGCTACGTCTGTACCGCAGGCAGCTACGCAGGCACCTAAGCATGCACCCTGCGACGGGCAACTTAAATTCATTGATTTATTTTGTGGCATTGGCGGTTTCCATCAGGCACTGCTCAGATTAAAGGGTACCTGTGTCTTTGCGTGCGACATTGATGAACAATGTAGAAAAACCTATGCCAAAAATTATAATCTCACACCGGAAAAAGATATTAGCGCGGTAGACATACAGACCATTCCAGCGTTTGATGTCTTGTGTGCCGGGTTCCCTTGTCAAAGTTTTAGTAACTCAGGCAAGAAAAAGGGTTTTGAAGATAAACGCGGAAAATTGTTTGAATATATTTTAGATATCGCTCTGTTAAAAAAACCCTCGTTCATGTTTCTAGAAAATGTAAAGCATATAAAAAAAATAGATAATGGTAAAATATTCCAACATATATTGACCCGAATCAACGAAACCGGTTATTTCGTAACGACAATGGAATTAAGTCCACACCAATTAGGTGTGCCACAACAACGCGAACGCATCGTCTTTATCTGTATCAGAAATGATATTTACGATAAGGATAAAGATTTGAATTTCGCTGTTCCAAACACTCCTATAAATTTAGAAGGTATATTTGAAAAGGATGCCACAAAAACGGACAAGTATAAAATATCCAATGTAGAAGAAGCAATTCTATTGGCGTGGGATAAGATGATTCAAGTATTTGACGTCGGGCAAAATCTAAGTCCGACGATATTATGTAATGAGTTTCACAATACTTCCACCGAAGAGGAAATGAAAGCATTAGAATATCCAGAATGGAAGCGCGATTATATACTTAAAAATAGACCCATTTATCAAAAATACAAATCGCAATGGGATGCCTGGTTACTCGCCTATAAACCACTCTTGACCAAAAAAGAAATATTCGGCAAGTTAGAATGGCAGGCAGGCAAGAAAAAAGAAAACGATAGTATATTCAACCATTTCATTCAACTGCGGCAATCGGGTATTCGAGTAAAGAAAGGCGAGTATTTTCCTACCTTGGTTGCCATCGTCCAAACACCAATTTATGCCAAAGAAAAAAGATACATCACACCCAGAGAATGCGCTCGGTTACAATCCTTTCCAGATGACTTTATTTTAAACGAGAGTGATAAGGTGGCATACAAACAATTTGGCAATGCAGTGAATGTGGATGTGGTACATTTTGTTATTTCGAATACGTTAAAGGTCTACAATTTGTTTATTTAAAAATAATTTTGTAGCACATGTAATGAGTTTTTTTTCTCGCCCCAAAAATAAAATTGAAATACTTTTGCGTGCCGAGACCTATGCCACATACACAAAACAACCATCATGATGACCGAGTACAAGATTGAAACCTGTCCGCAGTGTGAAGCAGTGTTTACTGCTGAACCCGGTACCTATTTCTACGATGAGAAAAAAGACATTTCCTTTTGTAAAGAGGAATGCTATGTGGCAAAAAATAAAAAGAAACCGCGCCGATCCAAGGCGGAAATCGCGCAAGAAAAAGAAGAAAAAGCGCAAGCGAAAATCGCCTCAAAAGAAAAATATGAGCGAGAACATATAAAATTGGTCCCGGGCGTTCTCCCAGATGCGCGTTCCGCAATGAAAATTTTTGAGAATATCCGTCTTAACGGAAACATAAACCGCGCTTTCCGCCGCATGATGGCGTCACGCAAAATTTTCAATCCGCGAGAAAATATCAACAAGTTTATGACGGGCGGGGTAGCAGAGGAAGTCGTTCACCAACTTATTAGATCGGTTGGGTTTGATTCCCAAAATGTCAGTGCCAAGGCGAGCGTCATTGATTTGGTGATGCCTGTCCTGCTCGAACCTTCGGGTGAAGTGCATTCTTTCCAAGTGAGTTTGAAAAACAGCGGGAAACTTGGTGCGTCGCCGATTCTGGAAAACTACCGCGGCAAGAAGCGTGATGAGATTCGCCCGCTGCCACCGACCCTTATCATTTACACCGAGGTCGACATAAAGCGGGTGAGAATCGTGTATTTGGATCACGAAATTCTCCGCCAAGGTTATCCGGATTTAAGCGAGGAAGAATTCAATCAGGTGGTCTTTAAGAACGAAGATTCCAACCTCACATTCAAGTCTGGTTTCTTGCCACACTTTATCCCGCGTTTGCCCGATGAGTATATTCTCAACGCGGTCTATCCGGAAGATTTACCAGAGTTGGACGAAAAAAATATAATTCTGTTGGCATTGGCAGAGGTGGATCGGCAACTTGGATTATAAAATATTAAAAATATTAAAAATATTAAAAATATTAATATAAAAATATTAATATAAAAAATATATATATAAAATGTCATCAGAGCAATGTTCCATTTGCAATAGCGACTGGTTATACAAAGCACCCAAAGGTATACACACGCTATGCCAAGAATGCTATGGGGATATGAATAAAGACGTCGTTGCTTATCATACTCTACAAGAAGAGGCGCATAAAGATGTCTTAAAAGGCAATATTGAAAAAGCAATAAAAAAATTAAAACAAGTTCAAGTAAAACGTAACGAGTTGAGTAAATATTTCAAAAATACATTAAATACTGGTCATAGTAGATTCGCCAATGAATTTATTCCTAATTTAATGAACAAGTTGGAACACTCTACAAAACAACAAGCGAGTAAGATATGGGATGAAGAATTTAAAAAGTTAGCAGAGTATGAGGAATAGTTTAGTTTTTAGTTTTTTTATATATTTTTTATATATAAATTAAAAATTTATATATAATTTTATTTTTGTTTTTGCTTTATTTTTGCTTTATTGTGTTAACAGCGTTGAACAATTTTATTATAGGTTTTATAATCTTTCTTTTCTAGACATTCTTTTAATAATACAACGATTTTATCACGCACTTTATCTGAATGCTTACATTTTTTAGTATATAATTTCGCAATGATGTTGTCCGGATGTAATGTTTCACAAATTAAATTATTGACCCGCATTTGCGAGTGGTCTTCCATCAAGACATTATAAAGAATTTCACCATTATAGTTTACTTTGACCACCTTATCAAATTTGCCTAAAAACGCTTTTGCTGGACGCATTTTCCCTTTATAATAGACTTTATGGTTTTTAGTCATCCGTGTATGGTCCACCGGATAATTTAATCCTAACGCATTTTTTTTAAATCCTACTAAATAGTTATCTGGGGTTATTGTTTTCGTGATATCTACAATTTGTTTATTGCCAATGGTATGCATGTCTGGATTAATCTTTTCAATGGCAATAATACCTTGGTCGGTTTGAATAAATGTTCCCGCGGGAAAACATATGTTGGATGTTGGATATAAAATAATTCGAGAAATGGTATTATTGCTCCCATTCGCTACATACATATAAGTATTAGTAGGATCAATTACAATTGCTTGTGGGTTGGATAATCCTTGTGTTGTTGTTGCCCAAGCAGCATCATATATGGTTGGATCAGATAGTTGAATTCGAGAAATGGTATTATTGTTCTCATTCGCTACATACATATAAGTATTAGTAGGATCAATTACAATTGCTTGTGGAAATAATAATCCTTGTGTTG
>Ga0114969_10000458_pt1 | contig 35182 bp, 24 predicted proteins | sample M_130807_MF_Meta_FD_87316 | JGI IMG/M metagenome (GOLD analysis project Ga0114969, IMG submission 87316) | Freshwater microbial communities from Lake Montjoie, Canada to study carbon cycling - M_130807_MF_MetaG | ecosystem: Environmental > Aquatic > Freshwater > Lake | place: Lake Montjoie...
AGTTGTGCTATGGCTGCTGTACCAACACTGCTTTCATTCATACAACCAATCATTACTTTTAAATTTAATTCTCTTGCCTTTGTTATCATTCGCCTTGCTGGTGTAATTCCACTACATTTTGTAAGTTTTATATTTATGCCATCAAAATGATTAACACATTTTTCTACATCACTTTCTACCACACAACTTTCGTCTGCTATTAAGAGTAACGAAGATTTTTCTTTCAATACTTTCATATCATCCCAAGCATCTTTTGCTAAGGGTTGTTCTACAAATTCTACGCCTAACGTTTTTAAAATAGGAATTTTTAGTAAGGCCTCCTCTAACGTCCATCCTGCATTTGCATCTACTCTAAAAATTGCGTTTGTGTGCTTTCGTAATTCGGTTAGCACTTCAACATCGTTGGCAAATCCAACTTTTATTTTATAAATAGGCCAAGGGAATTCTTGCATTTTAGCTACCATTTTTTCAATAGTATCTATTCCTATGGTATAATCTGTTAGTGGAGCTGTTGATGTATCTAGATTCCATAATTGATACAATTGTTTTTTCTTTATTTTTCCATATAAATCCCAGCCAGCCATATCTAAAGCACAAACTAAAAAATTATTTATAGGAAAAAGATGATGCAGATAATGCCAATATCTTTCGGGATCAGTAAAGGCGAATTTTTCAACAAATATTTTTTTACGCTCTAAATCTTGCATCATTTTTGCAACAGTAATATTGTAATACGAAATTGCCGGAGCTTCTCCATATCCTTTTACTCCAAAATGATCTAATTCCACAACAAAAGTTGGTTGATGTGTTTTTGTACCCTTAGAAATAGTGAAGGGATGCTTAAAAGGTAGATTAAATGTTTTGTAAGAAACTTTCATAGATCAAAAGTACTTTATCTTCCGGATGCACTTACTAAATCTTTTATTTCTGTAGTAAACATTTTTTGTTTTAGTAAATCTTCTAATGAAATATGCATTCTATATTGCCAATAATGATTAGGGTTTGCAGGAATATTAATTCTTTCATCATCGGGGTTTTCTCTACGAATGTTTTCATTAATACCCAGCATATCTTGTAATAGAAAAATACTCCACATTGCAGGCGATTGTAAGTGCTGTTGTATAATTTCTTTACTAATCCAAGGTTCACAAAAATAGGGAGCATCGCCATTTTTACCTAAAATATTATTGTAAAAACGTTGAGTTTTGGCTTTATCTTCCATCCACCAACTTCGCAGTGTACTCATATCATGTGTACTTGGTGTAAGCACACTTAAATAAGGAGTTTCTTTTGGGTGAGAAAATTCGATCCCCGTTTTTTTAGGCATACGTTGTATTTCTAACGTTAAAATACTAAGCAGCTCCATAACAGCTGGCACACAATGTGGCACCATCCCTAAGTCTTCGCCGCAAACCAACATATTGGTACTACGTTTGAGACTAGGCAATTTTTGCATGGCTTCCTTTTTCCAAAAATCATCCTGCTTATAATAGAAGTAGTTAATATATAACTCGTATAATTTTGTTTGCGTATTGTTGTCTAAGTTTTTATACGATTCAGTATCGGCCATCGATATACGAAAGTGAAATTGTTGTTTACCACTTCCCTCTTCCTCTAGTAGAATTACATTACTAATTAAATTAAAAAGCCCAATTTTTATAGTCGTGTTTTCAGTATCATTTCTATTAAAGTAGTCTTCCACTTTGCGTTGTGTATTAAACTCTTCTTTAAGTTTATAGGCATTTAAAAAAGTATTTTTTACATATTCAGCTTTTTCGCCAAATTCTTTTTCTATTATTTGTTCGTTAATAAAAGGTGTACAAAACCGATCATAATTAAACATAATATTGTTTTCTGCAAACTCGTTTAATTGTATGGGTAAAGCTGGTTTAAATTTTCCCAAAATACCTTCAACTGCTTTCAAGGGAATACTCCAAATTCTAAAAAAACCTAGTATATGGTCTATTCTAAAAGCATCAAAGTAAGTACTCATTTTCTGAAAACGCTTTCGCCACCAAGTGTATTTATCTTCAGCCATTTTTTTCCAGTTGTAAGTGGGGAACCCCCAATTTTGCCCCTTTACAGCAAAATCATCTGGCGGCGCCCCAGCTTGTTCATCCATATTGTATAGTTCAGGCTCCATCCAAGCATCTACACTATTTCTATAAATACCAATGGGCAAATCACCCTTTATTACAATGCCATTTTTATGTGCATAAACAGTAGCATCTATTAATTGAAGATGCAGTTGGTATTGAGTAAAATAATGTACAGCAATTTCGTCATAATGTTTTTGTGTAGCACTTGTTAGCCGTTGTATGGCACTTTTGTTATAGGTGCTATTACTACGCCATGTCTTAAATTCAATTGTTTTATGCTTATCTCTTAAATAACAAAAAGCAGCATACGGTACCAACCAATGTTTGTTTACCTCAAAAAAAATATGGTAGTTAATATTGTCATTTAATGTACTTTTTTGTAGAAGGTATAATTCTTTTAAAGCAAGTAGTTTAAATTTAATTACTTGCTCATAATCCACTATTGCTAATTCATTTAATTGTTGTTGCTTTTTTTTCAATACTGTTACAATAGATTGATTTTCGTTAAAAGCAACTTGTTGTAAGCTTACATACATTGGGTGTAATGCAAATGCAGATATTGCAGCGTATGGATAAGAATCTTTCCACGTATGTGTAGCAATGGTATCGTTAATAGGTAAAAGTTGTATAAGTTTCAGACCAGTTTTTTTAGTCCAATCAACTAATAACTTTAAGTCGGCAAACTCACCTACTCCAAAACTATTTTTACTACGCAAACTAAACACAGGTATAGCTACACCAGCACCTTTAAAATTAGTAGTGGCCATATTTGCATAACCATCATGTATAATAATAACACTCTTTTTACTTGGCTCTCCTACTAATATTCTGTTATCACCCGTTTCGTATTGTACTAATTGTTTTGTTTTGATATTATATATACCGTATTTATAAGTAATCGTTTCATTATATTTAGTCAGATTAATTTTTGTAGAATGCCAATTACCTATTTGAGTTAGAAGAAGAGCTTTTTTATTTTGCCAATTACCTAATTCTTTTACTGAGCCGGCAATACATAAAACTTGGTTGGGTTGTAAAATTGGCATTTTTACCCTAAACTCATACGTAAATGATTTTTCTTTTTTCCCATTAGTTGGTTGAGTATAATTTTTTAAGAGTACTTGCTCAAATGCTTTGGTGTAAAAATTATTTCTATAATCGGCTTCGGTTTGCCAAGTATCTATAGTGGTAAGTGCTCTTTGGTTATACTTATTTAAATCTATACATCTATCATCGCCATATTCTACAACATCATCTAATCCGGTTTCTTTTAAAATATACTTGTATTGTAGAATATCAATTTTATCGGTGTTTAGTTCAAGTTTAACATCCCAAAAATCGGCATTAACATAATTTAATTCAATGGCATTAATTATACTATTGCTACCCAATTCTACTACGTTGCCTGTAATATGTAAAGACTGTTCAGGTTTTGTTGAGTAGCGAATATAAAAATGTACAAGCATTTTAAAATGTAACTGATTTGGCGAGCAATTTAATCAAGTTTTATATTAAATGTATATTTTACACATTAATATTTAGATTTTAAAAGATGAAGTATCTAATTTTTGAAAGATTATATATATATTTGCAAAAAAAAGCATGGACACAGCATCAAAAAAAACTGGCCTATTTTGGATTTTATTTATTCTTTCTGTAATTGTGTTTTTTGTAGTTTTGTATTCCCCTGTTGGTTCATATTGTAGTATGATTTTACCTTTCAACACTACATTTTTAGCAAAGGCATTAGACTTATTGTAAATTTTTGTAAAAACTTAGTTTAGTATAGCACCTTTAAAGGTGCTTTTTTATTTTAGTCATTTATTTCAACATTATAGAATTTTTAAAAATTTTTTGTAAAAAAACTTTCTCTTTTTATCCTTTAGTAGAATTAGTAACACCTTCAAAAATTATAAAATCTGATGTTTCAGCTAAAGCGCTTTTACATCTTGCAAAAAATAAAATAAAAAAAATACGTTTGAAAATATAGCGTTGAGGCAACTTGGAGCTTATCAATTATAATTGTAAAAGACCAGCTTTATACAGGGTATTTACAGGCTTATTGTCCCAAAATAATTCAAAATCGTTTAGTCCTGCAGCTTCGTAGTTTTCTTTTACTTGTTGTAAAGTAAGTGTTTTACTATTTTGTATGGTAACATTGGCTAATATTGTTGAAAGCCACAAGCCTTGTGCTTTATCGGTTTTAATAGTTAGGGTTTCTTTTTTTGTTTCAAATGTTAACGTACACTCTTCCCATTGGTTACCTTTTTTTGTTTTTGTATAGGTTTCAATAATTGGAGCGTTACCTAACCAAACTACTTTTGTGGTTGAATTAGTGGCTATATATTCTTCTTCGTTTAAAAGAGCAGAAATATACGTTGGTGCAATGCTTGTTTTTGGGGTTTTAAAATCGAACCATTTGTTTAAAGGAACATCAAACCCAATACTATGCATATAATTAAATAGCGATTTTTTTAACCCATATCCAAAGCTCTCATGGTCGGCTCCAGTAGGGTCGGTATGCGCAATATCGTTATTAGCAAATGTACCTATCGTATCACTAACTTTTTGCACCTTAAATTTTTCAGGATTTAATCCAACAGGGCTATGAGCCGTCATGGTAAACAAATGCCAAAAAGCCGATTGCAATACGCCTGTTTCAAATAACTGCCTTACCATTTCTAAACTATCAATAGTTTCTTGTGCTGTTTGAGTAGGAAAACCATACATTAAGTAAGCATGTACCATAATGCCGGCTTCTGTAAAATGCTTATTAACTTTTGCCACTTGGGCCACCGTAATTCCTTTGTCAATTAATTTTAATAATCTATCACTTGCCACCTCTAGCCCACCCGATACTGCAATGCAGCCTGCCGCTTTTAAGAGTAAACATAAATCTCTGGTGAAACTTTTTTCAAAACGAATATTTGCCCACCAACTTACTATTAATTTTCTTTTTATAATTTCAATGGATAAAGCCCTCATTAAAGCTGGCGGTGCAGCTTCATCTACAAAGTGAAAACCATTTTGCCCAGTTTGTGCAATAATTTCTTCCATTCTATTGCAAAGTAATACTGCTGTTATGGGTTCATAACTTTTAATATAATCTAAGCTAATATCGCAAAAGGTACATTTGCCCCAATAACAACCATGTGCCATGGTTAATTTATTCCAACGCCCATCACTCCACAAACTATGCATTGGGTTTACCACTTCAATAGCACTAATATAGCTATCTAAATAAAAATCGCTGTAATCTGGAGTGCCAACTTGCCCTTGCCTATAATCGGTACAAGCTGTGTTATTAATATAGGTTACTTCATTATTAATTAACGTAAATGTTCGTTTTAGCTCTTGTATATTTTTTATACCCTCTATAAACTGAATCAGATTTTCTATTGGAGCCTCTCCGTCATCTAATGTTATAAAGTCATAAAATTCAAAAACCCTTTTATCGCTTAAGGAACGAAGTTCTGTATTAGCAAAACCCCCACCCATACATACTTTTGTGTCAGGGTAATGTTGCCTAATCCATTGTCCACATTTTAAAGAGGCATATAAATTACCAGGGAAAGGCACAGAAATACACACCATTTTTGGTTGTATACTTTCCATTTTATTTTTTAAAATAGTTTGTAAGATATTATCTATAAAAGTATTTGGCTTTTGAAGTTCTGCATATAACTCATCAAAACTATTAGCGCTTCTACCTAGTTTTTCGGCATAGCGGCTAAAACCAAAATGTTCATCAACACATTCTTTAATTAAATCAGATAAATCCTCTAAATATAAAGTAGCTAAATGTTTGGCTTTATCTTGTACTCCCATACTTCCGAATGCCCAAGCTAAATCATCGGTTTGTGCAAAACGTTCAGCCTCTGGTAAAAAATTTCTTTTACAAATTAATGGGGCAAGTACCGTGTTTTTTCCTTGCAAAAAAAAGATAACAGCATCAATACTATTTATATAATCATTCTTTAAAACAAGCATACGCTTTGCGTTAGCACTGTATGTATCTTTTAATTGAATAGATGAAAATAAGTTGGTTAACCCTTTTTTACTAAATAATTCAAGAATTACTTCAATACCTAAATCGGCCTGAGTAGATGCAATGTTTTTAGTATTTAAAAAACCTTTTAAATAAGCTGTAGCAGGGTACGGCGTATTTAATTGAGTAAATGGTGGTGTAATTAAAAAAATGGTATTGTTCAAACAAAATAGTTTAATTGCAAAAATAAGTTTTCTTTGCATAATGGCGTTGCATATAACATCTTTAAATAGCGGTAGTAATGGAAATTGCTATTATATAGGAAATAATACCACAGCCATATTGGTAGATGTTGGTATAAGTTGTAGAGAAGTAGAAAAGCGAATGAAAAAATTAGACTTACCGCTTAAAAATGTAAAAGGCATCTTTGTTTCGCATGAACATGGAGATCATATTAAAGGAGTAAGTACCTTAGCAAATAAATATCAAATACCTGTTTACATATCTACCTTAACAGCTAAAAATGGGCCAAGGTTAATTACCCATTTAAGTAAATCGTTTAGTAACCATCAGCAAATTATGCTTGATGGTTTGGCCATTACTCCATTTAGCAAACAGCATGATGCCATAGACCCTTATAGTTTTATTATAGAATACAATACTATTTGTGTGGGTGTATTTACAGACATTGGTGTTTGTTGTGCTAATGTAAAAAACTATTTTGCTAAATGCCATGCTCTTTTTTTAGAAAGTAATTACGATGAAGTAATGCTAGAAAATGGACGTTACCCACTCCACTTAAAAAATAGAATTCGAAATGGTCAGGGGCATTTATCTAATAAACAAGCCCTAGAATTATTTGTAGAACATAAAAACGAAAACTTATCTCATTTAATTTTAGCACATTTATCCAAAGAAAATAATACACCCGAATTAGTTAAAGAGTTATTTCTATCGAATTCTTCTAATACTTTAATTGAAGTTGCAAGTAGAACCGAAGCTTCAAACATTTTTACCATTACAAATAATTCAACTCCTACTATCATCATTAAAAAGACTGAACAACTACAACTATTTTAGTAGATTAAAACTAAATAATGCTGCTGTTTAGCTACTTCTTTTTTATTTCATACTTTTTTCTACAAAAAAACTTTTACTTATTTGCTTTTATTTCAACAAAAAAGCATAATCAAAACAAATTGTTTAATCAAAACTTAAAATAATTGATATCCGATTAACAAAATCAGATTTGCTATGTTAAAAAATTAGAAATTTTAAACTTTTACAACAGATTAATGTTAAATAAAAAAAAATTATTTATGAAAAAAATGTTCAATTTATTATTTGTTGCATCGATCTGCACTATTTCATTAGTGGCTTGTAACGGAGAAGCTGAAAAGAAAACTGAAGAAACAGCAACAGCGCCAGTAGTAAAAAATGATTCTACAACAAAACCTGCTGAAGTAGCTAAAGATGTTGTTGATATTGCAATCGGATCTGCCGATCATTCAACACTAGTTACTGCTGTAAAGGCTGCTGGTCTTGTAGAAACACTTAAAGGTGCTGGTCCGTTTACTATTTTTGCACCAACTAACGCTGCTTTTGCTGCATTACCTGCAGGTACAGTTGATGGTTTATTAAAGGCAGAAAAAAAGGCTGATTTAACAAACATTTTAACTTACCACGTAGTAGCTGGTAATGTAAAAGCTGCTGATTTAAAAGATGGCCAAGTTTTAAAAACTTTACAAGGTACAGATTTGAAAGTTACTATCAAAGATGGTAAAGTAGCAATTAATGGTGCTAATGTTACTACAGCAGATCTTGCTGGAAGTAATGGTGTTATTCATGTAATTGATGCGGTATTAATGCCAAAGAAATAAAATTTAGTCTAGTATTTTTAATTGATAGGGAGAGATTTTATCTCTCCCTATTCAGTTTTTGTTAGGTTAAGAAATAATTATTTTTATGCTAGTGGCTAAGCTAACTATAATTTAAAGAACAAACTCAATTAGCAAATTAAAATTGTAAGCTTACTTTTGTACTATAACACATTAATAATAAAATGAACACGTCAGTAGACATATCGGTAATTATGTCGGTTTACAATACCGATTTTAATTTGGTAAAACGAGCAATTGACTCTGTACTTAATCAAGATTTTACCAATATTGAATTACTAATTATTGATGATGGCAGCGATAATGATCCTTATAACCAATTACTACATTATGTGAAATATGTAGGATACAAAGTTACCTATTTTCGACATGAAAATTGTGGACAATCCAAGTCTATTAATAAAGGTGTACAGCTAAGTTCGGGTAAGTATATTTCCATTATTGATGCAGATGATGAGTACAAACCAAATCATCTAAGCAGCTGTTTAAATGAGATGAATAATGCAGACCTAATAGCTTCTACTACCAATACAGTCGTAAATAGTAACGAAGATTATTATGTTCCTGATAAATACGATTTTAATAAAATAATTCATGTAGATGATTGTATTTTGTTTGCTACACTTTTTGGTAAAAAAGAAGTGTTTTCCTCGTATGCTTTTGAAAATATGTATGCTGCGGATGCACACTTTTTTGAAAAAGTTAGCGAAAAATATAAAGTAAAAAAAGTTGATTTACGTACCTATATTTATTATAGAAATAACCCATCCAGTATTTGTTCTATTTTAAAACAAAATAGTAATCCATTACTGCAATAGATTAGTTCAAATGCACTCCAATTTAGTAAAACATAAAACAATAATTGCTGCATGCCATTTTACAGGAGTACATGATGTAAATAGAAATACTGTACTACTTGCAAATGATTATAGCTATGTAAAAAAATGGGCTGATTCTATTACAGCTTTAGGCTTAACGGGTATACTTTTTCACAACCACTTTTCTGAGCACACTTGTAATTTATATCAAACCGCTAATATTATTTTTATTAAGACAGCCTACAACCCTACTTATAACCCGAATGTTTTTAGGTATTTTGTTTATCAAGATTTTTTAAACTCCAATGCACAATTTATTAATTCCATTTTTGTAACTGATAGTGCAGATGTAGAGGTAATTAATAATCCTTTTATACAACCACTTTTTATAAAAAACCCTACTAGTATTTTTTGTGGTGATGAACCGATAACATTAAATAACAAGTGGATGCAGCAACACTCTAACCACTTACGTAGTAAAATTGATGATTATGCAGTGTACGAAGAAAAGTTTAAAAATACCTCTTTACTAAACTGCGGAATTATTGGTGGAAGTGTAAACGTTATGCAAAACTTTCTGCAAAATCTTTGTAAAATACACCAACAGCATAATGCAGATAATACTTCAAAATACACCGGAGATATGGGTGCGTTTAATTATTTAGTACGAACAAAATATAACCAGAATTTTCTACATGGAGAGCCTATAAATACAACATTTAAGGCCTATGAAAACAATAGAGTAGATTGTTGGTTTAGGCATAAATAGTTTTTCTCATTTTTTGGTGCTATATTTTTATTTTCTACCAATTTGGTAATGGAACGTAAAGCATTTCCTTAGCTTAAAAAATCTAGCACTTATTTGATAGACAAAACCCTGCTGATATTGCAGAGGCTTCAAATAAAAAAGATGTCTTATAAGTTGAAGTGAGGCGTTCAACTTACAAGACAAGTAATAAAAAGTGTTACCGAATTACTAAACACTTACAAAGCTGACATTTCACTTTTACTTCACCTCCTCAAACGGCACATCCTCTACTTTACTATCTGCAGGTTGCGTTTGCTCCCCACCAGCATCAGCACCAGGCTGTGCAGCATCCCCTTGCGTTTGCTTGTACATATCTTCGCTTGCAGCTGTCCACGCGGCATTCATTTCGGCCATGGCAGTGTCAATACCGGCAAGGTCTTGTATTTTATGTGCTTCCTTTAGTTTTTCTAAGCCAGCTTCAATAGCACCTTTCTTTTCGGCAGGTATTTTATCGGCGTATTCTTTTAATTGCTTTTCGCTTTGGAAGATGAGGCTATCAGCTTGATTAATTTTTTCTACTTTTTCTTTTTCTATTGCATCGGCTGCTTCATTAGCTTTAGCCTCGGCTTTCATTTTTTCTACTTCTTCTTTACTTAAACCGCTACCGCCTTGGATGGTAATTTTTTGCTCTTTACCAGTACCCTTATCTTTTGCAGTTACATGTAAAATTCCATTAGCATCTATATCAAAAATAACCTCTACTTGTGGTACACCCCTTGGTGCTGGTGGTATACCGTCTAGGTTAAACATACCCAAGCTTTTATTTTGATTACTCATTGGGCGTTCGCCTTGTAGTACATGTATTTGTACACCGGGTTGATTATCGCTAGCGGTACTAAATATCTCACTTTTTTTAGTAGGTATAGTAGTGTTACTATCTATTAATCTGGTCATTACGCCACCCATTGTTTCTATTCCTAAACTTAATGGAGTAACATCTAACAACAATACATCTTTAATTTCGCCTGTCATAACACCACCTTGTATTGCGGCACCAACTGCCACAACCTCATCTGGGTTTACCCCTCTATTTGGCTTTTTACCAAAGAATTTTTCTACAATTTCTAACACTTTAGGAATACGACTACTACCACCTACCATAATTACTTCATCAATTTCGCCTGTGCTCATCCCTGCATCTTTCAAGGCTTGTTCACAAGGGCGTAAGCAACGGTCAAATAACTTATCAGCAAGGCTTTCAAACTTTGCTCTAGTCAATTTTTTTACCAAATGCTTTGGTACACCATCAACAGCGGTTATATATGGTAAGTTAATTTCGGTTTCGGTACTGCTACTTAATTCAACCTTAGCTTTTTCTGCTGCTTCTTTTAAGCGTTGCAAAGCCATAGGATCTTTTCGTAAGTCAATAGCTTCATCTGTTTTAAACTCATCTGCCAACCAATCCATTACTACCTTATCAAAATCATCGCCACCTAAATGGGTATCGCCATTAGTACTCTTTACTTCAAAAACGCCATCGCCAAGCTCTAAAACACTAATATCGAATGTACCACCACCAAGGTCGAATACAGCAATTTTTTGATCTTTTCCACCTTTATCTAATCCATATGCCAAAGCAGCAGCTGTAGGCTCATTTACTATACGCTTTACAGTAAGACCTGCAATTTCACCAGCTTCTTTTGTAGCTTGGCGTTGTGCATCGTTAAAGTAAGCCGGTACGGTAATAACCGCTTCGGTAACTTCATGCCCAAGGTAATCTTCGGCAGTTTTCTTCATTTTTTGGAGAACCATTGCACTTATTTCTTGTGGCGTATATTGTCTGCCATCTATGTCAATACGAACTGTATTATTGTCGCCTTTTACTACTTTATAGCTAGTTTGAGTTAACTCTTCGCCAACTTCATCAAACCTACGCCCCATAAAGCGCTTTACGCTGCTAATGGTGTTTTGAGAGTTTGTAATAGCCTGACGTTTAGCCGGATCACCTACTTTACGTTCTCCATTTTTTAAAAATGCTACTACCGACGGGGTTGTACGGCGTCCTTCTTCGTTTGCAATTACTACAGGCTCATTTCCTTCCATCACACTTACGCAACTATTTGTTGTACCTAAGTCAATTCCTATAATTTTTCCCATGATATAAAATTTTATTTTGTTTAAAGAGATTTGGCAATGATTGTGCCATTGGGGTTTGGGGTGCAAAAATGGCAGATATAAAGAGAACGATGATTTTTGCCACAGATCAGCAAAGATTTTTTAGGGTAACTAGCATTTGTTTACTGATTGGGCTGAAGTGGTGACGCTCCGTTCGACTTCATATTTTCAATTTGGCTTTTACCGAAGCGTAAATTGGAGAAACAGATTACAAAAATTTTTAAGAAGCGGTAAAACCGAAACCAAAATAATAGAAGTTATTAAAAAAAGCCTTGGAAAAATATTATGCCCTAACAATTGCTGACAATTTTTTGGAAGACAAGGGAGATGCGAAAGGCTTTTTGGAAATTACTTATTTTAGGATGTTTGCTTACTATTATTTCGGCTTACTTATATTTTTTGCCAAAGTTTTATGGCTATTGAGAATCGTTGTATTGGGCTTTAGTTTGGTTGTCAATTATTGGTATGCAAATTTTATTATAATAGCGTTTGTATTTTTTAAAAAAGGGTATTAATACTTCCTCATTTTACTATTAGCATACTTGGTCTGTAAAACCTCACTCAAAGTTTTACGTTGTAGTTTACTTTCTAGCCAGCTAATAATATCTAAGTAGGTAAACGACCTAGTTTCTAGCCTATTTTTTTCCAAAGTTTTTATTTTGATTAATAGTTTTTCTAAGGCTGCTCTCAGCTCACTACGTGGCACTTTAAACGATTTACGTAAAAACGAAAATATCTCCTCTTCTATAACAGTTAAATTTTCCCTTTTTGCCATAAATCTATAAACAGATTTAGTAAGGTATTCTACCAAGTTAAAATTACCCAGCTCGTAATGACAAATTAAATGTAACAATCTGGCATAACATTGCAAATCGCTACGTACATCGCTAATTTCATTAATTATTTTTTGCAAATAATCAATTGTTGTTCCATAATCTTCGTTACCAAAATATAAAGAAGCAATTTTGTAATTGATAATTAAAATACGATGTTCATCTATAAATAAATTATCATCGTTTAATTGTTTTAATATGCCAGGTACTAGGCTAATACCCTGTGCAAATGTGCCTTTTAAAATATGCTGATTTATTTTTGCACTAGATATATATACAAACGTTTGAATTCTAAAGCTATCATGCTCTTGCACTCTTGGTGTTTGGGCAAAATTTTCAAAATGCAGTAGTACCTCTCTTAACTTTTCGTTGTTACGCAAATAAAAACAAGAGCTAAGTAAAGTATGTAGCCCTTTTATGTAATTGGCTGTTTCTACCCTAATCATACTAGATTGTTCATTAAAAATATTTACCCAGCTTTGTGCATGCCTATAATAGTTTAAAAAATCTTGTTTTATAAAAGCATAAAGGCAATATGCCTGATGTAGATACATTTTTTCGTAAAACCCTTTTTCATGCCATGCCTTAGGCGGCATATGTTTTAATAAATACGCCGTTACTTTATTTTCGTCTGTTATATTTCGAGCATGCCCGTTTTTTATAAACCAACCTTGTAATAATAAAGCTAGGTTACTTAACTTTGCTAGAATATCTATTTGCTTATTAACGTTATTACTTTCATCTGCCAAAACCTCAGCCCTATTTTGTATAGAACGGCTGGAATGTATGGTTTCAATTCGTTTTTCTAAAGCAATGGCTTGTACTAAGTAATTTATTTTATGGTGTTGTCTTGCTGTTTCCTTTGCTTTTTCAATAATTCTTAAGCTTTGTATGTACAAGCCCTTTTTGTATAAAATGTGGGCGTAGTCTAACTGTTCGTTCAACTGTAAATCCACACTATCCCCTCTTTTTAGCAGCCTTAAACTAGATAGCAATTGTTTGTACAAATGCACTTTTACATTGGCTAATTGTGGCTTTTCAATGGTTTTAAGTTTTTTAAGTAAAATGGTTTCGTCGTAGTCCGTTAACTTATGAAGTGTATCAAAAAGTTCTACAATTTTTAAGTCTTCTTTGGCGGAGTTTCGTTTTATATATAACTTAAAATGCCTTTTTTCAGCCTTTTCTAAGGACTTTATAAGTTGAAATAAGGTATCTGAAAAACGGTTGGACATCATTATATATTTATTCTAAAAATCAATACCATTATGGGTTTTATACATTTTAAGTAAAGTTTACCATAATATAATTAACCATAAGTTAATTATGGTTATAATATAACTCATCCTACTTTTACATAAGTAAAGAGAATGAGTTAATAAATAGCAAAGAATCGTTAAAGGAAATACTCAACCAGTAGTGATTGAATAGTGTAAAACAAATATACAGAATTATTTAAGAATTTTCATATAGCAAGCAATCGTTAAAGTCCTCCTGTTTCTACAGAGAGGACATTTTTTTTATTACTCTTCTTTTTTAATTTTAAACGTAAAATGCTTTTGGCTTAAATAACTAATCAGTACAATAATGCAAGTAGTAATAAATTGGCTAAGTATGACATCCCATTGTAGTACTTCTACAAATAGTTTTAACAAACAATAATTAAGGGTAAGGTTAAAAACAAACGATAGGAAATATCGGAACAACTGTATTCTGCCTTTTAAATTACTATCTACAAATACCACAAATTTCATTAAGGTAAACCCAACGATAAAGTTTAAGATAAATGATGCAAAAAGTGCAGCATTGTGGGGTTTAAAGGCGTAAAAGCCAATATCAAAATTTTGCTCTTTTAAAATATATTTGTAACAAACAAAATAAAAGGCTAAGCCCAAAACAGTATTGAATCCACCACAGGCTATATAACGGAAACTTTGCTCCGGCATTAATTTTTTAAATGGCGGATAAAAAAAATCGATGAATGATATAATCTTATTTTTAATCAAAACCTTTTAATAATTGAATGAGCTAATGTGCTGATAAGCTATTTTTTTTAAAATTATAAGTTAACAAAATTTACTAGCACTCTAAAACCATTAGCAGATTAGCAAATTATCGAATTAACTCATTGCACCATTAAAAAATTATTTGTACAATTCTTCCCTCGTTTCCTTCACTCTCTCGTCTGCCAAATACTCATCGTAAGTCATTAGCTTATCTATAATTCCTTTGGGGGTAAGTTCTATAATTCTGTTACATACGGTTTGCATAAACTGGTGGTCATGCGTTGTCATTAAAATATTACTATTATAAGCTACCATATTATCGTTAAACGAAATAATACTCTCTAAATCTAAATGGTTGGTTGGCTCATCTAATGTAAGCACATTAGGGTTTTGCAACATCATTTTACTTAACATACAACGTACCTTTTCTCCTCCACTTAGTACATTGGTTTTCTTCATTATTTCATCACCTGTAAACAGCATTTTACCTAAAAAGCCACGTAAAAAATCTTCATCTACATCTTTTGTTGTTGGCGGCACATATTGGCGTAGCCAATCCATTAAGTTATATTGACTTCCTTCAAAATACTCGGTATTGTCGTTTGGTAAGTAAGCCGTAGTAACGGTTGTACCCCATTCGTAGGTTCCACTATCAGCCTTTATTTTACCATTAATTATTTCAAAAAAACTGGTTAAGGCAAGGGGGTCTTTACTTAAAAATGCAATTTTATCTCCTTTTTGAATATCAAAGCGTACTCTATCAAATAGTTTTTTCCCTTCTACCGAATAACAAAGATTATCTACTTTTAAAATTTCGTTTCCTACTTCTCTTTCTTGCTTAAAAATAATACCCGGGTATTTTCTGCTACTCGGTACAATATCTTCAAACACCAATTTATCCAGCGCTTTTTTACGACTTGTTGCCTGTTTACTTTTACTTGCATTTGCACTAAATCGGGCAATAAATTCTAATAAATCCTTCTTTTTATCTTCGGCTTTTTTGTTTTTATCACTAGCTTGTCTTGCAGCTAATTGAGAACTTTCGTACCAGAAGGTGTAATTACCTGTATAAGTTTTAATTTTATTTTTATCCACATCACTTACATGCGTACAAACGGCATCTAAAAAGTGACGATCATGACTTACCACTAATACAATATTTTCGTAATCGGCTAAAAAGTTCTCTAACCAACTAATGGTTTCTACATCTAAGTTATTGGTAGGTTCATCTAATAATAAAATATCTGGATTGCCAAATAAAGCTTGTGCCAACAACACCCTTACTTTAATGTTCGCCGCTACATCTTTCATAAAGGTATAATGTAGTTCATCTTTTACACCTAATTCACTCAATAAAGTTGCGGCATCACTTTCGGCAGTATAGCCGCCCATTTCGCCAAATTTTTCCTCCAACTCTCCAGCTTTTATACCATCTGCTTCGTTAAAATCTTCCTTTAGATACAGCGCATCTTTTTCATGCATAATGGTCCACATTTCTTTATGCCCCATCATGACGGTATGCAGTACCGAAAATTCGTCAAATGCAAATTGGTTTTGGTTTAGCACCGCCATACGTTCGCCAGGCGTAATATTTACTGTGCCTTTATTGGGCTCAATATCTCCACTAATTATTTTCATAAAAGTGGATTTACCTGCACCATTTGCACCAATAATACCGTAGCAATTACCTTTAATAAAGTTGATGTTTACCTCATCGAATAAAACCCGTTTGCCGTAAGCAAGGGTTACGTTATTTACACTAATCATAATTTTTAAAAAGTGTGCAAATATAGGCTTCAAAAGCCAATTATGAGTCATGAATTATGGATTATGAGTTGTAGCCTTGTTTGAATTCTCAACTTTCAATTTTTAACTTTCAACTATATTTGCAACATGTCGATCCTAAAACAAATACAACAAGCTGCAATACAGAGTTTAAATGAACTTTTTAATCAATCCTTTACCAATAAAGATTTTCAATTAAACCAAACTAAGCCTGAGTTTGAAGGTGATTATACCATAGTGTTATTTAGCTTAGTAAAATCGTTAAAACTTTCACCAGATGATATTGGTAACCAATTAGGGCAACATCTTACCCAAAAAGAAGAATCCATTTTTACAAAATTTAATATAATAAAGGGATTTTTAAACCTTACGGTTGCTGATGAATATTGGCTAACTATTTTAACACGTAATTATAAAGATGTGTGTTTTGGAAAAAAGGAAATGAATAGCAAAAAAGTAATGGTAGAATACTCTTCTCCCAATACCAATAAGCCATTACACCTTGGGCATTTGCGTAATATTTTTTTAGGCTGGAGTACTGCTGAAATTTTAAAAGCAAATGGCAACGAAGTAATAAAAACCTGTATTGTAAACGATAGAGGCATTCATATTTGTAAAAGTATGATTGCTTGGCAATTATTTGCTAATGGCGCTACCCCAAAAAGTACGAATACAAAAGGTGATCATTTTGTGGGTGAATATTATGTAAAATTTAATGATGAGTTAAAGAAGCAAATTAATGAATTAAAGAAACAAGGAATGAATGAAAAAGAGGCGGAGAAGGAAACACCAATAATGAAACAAGCCCAACAAATGCTCTTAGATTGGGAAGCTGGTAAGCCAGACTTAATTAGCCTTTGGAAGAAAATGAACAGTTGGGTGTATGAAGGTTTTGACATTACCTATAAAAAAGTAGGTGCCGATTTTGATAAAGCTTATTACGAAAGCAATACATACTTATTAGGCAAAAAAATTGTTGAAGAAGGGTTACAAAAAAATGTATTTGTACAAGATGAAGATGCAAGTGTTTGGATAGATTTAACTACGGATGGCTTAGACAGAAAAATTGTACAACGCAGTGATGGAACAAGTGTTTACATAACACAAGATATTGGGTTGGCACAACAAAAATATGAGGAGTACGCCATTGACCAGAGCATTTATGTTATTGGCGATGAACAAAATTACCACATGAAAGTGCTTAAATTAATTGCCGAAAGATTAAACTTACCAAATGCACAAAATATTTATCATTTAAGTTATGGTATGGTAGAATTACCTAGTGGTAAAATGAAAAGCCGAGAAGGTACAGTGGTTGATGCTGATGATATTGTAAATGAAATGGAAAATGTAGCCAAAGCAAAAACAGAAGAGTTAGGAAAAGTAAAGGATTTTACGGCAGAAGAGTTAACAACACTTTATACCACCATAGGGCTTGGTGCTTTAAAATTCTTTTTACTAAGAGTAGAGCCTAGAAAGAAAATGATTTTTAACCCAGAGGAAAGTATAGATTTTCATGGGTTTACTGGGCCATTTGTACAATACACACATGCAAGAATAAAAAGTATTCTTAGAAAATCCGAAATTCAAAATTCAAAATTCAAAATTGGAAATTTATTGCCTTTGGAGAAAAAACTGTTAGTAATATTGGAACAGTTTGGTGGCACAATAGATAAAGCGGCAAACGAACACAACCCTAGCGAAATTGCAATTTATGTTTTTGAGGTAGCCAAAATTTTTAACTCGTTTTATGCAGAGCATAGTATTACTAATGCCGAAAGTGAGGAGAAAAAACAACTACGTTTGCAATTAGCTAGTATGAGTGCTACGGTTATTAAAAGTGGTATGCAGTTATTGGGTATTGATGTACCAGAGCGAATGTAGTTTAGCTCAACGTTTTTTTCAACCCTTCTTCAAAACTAGTGGTGAGAAAACCCAAATCGTTTTTGCTTTGCTTATATTAAAACCAGTTTTGGCTGGGCGTAATGAAGGCTGACTATAGGTTTGGGCAGTTACTTCTTTTATTAAAGATTTATTTAGGTTTAAATACTCGGCGGTAGCAATAGCCATTTGATAAGGAGTTACCATACTTTCACCACTTTATCTTCTGTTTGTGCTAATCATATAAAAGTATATACACTTAAAGTAACTAAAAAAAAATATTTTGCATCTCTATAAATTTAATTAAAAGTATTATTTTATTTAATTTAGCCTATATACAAACTTGAGTATTTTTAAACAAAAAGTTACTTTATATTTTAGTTAACAAACCTATTTAAACCGATGGTTAAAATATATTGTGTATATTCGACACAATAAAATAAGTATAAAAGATATAGTTTATCTTTATTGATATGGAAAAGAAAGTAACAAAAATTGGGGTGTTAACATCAGGTGGCGATAGCCCTGGTATGAACGCTTGTGTTCGAGCAGTTGTTCGTACAGCACTTTATCATGGATTAGAGGTTTATGGTATTATGAGGGGATATAGTGGTATGGTGGAAGATGAAATTATTAAAATGGAAAGTAGAAGTGTTGCCAATATTATTCAACGTGGTGGTACTATTTTAAAAACTAGTCGCTGTAAAGAATTTTTTGAGTATGAGGGAAGAAAAAAAGCCTATGAAAATTTAAAAAAACATGACATTGATGGATTGGTAATTATTGGAGGCGATGGTAGTTTTAAGGGAGCCCAATTGTTTAGTAATGAATTTGATATTCCTTGTATTGGTTTAGCTGGCACAATTGATAAAGATATTGCTGGTACAGACTTTACGATTGGTTTTGATACTGCTGTAAATACTGCTGTAGAAGCTATAGATAAAATTAGAGATACTGCTGATGCACATGACCGCTTGTTTGTAATAGAAGTAATGGGTAGAGATGCTGGTTATATTGCGTTGCATAGTGGTATAAGCACTGGTGCCGAAAACATATTAATTCCAGAATGTAAAACGGTAATGCAAGAAATTATTACTCAACTAGCCGAAAAAGAACGTAGAAAAAAATTAGTAAACTTAATTGTTGTTGCTGAGGGTGATGAGTTTGGAGGTGCAAATGAAGTGGCAAAATTTATAAAGGAAAAATTACCTCATCAAGAGGTAAGAGTTTGCATTTTAGGGCATATTCAACGAGGTGGAAGCCCAAGCTGTATAGATAGAGTAATAGCCAGTAGAATGGGCTATCACGCTGTTGAGTGTTTAATGGAAGGAAAGCACAATGTTTTTGTAGGTATTGTAAATAATAAAATGAGTTACATACCCTTAGATGAGGCTGTAAAAAAGAAACAACGTATTAGTGAAGAGTGGATGAAGATTGTGAAGATACTTGCAAGCTAGTAAAGGTGATTAGTGAATAGACAACAGTCAACAGTGAGTGAATAAACAGAAATAAAGTTTTCCGTTTTTCTGTAGTAATAAAAAACAACAGTAAACCCCAAATAACAAACAGCTTATATGAGTAAACACATTAGTAAGTACCTGCATAGTAATATGGATAAACAGGCAGGTATTACACACTCACAAAAACGTACAAAAATTGTTGCAACCGTTGGCCCAGCTTGCGATAGCTATGAACAACTACTATCATTAATTAAAGCTGGTGTAAATGTATTTAGGCTTAATTTTTCTCATGGCACACACGAAGACAAATTAAAAATAATTAATTACGTAAGAGAAATTAATAAAACTGAGCCCTACAATATTGCGATACTTGGCGATTTGCAAGGCCCAAAATTACGTGTTGGCGAAATTGAGGGAGGATCTATTGAATTACAAAATGGCGATGACATTATTTTTAGTACCGAAAAACAAATGGGCACGAAACATAAAGTATATGTTAGTTACCCAAACCTAACTACAGATGTAAAAGTTGGGGAACGTATTTTTTTAGATGATGGAAAATTAGAGGTGCAAGTAAAAGAAATTGTAAACGATAAAGAAATAAAAGTAACCGTTTTATTAGGTGGTTTATTATTGCCTAAAAAAGGTGTAAACCTGCCCGACTCTGCATTAACAATGCCATCCCTTACTGAAAAAGATATAGCCGATTTAGAATTTATTATAACAAACAATTTAGATTGGGTAGCTCTCTCCTTTGTTCGAACGCCACAAGATATTATTGAATTAAAAAAGATTATAAAAAGTAGAAAAAGTAAAATAAAAGTTATTGGTAAAATAGAAATGCCAGAAGCTATCAAAAATTTAAGGGATATAATTATTGAAAGCGATGGTATAATGGTAGCTAGAGGCGACTTGGGTGTAGAGGTTCCTGTAGAACAAGTACCTACTATTCAAAAAGATATTATACGCAAATGCATGCACCGTGCTAAGCCAGTAATTGTGGCAACACAAATGATGGAGAGTATGATGGATAGAACTAAGCCTAACCGTAGCGAAGTTACCGACGTTGCTAATGCTGTTTTAGAAGGTGCAGATGCTGTAATGCTTAGTGGCGAAACCGCTACAGGTAAATACCCGGTACTTGTTGTAGAAACCATGTGTAAAATAATTTTAGAAGTAGAAAATAATACATACGATTATAACCGAGATGATATTTTAGCACCACAACCCCACTCACCATCTTTTATAAGCGATGCTATTTGTTATAGTGCATGTAAATTAGCAAACGATACAAAAGCAGCTGCCTTAATTGGAATGACACAAAGCGGATATACCGGTTTTATGTTAAGCAGCTATAGGCCTCAATCGCCTTTATACATTTTTAGTAAAGAAAAAACGTTAATTAATCAGCTAAGTTTAAGCTGGGGAGTACGTGCTCTTTATTATGGTGAAGAAGAGAGTTTAGATGATATTATTTTTGACCAAATAGATATTTTAAAAGAAAGAGGTTTTTTAAAAAAGGGGGATATTGTTGTAAATACGGGCAGCACACCAATAGATTTACACTTGCCTACCAATGTAGTTAAAGTAGCCACTGTAGAATAACAGCAGCTACTTTTAATTTTTTTATTGCCAAATACAAATAATAATACCTGCAATTATATTACCAAGTATTTGGTAAATCGCATTAATTAAGTACAAGCTTATGGGGGGTCGTATAACTAATTTATGCCAATTCCTGCAGCATTAAAACAAACGCCTAGTAAGGGTCCCCAGTTTAGCACCACTCATTCAGCTAGTCATATTTATTCTATTAGATAAAATAGCAATTGCTAAACTGCTTATAAACATCATTAAAAAAGCCCCCCCAAAAGTTGCTGGCATGCTACTTTTCATTTTTGGGTCGTTTACATCTAATTTTAAATCGCTAATCCATCGTTTTGAAAAAAATATAGGCGAATACCATAAGGCTCCTAAAACAAAATAGCCAAGTGCTCCTACGAGTACAGTTACCCAATTAATATCATCAAATAAATTTGTCCTGTAAATAAGTTTTAGTTAAAAAAGAAAAATACAACTAGTTTTTGTTTTTTGTAATAGATGGAACACAGATTAAACTGATTGGGCTGATAATTATCGATAAAATACTTATCGAAAATGTACCCAACGATATAAGCTCAATTGTTAATCTAAAATAAATGAAATGTGACCCCACTAAAGCTAAATAAACAAACCAAAGTTTGTAACCCAAAAAATAAATTTGTGTAACCTGCCTGCCTTCAGGCAGGTCTGTGGAAAAAAAAACTACTATCGTTCCATAAATTTTAATAAATTTTTTCTTGCCCCATTTTGTATTTTTCGTTGAAATAGTTTGTTCCAACCCAATAGCCATCCGCTAAAACCTAAGGCTTGTGCACTCCATTTATGTAAACTAAAGGCATCGCTATGTTCAATAATTTTACCATCAGCAAATTTCATATTAGCACGTATTTTATTTACTACTTGCCTACCTGTTTTACTAAAATTATAGGTAGCTACCCAATCGCAAGTGCTATACTCTTCATCTAATTGAATTATATTACCATACGTTAGTGAAAAATCTTTAGCATTAGAACAAAGCATTTGCCACATACTACGTACTTCATTTGCTTTTAGTAGGCCAAAAGTAGGGTCGTTAAACACAATATCGTTACTATAACAGCTATTCATGGTAGCATAATCTAATTTACTAAATGCTGTATAAAAGGTGTTTATTAAATCTTCGTTAGTTGGCATAAAAAAGTTTTAGTTAAATTTAGCATTCAAATCATAATAAAATGAAAAAATATTTTATTCTATATTTAATTGCTGCATTTACTTTTTTAACAAGCTATGCTCAAAATGCAGACTCTGCTTGGTTTAGAGCCAATTACTACAAAATAGAACGACAAATTCCAATGAGAGATGGTAAAAAACTATTTACTGCGTTGTATGTTCCTAAAGATACTTCAGTAACACATCCCATTTTATTTAATCGTACACCCTATAGTTGTTATCCTTATGGAGAAGATAAAATTAACGCCCGTTTATATGATTCGTACTGGATAAATTATTTAAAACAAGGTTATATTATTGCCATACAAGATGTACGTGGCCGTTGGATGAGTGAAGGTGATTTTGTAGATGTACGACCTTTTAACCCTACTAAAAAAGGAAAAGAAATAGATGAAGCTAGCGATTCGTATGATGCTATTGAATGGATGATCAACAACATTCCAAAAAACAATAAACGTGTAGGTGTATTTGGCATTTCCTATCCTGGCTTTTACAGTACTATGGCTGCGTTAAGCAACCATCCGGCATTAAAAGCGGTAAGTCCACAAGCTCCTGTAACCGAGTGGTTTTTAGGCGATGATTTTCATCATAACGGAGCATTTGCTTTAATGGATGGCTTTAATTTTTATAGTGGTTTTGGTAAGCCTAGGCCAAAACCTACAAGCCTTGGAAGTGATGGTTATGACTTTAAAAGTGAAGATAATTATACCGCTTTTTTAAAAATTGGAGCAGTAAAAAATTTCACTAAATTAATGGGAGATAGTATTGTCTTTTGGAAGGATATGATGGCACACCCTAATTACGACACTTGGTGGAAAGCAAGAAATGTTAGAAATTTTGTAAACAATGTAAAGCCAGCAATGCTAACCGTTGGGGGCACTTTTGATGCTGAAGATTGCTATGGTGCATGGAATTTGTATAAAGCCATTGAACAAAAAAACTCAAATATTGACAATAAATTAGTTATGGGTCCTTGGTTTCATGGAGGTTGGGCAAGGGGCGATGGTAGCTATTTAGGAAATGTACGTTTTGGTAGTAATACAAGTGAGTACTATCAACAAAATATTGAAATCCCTTTCTTTAATTTTTATTTAAAACTACAAGGCACTACAAGAGAAATTGCTGAAGCTACTGTTTTTTTTAGTGGAGAAAATGAGTGGAGAAAATTTGAGCAATGGCCTCCAAAAAATATTGAAAATAAAAATGCCTTTTTGACTACAAATGGTAAAGTAAACATTTTAACAGATAAAGAAAATTTAGTACAACTAGTAAAAGATGCTGCCAATAAAATGGTAGACAAGTTGAAAGACATTGTTAAAAAAACAGACAATAAAAACAATCCAAATAGTAGTCCAGAGTCGTCGTCATTTACTGAATATATTAGCGATCCTGCACATCCCATTCCTTATATAGAAGATGTACATTTTGATAGAACAAGGGAATACATGTCAGACGATCAACGCTTTGCTAGTCGGAGACCAGATGTGCTTACGTTTAGCTCCGATGCTTTAATGGAAGACTTAACACTCTCTGGCCCTTTAGTAGCAGATTTAATGGTGAGTATTAGTACAACTGATGCCGATTTTGTAGTTAAATTAATTGATGTTTTTCCTGACGAGTTTAAATACAATGAAAAAGAAGTTGGAAAAGGAAATGGTCAACAATATGCTATGGGTGGTTACCAAATGTTGGTACGTGGCGAAATTATGAGAGGTAAATTTAGAAACAGTTTTGAAAAGCCAGAGGCTTTTGTGCCTAACCAAATAACAAATGTAAAATATACGTTGCCCGATGTTGCCCATACGTTTAAAAAAGGTCATAAGTTAATGATACAAATACAAAGCAGTTGGTTTCCGTTGTTTGATAGAAATCCACAAACTTTTACGGATATATATAATTGTACAGATGCAGATTTTCAAAAAAGTACCATTCGCATTTATCATGATGTTGCTAATCAATCAAGAATTATTTTACCTGTTTTAAATAAATAAAATGAAGAAATTTATTGTCATTGCTTTATTAGTTAATTACTTGGTAGCTGCTGGGCAAAATGCGTTGAATTTAGTACCCATGCCGGCGGAAATTAAAATAGGGAAAGGGGAATTTATATTTAAAAAACCCATTGGCTTTATTGTAAATGATGCCTTTGAAGTAGGTGATGGTGGCACAGATAATTTTCAAAAATATTTAAAGAAAAATTTTGGCTTTGCAAAGTTTATAGATGGTGATACACATAGCTACGGATTGCCTTCTGAAATATTTTTAAGTATTAATAATAAAAGAAAAGATGATGGGTATGTTATTGAGGTAAGTAAAAAAAAGATTGTTATAGATGGAAATTCAAAAGGAATATTCTATGCATTTGAAACGTTAAAACAATTAATAAAAAAAAATAATAAAAACCAAATTACAATACCACAATGCAAAATTACTGATTCCCCAAGATTTCAATACCGTGGTATGCATCTAGATGTTGCCCGGCACTTCTACCCTATTTCTTTTATAAAAAAGTATATTGATTATTTAGCTGCTTATAAATTCAATACATTTCATTGGCATTTAACCGACGACCAAGGATGGCGAATTGAAATAAAAAAATATCCAAAACTTACACAAGTGGGAGGTTTTAGAAACGGAACCATTATTGGCCGCTACCCAGGTAAAGGCAATGATAGCTTACGTTACGGAGGCTTTTATACACAAGCACAAATAAAAGAAATTGTACAATATGCAGCCGGTAAATATATTACGGTAATTCCCGAAATTGAAATGCCAGGCCATGCAAGTGCTGCTATTGCAGCTTATCCGCAATTAAGTTGCTTTCCTACTGAAGATACACAAGTCCCAAAAGGCAGTGCTTGGAGTGGAATAATAAAAGGTAAGCAAGTGCAACAAACTTGGGGTGTTTTTGAAGATGTATTTGCCCCAACAGATTATACGTTTAATTTTTTGCAAGATGTGTTGGATGAAGTCATCACCTTATTCCCCAGTAAATATATTCATATTGGTGGCGATGAATGCCCAAAAGAAGCATGGAAAAAATCGGAAGTTTGTCAGCAATTAATAAAAGAAAATAACTTAAAAGATGAACATGGTTTGCAGAGCTATTTTATTAATAGAATTGAAAAATATTTAAATACTAAGGGCAAAAACATTATTGGTTGGGACGAAATTTTAGAAGGAGGCCTTGTACCAAATGCTACAGTAATGAGTTGGCGTGGCGAAGCTGGCGGCATAGAAGCCGCAAAGCAAGGTCATACGGTAATAATGACGCCGGGCATACCTGTTTATTTTGACCATAGCCAAAGCAAAAATGAAGACAGTGTAACCATTGGAGGCTATAATAGTATAGAAGATGTGTATGCTTACGAACCAATTCCAGCAGCCTTAAATAGCCAGCAGGCAAAGTATGTATTGGGTGCACAAGCTAATATATGGACGGAATACATGAAAAACGAACGTAAAGTAGAATACATGCTTTTCCCTAGAATAGCAGCATTAAGTGAAGTATTATGGTCGCCAAAGGAAAAACGTAATTGGAATGATTTTGAAAGAAGATTACCTACTATTTTTGAAAACCTAGAAAAGCAAAAAATTAATTATAGTAAGGCCTATTATGATTTGAAGGCAACTGTGTTACCGGGTAATTACAATGAATCAATAAATTTTAAACTAGAAAGCAATTTCCCCAATGCTGATATTCGGTATCAATATTTTACTTCCCCATTTTATAAATATACCGAACAGATTCAATTGGGAAAACGAGTTGAGGTTAATTTTTCTTTATTTAAAAATAATACCCCAGTAAAATTAAGTTCGCAAAAATTCTTATTCAACAAAGCAACAGGTAAACAAATAACCCTTGCCAATCAAGCTAGCAAAAACTACCCCGGCGATGGAGCTTTTACGTTAGTTAATGGAGTACAAAACGAAAAGGGCTTAGCAAAAAGTAGTGAGTTTTTAGGCTTTAATGGAACCGATTTAGACGCTACTATAGATTTTGGAAAAGATGTAGAAATTTCTAAAATCAGTTTACACACACTCAATCAAAATGGTAGTTGGATTTATTTGCCTGCATCAATTGAAGTGAGTTTTATATCATATATTGATACAACTATTATCACTCGTCATTCTCCAATAGAAACTATTACACAAAATATTGCAGACGAAAATAATGTGCAAACTATAAAATTAACAGAGCCAAAAACTTGTAGATACATAAGATTAGTTGCAAAAAACTACGGCATCATTCCAAGCGGTAAACCCGGTGCTGGTAATACTACTTGGTTGTTTGTTGATGAAATTGAGGTAGAGTAAAAGAGTTATGAATTATAAATTATCTTTACCATGAAACTACAGATAATTCATGACTCATAATTTACAACTTGTATAAATATGAATAAAATAGACCTTACAGACTCTTTAGAAAAAATACCCGTAAAAATATTTGCTTCATCGGTAGATGGCTCTTTTTATATTGCTCAACAAATAGCCAATCTTATCAAACAAAAACAACAAGAAGGCAGTAACTGTGTTATAGGTTTAGCCACAGGCTCATCTCCCAAAACACTATATGCACATTTGGTAAAAATGCACAAAGAAGATGGGTTAAGTTTCAAAAATGTAATTACGTTTAATTTAGATCAATACTATCCCATGGATAAAGATGCTTTACAAAGCTATCATTATTTTATGCGGAAGAATTTGTTTGAGCATACAGATATTAATCCACAAAATTATCATTTGCCAGATGGAATGATAACCAAAGAAAATGTAAAAGAACATTGCCTTTCTTACGAACAACAAATTGAAGAAGCTGGCGGATTAGATTTACAAATTTTAGGTATTGGAACAAATGGACATATTGGTTTTAACGAACCTGGTAGTGGCATTTACACCAAAACAAGATTAACTACTTTAGATAATAGTACAAGGCTTGCCAACAGTTACGAATTTGGCAATATGACTGAAGTGCCACGTATGGCAATAACTATGGGCATAAGCACCATTTTAAAAAGTAAAAAAATAATATTAATGGCTTGGGGGCAAGCCAAGGCATCGGTAATAAAAAAAGCAGTTGAAGATGATGATACCGAAGATGTGCCAGCCTCTCTATTACAAAATCATGATGATTGCACTTTTATTATTGACGAAACCGCAGCATCAGCATTAACTCGTTTTAAAAGTCCGTGGCTTACCGGTGAGTGTGAGTGGACAGATAAGATGATAAAAAAAGCTGTTGTTAACTTGGCTATGCAATTAAAAAAACCTGTGTTAAGCCTTACCAATAATGATTACAACGATAATGGCTTAAGTGATTTGTTGGTAGAAAAAGGCGATGCTTACGAAATAAATTTACAGGTATTTTATTTATTAAGAGATAGTATTACAGGATGGCCCGGTGGCAAACCAACCGACCAACGTACAACCCATCCCGAGAGGCACGAACCTTTTCCTAAAAAAGTAATCCTCTTCTCCCCTCACCCCGATGATGATATTATAAGCATGGGTGGTACGTTTATGCGTTTGCATGATCAAGGTCATGATGTGCATGTGGCCTACCAAACAAGCGGAAACATTGCTGTTACCGATGAATTTGTAACACGGTTTATTGATTTTGCTGTAGGTTTTGAAAATATGTTTGACATAGATGAAACTAAAAGCAAAAAAATATTAGATGAGGCCATAGCCTTTTTAAAAACAAAAAAAAGTACCGAAAAAGATACTGCCGAAATACGAGCTATAAAAGGATTGATACGTAGATGTGAAGCAAAAGCTACTTGTAAATACGTGGGCTTAACAAATGAGCAAATTCATTTTCAAAATTTACCTTTTTACGAAACAGGTACCATCGAAAAAAATCCGATGGGAGAAGAAGATGTTTTAATAACGATGGCGTTACTACAAAAAATACAACCTCACCAAATATATTGTGCTGGTGACTTTGCCGACCCACATGGTACCCATAAAGTTTGTTTTGATGTAGTTATAGAAGCATTAAAAAGATTAAAAATGGTGAGTGGAAAATTGAAAGTTGAACATAGTTGGATAAACGAGTGCTGGCTTTGGTTGTACAAAGGTGCTTGGCAAGAATGGGATATTACCGAAATTGAAATGGCCATACCTATGAGCCCCGATCAAGTGGTAAAAAAACGCAACGGAATTTTTATTCATCAATCACAAAAAGATAGTGTGCCCTTCCAAGGAAGTGATAGTAGAGAGTTTTGGCAACGGGCAGAGGAACGAAATGCTAATACAGCCCAACTTTATGCACAATTAGGACTTACACAATACGCTGCTATGGAGGCTTTTGTACGCTGGGAGTTTTAGCTAGCTGTAGAAAACATTTTTCCTAATTCTAAAAAAATAATTACTAAATTAGTGTTCAATGTTTAAGCAATGGATAATAAAAGAGTGTATATGAAACCCTGAAAAATAATCAATTATTTCTTTTCTAAATGTCTTGCATTGGAGATACCCCACAAAAAATGAATGGTGAAGTTGTTCCTACAGAAAACGATGAAACTGCACAGTATAAAAAGTTATAAAAAATATCGATGAGCTTTTCATTGGTGTAATTTAGTTAATAAATAAGCAAACTTTTATAAAAAACCCTGCCATTTGGCTGGTTTTTAGTTTTAAATCAATTTTAAAAAAATCCTTATCTTTAAAGCTATTACTAAACAATTAAACTATTGAAATGAAGAAAATTTTTCTTTCTTACATATTAATACTTCTATTCAATTACACAAATGCACAATCTTGTTTAAATATTAATTCCAATCCAGATTTGGATATGGACTGTACCATTGCTTGCTTTAATGTAAATGTTCAAGTTCCAGATATAAAATCTACAGAAACTTATCAAGTAATTCCGACTCCTTATAATCCTTTTGCTTTAACTGGTGGAACAGCTGCTTTTTCAAGTTATATAGACGATAGATGGACCGATCCACCTCCGATAAGCATTCCGTTTACTTTTTGTTTTTATGGGCAAAATTTTAACAGTTTAGTGGTTGGTAGTAATGGTGTAGTCTCTTTCAACATAGCACTAGCAGGGGGCTTTAATAATTATGTAGTTGGTGCAGGAGTTACTATTCCAAATGCTACCTACCCTTCAAATGTAATTATGGCTCCTTTTCATGATATAGATCCAGCGAATGCAACCACAACAAACCCTCCTGATAGAGTTATTGAATATAAAACTTTAGGATTTGCCCCTTGTAGAAAATTTGTAATTACCTTTTATAAAATTCCCTATTTTAATTGTGATGTAAATCCAACAGAAACAAATCTAAATACAAGTCAAATTGTTTTGCATGAAGGAACAGGTGTGATTGACATTTTTATTAAGGATAAAGTAATTGCTTGTGGTGCAAGTACTAATGCTGGTAGAGCAATTTTAGGTATTCAAAAAAATGGTACTACAGCAACTGATGTGCCTGGTAGAAATGCAACTGTTTGGTCGGCCGTTAACGAAGGTTGGCGTTTTATTCCAAGTGGAACAACTTCTTTACTAAATAGAGTTGAGCTACAAAGAAATGGAACTTCCATTGCTACTGGAATACTTACACCAAACGGTGCTGGTCAGGTAGATGTAGCATTCACCCCTCAAGTTTGTCAGCCACAGGACAGTATGCAATATGTAGTTAAGGCATTTTATGGAAGATGCGATAATCCAACAATAGAAACCGAAGCTACAGATACAATCATAAGATATAAACGAATTACACCTTTTACAACAACCACCACAAAAACAGATGTTTTATGTAATGGAACAAATACTGGTTCAATAACAGTATTAACCCCCCTAGGTGGAGCATATGAATATAGTATAGATGGTATAAATTGGCAATCATCTCCATTTTTTCCCAATTTGCCAGCTAACACCTATAATGTAACTGCAAGAATAATTGCTAGTTTCTGTGCAAACAGAACCACAGTTACCATTACCCAACCAACAGCTTTAACCTTAACCGCTGCTGCTACACAAACCAACTGCTCCAACAAAACTGGTGAAATTACGTTAAGCGCAGGCGGTGGCAGACCTGCCTACCAATACTCTATAGATGGTGGTGTTACCTATGTTGGTAGCAATGTATTTAGTAATCTACCAGTAGGCACATACAGTGGCTTACAAATAAAAGATGCTAATAATTGTATACGTACAAACCCTCCAGTAAATATTACCTTATTAGATACGATGCGTTTAGAACTTGGGCCTGATAGTACCATTTGCATTGGTCAATCGGTACTTATGCTTACACAAACAAATGCCCAAACCGATACCTTTAAATGGAATCGAATACGCCCCTTATTAGATTACGATACCGCAAAAACACCCATCTTCTCCCCTATTGATACGTTAAATTATAGTGTAGTAGCTAAATGGGGCTTATGCAACCGTACTGATAATATTACGATTAATGTAAAACGCAAACCAGTGCCAGATGCTGGAACAGATACTACAGTTTGCTACAAAACCATTGCTTACTTAAAAGGTAGTGCAAGTAATTTAAGTGGCTCAGTAAATTATGCTTGGGCCCCATCTACTTTAGCTGTGCCAAATAATACTGCCAATGCAATTGCTTATCCAGACACATCAAGATACTTTTACCTAACGGTTACGGATAACTATGGTTGTAATTTTACTGTGGTAGATAGTGTAAAAATCACCATGAGAGACCAAGTGAATGCATTTGCTGGTAACGATACTATTGCTATGTTTAATAAACCTCATCAGCTAGAAGCTACTGGTGGTGTTGGTTTTGTATGGACACCTGCTGCACCACTAAACAATCCTTTTATACGCATGCCCTTTGCCAAGCTAACGCATGATCAATATTTTGAAGTAAAAGTTACAGATGATATTGGGTGTTCTGCAATAGATGGTATTTTTATAAGAGCGTTAGTGGGGCCTACCTATTATTTACCAAATGCATTTTCGCCTAATGGCGATGGACTAAATGAACTATTTACTCCAATACCGTCGGGAATACGCACTACAGATTATTTTAGAATTTTTGATAGATATGGTACATTAATGTTTCAAACACAAGAATGGCTAAAAGGATGGAATGGCAAATTTAACAATCAACCAGCCTTGGCAGGTACGTATGTATGGATAATAAAAGGTGTTGATGTAAATGGATCTATTGTGGAACAAAAAGGAACAGTTATTTTAATACGATAACTATTTATCAACACTATAGGTATAAAAAGCATTCACAAAAAAGGGCTATTTTTTTATTAAATTGTAAGTTTGTTAAATGAGCGATAATAGTCCTAAATCTATACGAATAGCTATACTGGATTTGTACGATGGTTCTCCAAATCAAGGTATGCGTTGTATTAGAGAATTGGTAAATCATTTCGCTGAAAACACACGTATTGATGTTGAATGGGATGAATTTGAAATTAGAAAAGAGGAAAACTTACCCGATTTAAGTTATGATGTATACATAAGCAGTGGTGGTCCTGGAAGCCCTTTGGTTAGTAAAGATAGTAGTTGGGAAAATAAATTTTTTAACTGGATAGAGAGCGTTGATAAATATAATAACAAAGTAGAAAATAGAATTAAGAAAAAAATATTTTTTATTTGCCACTCTTTTCAATTGGCTTGCAGGTATTTTGAAATTGCACAAGTTTGCCAACGAAAAAGCACCGCATTTGGCATTTTTCCCATCCATTTAATGCAAGCCGCTAGTGAAGAGTTGATTTTTGAAGGACTAAATAACCCCTTTTATTCGGTAGATAGTAGAGACTACCAAGTTATAGAACCTAATCATAATCGTTTAGAGCAACTTGGTGCAACCATTTTAGCTATTGAAAAAGAAAGACCACATGTTCCCTACGAAAGAGCCTTAATGGCTGTGCGTTTCAACGAAAATATGATAGGAACTCAATTTCATCCAGAGGCCGATGCAATTGGTATGAGTTTACACCTTAAAACAGCTGAAAAGAAAGAGACCGTTATTAAAAACTATGGTTTAGACAAATGGCAGTCTATGATTGATCATTTAAACGACCCTGAGAAAATAATGTGGACTTATAGCCATATTATTCCTAATTTTTTACAAAATGTTGTTGATGAATTTGCATTGTCAGAAGTTTAAGTTAAGTTTTTTACTTAAACCCGTTTCCCGCCCACAAGTAGCACAAACTTTCTGTTTCAGTCATGTTGAAGAACGAAACACCTTTTTTTGTAACTTTTCAAAACATAACACTATTTAAAAAATGATAAAAGAATTAAGAGAAAAATTTAATACAGCCTTTACTCCAGAAAAGTATGCTGCGTATATGCAAAAAGTAGAATACCTAAGCCCAAACGATTTAGATTTTAGAAATGCAGAAACTCCCATTTTTATTCCAAAAGATTTTAAGAATAAAATGTTAGCCGCTTGCGAATGTATTATTGATGTAATTGTTGATGAAAAATTTATTGCCTTAACCGATAGAGGGATACCCCAAAATATAAAAGTACCTAACGAAAGTAAACAAGCAGAGTTTATTGTATTTGACTTTGGTATTTGCAAAAACGCAGGAGGGGAAATAGAGCCACAATTGATAGAAATGCAAGGCTTCCCTACCCTATATGCATTTCAGGCTTTTCATAGCGAATTAACTGCAGAGTATGCCAATATGCCAAATAATTTTTCGCCTTATTTAAATGGCTATACCAAAGAATCATATTTAAATGATTTAAAAGAAATTATTTTAGGAAAACATAAACCAGAAAATGTTATTTTATTAGAGATTTTTCCTGATCAACAAAAAACAAGAATAGATTTTAAATGTACCGAGCAAGTAGTAGGAATTAATACGGTTTGCTTAACTAAATTAATTGCCGAAGGCAATAAATTATTTTATGAAAAAGAAGGTGTTAAAATCCAGGTTAATAGAATATACAACCGGCTAATTTTTGATGACTTACAAAAGCAAGAAGGCCTAGGAGAAGTTGTAGATTTAACAAAAGAGTACGATGTAGAATGGGCGCCACACCCTAATTGGTTTTACCGCATTAGTAAATTCACTTTACCTTTTATTCATCACCCTTATGTACCTAAAACCTATTTTTTAAATGAACTAAAACAAGTGCCAACTGATTTAGAAAATTATGTTTTAAAACCACTATTTTCATTTGCCGGCATGGGTGTACTTATTGATGTTACTAAAGCAGATATTGATGCTGTAACCGACCCAGAAAATTGGATACTACAAACAAAAGTAAATTATGTAGATGTAATTGAAACCATGGATATCCCAGCAAAAGGAGAAATTAGATTATTTTATTTTTGGAAAGAGGGTTGGGCAAGACCAATAGCAGTGCATAATTTATCAAGATTAAGCAAAGGCAAAATGATTGGTACAAGGTATAATAAAGATAAAGAATGGGTTGGTGGAACAGTATCATTTTTTGAACAATAAAAACACAACATGAAAAACGGTTTATATAGATTTACCTATCATTTACAACAAGTAGAAATACTACTTAATAAAGCAAAAAAGCAAAAGAACCCTGCATTATGGCTATTCAATAATAATGCCCGTACTCCATTTTTTATGTTGTAGGGGTTAGCAAAGTTATATGCCAGTTTGCACAATAAAAAAAAGTTTACCAAATTTAAAGAGCATTTTAAATTAATTGAAGATAGTTAAGTAAAACATTTGGGCTAGGTTATAATATTGGTGCAGAGTGGGATGGTTTTACAAATACCCCTACTTGGATTTATACTTTTGCTCCTGGGTTTACCCTTAGTAAAAAATGGTACGGTTACATAGAAGCATTTGGTTTTATTAACAAAAACGAAAGCCCCCAGCATAGTATAGATGGAGGCTTAGGTTATTTTTTAAATGATAATATTAAGTTAGATGTTTCATCTGGATTTGGAATAAGTAAAGCTGCTCCAAATTGGTATTTTTCTTTAGGTGGGTCAATACGGTTTAAAACAAAATCAAAGTAACGATTTTATCATTTTTTCTAACGCTGCACCCTCTAAATCAATAGCTACAATTTTGCCCGTTTTATCTATTAAAAAGTTTGTGGGTATTGCTTCAATTCCATAGTTTAATGCTACGCTAGATTCCCACACATTCACATCAATTACTTGCGTATACGTAAGTTTATCTCGTTTTATAGCATTTATCCATTTCTTTTTACTTTCATCTAACGATACTGCATATACCTCAAAACCTTGTTCTTTATACTTTTTATATAACTTAACTATACCTAGGTTGGCAGCTCGGCATGGGCCACACCAACTTGCCCAAAAATCGAGTAAAACTATTTTACCTTTTAATGAAGATAAGGTTATTGTATTACCTGCTACATTTGGCAAATTTATTTCAGAAGCCTCTTGCCCAATAGTAACTTGAGCAAAAAGTGATGCAGAAAACAGCGTTAAAACAAAAGCTACAATTATTTTTTTCATACGATTTGTAATTTATTTGCAATTACTTTAAAGTAAATTTAATTGAATGTATGTAAATACATCATACGTTCGTTTATATGCTCCTAAATTTGGTAATGATTTAACAGCTAGTTGCTAATTTACAAAGCCCCATAATACACCCAACCTAAACATAAAACCTTGTGTTGGATAATGCGGAGCAGCAAAGTTGTTATTGATAAAACCAAAACCATTTCTAAAACTTAAGGTGTTTAAATTTTCGCTACGTAT